>ERZ773035.344-NODE-344-length-39385-cov-18.276532_pt1 | contig 39385 bp, 26 predicted proteins | sample MGYA00511487_ERZ773035 | MGnify/ENA primary metagenome ERZ773035 (study PRJEB29015, sample SAMEA2737985) | human oral metagenome | biome: human oral; feature: human-associated habitat; material: dental | place: China | collected 2024 ...
TTTGCACTGCGTTTAGCACCATTTTACCTTGCGTTTAGCATCAAAACGCACTGCAATATGCACCAAAACGCACTGCGTTTTGCTGCATATTGCACTGCGTTTTGCGGCATATCGCACTACATTTTGCTATAAATAGCCCAAAAGTTGGTGCAAATGGCGACTGCTTTAAATAAAAATTCATTTTGCCGCATTCGCATGCTAGCCTCTTTTTGCATCAAAACAAACCTTCGCGAGAATCGATTTTTTGCGGCAAGTTGGGCGATTGGTGGACAAAATGGGCACTCATAATGTTAAATTTCTTACTGAAAACAAGACAAACCTACATATTTACTAACTCAAACTCATAAACACATAACCCCACAAATTCATAACCCCACAAACTCATAAACTCACGAACTCATAAACTCACGAACTCATAAACTCACGAACTCATAAACTCACGAACTCACGAACTTACTTTTTTCAAAACAATCCACAGCATCAGTTTGCAGGTCTTGCAAATAGAGAAATCCTGCTGTTTAGAGGTTTAACGGACAGCAATAATTGAATTTATGAAAATAAAATGAGGAAATATCAAAACAAATAACTACTTTTGCAACAATGCACTTTGGTTTGACAAGATAAATATCCTGGATTACGTTAGTGTCGATGGTGATATACAAACCAAGCTGTTTATGGAGCACCTTCTAATGAGGGCCATGCAATGGACACATAACATTTGGCTATAAGCTCATGAGTCTTAGAAAGTTTGTAAACCACATACATAATGTAATATCAACATAAGAATAAAACCCACCATATTTTCATATCGCTATGGTAACTGTCAATATCGAATATCTACCTTCTATCAATTATTCCCTAATCAACAACAGAATAGCTATATGTCAGTCTGTTGAAATCAGTAATAACGAAACGAGTGATTTAAGGGATATTGTAATAGAATGTTCTGGTGAGTTCTTCCAGGACTTCCGTTCAAGTGTCATCGACTCACTTAAAGCAGGCAAGTCGATGCGCTTACCGGGTATGAACTTGTCGCCAATAGCCGCACAAGTTGCAGCGGTAACAGAAAAGACTGCATCCACATTCACCGTCAATGTGTTTTCGGATGCACAGTCTGAAACAAAGAAGATATTGTTTACCCATAGCTACGACATTGATATTATGCCGTACGACCAATGGTTGGGAACCAGTATTCTGCCCCAATGCCTTGCCTCGTTTGTTACGCCTAATCATCCCGCGATAAACAACGTTGTAGCTAAGGCAGCGGGCAAGCTGAAAGAAATGTCGGGGTCTTCTGCATTTACCGCATACCAAACAGGTAACACAAATGAGGTGCGAAAGCAGGTGGCAGCGGTGTATGGCGCACTCCATGCCGAGGGCATTGTGTATCGTTCGGTACCTGCATCGTACGAGGTGGTTGGACAACGCATTACCCTACCCGACCAAGTACTTTCCTCTAAACTAGGAAACTGCATAGAGCTTACGCTGCTTTTTGCAAGCGTGCTTGAAAGTTTGGGCATAAACAGCGGTATCGTTCTGCAAGAAGGGCATGCCTACCTTGCCGTTTGGTTGGTTGACGACTGCTGTCAGTATAGCATTTACGATGACGCCTCGTATATTGAAAAGAAATGTGCGGAAGGCATTGATGAGATGCTTGTGCTTGAATGTACACAGATAACAGCAGAATCAACTACTTTTGAAGATGCCCAAAGCATCGCTACAAAAAATCTGGCCAACACTGGCATCTTTGAAATGTTCATCGACATTAAGCGTTGTCGTCTGGAGCAAGTACGTCCGCTACCCCAACGCACGATGAACAATGGCGTATGGGAAGTGCCAGCGGAAGGCGTAAGCCATGACGAATGCGTACTGAATGTTAAGGAACATTCTCGTTTTGACCTGACGATGCTGATGGACAGCAAACGTGAGGTAACGAAGATGGACATTTGGGAACGTAAGCTCTTGGATTTCTCGTTGCGTAACTCCATGCTTAACCTTTATCTGCGCCAGAAGGCAATTCAGTTTATCTCGTTTGACGTCGACCTCGTTGAAGACTATCTGCAAGATGGAGAAGAATACCTTATTTCGTGCAAGCCTAATGTTGGTTTTAACATCATTGGCGACGAACGTCTTGTGCGTTCTAAGTTGTTGCCCGAACTACACGAGCTGATAACGAACGACATAAAACACCGTACGCTACATGCTTATCAGACAGAGGCAGAGACACGCTACACGTTGAAGAATATCTATCGCGCATCGAGGAATGCCATCGAGGAAACTGGTGCTAATGCGTTGTATCTTGCAATAGGTACGCTTAGATGGTTTGAAACAGACATCAGCGAGAAACCTCGCTATGCGCCAATATTAATGTTGCCTGTGGAAATGGTGTACAAAAAAGGCGACTACTATATCCGTACACGTGATGAAGAAATTGCTCTGAATATCACCTTGACAGAATTTTTACGGCAGAACTTCGACATTACTATTCCTGGACTTAATCCGCTGCCAAAGGATGATCATGGTGTGGATGTGAAGAAAATCTTCGCCATCATACGTGAGGTGCTGAAAAACAAAAAGCGTTGGGACGTAGAAGAAGAATGTATTTTGGGCGTATTCTCGTTCAGTAAGTTCCTCATGTGGAACGACATTCATAACCACAGACAAGAATTGTTGGATAACAATGTAGTGCGTAGTCTTGTGGAACAGAAACTTACGTTTACGCCAACCCAAGTGATGTCGGACTTGAAAGGCAAGGATAAAGAAGTAAAACCATCTGATTTGGCATTGCCTGTTCCGATAGACTCTTCGCAAATGGCCGCTGTAATGGAGGCCGGACAAGGAAACTCGTATATCCTTTACGGCCCTCCTGGAACGGGTAAGTCGCAAACCATTACGAACCTTATAGCCAATGCCTTGTTCCAAGGCAAGCGTGTGTTGTTTGTTGCTGAGAAGATGGCAGCCCTGAGTGTGGTACAAAAACGTTTGGAAAAGATAAACCTTGGTCCATTCTGCCTTGAAATGCACTCAAACAAAATCACCAAGCGCCATGTTCTCGAACAGCTGAAGAAGGCTTTGGATGCCGCTCACATCATACGTCCAGAGGAATATGCACGCATAGCCGATAAACTTTATGAGCAGAGATGCAAACTGATTGAGTATATGGAGGCCCTGCATGACATAAAGGGAGCGGAGGGCATGTCGCTGTTTGACTGCATCATCAGGTATGAATCCATTAATACCCCAGAGCTTGATGTTGATGCGAACGATGAAGAACTTAAACGACAGTTCCGAATTGAAAAGATGGACACCTACTCACATCTGCTCAGTCAGAAGTATCAGGCAATACTTAGTATTACAGGCGAGCCATCAAAGCATCCGTTGCTTGGACTTAATATTGTTGAGGACGACTTAGTTGATGTCGGGCGTTTGCCTTCGCGTATCAAGACAGCATCCGAAATACTGCGCAAGGCAGAGGAGAACAGAGAGATGCTTGCGAAAGCTACGGGTATAAAAACAGATATACTAAGAGACTGCAACGACGGCATATTATCCCAAGATGGGACGGCATTATATAATGAGTGGAGAGGCATCAAGGCTAAATGGTTCTTACCTCGTTTCTTTGCTAAGAGGGGTTTCATTGCCAAGTTAAAGCAGTTTAATAGTCTGATTATAGAACAAGAGGTTGATGCACTTCTCTCTAATTTGCTTAATTATCAGCAGCTGCATACAGAAATAGTAACAATACAGGATGTTGTTCGTACGCTCTTTGCCGTTAACTTCGAAGACGACAGACTTCCAAGCAACGATGAATTGAGGAGTTATGGTTCATGTCTTGACAACTGGCTTAGCCATACAGACAAGGCACGCGACTGGTATCAGTGGTGTGCGTATAAAAAGGAACTTGAAAATGAAGGCCTTGGCGTGGTAGCACAACATATTGAATTGGAAACAATTCCTGCGGAAACGTTGAAAGATGCCTTCTTTAAGCGAATATTCCGAAGTCTCGCTTGTGAGAAAATTGCATCGTCACAGGTTCTGAGAACCTTTGAAGGGGCTATATTCGATGAGACCATTTCGCGCTACCAACAGCTAACAGAAGAGTTTCAGATACTGAGTCAGAAGGAACTTTATGCCAAACTGGCCGCGAATGTACCACATGTAACAGACAGCATCGACAATAGTAGCCCAATTGGGTTCCTCAACAGGAACATAGCCAACGGCGGTAGGGGCATCTCTCTTCGCGATTTGTTCGACAACATTAGCACCTTGTTGCCAAGGCTTTGTCCCTGTATGCTTATGAGCCCTATGTCTGTGGCGCAATTTTTGGATTTGTCGCAGAACAAGTTCGACCTTGTTATCTTCGATGAGGCGTCACAGATGCCTACAAGCGAGGCGGTTGGTGCCATTGCGCGCGGCAAGTCTGTAATCGTAGTGGGCGACCCCAAGCAGATGCCACCAACAAGTTTCTTCTCATCAACGAGTGTTGGCGAAGAAGAGGCCGACATAGACGACCTGGATAGTATTCTCAACGACTGCCACAGCCTGGGAATACCTTCGCTACAATTGAACTGGCACTACCGTTCAAAACACGAATCGCTGATAGCCTTCTCTAATAATGAATATTACGACGGCGAACTGATTACGTTCCCGTCTGTTGACGACCAGACTACAAAGGTAAAGTACTGCCATGTGGATGGCGTATACGACAAGGGTGGACGCCGTTCGAACAAGAAGGAGGCAGAAACCATTGTGGCCGACATCGTCAAGAGGTTGCAAAGCAGCGATCATGCCAAGTACAGCATTGGCGTAATTGCATTCAGTCAGGTGCAACAAAACCTAATTGAGGACTTACTGACCGAAAAGCTTGACAAGGACCAGAAACTAAGAGAGGCTGCCGACGAGTTGTACGAGCCTATATTTATAAAGAACCTCGAAAACGTACAGGGTGACGAGCGCGACATCATCTTGTTCTCTATCGGCTATGGCCCAGATAAAGACGGCAAGGTGTCTATGAACTTCGGTCCCTTGAACAACAATGGGGGAGAAAAACGACTGAATGTAGCAGTAAGTCGTGCTAGAAGAGAAATGATTGTATATTCGTCTTTGAAGGCATCACACATTGATTTGAAACGAACCAAGGCTCGCGGTGTGGAAGGTTTGAAACATTTCTTGGAGTATGCCGAGCAACAGATACTAATTCAGGCAGCCAATGCCCACAAGGATAGTTCGGACCGCATAATCTCTGAACAAATTGCCAATGCGCTCAGGACTCGCGGCCACAATGTAAACACCAACGTAGGACGTTCTAACTTTAAAGTCGACGTGGCCATTGCAGATTCTGCTGATAGCGGAAATTATTCTATGGGTATTCTACTTGATGGTGAGGTTTACCACAATACCCAAACCACAAGAGACCGCGAGATTGTTCAGCCAACGGTATTGAATATGCTTGGCTGGAAAATAATGCGCGTATGGAGCGTAGATTGGATTAACAACCCAGAACGTGTTATCGCTCGTATTGAGAACGCTCTACAACAGAAGTCAAAGCCGATAGAAACACCAGTTGGCAATGCCACTTTCGACGTTACAAAAGAAGAGGTGGAGGAAATAGAAAGCAATGAGCAAGCCTATGAGGTGTACAATGGTCTGGAGAACACTGGCTCCATGAGCGACGAGGTACTTGCAACGAAGATTCTTTCATGCGAGCAGCCTATGACACTGATGTATTTATGCAGATGTATGTGCGCGCATAGGGACAACACAAGGGTTACTCCCACGCTGTTGGCCTCGGTTAAGGATATTGCAGACAGGCAAATGTTTGTTCAAACCCTAGGTAATTCTACCATATTGTGGACTGACAAGGAGCACGCAGATGCTTTCAGCGGTTATAGGCAGGCTCACGGACGAGACATAACCGAAATTCCCCTCATTGAAATAATGAATGCAATAGCACTCACTGTGCAAGAGCAGCTATCTATCAAGACCGATGCACTAACGCTTCTTGTTGCAAAAAAGTTAGGCTTTGCCCGCCGCGGTGCAAAAGTAGACCAAGCGCTAGAAGAAGGCTTAGAAATGCTTTTAAACACAAAGTGCATCGTAGAGTCTGACGGCATAGTAAGATTGCCAGAATAAGAACAAGCATAATGGAAAGAGAATTGTTTGAACGCACAGCCCGAAAAGCAAGCAGCTTTCTTAATGCAATGTAGGGTTAACCCATTGGTCATTACCAATACCCCGACAATTTAGTTTTTGACAGTCAGCAAAGATGAACTTCTTTGCTGGCTGCTATGCTGGTGTACCAGTAAAAGAGCAATGCCTTTTAGGGTACGCGAACCAAAGGTTTACCAAGTTGCAGAATCTATTTGGCCGCCCTTTATCCCACTATAAAATCGTCAATTCTACTCTTTACGCCGCCCCCTTCTGTCCATCTACACCACACATCCGTCACCTACCCTTTCTCTTACACATTTATGGGTATAAGCCCAAGCCCATAACGCCACCTTCTTTTTTACAAATCACTATTTTTGGCGATTGCCAACAACCGCAAAAATCCCTAAATTTGCAAAATAAAAGAACCGCACAAGCCGAGAGGAAAAGAAGACTTGCGCCATAAAACTATGCACAATGAACGATAAAATTGAAAGTAAACTGGCCAACGTACCCGAAACAATGCTCATCACACTTTGGGCCAAAGCAACTGAAACCGAACGTGCCGACGCGCTGATTAAAGACGAAAAGGCCGTTGAAATGATGGGCAAGATTGACTACGACTTCTCGAAACTCAAAAAGGCATCGTTCTCGCAATCGGGCTGTTGCGTGCGAGCCAGACTCATAGACATGGAGGCAAAGGCTTTCTTGAAAGACAATCCCGATGCAGTGGTGATACAACTGGGGGCTGGAATTGATGCGCGATACGAACGACTTGGCAAGCCCAAGGTGGGGCATTGGTACGACCTTGACCTGCCCGAAGCCATCGAACTAAGGCGAAAGTTGCTGCAAGAGTCTGATGAGAATACCTTCCTAGCGCAGTCGCTCTTCGATTATTCGTGGTGCGACAAGGTGAAAGCCACGGGCAAACCCGCGCTCGTTATCATCGAAGGCGTAATGATGTACTTCGAACCCAAAGAGGTACAAAGCTTTTTTAGCACCATCGCGCAACGCCTAGACAATGCCGTTGTACTCTTCGACATGCTTGCCTTCGCCCTAGTTGGCAACACGAAAAAACACGATTCTTTAAAGAAGATGGGCAAAGAGGTAGAATTTAAATGGTCGATGCTTAACACCAAAGACATGGAAACATGGAACAATCGCCTGCATCTAGCCAAAGAATACTATATGAGCGACTACGACCACGGCCGTTTCCCCTTTATCTTCCGCATGCTTTACCACATTCCCTACTTCTATCGTCGATTTAATCAACGTGTGGTGAAGTTGAAGATTGGGGATTAGAATGCAATGAAGAATGAATGGATTGACGGAGTGGACGAGAAGGCGAGTGGACAAGTTAACCAGTTGAAGAGTTGACGAGTTAATAAGTTGACTAGTTAACAAGTTCACTAGTTGGCAAGTTGGCAAGTTAACAAGTTGACTAGTTGATAGGCGAAGCCATTTTTTCACCTTTTCACCTTTTCACTCTTTCACCTTTTCACCCTTTCACCCTTTCACCTTTTCACCTTTTCACCTTTTCACCTTTTCACCTTTTCACCTTTTCACTACTTCTACATCCGCTCGTGCTTATACATTTCGACACAATTGTTATAAAAAAGGGAACTATATTTCGGTAGTTCCCATTTTTTTGTTTACTTTGCAAACCGAGAACAACAGACAATAAACGCAGAAAGGAACAGACGGCAAACCAAACATTGGAACAGCAGGTCACACCGATACTCACCATCAACGGCTCCGACGGCACTGGCGGGGCTGGCATACAGGCAGACATCAAAACGATTTCTGCCCTTGACGGGCGTGCCCTTTCGGCCATCACATCCATAACCGCCCAAAACACGTTGGGCATTCAAGAGTTCTACGACCTGCCTGCCGAAATCATTAAAGGGCAAATAGAGGCCATTGTCAACGACATGCAGCCCGCCGTTGTGAAAGTGGGCATGATAAGAAGGGCCGACACAGTGACACAAATAGCCCAACTGCTAAGGCAACACAAGCCCCGACACGTTATCTACGACCCCGTTATCGTGTCGTCGCAAAACGAGATGCTCATGGCGCAAGAGGTTGTCCACGAGGTTCGACACAGCCTATTGCCCCTCTGTTCGCTAGTGTTGATGAAACGCGCCGATGCCGAAAGGCTAACACAAACTGCGATTAACACGGCAGCCGACCTAAACCAAGCGGTGAAAAGTCTGCTTGCCGAGGGTTGCCAGTCAGTGCTGTTGCAGGGCAGCCACATGGCTCCGCAAAGCCTTACCGACGTGTTCGCAACGGCGAAAGACAGCGACCCCACCTTCTTACCCTCGTTGTTCGGCGAGGGAGAAGTCGGCACTCGCCACGGACTTAGCGGCAGCTTGTCGGCTGCCATCGCCACATTCGTAAACGGCGGCAATGCCATTTTCGAGGCCGTGGTAAACGCGCGCAACTACATTGCGCAGCTGCAACCCCAACATACGGGCATCATCGGCCGAAGTGGAGAATTGTTTAACGAGTTCACCCACGAGATAACGCAACACCATCGCACCAACAGCGACGTGAAATTTTACGCCGACAAGCTGAACGTTAGCGCACGATACCTGGCTCAGGTTACGCGCCGCATAACGGGGAAAGCACCCAAGGCCATCATCGACGAGTATCTAACGCACGAGATTGAGCAGCAACTGGCCTTCACCCCGAAAACCATTCAAGAGATTGCCTACGCCTACGGGTTTCGTTCGCAAGCCCATCTGGCCAAATTCTTTAAGAACATTAACGGGCTCGCTCCTAGCGAGTTCAGAAAAGAAATACTTTTAAACAAACAACAAAAATGAAAGAGAACAGACAAGAACTGAACCGCAACTTGGCACAAATGCTTAAAGGCGGTGTTATCATGGACGTTACAACCCCCGAGCAAGCACGCATTGCCGAGGCTGCGGGCGCATGCGCCGTTATGGCATTGGAACGCATCCCTGCCGACATTCGCGCAGCTGGTGGCGTTTCGCGTATGAGCGACCCCAAGATGATTAAGGGCATCCAAGAGGCCGTTTCTATCCCCGTGATGGCCAAGTGCCGCATCGGCCACTTTGCCGAGGCACAAATTCTGCAAGCCATCGAGATAGACTACATCGACGAGAGCGAAGTGCTTTCGCCTGCCGACGATGTTTACCACATCGACAAAAACAAGTTCGAAGTTCCTTTCGTTTGTGGCGCAAAGAACCTTAACGAGGCACTTCGCCGCATTGCCGAGGGCGCAACGATGATTCGTACAAAGGGCGAACCCGGCACGGGCGACGTTATTCAGGCCGTACGCCACTTGCGTATGATGCAAAGCGAGATACGCAGACTAACCTCGATGAGCGAAGACGAACTGTACGAGGCTGCCAAAGCCATGCAAGCACCCTACGAGCTGGTGCGTTACGTACACGAAAACGGCAAACTTCCTGTTGTTAACTTCGCCGCTGGTGGCGTGGCTACGCCTGCCGATGCCGCCTTGATGATGCAACTTGGTGCCGAGGGTGTGTTCGTTGGTTCGGGCATATTCAAGTCGGGCGACCCAGCCAAACGTGCTGCCGCCATTGTGAAAGCCGTAACAAACTTCAATGATGCCAAGATGCTAGCCGAACTATCAGAAGATTTGGGCGAGGCTATGGTAGGCATCAACGAGCAAGAGATAGCACTGCTGATGGCAGAGAGGGGGCAATAAGAAGATGCGAATTGCCATTCTTGCACTGCAAGGCGCATTCATCGAGCATAGCAAGATGCTTGCGCAACTCGGCGTGGAGAGTTTCGAAGTGAGGCAAGCCGCCGATTGGGAACAACCCAAAGACGCGCTTATCATCCCTGGCGGAGAAAGCACCACGATGCTTAAATTGTTAAACGAGCTGAACTTACTCGCCCCCATAAAGCAAGCCATAGAAGGCGGACTGCCCGTTTTTGGCACATGTGCAGGCCTTATCTTATTGGCCAAGCACGTTGTGGGCGACGTTTTGCAACGCATATCAACGATGGACACCACCGTTTGCCGCAACGCATACGGCCGTCAGTTGGGCAGTTTCTTTGTAGAAAGCAACGTGAAAGGCATCGACCATGCCGTGCCAATGACCTTTATCCGCGCGCCCTACATCACCAATGTGGGCAAGGATGTGGAGGTGTTGGCCGAGGTTAACGGCCACATCGTTGCAGCCAGACAAGGCAAACAGCTGGTAACTGCCTTCCATCCCGAACTGAACGACGACCTTTCCATACACCGCCTGTTTGTGGAGATGGTGTAAACAGTTAGGCCAGTGCCTCTTTTCAAGGGGAGCGCAGAACACATAGCCATGCTACTTTGGTAGTAAAGGCCAATTTCATTCGGCCATTAGCTTTTCTACTTGCCCATTAAGGATAAGCAGAAAAGCTAATGGTCGATTTGCTTTATCCCCTAACGTATGTTCTAAATGCTTGGATGCAAAGCCTTATACGCACTTCCATCACTGCCCAAACGAGCGCATGCGGGCAGCATTTACCAAATGATTTGCCAAAATCAAAACCCAACAGTTATCGTCTAGCACCCTTTTTCTTTGCGCCTTTCTTCTTTTGGGCTTGCTTTTTCTTATTCAGTTCGTAGAGGTACTTCCCTTCTATGGATGTGGGCAAACCTTTCGCCACAGTATAGAAATCACTCAAATCACCACTCCCACATTCATTCCACGCCTCATGTTTTAGCACATACAATGTCTCGCCTGTTGTGCCGTCTATCAGGTATTTGTCGCCATAGTGCAAGCGTTCATTTTCTAGGTAAAACACCGAGTACCAGGGCTTTTTAAGGTCTCTCTCGCCCTCTGAGCGATGCACGCTAATAAGTCTTCTCTTATTCAGCAGGTCGCACCCATACTCGCTACTCATCTTCTCAATGAGGTTGTTCAGCTTAAACTTATAAGGCCTGCTGTAATCTTTTATTTCCGTTATGCACCCTAACGAGTCGTAACGATACGAGTTACCTATACTCACCCCATCGAAAGACACGGACAAGTAGCGCAGTCTCCCTTTTGTGTCGTAATTGTAATAGTAACTATATGGCGTGTGAAGTTCTTTGCTCTCCTCAACATAACCAACAAATTTCCTATCAGAATCATACATTTCATATTGCCTTATCGACCTATCTCCGGTCTGAAACTCATAATCACCCAAACAATTTTGGCTCACCTCAAAGTCCCTAACGTCAAGGTATTGCACCAAATCCAGTGCCCCTTGGTGACAAGTACTATCCGCCTGCGCACTCCCACGTGTGCAGGCAAACAGCGTAAGGGCTAGAATAACCAGTATTTTCATTGCACGTTCATTTTTTATGTTCTTTTTTCGTTCCTCGAAAAGTGCGTTTTGCCTTTCCACTTCGCCTAAAGCTCCGTGTTGGCGATTTCCAATTCTCGCCATGACAATGTCCGAGCAAGCTCGGCATTGTTCATTTGGCTTAACGAAAACGTTGTTTTACTTTATCCGCTACTAAGGGCCAACTGCACGTCATAGGCAGCGTTGTTTCAGGGCAACATGGGGTAAAAATGGCCTTACATTCCCCCACTCCACCCCACTCTTTCCGCTTTTATCCCATCCGTGCCATCCATTTAAGCACTGCCCGTCTAGGGATGAAAAAGCGCACACTGATGGCCACGAACAGCGTTATTGCCCAACAGCTTTGTTGTAGTTGAGAATGTTCTCGCTCATCTTATCAAAGCCAGGCAGGTTGAAGTAATGCTGCTTTTCTAAATATTGCCTGAAACGGTTGTCGTTGCGCAGTGCATCATCATAAAAGGGAGCACCATTGCGGTTGTACTTTTCCCTAAGCTTAATAAGGTAGCATGCAGTGTACGCCGCAATCATATAGCGTTCGTTTTTTGTGAACTGCGAAAACCAATAGGCACAATCCGAGAGGTCTTTTTTCAGCAAGGTTTCGCCATAAAGGTCGAGCACATCCATCCATAGGCTGTTTTTATCGCTCGTAGGAAGTTGCAAAAGCGTCTTAAACAACCCTTCGCGTATGGCTACGTATGGTTTTTGCGTATAGATTTTGCGCGCAAAGGTGTTATACATAAATCCCAATCTTGTTTCTCGTAAGTCCGACTCCCACATGTCGCTCTTCAATTCCTGCATCATTCGCTTTAACATCTGTCTGTTAATCAGTTCATTCTTGTCGTATCCGTATGTTACGAAGAGGTCTTTCAGCCATAACGGGGCATACTTACACAACCACAGGAAACTTTCCTTGTCGTTGTTAAACAAAAAACGATTAATATGTATGATGTCGTTACTTAACCTAAAACACATCTTCCCGTGTATTTGCCGTACACTCTCTATGTCCATCGGAGGAGACGAAATAAAGTTGTAGCCCTTAATAAAGAAATCGTTCATGCAACTAAACTTAACGTAGTTTTCATCGTTTAGAGACTTCCTCTCGCTTTCTGTCCTGTCCGACCACCCCCGCACGCAGCTAGGAATAGTAAAGTAATGCTGGTGGTCGAAAACGTAGGGCAGGCTCTTTCTTTGCATCGAGTCTACACCCAATTCTGCCAATCGCTGTTCAAATTGTTCGTTAGATATGGGCTTAAAGCCGTGTTTCACCAAGTCGTTAAAGGCGTATGGTATGTAGATATCCACCATTTTTTCGTCAACACATATCTCGTCTTCTCCCTCTTCTCCCTCTTCTTCTCCTGCCGAGTCGCTTGGCGTTACATCAAAAAACGCTTTGTAGCCACTAAGCAGCGAGTCCATTCCTGCCAAATCAAAAGGCAACACCAAATCGGGAGATATGCCCAAATGGTATTGTGCATTGAGGGCCAATGCCATCTTTTGTTTATTCACGCTTATGTTTTTGGCAGGATGTTTCTGGCTGCTTGTTAGGAGTAAAACACCCAATATGGCTACGAGTATGGTCTTTTTCATGCTCAAATCGTTTTGTTTAGATGTACGCTTAGTTATTTGCAACAGACTTTCTTACACTGGGATGCCAACATAAAGGGGCGAAGGGTTTTCCTGCGTTGACTGTTATGCTGCAACAAAGCTAGTAAATATATTTCACAACTGCAACAGAATGGAAAGGAAAAAGAAAGCTGAAAAGCCCTATCAACCTTTAAGCAGCTCGTTATGCTCCACTTTACGTCAGTTTCAACAACTCATTACCTTACACACATATAAATTAAGGCCTATTTAAAAATTGCCTTACACAACTCAAAAGCTTTTGAATCCATTAACTCAAAACATTATTAACTCAAAAACTTATAAACTCAAAAACATTGTAAACTCATTAACTCAAAACCTTACCAACTCATTAACCCAAAAACTTATAAACCCAAAAACTAATAAACTCATTAACTCAAAATCTTAATTTCTTTATTTTTATTTTACAATACACTTCTAATTTTCACGCCGTTCTAGCGAAAATACTGGCTAAAAAGTAGGTAAATTTCTACCATTTTCAACCTTTCACGTCCCTCACCCTGTCTGTTTTTAAGAACAAAACCTGCATTTTGCACCATTTTACCTTTCTAGTTTGGTTGGAAGTCCGATTTATTTCAAGCCTAAATACACCCATTTTACCCCTAAAAACGCACTTTTCGGTAGACATTTTGCCCTTTTCAGCCATGTTTTTAATGGCTCTTAATGGTTTTATTTATACCATTGCAGTGTATATTCATGCTTTTCGTCTCGCATTCTTCTGCATTTAGCACTGCATTTAGCACCATTTTGCCTTGCATTTAGCACCAAAACGCAGGGCATTTAGCACCAAAACGCAGTGCGTTTAGCGGCATATTGCACCGCATTTAGCAGCAAAACGCACTTCATTTTGCTGCTAATAGCCCAAAATTTGATGTAGATGGCGGTGCTATTAAATAAATATTCATTATGATCGCATTTTCAACAACCCCCATTTTGCATCAAAACAAACCTGCGCGAGAATCGATTATTTGCGGCAAGGTGGGCAATTGGTGGACAAAAAGGGCACTCATAATGTTAAAACCTACACCGAAAACCAGACAAAAACAAGTCTGTTGCATACACGCGCAAGGGCAACGGCACAGAAAACACCTTTGCTTACAACCGCCAGCACGAGCGGTTGCAAAGCATGCTGCTCATGGCCAACGAAGACAGCATCATGCAAACGCAGAAGTAATCTGCCATTGACAGCCAGTTTCCTGGCTTGTAAAGAATGCGTTGAATGACTTCCGTCAGATTACCTTTTGAGACATAAACACGTTTTTCCACAGACAAGCGAGGCAGAATTTCATATTTCATTGCATCTTTGTTCAGTACTTCGTACATGAGCGGGGTGTTTGTCTTGGCTTTACAGCGCAAAGACAATACCCCTCTCTCAATTTAGAAATAACAAAAGTCAAAACAGCTTCTATCAGTGAAATCAATCTAACATACAATTTTTCGACAACAAAATATTGCAAATTAGAACTTTTTTACCTAACTTTACTGCATAAAAGCGAGCTTTGTTCGCACGTTTTCGTTTAGTCGCGAGTTAATGCAGAGACATACAAGCCACCTTGTAAACTTGTCTACTCGCGAACTTGTAAACAGGCAGTCCGCCTTGTCAACTTGTTCACCCGTAAACTTGTCAACTAACAATACAACGCCTATGAATACCGATACGCCACCCTACACCTAAAAACACCGGCAAGCCTTTGTTTGTCGGCAGAGTTTATTAACCCTTACTACGTAACAAATAATTAATTCAAAACAAGATGAAACATAAAATACTTTTATGGCTCATGCTTTTCTTTTTTCCCTTAGCATTGGGAACATCATGTAACACCGAAGTGAATCTTGAAAACATAAAGTATGAGGGGAAAATACTGTCACTTATCAAGAGCAACAATAATGAGCTTTATAACATTATTCTAATTACAAGTTCTACATCCAGAAAAGGAGTACCTGTGGGAAGCTCTATCGGTTTTTATGATAGAGACTTCGGCGAAAAGATGCACGAAGGCGACATTGTTCATTTCCGTGTGCCGATGTTTAAAAAATGGGTTGGCCCAGAAACAGCCGACCACCATTGGCCAGAATATGTAGGAGTAATTGATTTTAATTATAATGAATAACCACTAGAAGATAACAAATAATGAAGAAAACATAGACACGCATGATTAGCCTAATTATTGATGACTAGCCTACTGACTTGTAATCAATAAAAAAGGAGAAAAGCCACACAAGGCCTTCCCCCCTTCTTTAATAGTTTACTTTTCTTTTCTCGTCAGTTCAATTCGTGGCGTTGGCATGTCGAAAGTCAATGGCTTTCGTTCATGGCCGCTGCCGTTTGAAACGCTACTTCGTTTCGATTTCTTCCTTCATGTCGATAAACTGCTTGTTTGCATCGTAAAACTCGTATTGCAAAAAAGCCAACTTCTGCGAAGAAACGATGTGCAAGCCAAATCCGTACTTCAATTGCCACTGCCTTTTCAAGGATATGAACCCCTGATTGATAAAAGCGGCAACGTATGGATGCACGTGCAAATAGAATTTCTTTACGCCAATTTTGTTAACCAGTCGGTCTATCTTACCTTCCAGTTGGTCTGTAAACAGGATGCTCGACTTTATTTTTCCCTTTCCAAAGCAGGTAGGGCAGGTTTCGTCTACACTTACATCCATTGCTGGTCGCACGCGTTGCCTTGTAATCTGCATCAGTCCAAACTTACTTAATGGCAGGATGTTGTGGCGTGCGCGGTCTTTCTGCATGTTCTTGCACATCCTTTCGTAGAGCATCTGCCTGTCTTCTGCGAGGTTCATGTCGATGAAGTCCACCACGATGATACCTCCCATGTCTCGCAGTCGCAGTTGTCGGGCCAATTCGTCGGCAGCACCGAGGTTCACTTCCAGTGCGTTAGCCTCTTGTCCCTTTTCCGAACGCGTGCGGTTTCCGCTGTTTACGTCCACCACATGCAGCGCCTCGGTATGCTCGATGATGAGATATGCGCCATGTTTGTAGTTGACGGCTTTCCCAAAGCTCGACTTAATCTGCTTGGTGATGTTGAAGTTGTCAAAGATTGGCACTTTGCCCGAGTAGAGTTTCACGATGTCTACCTTGTCTGGGGCAATCATAGACACATAGTGCTTTACTTCTTTGAAAACGTCTTCATCGTTTACGTAGATATTCTCGTAGGTTGGGTTGAACAAGTCGCGCAGCAATGCTACAGCCCTACTCGTTTCCTCGAACACCAGTTGTGGCCTCTTTTGGGTTTTCTGCACCTTTTCGATAGCCTCTTCCCAGTATTTGGTAAGGGTTTTAAGCTCGGCGTCTAGTTCTGCCACCCGTTTGCCTTCGGCCACGGTGCGCACAATAACGCCGCAGTTTTTGGGTTTAATGCTGTGGATGAGCTGTTTTAGTCGCGCCCGTTCTTCGCCGCTTTTGATTTTAGAAGAGACAGAAACCTTATCGTTAAAGGGAATGAGAATGAGATAACGACCGGCGAACGACAATTCGCACGTTAACCTCGGCCCTTTGGTAGATATGGGTTCTTTAACGATTTGCACTAGCACCTCTTGCCCTGAAGTGAGGGTTGTTTGCACGCTACCATCCTTTTTCAGGTCGGGTAGCCTTGATGCCTTTGCAAAGGGATAAAGCTTTTTCCTGTCGCTCTGCACCTGTTTAAGGTACTTGGCGTATGAGTCGAATTGACTTCCTAAGTCGAGATAATGAAGAAAAGCGTCGCGTTCAAATCCTACGTCTACGAAACAGGCGTTGAGCCCAGGCATCAGTTTTTTTACCTTTGCCATGTAGACATTGCCAACAGAAAACGACACCTCTCGTGGTTCGCTCTGATATTCCACTAGCTTTTTGTCTTCTAGCAGGGCTATCGAGATTTCTTTCTGTTGAACGTCAATTACTACTTCGCTAGTCATCTTCTTCTTGTTAGCTACTTAGTTTCGTCCTAAATGTTTGTTAGGCATGTTCGATAAAGTTTCTTTTGCACGTGGTGCATCGCTGCACCAACCTGCGCGGCATGGGGCGTTTGGCGTTTGCTGGGCTTTGTTTGCATGGTGTCTGCATGGTGCTTGTGGCGTGTGAAAACCAACATGGCATGGCAAACAGGCTTGGCAAAGCCCACAAAGAAAGCCGCACTACCCTTGTTAAGAAACTTATAGGCGCGTTCTATAAAAGTGCCCGAACGGCCATTTTATAGAACTCGCCCAAAAGAACCGTGCCTAAAAGGGCTGTTCCTGGTGTCCTCCACGGATTTGCGGACATGCCCTTCAATGGCGAATAAGCTCTTGGCAAGTGCGGTTACTTGCTCTTGTGCCTATTCTTTCTCAGTCTCTTTTTACGCTTGTGAGTAGCCATCTTGTGGCCTTTTCTTTTCTTTCCGCTTGGCATAGCTGTAATTTTTAATTGTTATTTATAATGTATATGTTATTGTCGCAACCTTTTAGGCATGTTCTAAAAATTCCCCGCTAAGGTTCATTGTTTGTTCCTTGTATTGCTCTTCACTGTCTTTTTGCTTTTATCTGGCATCTTTTGCTTTTTCTTTCAGTTGCATAGTGCACTATGCTCCTTCAAGAAGTAAGCAAAATCTGCTCAGCTAAAAGCTAAAAATACAGCAAAGGTAATTATTAGAACCTGCCTTTTATTGTTCGCCACGCATGCTTTCAACAAAACTCTTGGCGGGCTTAAAGCATGGTAAATCGTGTGCGGCAATGGTGATGGTGGTGTTCTTGGCGATGTTGCGTGCCGTCTTGGCTGCGCGGTGCTTGATGATAAAGCTGCCGAAACCACGAAGGTAAACATTGTCTTTCTTGTCCAACAAACTGCCCTTAATGGTCTCCATAAAGCTTTCAACCACTACTGAGACATCTTTCTTCTGAATACCCGTCTGTATGGCAATCTCGTTGATAATATCTGCCTTTGTCATTTCTTGTTTTTTGTTATTTTATGGTTTCACATATTTCTCCCTATCGGATACGGAGTGCAAATATACGAGTTTTTTATGTGATAAGAAAATATATTTACCATTTTTTACGCTTGGAAGAGCGTTTTTGTTTGGTTCAAAACCTGCTAATTCTCAACGGTTTACATTGCAACGCGTAAGTAATGGCCACAAAAAAGGCCGACACACCAATGGTGTGTCAGCCTCAATTCTTGTGATTCCGGCGGGATTCAAACCCACAACCTTCTGATCCGTAGTCAGATGCTCTATTCAGTTGAGCTACGGAACCTTGTTCCGAATTGCGAGTGCAAAGGTATAGAGTTTTTTCCTTTCCACCAAATGTTTCGTTAACTTTTTATCGAAAAAGTGCTATTTAGGGGTGTTTTAGGGCTATTTTAAGCCTTTTTCGGGGCGCGAAGGGGCGTTTATAGCCCCTTCGCTACACCAAAAATTTATTTTATCAAGGCCACCGAACGCTTTAAGAAGGCATCGAGAGCGGCGCCTTTTAGCAGTCCGTTTTGCAACAAAGCTAGGTCGATGAGCTGGTGAACGATGTCGTTACCCTTACCAAAATCGGCCAATGCAGCTTGTTTCTGCGCACGTTGGTCGGCAATTTCTTTTTCGGTTTTGCTCACCTCGGCACGTTCTTCCTCGGTAATCTCTTCGGGTTTCTTGGCCGATTGTTGTTGGCGCAGTGCGGCCAAGCGAGCCTCCAAGCCCTTGATTTCGGCCTCAACGGGCTGCAATGTGTCGGCCGTAGCTTGCTTGCAAGCCTCCAACACGCGCTTTATCAAGGCATGGTCGCTGTTTAGCACCACGCTATAAGCATCGGGCATTTGCGCATAGAAAGCCATACCTGCCTGCAAACGGCTCATATCCTTCATGCGGCGCATGTACTCGCTTTGGGTGATAAGGATGGGTTGTGCCGTTTCGCCCATAGCCTCCACCTCGGCATTGAACTCTGCCTTGTCGATGCGCGGCATCTGCGAGCGGAACACTTGCGAAAGATTTTCGCGGTCGGCCTCGTCTATATTACTCTTCGGGGCGTCGTCTTTTTGTATCAGTCGCTCCACAATGTCGCTGTCTACGCGCACGAAGTGGCACTTTTCCAACTTCTGTTCCAACATCGAGGCCACGGGGACATCTAGTTCGCCTTCGAGTTGCAACACGCTATAACCCTTGGCACGAGCAGCCTCGACGTACGAGTATTGTTCTTCTTTGTTGTTGGTGTACAGGCAAACCAATTGTCCGTCTTTGTTGGTTTGGTTGTCCTTAACAAGCGTACGATACTCGTCGTAGGTGAAATACTTGCCGTCTACATCCTTCAACAGGGCGAAATCTTTGGCTCGTTCGTAAAAATCTTCTTGCGAAAGCATGCCATAGTTGATGAAAAGTTTCAGGCTGTCCCACTTCTCTTCAAAGCCCTTGCGGTCTTCTTTAAAGAGACTTTGCAGGCGATCGGACACCTTTTTGGTGATGTAGGTCGATATTTTCTTCACGTCGCCATCGCTTTGCAGATAGCTACGGCTTACGTTTAGGGGGATGTCGGGCGAGTCGATAACGCCGTGCAAGAGCGTGAGGAAGTCGGGAACGATGCCTTCTACCTGGTCGGTTACGAAGACTTGGTTGCAATACAGCATCACTTTGTTGCGTTGCAACTCGATGTTGCTGTGTATTCGGGGGAAGTAAAGCACGCCCGTGAGGTTGAACGGATAGTCTACATTGAGGTGAATCCAGAACAAAGGCTCATCCTGCATGGGATAGAGCGTGCGGTAGAACGCCTTGTAGTCTTCGTCTTTTAGCGTGCTGGGGGTCTTCGTCCACAGCGGTTCCACATCATTAACAATGTTGTCTTCTTCCGTGTCCACTTGCTTTCCATCCTTCCATTCGGTCTTTTTGCCGAAGGCGATGGCGATGGGCAAGAACTTGCAATACTTGTTGAGCAGCTGTTGTATGCGCGTTTTGTCCAAGAACTCTTTGCAATCGTCGTCGATATACAGCACGATATCGGTGCCGCGGTCGTCTTTCTGCACCTCTTCAATCTCGTAAGCGGGCGACCCATCGCAACTCCACTTCACGGCTTGCGCACCTTCTTGATAGCTGCGCGTGATGATTTCCACCTTTTTGCTCACCATAAAGGCCGAGTAGAAACCCAGTCCGAAGTGTCCGATAATGGCGTTGGCGTTGTCTTTGTACTTGTCGAGGAAGTCGGTTACGCCCGAAAAAGCGATTTGATTGATGTATCTGTCAATCTCGTCGGCCGTCATTCCCACGCCTCGGTCGCTGATGGTTAGCGTTCCCTTGTCGGCATCCAGGCTCACGCGCACGGTTAAGTCGCCTTGTTCGCCCTTAAAGTCGCCACGCTCTGCCAGCGTCTTCAACTTCTGGGTAGCGTCTACGGCGTTAGAAACCAGCTCGCGAAGAAAAATCTCGTGGTCTGAATAGAGAAACTTTTTTATCACGGGGAAGATGTTCTCTGTTGTTACCCCAATGTTTCCTTTCTGCATGTTATATATATAATAATGTGTTAAGTTCGTTATAATCGTTATACGTTTGCATGATATGCAAACTTTGTGCCAAGATGGAATGCTGGGCAAGGAGATGGCATATCGACAGATAAGGCGGACAAACAACCAGCAAACCCATAAGCCCGAAAATACAAATACTTTATTATTTTTCTAGTAAAAAGTTAAGGCTATGCCCTGTTTTTACATAGGTTCTACGTATCTTTGCAGCATAACTAATAACCATAAAGCCATGTCGAAAATACTAAACAAATACATTTGGCTAGCCGAAACCATATATAAAGCACGCAAAATAACTTTCGAAGAGATTAACGAGGAGTGGCGTAAAGAAGTTGATTTCAGCGGTGGGGAAGACCTTCCGTTGCGCACTTTCCATAAATGGCGCATCGGGGTAGAAGACTTATTGGGTCTTGTTATCGAGTGCGAACGCAAGGGACGCTATGCCTATTACATCGCAAACGAAGGCGAAATAGCGAACGGAACACTTAAACGATGGCTTTTCGACACCATAACGGAGGGCAACCTGCTGATGGAAAACCAACGAATGAAAGACCGAATACTGCTACAACACACGCCTACCAACAACCAACAGCTAAAAACAATATTGCAAGCCATGCGCGAGAACCACACGCTGCGCGTTACCTATCACAGCTATTACCGCCCATCGGCTACCACTTTCGAGGCAGAACCTTATTGCGTTAAGATGTTTAGGCGACGTTGGTACATGGCGGCTCGCTCTCCTTATTATAATAAGGTGATGGTGTATGCGCTCGACCGCATCGTTAACTTGGAGTCACTTACGGGCAACAAGTTTGCGCTGCCACCCGATTTCGATGCGAAAGCGTTCTTCAACGATTGTTTCGGCGTTATCATTGGCGACAACACTGCGACAGAAGAAGTGACACTAAGGGTTAGCGAATGGCAAGCTCATTATCTTCGCGACCTGCCTTTGCATGCCTCGCAACGCGAACTCGCGCCCGAAGACAGCCGCTGCACCTTTGCCTTTCGCCTTCGTCCCACTTTCGATTTCCAACAAGAACTGCTCTCACTTGGGGCCGATGTGGAAGTGATTGAACCCCATTGGCTGAGAGAAACGATGAAAGAGAAGATAAAGGAGATGGCGGAAAGGTATGAGGAGGGAAGAGAAAAGAGACCCCAAACTTGGTAGATTAAGGAAAAAGAACTTTATATATTTAATTAATTTTTAAACATTAATAATATGGTTAACATTGATTCAAACCTGAGAGACTTTATACAAAAAAAGTTTCCCGACAGGACAGTAAAAGGTAAACATCACGCTCATAGTTGGCAATCAAGCCGCTGGCTATACGTCACAACCGTTCTAACAACAGAAGAAAAAATCCATTATGAATATATTGGAGGTAAAAACGGCCGTGTTGAACTTCATCTTGAGGGTAAATATCTAGAAGAAGAGTATCGCGACTTCCGGCACGAACTATATGAGAAGACACGGCAAGACCCAAGGTTGCGTTGGAAGTCACATCAAGACAAAAGCCTATGTGCGTGCGAGGCCAAGTTTCCTATTAACGAAAGTGGAGAACTTGTAGAGGTATTTCGGCAGATGATGAACATCTTCGACCCCCTAATAGAAGAAGCGAACAGAAAGCACGAGAAACAATACAACACAGAAAGCTATACAGGCTCCTTTGATTTCAATGAAAATTTAAAGGAAGAACAAGTCTGTATGCTAGAATGCTGTCTCGGTCAACTTCTAACTAACTCCTTAATAATTCCCGATTATCAACGCAATTACTGTTGGGAAGACAAAGAGATAACGGCATTGTGGAATAGTTTAAAAGAGATTCCCAAAGAAGAGAAAAAGTATCATTTAGGAACAATAATTCTTCAAAAGCTTGACGAAAACAAGTACGCTGTAATTGATGGACAGCAACGACTTGTAACCTTGGCACTCATCCTAAGGGAACTGAACTACGACGGTTCTATCCCTTTACTAGGACAAACGTTCCGCTCAAAAGAGTCGGACAAACATGTATCTAATTGCAAATGGCTCATCAAACAATTAAAAACAGCTGGGTTTGCAGGTGATCTTTGGCATCGCATGCTTTACAACTTGAGCTTTTCTGTGCTGATACTTACTGAAAGTAGATTAGACCTGGCATACACATTCTTCTCTAACGAGAACTCCAAAGGTGTTCCCCTCTCCGACTTCGACATTCTAAAAGCACACCACCTCCGTTATATTCATATCGAAGAACAAGCTGAACACATGGCGATAAGATGGAACAATACGATGAGAGACAAGAAAGAGCAACTCAATAATAGTATTGCCAAACATCTGTTCCGTATGAGAAAATGGATCAGAAAAAGGTATTACAACCCAAATGCCAAGCGAATTGTAAAAGACGAGTTCTCTGCTTCGCCCATCATTCCCGAGATACCACCTTTCGGCGAAAGTTTCAATTTCAATGAAAAGATACAGGGCGGCACACATTTCTTTGCTTACATCGAGTTCTTTGTAAATAAGTACGAGCGTTTTTCCTCGCTACGCCAGGTTAAAAAACTGCAAGACAAATTGCAAGGGGAGTCGCACTGGAAGTATGCAGACGTAATAGAAACGTTGCTTTTCGCCTATTATCTCAAATTTGGAGACCAATACTTAACAGACGCATTGTTCTGCATTGCATCTGTTATAGCACAACATAGATACCAAACCAACCGTGCCATGACGTATAAAATCCAAGAGTACGCTATGAACTCTGAAATTGTGATGATGATAGAACAAGCTACTTCGCCTACGTTCTTCTTGGCCGAATGCCTACAAACAGCAAAAGTAAGCGGCAGGACATTAGACGACACAAACATAAAAATACGATTTTATGGTCAACTCAAAGAACTATTCGAGGAACTTTCAGATGAACTAACAGAACCTACAATTACAAAAAAATACAATTATGAATATACCTACAATTACTAAAAAATACAGATATGAATACTAATAAATATACCCCAGCCATAATAACAGCAGAGAAGTACACATTCTCCATCCCTATTTACCAACGACTTTTCGCATGGGGAGAGGAACAAGTGAACGGACTTCTGCACGATTTGAAAAACCATTTTGAAAAGGAAGGCGAAGTGCCCTACTATCTTGGAATGCTTTCGTGTATTGAAAAAGAGGGAAGATACGACCTTATTGATGGGCAACAAAGGTTTACACTGATGATGCTCTTAGGTATTAAATTCCAAGAATACGACAACAGATGGAGCAATTTCCTAGCAGAGGGAAACCGTTTAACCTTTAAAGCTCGTTCAAAGGACACTGAATACATCAAGTCTTTAATACACAAAAGTTCGTTAGTTGCTGAAAAGAACGAAAAGATGAGCTGTGGGATACAGGCTATCAGCAACTTTATGAAAAAAGAATTTGAAGATGATACTGCACGTAAAACCTTTGCTCAAAGAGTATACAACCATCTATCGTTCTTCTTTTCTGAGTTGCCTGAGCAATACGCACAGCATCCTGAGTCTTTAAATAAATACTTCGAGGCAATGAACAACAGTGGGAAAGGCCTGGAACAACACGAGATTTTGAAAGTGGACTTAATGCGAGGAGAAGAAAATCAAGTGTACTTAACGAAGATATGGAATCTTGTTTCAGAAATGAACAGGCCAATAATCAGGTACTCAGAAAACACAACCGAAAACGAATATCGTAACGCGTACATCGCTGCCATTCGTTCTTGCAGGAATGGCCGATATGAAGATGCTCTATCACAATGTGAAGAACTTACAGATAAAAAATCGGATAGAACATTAGAAAGCATTGTGGCTGAAAGACATGAATTTGCAAGAATAGTGGGTCATAGCGAAAGGAGCATCCTCTCTTTCCCCGACTTTCTTAGGCTTAACTTTGCTATATTCAACAAGGTTGAGGCCTCATATAACTTCTATCGTGAAGAATTACTTCGTATTTTCAAAGCCGATTCTATAGCAAACAAGCAGAATTTCTATCATCAGCTGCTCTTTACAAGGTTGCTAATAGACTATTACTTCATATATAAAGAAGGAAACGAAACTATTACAAGATATAATTTGCTCTTTAATGCAGGTGAGCAAAAAGAAGCGTTAACCCAATATCAGTCGATGCTCTATGTTTCGACCACATTCTATAGTTGGATGAGACCAATACTCCAAGAACTCATGAACTCGCCCATAGAAAAAACTGACAAGCTTCTTGATTTGCTAAAAGTAACCGACAATGGCCTGCATCCTATGCCCACCAATACAGAAGACCTGTCATATGGGAAAGTAGACCGCTATTATTTCTGGCGACTTGACTATTATCTTTGGGAAAATAGAGATGCTTACTTCGAGCATGAAGAAGACAGAATGATTGTGAAAGACTATGTGTTTAAAGCCAATCGCTCTATCGAACATGTACATCCTCAAAACCAAGACCACAATAGCGAATGGGGAGAAGACGCAGTTAATTCCTTTGGAAACCTTGCTTTGATTTCACAAAGTTTCAATTCGCAACAAAGCAATGATTCTGTCACTGTTAAGTTTGCAAGAATTGAAGACCAAGCAGATAATGCAAAACTAGAAAGCATTAAAATGTATCGGATATATTTAGATGCCAAAAGGACTCCCGATGGATGGGATGAAAAAGCAAGAAAAAAGCACGAAGAAGAGATGTACAACTTACTTAAAAAGTCGTACAACATGGAAGAATAAATCCTAAGAGACATTTTGAAAGTCACATTTTAATCTCTATCCCACACACATTCCCCCAAGGCTGTGCCCCGTTTCGGCACAGCCTTGGCTTAACTTTGCACCATCAATCAATATAAAAGAAAAAAGATGGAAGCAAAGAAAGAAATGAAAGACATGAATTTGCTTGAAGCAATGGAGCACATTGTGGCATTGGCAAGGGGTCGGAACTAAGTGACGAGTTTTATAACAAGGCAGACGAACACATCTGTTTTGTTGCCGAGAAGTTGCAATTGAGCAAGCTACAGAGCGTGATGCTCGCGCTCTTCGTCGACAAGAGCGACGACAGAAACATACTTGCAAGCGACATTGCAGAGTTTCTGCAATGCACAACCATCCAAATCATCAAGTGCATGAACGATGTAGACGAACTTGTTTGTCGCGAGTATATCATCAAACGAAAAGACGACCGCCAACTATCTTTTCGTGTCCCCGTAGATGTTATCGAGGCGCTTAGGAACAACGAGGCGTTTGTAGTGAAGGCTAAGAGCAACCTTTCTGCTTCTGAGCTGATGATGGAACTAGAAACTGTCTTCGAGATGAGAGGGAACAAGGAATTGTCGTACGAACAAACCGCCAGTAAAACCAAATGTCTACTGGAAAACAACGTGGACCTGGCGTTCTCGAGAAAGCTGCGGGAATATGCCCTAAACGAAGAAGACCTAACGTTGCTCATTCTCTTTTGTCATCTGTTTGCAAACAACGACGACGATGAAATAAGATTTCACGACATCGAGTTTCTCTTCCCAAAAAGGCAATGGAACAGAATAAAAAGCATGCTTAACGCAAAATGCCACACCTTACAATACTTGCAGCTGATAGAATATGGGAATGACAACGGGCTGGCAGACCGAGAAACGTTCTGCCTTACCAGAAAGGCCAAGCGCGAACTGCTAAGCGAGTTGAACATCTCCAGCATGTCTCAAGCCTGCAAAGGCATGATAAAAGCGAAAGACATTGTTGCCAAACAACTGTACTACGAAAACGACACCCAACAGCAGATTGCCGAACTGGAAGACCTTCTCGACGAAAAACGCTATCAACAGATACACAGCAGAATGAAGGAGGCAGGCTTTCGCTGTGGCTTTACTTGCCTATTCTACGGTGCGCCTGGCGTTGGCAAAACAGAAACTGTGTTGCAGTTGGCACGTAAAACGGGGCGCAACATCATCCAAGTGAACGTTGAACAGATTAAGAGCATGTGGGTGGGCGAGAGCGAAAAGAACATCAAAGCTCTTTTCGACGACTACCGCAACCAGGTGGAAAGCCAATCGCTAGCTCCCATCTTGCTCTTCAACGAGGCCGATGCCGTTATTGGCATGCGCCATAAAGGTGCCGAACGGGCAACAGACAAGATGGAGAACGCGTTGCAGAACATTATCCTTCAAGAGATGGAAAGGATTGACGGCATACTTATTGCCACAACAAATCTGGTGCAAAACTTCGACAAGGCTTTCGAGCGTCGCTTTCTTTATAAGGTGAAGTTCAACGCCCCATCCATTCAAACGCGCCGCCATATATGGCAGTCCATCATGCCCGAAATAAGCGAAGAAAGCGCAAGGTGGCTAGCCAGTCATTACAACTTGTCGGGCGGACAGATAGAGAACGTTGCGCGCAGGTACGCCATCAACACCATTCTCTATGGCCCACCAGCCGAAGAGTTGCCCACGCTCTGCAAATGCAGTGAGAACGAAAGCAAAGAAACTTATGGCATTTCGCAGATTGGATTCAGCAAATAAATGGCTTGAAGAGTAAGGAAATAAGGAGTTAAGGAGTTAAGCCAAATGCCTAGTTGCAGAGTAGCAAACATTCTTTTCAACTCATCCACTTCTTAAATTCTAAAAACATTAACTCGTTAACTGCACATACCTCCAAGCAACAAAGCATTTGGCTTAACTCCTTAATTCCATGACTCCTTAACTCCTAACTCGAATGGGTTAAGAGGGTGAGGAATGGGCTAACGCCAATAAAACTATTGGCTTAACTCCATAACTCCTTAACCCCATAACTCCTTCAAGTAATTGGCTTAACTCCATTACTCCTTAACTCCATTACTCCTTAATCCCATTACCCCTTTAACTCCTTACTCCCATTACTCCTTTAACTCCTTACTCCTTTAACTCCTTACTCCATTACTACTTTAACTCCTTAACTCCTTAACTCCTTAACTCCTCACAATATGACCATCCTACAAATCTCCGACACCCACAATCGTCACGGCCTATTGCAAGACATACCCATGGCAGACGTACTGATTCATTGCGGCGACTTCACTGACAGGGGAACGGAAACAGAGGCGTTGGACTTCCTTAACTGGTTCATCGCCCTACCCCATCCGCACAAACTCTTCGTAACAGGCAATCACGACCTCTGCCTTTGGGATGCCGAGGACATAGACGACCTACCCCCAAACGTGCTGTTTCTTCAAGACAAGGCATGCGAGATTGGGGGTGTAAAGTTCTTCGGACTAGGTTACAACCATTCCGAAAGACTTATACCCAACGAGGTTGACGTGCTTATCACCCACGAACCCACCCATGATGATACGCGACAAGTCGAACGGAACACATTGGGGTAACCTGCCACTCCGCAATCGCGTAATGGAAGTTAAGCCCAAGTTTCACCTCTTCGGCCACGCTCACGAGTCGTATGGAACAGACGTATTTAGCAATACCGTGTTTTCCAACGGCGCAGTATTAGACGATCAATACCACCTAGTCAACGCCCCCGCAATGCTTACACTCAAAACGTAAACAAAGGGTGGTTAGTTGACGGGGTCACAAGTTGACGAGTTTACAAGCTTACATGTTTACAACTTTACGAGTTTACAAGTTGAAGAGTTGACGAGTTTACCAAGACGTTATCGCCTTGCAACAAAGCATTTGGCTTAACTCCTTAACTCCATAACTCCATAACTCCTTTTACAATATAAACACATCCCCATCCTTCATCACAGGGAACGTGCGGCGCAGCCCTTCCAAACATTCTAGCGAGAGCGTGGCCTGCGCCACATCCACCTCGTTTGCTCTGCATTCGGCCAGCGTTTGGCCTTGTGGGTCTAGCACAACGGTGCCGCCGCTGTAAGCATTAGCAGGGTCGTTGCCCACGCGGTTAACGCCCAACACAAAGCATTGGTTCTCGATGGCGCGCGCCCTAAGCAACGTTTGCCAAGCAAAAAGGCGCGCCGTGGGCCAATTGGCCACATATATGGCCACATCGTAGTCGCCTCGGTTACGACTAAACACGGGGAAACGCAGGTCGTAACACACCTGCAAGAGAAACCGCAAACCACCATAGCGCACCACAACGCGGTCTTCACCCTTAGTGTAAAGTCTGTCTTCGCCCGCGTATGTAAAAAGGTGGCGCTTGTCGTAATGCCATGTCGCACCGTCGGGCGTAACGAAATAAAAGCGGTTATGCCGCCTTCCGTCCACTTCCACCGCCACACTGCCAGCCACGGCGCAGCCCCTACGCCTAGCCACATCCACCATCCAACGATACACTTGCCCTTCTTGTGGCTCGGTAACAACATCTCCGCCCACCATAAAACCCGTGGCAAACATTTCGGGCAACACAAACAGTTGGGCTTGTGGATGCTCGTCCATCAGCCGTTCCACTCGCAATAGGTTCTCTTCCTTATCGCCCCAAACGATGTCGGTTTGCAATAGCGCTATTTCCATTGTTTCATTCCTCATGTTTTGTTTTTTCCTCATGCTTTGTTTCAACCGCAAAGCTAGCATTTTTCAACCGAAACACCAAAAGAAAACCCCACAAGTAAACTCAACAACTTACAAACTCATCAACTCAAAAACTCATCAACTTAAAAACTCATCAACTCAAAAACTCAAAATCTTAAAAACTCAAAAACTCATCAACCCAAAACTTAAATCCTTAACTTAATCTTTACAAAACACCATCTCATTTCCACACCATTCTAGGAGAAATAAGGCGTTAAAACATGCAATTTCACCCATTTTTTCCATTCGCGCGCCCCACTTTTTGTTCAATCTTAAGAACAAAAAGTGCATTTAGCACCACTTTACCTTTCTAGTTGATGCCCAACACGCAAAAAAATCATTGCCAAAAACCAGCTATTTTCACCCAAATAGGCCCCTTTAAAGCTACTTTTGTACATGTTAGGCACAAGTTTTCTATCTAATAAAAATACATTAAGCCGCAACACCCAGCGCATTTTCATTCATTTAGTCCTGCATTTAGCAGCAAAGTGCACTGCGTTTTGCACCAAATTGCGTTGCGTTTTGCACCAAATCGCACTGCATTTTGCATCAAATTGGAGTGCGTTTTGCACCAAATTACACTGCGTTTTGCACCAAATTGCAGCGTTTTTTGCTGCAAACAGCACACTTTCATGTTATAGTTGCAATTTTATGCAATACCAAAGGCTTTGCCAGTGCTTATAGACAACCGCCATTTTGCACAAAAAGAACGCTCGCGAGAATTGATTATTTGCGTCCGAGTGAACGTTTGGTGAATTACAAGCCACTCATAATGTTAAAATCTATACCATAAAGTTTACAACATCAACCTTCCCTCTCAATCCTATTTACAAAACTAATCGCCCGCTTAAATCAGTCTTTCGATTAAAACTTCCAACAATACTAATTGTACGAAAAAATGGCAGAATTGTCCACAATTACCCTTGACTTATGAAAAAACCACGCGATATTTAATATTATTTAGATACCAACATGATGAAATCTGTTATTAAAGTTGTACTTTTGCCATAAATTAATACTTTAGAAAAGTAATACATTATGGCAGAATCTTTAGACATCCGTGAATTAAACCAACTTATCGAGCAACAAAGCGCATTTATCACCAACCTGACAACAGGCATGAACCGCGTTATCGTGGGGCAAAAACACCTCATCGACTCGTTGCTCATCTCATTGCTCAGCGACGGACACATCCTCTTGGAAGGTGTTCCAGGACTGGCAAAGACACTGGCAATTAAAACTTTGGCGCAACTTATAGACGCCGATTACAGCCGTATACAATTTACACCCGACCTCTTGCCGGCCGACGTTATCGGTACGCTAGTGTACTCGCAAAAGGAAGAGAACTTCCAAGTGAAGAAAGGACCCGTGTTTGCCAACTTCGTGCTGGCCGACGAAATTAACCGTGCGCCCGCCAAGGTGCAAAGCGCACTGCTCGAAGCCATGCAAGAACATCAGGTAACCATCGGCGAAAAAACCTTCCCCTTGCCAAAGCCTTTCCTTGTGATGGCCACACAAAACCCCATCGAGCAAGAAGGAACCTACCAACTGCCCGAGGCACAGGTAGACCGCTTTATGCTTAAAGTGGTGATAGACTATCCCACACTGGAAGAAGAAAAGCTCATCATACGCGAAAACATACACGGCGGACTGCCACAGGTGTTGCCCGTAACCACAGCCAACGACATCATGAAGGCGCGCGGAGTGGTTAACCAAGTGTATATCGACGAAAAGATTGAGCAATACATTGCCGACATCGTTTTCGCATCGCGCTATCCCGAACGCTATCAGCTTGCCGAACTAAAACCGCTCATCAACTACGGCGGTTCGCCACGTGCAAGTATCAACCTCGCCAAGGCCGCCCGGGCTTACGCCTTTATCAAGCACCGCGGCTATGTTGTACCCGAAGACGTACGCGCTGTGGTTCACGATGTAATGATACACCGCATCGGCCTATCCTACGAGGCCGAGGCCAGCAACGTAACCAGCGAAGAAATCGTCAGCAAGATTATTAATAAGGTGGAGGTGCCTTAATGGATGCGCTCGAACTGTTTAAACAGGTACGGAAAATAGAAATAAAAACCCGCGGGCTAAGCAGTAACATCTTCGCGGGACAATACCACTCGGCCTTCAAGGGACGAGGCATGGCCTTCTCGGAGGTACGCGAATATCAGTTTGGCGACGATGTGCGCGACATCGACTGGAACGTAACGGCACGTTTCCGCCGACCTTTCGTCAAGGTGTTCGAAGAAGAACGCGAGCTCACCGTGATGCTACTCATCGACGTGAGCGGCTCGTTAGACTTCGGAACAACGCAACGCACCAAACGCGAAATGGCCACAGAGATGGCCGCCATCTTAGCTTTCAGTGCCATACAAAACAACGACAAGATTGGCGTCATCTTCTTTTCCGACCGCATTGAGAAATACATCCCACCCAAAAAGGGACGTAAACACATACTGTACATCATCCACGAGATGCTCGACTTTAAGCCGCAAAGCAAACGAACAAACGTTGCCGCGGCCATCGAATATCTAACAAGGGTGATGAAACGCAGGTGCATCGCATTCGTGGTGAGCGACTTCTACGCCGAAAACAGTTTCCAAAAAGAACTGCAAATAGCCAACTCTAAACACGACGTTGTGGCTATTCAGGTGTACGACCAACGTGCCAAAACCCTACCCAACGTGGGGCTGATGAAGGTGAAAGATGCCGAAACTGGGCACGAAATGTTCATCGACACGGCTAGCGCCAAGCTCAGGCGCGCACATACCGAATATTGGCTCGAAAGAATGAACACACTCAAAACCACGTTCGCGCAAAGCAACGTAGACTGGGTGTCGGTGGCCACCAACGAAGACTATGTTAAGGCAATGATGCTTTTATTTATGCAAAGAGGACAAAACAGATGATTAAACGACACATAACGCTGCTTATTGTCGCGCTCTTGGCTGTGGCAGCCAAGGCTCAGGTGTCCGTTGAACAGAAAATAGACTCGTTCGCCATCTACATCGGACAGCAAACGGCACTGCGCCTAAGCGTAACGGCACCGAAAGGACAAACGGTGGTGTTTCCCAATTTCAAGCCCTCGCAAGAAATGGTGCCAGGCATTGAGGTGCTGCAAACCAGCGAGGAGGAAACCACCGAGCTAGACAATGGCATGCAAAAAACCACGAAAAGCTACACGCTTACCTCGTTCGACGAGAAACTATACTCGCTGCCTGGACTGAAAGTAAAGGTGAACAATAAGGAATACGAGGCTAACATCCTGGCACTTAAAGTGGTTACGATGGACGTAGACACGTTGCACCCCAACCAATTCTTCCCACCGAAAGACGTGCAAAACAACCCTTTCTCGTGGACAGAAGAGCCTTGGGCGTCCATGTTCTACCTTAGCGTGCTGATGTTGCTGCTTGCCGCACTGGGCGTTTACCTCCTTGTGAGGCTCAAACAAAACAAGCCTGTTATCACGCGCATACGTATTGTGAAGAAAATACTGCCCCATCAAAAGGCCATGACAGCCATCGAGCGCATAAAAGCCGAGAAGATGACTGCATCGGAAAACCAAAAGGAGTATTACACCCAACTAACCGACGCGCTAAGGCAGTATATCAACGAACGTTTTGGCTTTAACGCCATGGAAATGACCAGTGCCGAAATCATCGAACACCTGAACGCCAACGGCAATCAGGAAATGATGAACGAGCTGAAAGAGATTTTCCAAACAGCCGACTTGGTGAAATTCGCCAAATACGCCACGCTGATTAACGAGAACGACCTCAACTTGGTGAACGCTATCCAGTTCATCGACAAGACCAAGATTGAAAACCAACCCGACACGGAACGCATCGTACCCGAACTAACCGAGGCCGACAAGCGAACCAAACAAACGCGTGTGGCACTCAAAACCGTGATATGGACCATCGCCATCTGCGTGGCGGCCATCATGGTTTACATCGTGTATAGCCTCTACGACGTGCTGGGTTAACAAACCTTCAAGGATAAATACCAATATGGAATTTGCAAACAAAGAATATTTCCTGCTGCTTGCGCTCCTAGTACCTTATATATTTTGGTACTTCATCTATAAGAAAAGGGGTGAGCCCACCTTGCGCATGAGCGACACCAGAGCATACCGCTACGCTCCTAAAAGCTGGCGAATGCGACTGATGAACCTGCCCGTGCTGCTTAGGTGTGCCACGTTTGCGCTGGCCGTCATCATCCTGGCCAGGCCACAAACGCATACATCGTGGGGCAACAAGCAAGTAGAGGGAATCGACATCATGCTGGCGATGGACGTTTCTACGTCGATGCTGGCCGAAGACCTCACGCCTAACCGCATGGAGGCGGCCAAAGACGTGGCCGCAGAGTTTATTGCCGACAGGCCAAATGACAACATCGGGCTCACCATCTTTGCAGGAGAGGCGTTCACGCAGTGCCCTATGACAACCGACCACACCTCTCTGCTCAACATGCTGCAAACCGTTAGGACCGACATTGCGGCCAAAGGGCTCATCCAAGACGGTACGGCAATTGGCATGGGACTGGCCAACGCCGTGTCGCGACTTAAAGACAGCAAGGCCAAAAGCAAGGTGGTGATTTTGCTTACCGACGGTTCGAACAACATGGGCGACCTCTCGCCGATGACTAGTGCCAACATCGCCAAGAGTCTAGGCATAAGGGTGTACACCATTGGCGTGGGAACGAACAAGGTGGCGCGTTATCCGATGCCCGTGGCGGGGGGTGTGCAATATGTAAACATGCCTGTGGAAATAGACACCAAGGTATTGAAAGACATTGCAGCCACCACCGACGGAAACTTCTATCGCGCAACGAACAACCAAGAGTTGAAACAGATTTACAAAGACATCGACAAGTTGGAGAAGTCGAAAATGAGTGTGAAGAAGTTTTCTAAACTCTACGAGGCTTACCAACCTTTCGCCATCTTGGCTCTCATCACATTGCTTGCCGAGATATTGCTGCGCACCACTGTGCTAAGGCGAATACCGTAAAAGAGGCCTTACCCCCACCCCCTCTCCAAGGGGAGAGGGGAGTAATATGCCTTGCTGTTTAAAGGTGAAAGAGTGAGAAATATGGCCAACGCCCACAAAGCTGCGCATGGTTCTAGTTGTTTTAGTGTCCCTAGTGAGCCCTGATTTCCCTAGTGTTCCTAGAATGCCTAGTTACCTAAACTCCTCAAAATACAACCCCATTTTAACTGGAAAAAGAAATGTTTAGATTCGAAGACCCTATATACCTATGGTTGCTACTACTAGTGCCTGTGCTGGCATTAGTGGCCCTCTTGGCACACCGCAAGAAAAGAAGGCAGCTCAAAGCCTTTGGCGACCCCGAACTGCTTAACGACCTAATGCCCGACGTTTCCACTTACCGCCCGTGGGTAAAGCTGGGCTTGGCCACCACTGCCTTCGCCTTGTTGGTGGTGATGTTGGCTCGTCCGCAGATGGGTACGAAGATAACCCACGACAAACGAAACGGCATAGAGACCATCATTGCCGTAGACATCAGCAACTCGATGATGGCACAAGACGTGGTGCCATCGCGCTTGGAGAAAAGTAAACTGCTTATCGAGAACCTTGTAGACAACTTCACACACGACCGCATAGGGCTTGTGGTGTTTGCCGGCGACGCCTTCGTGCAACTGCCCATCACCACCGACTATGTTTCGGCGAAAATGTTCTTGCAAAACATCGACCCAGCACTCATCGCCACACAAGGAACCGACATCGCCAAGGCCATCAACCTTTCGATGCGCAGTTTCAGCCAACAAAAAGACATCGGCAAGGCAATTATCGTGATTACTGATGGTGAAGACCACGAGGGAGGCGCACTAGAAGCGGCCAAAGCTGCCAACGAACGGGGCATCCACGTGTTTATCCTAGGCATCGGCAGCACCAAGGGCTCGCCCATCCCCACGTCCGAAGGAGGCTATCTCACTGACCGCAGCGGACAGACGGTACTCACAGCACTGAACGAAAGCATGTGTAAACAGATTGCGCAGGCAGGAAACGGCACCTACATACACGTTGACAATACCAACGATGCACAAGAAAAGCTGAATAACGAACTGGCCAAGCTGCAACGCGCAGACACGCAAGCCGTGATTTATAGCGAGTATGGCGAGCAATTTCAGGCCGTGTGCATCATCGTTATCATCTTGCTCATCGCCGAAATACTCATCCTCGACATCAAAAACCCAAAGTGGCGCAATATCCATCTCTTTGGTTCGAAGAAAAACGCAGCCATGTTGCTCCTGTTTATTGCGCCTACATTGGCCTTCGCACAAAACGACAGGCACTTCATACGCACCGGCAACAAGCTCTACCGCAACCAGAACTACGCCAAAGCCGAAGTGGAATACCGCAAGGCCATGTCGCAAAACGGCAGCAATGCGCACGCCGTTTACAACCTAGGAAACGCGTTGATGATGCAACAGAAAGACTCGGCGGCCATTGCACAGCTAGAAAATGCAGGCAAGATGGAAACCAACAAAACCCGTAAGGCCATGGCCTACCACAACATTGGCACCATCTGCCAAAGGCATCAGCTATACGGCGATGCCATCAAAGCCTACCAAGAGGCTCTGCGCAACAACCCCAACGACAACGAAACGCGCTATAACCTGGCCCTATGCAAGCGGTTGAACAAGAACAACAAAGACCAACAGAAACAACAAAAACAACAGCAACAAGAACAAAAACAGCAAAAACAGCAAAAGGAGAAAGAGAAACAACAACCCAAACCCAAGGAGCAAATGAGCAAGGAAAACGCCGAACAGCTGCTCAACGCTACCATACAAGATGAGAAAGCCACACAGCAAAGGCTGAAGAAGGCAATGCAACAGCCGTCGAGAAGGACGGTTGAGAAGAATTGGTAACGATAAGGTTAACCACACTCACCTAAAAAACAATTGGTTCTATGAAACGAATGAAGAGACATTTCCTATTGATGGTGGCCTTGGCCAACGTCATGTTCGTGGCAGCACAACGCCTAACGGTGTCGGCTCCTTCGAAAGTGGCCGCCGGGGAGAACTTCCGAATAGCCTATACCATCAACACACAAGACGTGGACGACTTCAAGGCGGGTAGCATTCCGTCGGCAATCGAGGTGATTGCCGGCCCATACACCTCGTCGCAATCGAGCTACCAGATGACTAACGGGCACACCAGTTCAAGCTCGTCGGTAACATATACCTACACGCTTTACGCCACAAAGAACGGCACTTACACCATTTCGCCAGCCAAGGCAATGGTACATGGCAAGGCCATTATGTCGCCTGCCGTGAAGATTAACGTGGTGGGAACGGCCAAACCCTCGGCTAGCGGCGCGCCAAAGATGCACGATTACGACAACGACGAGGATGCCATGCGAGCCGCTGGCAGCAAAATTTCGGGTAGCGACCTGTTTATTAAGGTGAGCGCAAGCAAAAAAAGGGTGCGCGAGCAAGAGCCCGTGCTACTCTCTTACAAGGTGTACAGCCTGGTAGAGCTGACACAACTCAACGGAAAAATGCCCGACCTAAACGGTTTCCACACCCAAGAAGTGAAGCTGCCCACGCAAAAAAGTTTCCATATGGAAAGGCTCAACGGCAAAAACTACAAGTGCGTTACATGGAGCCAATACGTGATGTACCCCCAAATGAGCGGCGAACTGAAAATCCCCAGCATCAAGTTCGACGGCATTGTGGTGCAGAGAAACCGCAACGTAGACCCCTTTGAGGCCATCTTTAACGGCGGAGCAGGATATGTTGAAGTGAAGAAAGAGATTGAGGCACCAGGACTTACCTTGCAAGTAGACCCATTACCCGCACGCCCTGCCAACTTCTCTGGCGGCGTGGGCAACTTCACCATCTCGGCACAACTAAACAAAAAAGAGGTGAAAACGGGCGAACCGCTTAACCTGCGCATCGTGGTGAGCGGCGCAGGAAACCTTAAACTGCTAAAAGCACCTACGGTAAACTTCCCCAAGAGTTTCGACAAGTACGATGTAAAGGTAACAGACAAGACCCAACTGACCACCAACGGCATAGAGGGAAACATGATTTACGACTTCTTGGCTGTGCCGCAACAGATTGGGAAGTACGAAATTCCGCCCACCGAGTTCGTTTTCTACGACACCAAGACCCAACAATACCGCACCATTCGCACCCAACGTTTCACCCTCAACATCGAGAAAGGAACGGGAACAACATCGGAAATGAGCAAGTTCGAAGATGAACAGAACAAAGACATCCGCCCCATCATGCAAGGTCCAGCCGTGATGTTGAAGTCTAACCGCATGTTCTTCGCCTCGCCCTTGTGGTTCGTTCTCCTGCTCGTCATCGTTGGCGCAACCGTGGTAATCTTCATTGTGCTCCGCCAAAGGCAAGAAATATATTCCGACTCGCGCCGTCTTCGTGGTTCGAGAGCCAACAAAGTGGCCGCACGCCGCTTGAAACTCGCAGGCAAACTGATGGAAGAAAGCCGCCAAAACGAGTTCTACGACGAAGTGCTGCACGCACTTTGGGGATATGTTAGCGACAAGCTGGGCATCTCAGTAGAACAGCTAACGCGCGAGAACATCGCCGAAATGCTTAACCGCAGAGCCGTAAACGCCGAAACAATAGATAGCTTTATCGCCGCCATCGACGAGTGCGAGTTCGAACGCTACGCACCGGGCGACTCGCAAGGTAACATGAACAAGACCTACGACATGGCCGTCAAAGCCATTATGGACATCGAAGCCACTATGAAATCGAACAAGAATGCCCCCACCCTAGTGCTGCTCGCCTTGGTGATGAGCATGCTGTCGCTGACGGCAAACGCTGTAACCAAGGCCTCGGCCGACCAAGAATATAAGCGCGGAAACTACCCGCAGGCCATCGCCGACTACAAGGCGTTGCTGAAAAAAGCACCTTCGGCCGAGGTGTATTACAACCTTGGCAATGCCTATTTCCGCTCCGACAGCATCCCACAGGCCATCTTAGCCTACGAAAGGGCGGCACTTATCAACCCCGGAAATAGCCAAATAAGGTTCAACTTGCAATTCGCACGCGGCAAGACCATCGACAAAGTGGCCGAACCCGACGAGATGTTCTTCGTCACTTGGTATCGCTCTGTGGCCAATCTAGCCACAGCAGACGGCTGGGCAACCACGGCTTTGCTCTCGGCTGCATTGCTGGGATGCTGCATTCTGGTGTATTTCTTCAACTCGCGCATACCTGTTCGCAAGGTCGGCTTTGGCTGTTCCATCGCCTTTGCCTTACTTTTCGTGCTGTCAATTATATTTGCCATGCACCAAAAAAGTGCGCTCACCAGTAAAGAAGGAGCGATAATCATGGCACCAGCAGCCAATCTTAAAAAGACACCCATACGTTCTGGAGCCGATGAGGCCGTGCTGCACGAAGGCACAAGGGTAGACATTGCCGACCGTTCCATCAAGGGTTGGCTGGGCGTTAAGCTTGCCGATGGGCGCGAAGGATGGATTGAACAAAACACGGTGGAAGAGATTTAAGGCAGGTTCGCCAACATCGAACGCCATCGTGCAAAGCACGCTTAACGAGCACGCATACACCTTATTATATAGAAAAGATGAGGTTTTTGTAAGCAATAGCCTTTAAGCACCGAACAACAGCACGCTCCACGTGGCCGTACAAAGCTGCTTGTAGTGGTGCTACAAAAGGCTTGTACAGACACTACAAGCACCTTGTAGCGTGACTACAAGAAGCTTGTAGCCCCAGTACAAACAGCTTTGTACAGGCACATGGCAGACAAAGGCGGCTGGCAAACCTATTCACAACACCTGTTCTTTTCTGCTCTTAATATATTAAGGAGCAGTCAGGCAATGTATAAAAGCTGCAACTAGCATTTACAACAGGCACGTCCTGCCGATATAAAGCTGTGTCCTGCATATATTAAATACATGCCTACCATATATAAAGGAGTACACCTACATATATAAAGGAGTACACCTACATACATAAAGGCGTACACCTATATATGTTACGGACTACGTGGACATCGCGCAACTTGCGCCTAAGCGTCTCTCTGTTTTTGGCGTTTATCGCCTTCAACGCTAAACAGAAAAGCTTGACACCTTATATAATAAGGAGACGGCGAAAGCAGAATAACCCAAGAGCGCGTGGGCCTACAACCCAACGGATGCACAAACATGCGCATAAAACGTCTGTCGCCACAGATGCAAAAGATAGAGAGATTAGAACTCATCAACAACAACAAACAACAGTAAAAAGGAAGAATGAACCTCACCAACATCTTGGAACTAGACCGAATGGTGCTTGCCTGGTTCAACGGGAGCAACTCGCTCTTCG
>ERZ773035.345-NODE-345-length-39288-cov-11.349247_pt1 | contig 39288 bp, 58 predicted proteins | sample MGYA00511487_ERZ773035 | MGnify/ENA primary metagenome ERZ773035 (study PRJEB29015, sample SAMEA2737985) | human oral metagenome | biome: human oral; feature: human-associated habitat; material: dental | place: China | collected 2024 ...
GCGGTAGGCGTGTAACAGCGTGCGTGGGTTCGAATCCCATGTCTTCCGTAGAAAAGAAAAATTATTTTTTTAGATACAACAAATGTTGTATCTTTTTTTGTATCCCTTTTTAAAAAAAGAATACCAAGGAATACCAAAGGCAAAAATAAAAAACGTTGATTTAACAACGTTTTTCCAAGGTTGGTGAAAGAATAATGGAGCCGGTGGGAGTCTCTGACACATTATTAAGTCAAGCTATATTTAATTTTATGACTCCTTTTATAACTCTTTAACCAAAAACCGTGATGATTGTCACATATCCTATTTATATCCGTATTCCTCTTCTGCTTCACGTCGAATTTTTGTAGCTTCTTCCAAGGAATCGTAGCTTCCTAGATATTTTGGCTTCTTATCAACGTTGATATAAGCAACATACCTCTTCTTGCGCTTGTTGTAATATACCCCTCGAACGCCAGTCGTACTTTTAGCAGTCGGTTTCGTGGTTTTCAAACTCTCAGGATCTCGGATTTCAGCCATTCGCTCTTTCGTACTACGATTGTGCTTACATCCGCAACTAGAATATCGCTCTATCTGATTACTTTGTAATTCGATGTGATTTCCGCAATGCTTGCAAATACAATTCCAGTAAACACGTTGATTTTTCGAGTACGCTCTATCGATAACCTTGAAATTATCTGTTTCAGTATTCGTCAAATCCTTGAAGCGCTTATGGTTTTTCTCTTCGTTCAAGCACCCACAAGATCTGATTTCCTCGTTTTTTAAGTGGTCTCCTCGAACAAAAGTAACTCGTCCACATTCACAAAGACAATGCCAGAGAACTCTTCCCCGATCAGTTCTTTTTCCAACATCGCCAAGAACGGTCAAACGACCGAAATGCTGGTTTGTCAAATCATATTTTGCCATATTTTACTTATTACGCTGCTACTTCCATGTACAATTTTACCGCACGCATAGCTAGTGACCACACGCTAGTTCCTGGCCAAGCTTCTTTTTCCATGTTTTCAACGTTTGTCATTTTTGTGTAAGCGTCCATTTCAAAAGCAACACCCAATTTTTTGCAAGCCCAATCCCAAGCTTTTACTTCTTCAGATGTTTCAGCGTCAGCGTATTTTTGGTTAACACGTTCAACAACTTCTTTTTCATGCGCCCATGCTTCTTTCAAACAGTCAGCAAATGAAGCATATTCGAAGTATTCACGACCAGAAAAGTCTGCATATTCAAAGTCACAAATTTGATAGTTACGTGTGAACATATCCCAAGCGTCTTTCATGATTCCTGATTTGTCATAAGTTACTTTTTTCATTTTTGTTTGCCTCTTTTTTGTTTTATTTATCTTACAAGTATAGTATATAACATTTGTTATATATTGTCAATAGAAAACACAAAGAAATTTAAAGTTTTTTGTTTTAGAAAGTACTTTCAGAGAAAATAAAAAAGCCTTTAAATAGGCTTTTTATGGTGTTTCCTGCATTTGGTTCGCAAGTTCGGTTAATTTGTGACCAGTCTCGATTGTGAGATTTTCAACGCTTCTTTTTTTATTGATTAAAGCTGAAATTGTTGGTTGGGCAACACCGCTCATTTTTGCGATTTGGTAACCACTAGCATTTTTCAAAAGCCACTCGATTTGCTTTGTATCTACTTTCATGTTATACTCTTTCTAGGCGGTTACTCTGCCGCCTTATTTATCTTACAAACCCCCTCATTTTTTGAGGGGGTATTTTTTACGCTTCTTTTACTGATAAATAACGACGCTTCCAGCCTTTGCGATGATCTGAGATTGCAGTCAAGTCACGCATATTGAATTTCCATTTGTGACTGAATTCGTGCAATTCACGAGCTTTCTTTAAAGCTTCACGACGATTTTTAGCTTCAACTGTCATCAAGATATTTTCTACGAAATCAGTAGAATGTTCTTTAAGATTAGATGATTGAGAGATGATAATGTTGAAAGTTTTCATTGTAAGGTCCTCCGTTTTTTGTTTTATTTATCTTACAAGTATAGTATATAACATTTGTTATATATTGTCAACACTTTTCTTCAATTTTTTTAGATTTTTTAAAAAATATTTTTCTAAACAAAAAATGCGCCCGAATCGGGCGCCACCTCCTTAAGAGGTTGTGTGCGGATATACCTTATTCTTACTAATCAAGAACTAAAATATAACTCGAATGTATTATAACATGATTTTTAAAAAAGAGCAAACAAAAAACCGCAAGCAAATGCCTGCGGTTTTAGTGTAATCTATTTTGAAAGTTTTCCTTTCGTTTTATTTTGTAGTAATGAGCCCGTTAGGCTCAACAGTAAACTCTGGCTTATCTGCCATTGTTCCGTCTGATTTAAGGTAGTACCAACCTGATCCGTCGGCCGACTTAATGAATTGTTTGGATTTCATATCGCCGTCCTTAACATCGAGATAGTACCAGTGGTCTTTATATTTGACCCAGCCAGTGGCCATTGCCCCAGTTTCTTTGAAGTAGTACCACTTGTTAGCAATAAGCGCCCAGCCAGTGGCCATTGCCCCACTTGGGAGCAAGTAGTACCAATATCCGTCTGAGTGCTTGTGCCAAGCGTTAGCTTTCATATAGCCATTGCTGTCAAAGTAATACCAAACATTGTTGATCTTCTGCCATTTGTTCGTTGGATAGCTTCCATCTGCATTGACATACCACCAACCAGTAGAATTTCTCTTCCAACCTTCCTGATTACCCTCATTATCGAGCATTTCTTGAACGGTTGAACCAAGGGATTGATAATGCTTGATTTTAGCAATCACATAGTCACGCAAGCTGTCATTGTAGCCGCCGTGCATTTCAAGTGAACGAGCAGGGCACGAGGTACTTGAAAACTCATTGTGGAACTTGATGTTGCTATAATTTGGAGTATCGCCATAATAAATCATATCCTCAGCCATTTGGCGTAATACCATGTTTTCATTTTCAATGAACTCGGCATCTGATGCGCTTAACTGCTGGCATACTTCATAGCTAAGAGAGTTCATGTTAGCATCGTAGTTCGCAGCAGACCAAGTGCCATTATATGTATCTTCAACACGAGCGATTGCATCACGAGTGATGTAGTAATGAGCGAATCCAAGTTCAGACTGGCCATTATCGTATCGAGATTGCAACCAGTTCACATAACTCTCAGCGCTCATAGAACCAGCATCATTGTGCATGATGTAGTATTTTGGTTTCTCAGTTGGACGCGAGCCTGCAATTCCGTTGAAAATTGTATTATTGATGATTTTGACCATATCTGCTACTCCTTCCAGCTATCATTCATCTGCTTGACTGCAGATTCAATGAACGTTTCTAAGTCCTTATCAGTCATACTAATGTTATATTTGCCAAGTTCAGCACGGATTTTAGTGCGTGCTTGCTCCAGCTTCTCCTCACCTTTATAGCCTGTCTCAGATGCAACCTGCTCCACGGCGTTGACAGCGTTCTTAGCAAGGATTTCAACGATTTTGATGGTCTTTTCTCCACCTTTTTGAACAAGGTAGTTCTTGATCGCTTTGACTGCGACGCCTGCCAAAATTACAAGAATGCTGATTGCTCCATTTGCGATAATTTCATTGATTTGTTGCATGTTATTCTCCTTTTTCGATTTCGTCCATGCGGTCGTTCATGCGGACCATTTCTTTTTGAATGTCACCGACCGTGTGTGTAATTGTGGTTAATTCTGTAGTGGTTTTTTCAAGATGAGTCATCAAACGCTCTTCTCGTCTGTTAGAGTCAGCCTTTGATTGCTCATGCAAATCCATAATCTTCTTCTCTCGCTTGTCCGAGGTCTTAATAAGATATCGAATTATAATAAAGAAAAGCAAGATAAACAAAATCGCCCAAGCAACCTGGCTTTGAGCGATTTTTTCAGCTTCTTCAATCGGCATATAACCTCCTTTTACTCAATTCGTGGCATGACCACGGTCAAAATGCCCTTCTGTAGCATTTCGGCAAGAGGTTGCTCTTTGTAAGTGTATCCTTCAGATGGCTGCATTTGGAATTTCAAGATTGTAGGTGTTTCTTTTGGCCATTTTGGATTCGTATCGTAAGGATAAGGCATAGATACAATGTCACCATTCGCATAACGATGGTCTTTGACAAGTGGCTTGATGAACTGCGCAACCTTGCTATATGTATTGGTTGGCATGCCACCATTCTGGCCAATTGCAAGAGCGATGAGAACCTCAGTAATTGCTGAGACGTTATCAAGGTTCTCTATGTTAGCAGTCAAGTCTGTATTTGTTTTCGCAAGAGTCTGTACTGCTTGTTTAATCTCAGCTTGCGCCTTCACGATTGCTGAACCCGGATCCAGTTCAGCCTTAATAATATCCAGCACGGCTTGAATCAAGACGTCATCTTGCTCAGTCGTGCGGTCGCCTGTTAGCTCACGCATGTTCGTACTGTATCGAGTCCCATCTTCTAAACGGATTTCAACTACTGTTCGGATATTATCGCCCGAACCACGAAGATATGGTCTGGTTGCTAGTTCGTAATTACTGATTGCCATTTGTCATTTGTCCTTTCACTTCTTCAAATTTAGCCTTGAGTTTTTCATCCGATTCGATGACTCGTTTCATCTGCTCAAGCTCCATAGCGGTTACTGTGTAGAGGGCTTCTAACGTAGCTGATTGAGTAGCCTCATTACCGACTTTTTCACCAAGCGACTTAATCGCTAGACTGCTGATTTGTTGGTCTTTTTCGTTCATGCTGTTTTCTCCAATTTCTGTATTTTTTGATTGAGTTCTTGAATGGCCTTAATTAAGTAAGGCACTAGTTCAAATGTGCGATATGAGTATGCGCCGTCAGGATTCTCATAGAATGCTTCAGGGGCATATTTCTGAACATCTTGCGCCATAATACCGCAAGAAATGTCCTCAACTTTTCCATCGTATTCTTTGCGATAGCTGTACGTTTTAAGCTTCTGGATAACATCTAGCCCAGAAACTGTACTAGCTTCGATATTGTGCTTATATCTACAGTCTGATATTTCTTTATTGAGTGGAACCCAACTAGAACCTCCTCCGCTCCAGATAAAATACATATAGCCATTCTCGCTAAAGATTTGTTTGTACTGAGGTGAGTAAATCCAGTATCCAGATTTACCTGAATTCTCATTGTTGTAGTAGATATCGCCTGTAACACGAAGATCTCCATTCACAACTGGCGTGTTCCAAAAATATGCTCGATTGTAACAGAACATTTCGCCCGATTCTTTAACGAACCAAGCATAATTTCCTGGAGCATCCCAAGTCGTGCCCCAATTGACCCAAAGAGCTGTTTTGCCCCAATTACCAGCACCATTACTCATCCCTACATAAAACTGATTCTGACCAGTCAACCAGTAAGTTGACGGGTCTTTATCGTGCGTACCAATCTGGAAACCACCAATTCGACCTTTAAAACCTTCAAGCAAGGTCGCAGATACTACTACCGACCGAAGCTTGTTGATGAAGGCCTCTTTAGCAGCAAGCGTATCCGTGAAGATATCACTTGATACGAACATCCGGGCCATTGCTTGGTCCATAATCAGCTTGTCAGCTGTGATGGTCCTGGAACCGATAATTTCAGCGTTCAGTTTAGCGATTGTACCCTCACCGACAAATAACCGCTTGAAGTAACCTTGAATAGCCGTCAATTCATCAAGCAGGGTCTTACCCTTCAAGCGAATTTTTTCAGCTTCAATCAAAATTTGATTGTTAGTCGCATTGATTTGCGAAACGATTGAACCAGCGCTGGTCAGATTTTGAAACGCAAACGAACCTTGAAGTAAAGTCAGTTTGGTTTGCGTTGCTTCAAGCGTCTTATCTGTCTCAAGTGTCGCATCTTCTGGAGCAGGTTGCCAAAGCCTATCGTTCGTGCCTTCATAAAAATCAAGCTCAGTCATGAACAGACCGCCCCATTTTTCTGGGTTGTTTCGGTCGTACTCGAATTGCAAATAGCCGTCATCATAGTCACCGACGTTAAATTTGAATGTTTTCTTGACCGCCTTTGAGTTGTCAAACACTGGACCATCAACCCAACGAGATTTTCCATCAAACACAAGCTGTTTTTGTTGAAAATTCATACTTGAATCTTTTTTACGCTTGCAGAAATACACTCTAAAATATTTCGAGTTGTTATCAAAACCTAAAATATTCAAAATGTAGTCTGCGTTTCGTTTTACAAGAAAATGATTGCTTTTAACAACCGCGCCTGGCAACAAAGAAAACATACGTTTTTGACCATTGAAATAAAAGACGTGCGCTGTGAAACCTAAACGGCCATTATCCTCAGTCCAATGTTTCAGACCATCGTCCGCCCTCGAATTTCGTAGCATATTTGGGCCACCAACATTGGCATATTTGCCAACTTCAACCTGGAACAGCTGGTTAGTCAAAGCCATGCGAGCGACTTTATTCGAAATGTCATTCTCGTTGCTACCGATAATACGCTCGTATAGCTGACTGGTTTCTCGAACACGCTGAAAGTCAATGAGATTCGCTTTGCCATCAAGTTGAGAAGATAAACTTGTGAATCGACCATCTACTGATTTCTTGTACTCAGCGATTTGAGTAGCAATTTTGCCATCTGTCGATGTCTTCACTTCCTCAATTCGTCGCTCTATCCCACGAATACCCTCTTGATACGTGTTCTTGCCAACGTAGCCGTCAACAACCTCGTTTTTCAATTTGGTTATATCAGCTTTCGCTCGCTCACTGATCTGCTTGGCTTCCTGTGCAAGCAGGGTACTTGCGCCAGCGTTTCGCAATGCTTCTTCAGCCCTGCGTTTGGCTTCTTGTAGAGGTCCATTGTTGAAACTACTGAAGCGCTGGTCGATTGTATCTGTCAGACTTTTCTTGACTTCTTCGACTCTGGCTTTGGCAGCATTAAGACCGTCTGTGAATTGGTTGACTAGTTCCTCTTTTTTTCGGTCAAAAGCGAGGTCGGTATTCTTGATTTCTTTTGCTAGTTGTGTAGCGAATTGCCCTTGCAATTGCTGAGTTTCATTTTTAACCGCATCATTAACAGCGTTGCTGATTGCGTTTGCTAGTCCTGACTTGAAATCACCAAATCCAATACTCTTCAATTTTCTAGCCATTGGAGAATAGTTGTATTTCGTGATTTTCTTTCTCACGTCTAAATCGAACTGCTCATGATAAACACTCACAACATCGAACATCTGGACAGGCACATCGCTCTGGCCAATAACATCAATTTCAATGCTGTCTTCGAGCATATCGCACAATGTTGTTCTGAAATACTGTTTGCCGTATTTTAAGAGGGTTGCTTCATCTACTACGTCCTGGTCGTTGACCTCTACAACATCCTCATAAATCTGACTGTATTTGTTAATCAGTGGGCTATCGACAACCACTTTGTAATGCTTATCGACTGGCTTTTCTCCCTCGCCACGAATAGTCGTGATGAAGGTTATGCGAGTCCGTAAAGACTTAGTTGAGGTCTTATGCTCGTAGCTAGATAGGTTTTTCTTATACATAAAAAGCGATTCATTCTCTGAACCGCCATTTTTTAAAAGTCGAACCTGGTAGCCATGACGCACAAGGTCACCGCCCCACTGACCAAGGATTGAGTGTTTATCTTTCGCAAATGCCTCCATGGCATTCTTAGAGCCAATATTAAAAGTGTGTCTATCGTCGATATCTGAAAAGAACGAGAACGGATTATCACGAGTGATACTTCCAGCGAAGCGACTCAAAGCAGTTGAGCCAGTCGCTCGATCCAAGGAAATCGGATTGACCACATAGTTATTCAAGAGGGTGAATACTTGGTTAGCATACACTTGAATATATCCATGATTCTTCTCAACCTCAAAAATCACAAAATTCTGTTCACCGTGAAGATCATCAGCTATCAAGAATTTTTCTTCTCTCAGTCTCTGCCACAAGATATTATTTGTTGGAAACTTGAACGTTAATTGATAGGTGCTATTTGCTTCTTGTACAATATCATCGTCATAGGCTGCATTAAGAGGTATGTTTCCTTCAGTTAAATAAATCATACTTTATACCTCCAGTTTGGTTTGATTGTCACCTTACGAACATTTCCAACGAAGGCAATTCCAGAGTTACCAGGAGGGATTTCAAAGAACCCTCCACGCTTTCTGAGAGTGTTTTGAACCGCACCCGTAGCATTATAGATATTTTGCTTACCTTGTCTACAATCGATTGTAGCCTTGGTCTTAATTGCTAGATACATGGTCTTCCGGCCAATTGTGAGGGAGATATCACCGTCTCCCTCGATTTCGATGATTGGCTCAGAGTAGACACTGCCAGGGTTGTTGATAGTTCCAGATGTTGTAAATACAATAGGCTTGCTATCTTTATGATATCTGAACGGCTGCATATCTAGCTTAATGGCTAATTCCCAACCATACATTCCTTTGGGAATTATCTCTGTATCGAGTAAATCAGCATAGAATATTGAATCAGGTTGATAACTGAACTCTAACTGATTTCCAACTGCCTTGAATTTCTCGACAAAGGTTGCTAAGTTTGAAAACCGCTCGAAAAATACTCGAATGGTTCTCTCGTAATTATCAAAAGTTCCTTCTTCCTGATTGTAGCTTCCATTCATCCCATACAGCTTCAATTGTTCTGAAAAACGAGGAGTGGCAGAATGAATTGTGCCAAAATCAGTCACTACGCAATTTTTGAAATTGGCTGTTGAAAAATCATTTACTTTTAAGTAGTTGGCCATTACATTCCCTCCCTTCTCATGATATTGCCGAAGCGACGATAAGAATTTTCAGCCATAAGTTGACCGTCTAGATAATTATTAGAATCCTTGTCTAATAATTTACCAAGCAAATACTCTAAGCTTTCTTTCAAGTTGACCAATTCAGCTACAACAGCTTGACCGCTTCCAAAATTGCCATAACTATCAATAGCATAAGCTGTAGTTTTATATCCACGACTACTATTTCGAATGTTAACGCTCTGAATCCGTCTGCTTAGATGAGAAATTTTAGTATCTTCAAATCCAATACCTTTCTCATAGTTTGGAATACCCAAACGGTTCATCAAGCTACGAGTTTTACCAGCTCGCATAACCTTTGAACCTGGAGGGAGGGGCAAGACCACGTCCCTGCCTTCAGGGATAAAGGATGTTCCGTCTGGCAATGTAATCAACTCTTTATAAAGTGTGCCTCGTTGGTCATTGACTGTTGCAAGACCACCAGGGTGATTGTCCGTACCCTTGGCGTGTTGTTCGGTAAAGTGCCGTGTGATGATATCAATGAATTTGAAGGCCGGCAATGATGCCAAGCTTCCCAACACGCTACCGATAACACTGCCTGTATTATTTTCGGCGTTGATGCTTATAGGGCTATTTTGTTTAACAGCATTGACTCCTGCGCTCGCTGTAGAAGAAGGATTCCCGGTTAAATCTAACGCATTGATTCCAATCGGGGATAATTGATAAGGAGCATTTACACTAGCGCTTGCCGATTGCGAAGCGCCTTCGGTGTCATCAGTAGCGTTGATGCTGATAGGCGATGTTTGAGTAGGCGAGTTCACACTTGCTTGCGCGCTTGCTACTGCTCCACCCGTGTTATCTGTAGCATTTAATACCTTATTATCTGCTTTAGCAAGGTTCCATTCCATAATCTTATCAATCGATAACTTACCATTGTTTAAGACATTTTCAGGATTTAATTTTAAATCTTTAGGAAATGGAGTTGTAGCGTCCCACGTCTTCAAGGTTTCTGTGGAACGAGATACCGCATCTCTGAAATTTTTATCCGTTGCCACAAGTTCTTTGGTTTTAGGATTGAGTGCATCGTAATTATAAAGAACTTGTGAAGCTATTTCTGCCTTGTTCATCACATCTGCATTTTCTAAAAGCAGTTGTTTCACTTCGGCCGGCATGCTATTCCAAATTTTAAGATGGTTTTCACTATCAAAAATAGCTTGTAGACCAGCTTGGTTCTTGACAATCACTTGCTTTTCTTCCAGAGTCATGTCTTTCCACTTACCGGATTCGACAAGAGCCTCTGCGATTGTAGCGCGAGCGTTTGAGTTGATTTCCGCAGTTTTAGCGATAAACTGCAATTGTTCCCAACCTTCCGCAGACTTAGTAGCCTCTCCGATGACTTCCTTAACATTGGATTTAACTTGGAAATTTCCATTCTTGTCAATGTTACCGACCAACAACGACCAGGCATCGTTAGCCTCTTTCACTTCCTTGCTCATCTCACTAGTATAGTTAGCAAGGATACTATGGGAATCACCCATTTTTCGAGAAGCTTCCGCTGCCTTCTGGCCGATTACTTCATAAGATAACCCATATTCTTCTAGAACTTTCTTGGCTTCTTCCCAGTAATTGTTACCAGTGTTAGAACGAGTCCGAGCTTTCCACTCTTCATCCATGGCTTTCATAACCTGGTAGTACTTAGTGCCCAGAGCTTCCATCGTTTGAGTGTGGTTTGCTTCTAGAGTTTGCAATTTCTTGTTGTAAGTCTCCTGATCAATAGCCTTTCCGTCTAGCAACTCTTTCAGCTCACTTTTTGAATTTTCGTAGAGTTTCTTCTCCTCATCAAGCGCTTGTTTTAAAACATCTTTAGTGTGCTTCAATTGTGTTTCATTCAGACTTCTGACATCTCCATTCAAAGCTTGTAAAGCGGCCTTCTGCTGATCAGCTGACAGATTCATCATCGAGAGTTTAGCTTTAATCATCTCATTCTGGTTATTCAGGATGATTTCTTTCTCCTCTTGAGAGAACTTGCTCGCATCACCGTTATGACGCTGATAAATCTCATTGATTTGATTCATCATGGACTCAGTGTTAGATACTACTTGGCCATTTCTTTCCTTGGCTTTTGCAATATCGTCCTCACTAAGACCCCACTTAGCCCCCAACTCTTCCATTCGTTTGTTGGTCTTATCGGCAGCAGTAGCTATTTCTTCATAGAGTTTTTTAAAAGCTCCAGAAACCTTGTCGGCATCTCCAGCATGAGTACCGAAGTTTGCGACAGCCGCACTGGTTTCATCTACTGTTTTCTGGAAGCTTCTCAACTCTCCCCTTGCAGTATCACTTAGTTGTGAACCAAATTCTTCAACCTTGATTCTTGCTTTATCTTTCTCGTTTCCAAGATAGACAAGTCCTGCAGTTGCTAGAGCAATACTACCAACTATCAATCCTAAAGGGTTTGCAAGAGCACCAAATGCACCAGATAAAGAACCAGCGCTAGTTGATACACCTGCCATTGCAGTTTCTGCTGCCCCCGCTGATCCAGCTAAAGCATTCAACCCAACTGGTAAATTTGCAAGATATTTAGCTGAACCGCTTAAAAATCCAATGCCTTTTGACAAACCACCAATAACCTTCACCAAACCACCGATGACTGAGATGCCACCACCTAACAGCTTCAAAGCCGGTCCTAATGCTGCTGCAAATAGCCCCCACTTCAAGATATTTTGTTGTTGTTCTGTTGATAATGAACTGAATTTTTTAGCTAAATCAGCGAGATTGCTCAGCCATGGCTTTACTGCATCAAGACCGCTTCTAAGAGCCTTGATAAGAGGCCCGCCAAACTCAATAGCCAAGTCTGTCACTTGGTTTCTGAACATCTTTAATTGAGACTCAGTGGTCTCATAACGCTTATTCGCTTCATTTGTCAGAGCAGTATTGTCTTTCCATGCTTGATTAGACCGCTCAACTGCTGCGCTCATTTTATCCGATGATAAAGCCAGAGATTTAAGCATATTTCCTTGTCTAACACCAGTCATGCCTAATTTCATCAAGATTGCGTCCATATTCGCGCCTTGCTCACGGGCCGTATTAAGACCTTTAATAAAGGCTTGCAAAGCTTCAGCAGGTTTTTCTTTCCACGCTTTTTGGAATTCTTCTGAAGTAGTACCAGCTACTTTAGCGATTAAAGCGAGGTCGTCTGCTGAGTCCTTAGTGGTCAATGAGACCGCATTGCCAATAGCAGTGAGGGTTTGAGTCATTGCAGTACCACCCGCTTCTGCTTCAATCCCTACACTACTCATAGCAGTTGCAAGACCTAAGATTTCAGGAGCGGTTAGTCCAGCGAGTTTACCACCAGCCGCCAAACGGTTCGTCATTTCAACGATGTCTTTTTCAGTTGTTGCGAAGTTGTTACCCAAGTCAACAACAGATGCCCCAAACCGTCCATATTCGTCCGATGTTAATCCAAGAATATTCGCAATCTTAGCGATAGCGGTCGCAGCTTCTTCGGCGCTCAAGTTAGTTGATTCTCCCATATCAATCATGGTTCGCGAGAATGTAAGGATGTCCTCTGCCTTAATACCTAATTGACCTGCCACTTCTGCTACATTTGCAATTTGAACTGCACTGGCTGGCAATTCTTTAGCCATCTGACGGATGCCGTCTGATAGTTTTTGGTAAGAAACGGTGGCCGTTTCGTCCACTGTTTTCTTAACTCCAGCGAACGCTGACTCATAATCAATAGCTGCTTTCACTACAAGACCAGCTCCTGCTACAATCGGAGCAGTAACTCCACGGGTTAAAGCAGAACCAAAACCAGAAATCTCTTTACCAACTTTGCTAAACTTTTCACCGACCTCCCGTGCACTATTACCAAATTTAGTGAAGGCACTATCGTCAATATAAGCTCGTCTCATAGAACTAGCTAACTGTTCATAACGATTTTGCAATTCTGCAACTTTAGCAGCAGTCGCAGTCATACTGGCACTTGCTTCAACTAGCTTTTGCTTTTGTTCAGCAGTGGCAGTAGACACATCTCCAATACTAGCCTTTAATTGATTGTATCGTTCACTTTGTGAACTCAAAATCTTCTGATATGAGCTTAGAGCTGAACCAGTTTGCGATAAAAGTCCTTTTAAGTTGCTGACATTCTTTCCAGCGCCTTTGAAGTTATTCTCCATCGCCTTTAGGGAATTATCAACACCCTTTAGATAGGTTTTTAACCTCCCAACGTTTGACTGAAAAGGAGCGACATCTAAGGTTGCTGTGGCGACTAATTCGCCAATGTTACTTGCCATTCATTCTCCTTTCTATCCAAAAAGGAATGGGAAGGCCTTGTCAAGGGTTGTTTCTTCTTCCTCTTTGCTTTCTTTTGTTTCTAAAGCCTGCACCATCAAATCAAAATCTGATAAACGCATGCTCTTTATGTCATGGATTGTATATCCTTGACTCATTAGCGATTGAACCCAAACTAATAAATTATTTTGAGCTTCTTTAGGGCTTAGCCCTTTTTCTTCTTTTTTCCCTCGGGAGTCTCTTTTTCTTCTTGTTTTCCACCAAGAGCTGCAAGGTATAGATCATTCAAAGTTTCGAGTGTTTCAACACTTGCGCTCTTCAAATCATCTGCATCGAACTGCTCACCGTACATTTTGACGAACATATCAAGATATGCTTCATTCAATTCACGATGTTTAGCAGGATTTAACAAATCTTCCTTGTTTTCATACAATGAAGTTTGTCTAACTTGGTGTTCCAAAGCCAAAAGATTGTCTTCTACATTTACGTAGTCTTTTGAGAATTCCTTCAAAACCCCTGCTTTTTTAAATTTAATTTCAAACATTATTTACTCCTTAAAAATAAAGGCTTGGAATAACCAAGCCTTTTCTTATGCATCTTGTCCTACTGCGCCTGATTCAGCGGTTACTGTTCGCTCTGAACTAGCACCGCTTACGACTTTGGGAAGACGAGCTTACGGAATTCAGTTTCTTGGAATTGTGGGTTGTCTTCACGACCAACTACGATTACAAGAGCATCGTCATCATCTCCACGGGCCACAAAGCTACCAGATACAGTATCATTCTTAGGCTCTGGTGAACCATCTTTAGTTTCCAAATCCATCCCTGGAAGTGAGAACTTACCTTTAAGAAGGCCAACCCAGATACCTTTACCATCATCACCAGTTGTACGGAACAAACAAGCGATGTCATTTGGAGTCATCTTCTTATTGTATTTTTCAACACCATTTTCAACAGTGATACCATAGAAGTCTTTACGAGCTTCACTACCCAAATCAAGCCATGACACTTCAAGAGTTGTTCCTGTGATACCCGAAGACAATACTACGTATGGTCCATCATCTGCTGTGATAGTGTTCAATTCATTTGTGATATCCAGTTTCGCTGTTTTAATTCCTGGGATCTTTTTAGTTTCACCTGCGACGAGGTTTTTATTGTCCAAAACCCCATATTCAAAACCACGTAAACCAAATTTAACTTTAGACATTTATTTATTTTCCTTTCGTTTCTTCGAGATTGCTCCAATCAAAAAGACGATATTTTCGAATGTTCATCAACAATCCAATATCGTCATCCATGTATCGAGGTTTCTCATTTGCTGTGTAGCGTTCAAATCCGCCACTTTCTAGTATTGCATCCATTCTTTTGGCGATTTGGTCAGCTTGCTTTCCACTCTTACACCAAAAGTTGATTGTGATGCGTTGTTCTATTGAGATGATTTTATCATCTGCATACTTGTGAGGTGCTTCATAAGTTAAATAAATTCTTGCAAATGGAGCAAGTTCTTTTTGCTTTAAGTTTGTAGGCTTTTCAGGAATATCATAAGTAAAGATACCTTGTTTATACCCTGGAAATTCTTTGCCTCTAAACTGATTGAAGAGTTGATTTAACTGTTCATCTGCTACCAAAAGTTTATACGCTTCAGTTTCAGCAATCATTTATTTTAGCACCTCCCTTATTTTTTGTTTGTATATTTCTTTAGCGCGAGGAGTGACTGCATTGATAGTTTTTTCCTCGAAGTCCTGTGCTTTTTGATAAATCGTTCCGCTATCTGGGAACTTAGCACGCCAACCAGTAGCACGACCAAAACCAATATCTTTTGAAGGAGCATCTCCTCCACTCTTAAACTTACTGATTTTGACATCTTCCTTCAATCTATAAAGAGTGTCCTCTTTGTAAACCGGAGCATTCGCTTCAAGTTCTTTCTTGAATTCTTGAGCCACTTCAATTACAGCCTCACGAGCAACACGAGGTGCTTTAACTTCCAGTTTAGTAAGGTTCTCAAGACAAAGATCCAATCCTTTCGTCATGACACCATCACTCCCTTAATTAAATCGATTTCCTTATTTGAGTAGTCACGTTCAATAGCAATGATTTGATATTCATTGCCATCAAATTCTACGAAGCAAGAATTGTCAAAAGGTAGTTTTGGTAGATGACGAATTAGAAATGTTTTGGTGTCTTTGTGCTCAGATAGCCCACTAGCTTTCGTGACAGTCGCATTTTCGCGAAAATCTTTGATAGAGGTTCTTGACACTTCAGACCAGCAAGTATAAAGATCCTTTCTTTCGAAATCTAGCACTTCTCCATCTTCATTTTGTCCACCTACTCTTTGAAAAAAAGTAATGCGGACATTCATGTTACGTGTCCGCATTAACTTTCCCTCCTGGTTCTAAGTTGATGGATAATGTTCAGGACACCATTTGCTAATGGATAACGCATGGTGTCTGCTGACATCCCTCGATGTTCGTACTCTTCCTTGACTTGCTTTTTGACAGCTAGTCGGAATTTCGCATAGGACTCTAAGTCTTCGGGTTGTAGTTTGCTATCGATGGCAAAACAAATCTGCTCTCTAGCTGACTCGATAAGTTCAAGTAGTAACTCATCTTCAAAGTCATAGTCGATTTTGCAATACAACTTAACTTCTTCAAGAAAACTATTCTTTTTATCTTCCATAGCTCTAACCTCCAATCAAGGCTAGTAGTTGCTCTTTAGTTTGTGACGAATTGTAAGAAATTCCTTTGCTATCTAAATAATCCATGATTTCTTGCTTGGTGCTACTTGCGGTTGGTACTGCTAGAGTTACCGCTGATTGTGAGACCCCCCCAATAACTGGGGGAGCCTTAGGGCATAGTTACAAAGTAACCAGCTTTTGCATCTGCTTTCTTAACATCAAAGCGTACAACTGCTTGCAAGTATTGACCGTAAATTTCATTGTCAGTCCAGCGAAGGCCCAATTCTTGACGGTCGGCAAAGAGTACAGCACGTTGTACATCACCGATAAACGCTTTAGCTTCACCAGCTTCACCAAGGACTGTATCAGCAACTACGAATACTGGATGGCCAAGGAAGGCTTTACCTGATGCAGAAACGATAGAGTCTTGAAGCAAGTAACGACCATTCTTGTCTTTCATTGTGTCAAGTTTTTGGTAGAAACTTTGAGAAACTACGAACGATACATTGTAAGCTGGGTCAAGGTCAACATTCAAGATAGCTTTAATTGCATCCAAATCTGCTGCATTTTTAGCTTCAAATGTTTTCAATACTCCAGCGATAGCATCATTAGTAGTATTTACCTTGATTTGGTTAGCCGCTTCAGCAACAATAGCAAGCAAGTCAACATCTGCATCGTCAATCGCTTCTTGCGAAAGTGGAATTGCGCCACGATAAGTCTTAACTTTCCAAGACACATCTGTGAAGTCTGGTTTAGCAAGAGCTGAGTTCTTTTCCAATTCTTCTACACTTGCCATCTTAGATGTTGCGTGTTTAAGAATTGGATACGAACCTTCACCTTTAGATGCTTTGTGAACTGTCACGAATTGTTTAAGGTCAAGAACTGTCTTAACTTCACGGATTGGTGTAGTAACGATTTCTTTGCTAGTTACTTTTCCAGTATCTGTTTTCTTCAATCCATCTTGTGTTGGGTTAACAGCTTCATTCATTGGGATGAGAAGGTCTTTTCCTTCAAGTTTTAAGTTAGCATCTGCCACTGCACCTTTAGTACGCACCCACTCATTTACAGATTCACGATAAGATTTACCTTCAGCTTTCACCTCGTGAGTTTGTCCGATAGTTTTTACATCAGAACCAGCTGCTGCAGTTTCGTATAATTTCAAGTTATTTTCTGCTTCTTCTTTTTGAGATTTCAAAGCATCAATTTCAGCACGAATTTCACGAGCTTTTTCAAGGTCATCAGAGTTCAAAACAGATTTCAACTCATCTGTCTTATTAACAATTTCAGCACCGATATTTGCAATCTGCGCTTTAAGTTCTTTCATTTTTTCTTTAAACATACCTTCTTTTCTCCTTTTGGGTATAAAAAAGAGAGCTTAGAGCCCTCTGAGTAATTCTTCTTTTTCGATTTCTCGTAGCATATTTTGGATTTCTGACTTACGCTTGCTACGGTTAGCGTAAAAGTCATCAATAACTGCTTGTGGTAACAGTCCGTTCTCTAGGCTTGCTACGGCACCAACATCATCAAAGGTCATCACTTCATCCGCAAAACCTTTTTCAACTGCTTCACTGGCTGACATGAAGGTTTCATTCTTCATCATATTCAGAATTTCTTCTTTACTCAATCCAGTTTTAGCAACATACGCATTCACGATAGCCCGGTCGCTGGATTTCAGTGCATTAGAAGCTTTATCCAAGTCATCACTATTACCAGATACATAGCCATATAACGCTTTGTGAATCATAATCTGAGCCGTTGGACTGATAAGCACTTTATCAGCTCCCATGATGGCTACACTAGCAGCGCTTGCTGCCATTCCTGTTACTTCAACAGTCACGTTCCCTGGATAGCTTTTCAAAGCTGTATAGATTTCACTCCCAACAGTTACTAAACCACCGTTGGAATTAACTTCTAAAACGATGTCGCTTTTGTCTTCTGGGAAAGCATCTGTGATAGCTTTAGCACTTACTGCTTCCAAACCGAAGTAGTCGTAAGCTTCTTGGCTATTGTTTGGAATCAGTGGACCTTTCATCTTGATTCTCTTTGGCATCCTTTATCTCACCTCCTTTCATTGCTTGATATTCTTCTTTCTTATCCAAGAAGACGTAGTTCAAACTTGACTGGTAGCGGTCCATGTTTGGATCAGTAGAACGTTCCTTACCAAGTTCAATCAAGGCTTGGTTAGGTGTTAGGATTTGATTGTTTACAAGTTTTACAATCTCATCTACGTTTCTACCAGTCACGCTACGAGTATCGAAGTCAACACGATACTTCCTGCGCTCTTTATCGTCGAACACTTTCAAAGCCAATTCACTTGTGATTGCATCAAAGTAGAATGGAAGGTCATTCGTTACATAATCTTCAGTCAACTGTGCTACAGATTGGTTAGGACTATTCACTCCTAGTTTGAAACTTGGAACTCGTAGAGCTTTAGCAATCTGTGCTGTAGAGAAGTTATTAGATGTAATCAACTGCAAGACATTCGTATCAATTTCAAGTGGTGTATATTCCTGGGTATCATCAAATACCAAAGGACTGCCGCCTGTCGAGCCTTCACGCATCTTTTCAAAGTCCATACGGGCCTTTTGCCTAGCTTCACCATTCAACTGAGCGCCTTTAAGCTTGATAATTCCACTTGAGAAGCCGTCTCTAAAGAATTTAATCAAGGTATTCAGACCGCCGTTTTGCAAGCTTATTTCATCACCCAAAGACAACAGCGGAGACCTACCCAAGATAGTATCGTGACTAAAGAATTTCCAGTGGATGACCTCATCAGCCCCACAACGAATTTCCCGGCCATTCAATCGGTCTCTGAACGTGTAGATCAATTCATGGTCATCGGTTTCCTCAACAGTCGTTTCAGACGGTCTAAAGAATTGAAATTCTAATGGCTTGCCATTGATTGGATCACGTAGAATCCGTGAGAATGAATTACCAGTCAAAATTGTATTGACTGTCATTGCGAACTTCCACTGACGAGCTGATGTATTACTTGTGGATTTAACATTCAAAAGATAATTCATATCTTCATCTGGTTCAATGTTACCCATTAAATCTTTTTTCAATAATGGGAAACGAGCAACATCTCCAGCAATAATAGATACTGCAGTCAAGACATCACTGTTTTTTAAGGCAGATATACCAGTATATTCAGGACTTGAATTACCAGAGATTACCGAAGAGATGTAGTCATCATAAGATAGTTTTGACGAACCTAAAGATTGAAAAAAAGTCATTTTATTTTCTCACCTCCTTTCTAATTCACCCCCTTGTTTTACTGATATACAAGGCTAACAAGATAAAAATAGTTCCACTACACAAGAATCCTGCTACTTGGTTCAATAAGAAAAAGCCATAGATTAAAAATCCAAGGCCTATCAATAGCAATATTGTGTGGATATGCTCCAGTATTTTCAAAATAGCGAACCTCCTTCCAAGATTTTTTCATTTGTCCAGTAACCCGTTCCATCGAATGGCTCTAAGTAACAAGCAGCATACGCATCCAATAACGCATCCAGAGGGTCGATTTTGTTACTGTTTTTATTTTTATCAATCCTCATACCGTTGTTATCAATTTTAGTGTAGGCATTGTTTATTGCCATGGTCAGCAATTGATTCCCGCTATGCTTAATTTTTCCTTGACGGACATCATCGCGAAACTGTTTCGTAGGCATATTCAAGACCATAGTGGTTTGTGGTATTTGTGTCAAAGGCCATTCAGGATGTCGTTTCTCAATCATGGTCAATAACGAACCAAACTGGTAAGGGTCAAAAAATATCCCTTGCAACTCCCAATCGTTCTCATATACCATTTCCTCGATTTTTTCCAAAACACGTTCATCATCGATAACACCACTCTCAAGCGTAGTTATCTCACACTCACCCATTCGCTCAAGGTTGGTATAAGAAACACCATCTCTTTTCTCTTTTGCTATCAAGCCATATTTTGTGGCTACGAATGAAAAACTATCTGCGTACCAGTAGTCATCCATCATGATCATTGGAGAAATAGAGAATAAGTCGCTAGACCTACCAACGTCCACACCTAACCAAACTCTACGCTTCCTGGTGTCGGGCACTTCAATCTTAGCTTTCGCCCAGCTCTCTTTATCCATGTAGGATGTTTCTGATGATTGCCGCCACATATTAAAGTTTTTAACCAAGACCTCATTCACAGTCCCAGTCTCCAGAGATACCTTTCTACGTTTTCGCAAGTAATTCATGATTTTATCGTAAAGTGCTGGCACTTCAAGTATAGGATTTGACTTTATCCAGTTAGCTTCATCTGCGATCTCCTCTTCATTGTCTTGTTCTGCGATAAAAGCAAAGTATCCATCATCTTCTACTTCCCCGTTCAAAATTTTCTCGATATATGGATATTCAATCGTATGCATCGGTACATTAAGATCAAGACCTGCCGTGGAAATGATCAGAATTAGCGGATTATCCAACTGGCCTTGACCAGATTCAAGAAGTTCAATCATCTCATTGGTTTTGGATGCTGCGAACTCATCTAAGATACCAACATATGGCTCAAATCCATCGACTGCTCCAGTCTCACGACTTAACGCACGCACGTAGCTTTCGTCATTTAAATTCCTGAGTTCATCACGGACTATCTTCGTAGCCTTCCTGATATCCTCATCCTGAGCTCTAAGTGCGTCTAACTGCTTACGGATCATATCATAGGCTATACGAGCCTGAGAGCGGTCATTCGCCGTACAAAACAGCTGACGGCTCATTGTAGGGTTCCGACCAAATAAAAACTCGTACAGGGCAATCCCTGCAACGAGAATAGTCTTTCCGTTCTTTCTGGCCAGACTGATTAAAGCTTTTTTAAATCGCCTTATTGATATATCGGACTTTTTCCGCCATCCGTACAAACTCGATAAAATGAATTTTTGAAAGTCGGCCAGTGGATATGGTTTACCAGTTTTTACGTCAGGTAGCATTTCGATAAAATCGATTGGATTCTTAGCCTTGTCAGGTAAGTAAATATATGGAAAGTCTTCATCATCCATACGCTTCAAATCTCTTAAATGGCGCTTGCAAGCTTTTATAACTTTCTTGCTGGCTATGATTTCTCCACTTACGACTCTTGAAGCATACTGATAAGCTACGTCTTCCACACAATCACCTCCTAACTACCAAATTTATCAAAAATACTCTCTTTCTTTTCTTCTACTTGCGGCACGTATAATTTCATGCGACTATCAACGGTCAGCCCAAGTTGTGATGCCGCTTTTGTTAAGTTTGTTGTCGCACGCTCTAACGTATACAACATTTTATTTGCAACTACCGAACCTTTTTCATTTTCGTAAACATAACCTTTTTTCTGCAATCCACGAGAAACCTCTTTATAGACTGCATACCAGGTGCAATAGCTTTCTAAAACAGCCCTATCAAGATTTCTTAGGGGTAGCTTTCGCAGATCGTTGATGACTCGTTTGTATTCTGCTTTTGCAATTGGATCGAAATGTTTTGGCGGAGTTAACTGCAAAGCATCCAATCCGTCCGAAGCCTTCTCCTGTATACTTTTGCGAGCGATTTTCTCTTCTTTGGTCATGTGCTTTTTGTTGCTTTCGACAACCTTCATTTTCCGTCCCATTTCTGCCTCCTTTACACCAAATTTTATAACTTCCAATATTTCAAAAAGGGAATTTTTCGTACAGAAGAGGGCAGCGTTCTTATATCCGAACAATACCTACCCCTGTTATAAATAATAGGGGGTATTTCCGTACAATTCACGGTGTATTACTGACTGGTTTGCCATTTTGTATTCTGTTTTTATTCGCTTTTTGATATCTATTTTTATCATTTATTACACAATCAATAAGAATACTTCTCTTTGATTGCTTTCTTATCATTGCATTTTTTACAACTAGCTTGAAGGTTGCTCCTATCTAGCCTCTTAGACCAGTCCTGCTTCACGCTAATAATGTGGTCGGTCATCGTTGCTTCATCTCCACACATTGCGCACACATAGTCAGCTTCAAGCAACACTTGTTGACTTGTTCGTTTCCAGATTGATGAATTGTAAAATCTTTTAATATCCTTATCATACTTCCAACGAGTACGATTATAATTTGTATATTCTTCACTACGACTATCGTAGTCCACTTCCGTTCGTCTGCCGTTTAGAACAGTAAGCCTTTTTGGTTTCATCCCCTTTCTCCTTCTAAAACAAAAAGCCACACGATTGTGTGACTTAGTGTAAGACCTCTCATAAGAACAACAGGGCTCGAACCTGCAACCAATAGATTAAAAGTCTACCGCTCTACCACTTGAGCTATGTTCTTACCGCAAGCAGACTACAGACTTGCGTGTTAATCAGAAATCTATTTTGAAATACTTTCTTTTTTATTTTTGTGTAGTCTTAACGGCGATGTCCGGTATCGAACCGAATGCAGCTTTGAGGGAGCAACATGATAAAACTGCCAAATCCTTTTTCACCGCCATAAAGAGGCCGAAGCCTCGAATCTATAAAGGAGATACCAAACGCCCTAACATTTGATACTACCATTCTATCAAAATTTCAGAACCGTGCCGTCCCAAATAGTCCCATTTTGAACTTATGACATTAGATAACTTCTTCTAAGGCTAAAATTGCCTCATTCTTCAATCTGTAATAGGTTGTACGGCTCATTTTCAAGTCATAACAAATACTATCAGCCGTACCTTTATTGATATAAGTCATTCTCAGGATTGTTCTGTGCTTAGGATTTGTCAGCTTGTTAATCATCCGCCCTAATTCCAGCTTACGATTGATAACAACATTAGTGTCCTTCTCAATTTCATCCTTCATCGTGATCAACTGAGCATATACATCATCAATCTTTCTTGTCTGCCCACCTTTTACTTTAACCTCGGACCACTTAGGACTTGAGAGCAGGCCAGCCTCAAGTTCGTTGATTTCGTCGATACGACTCTGGATATCCATGTCAAGATTCTGCAATTCGCTTAAAAGCTCTTTAGCCTTCACTCTCTATCTCCTTTTTGTGATATAATAATCTTATTGAGAATTTAGCTGAGGCAGAGAGTGTCTTAGCTTTTTTGTTTGTCATCGGTTTAAAATCTTGACGACCTCACCAATTTTGAGAGGGACCCGTACATACTTCTCCTCGTGCGAAAGGATGCAAATAAAACAACACATAGGATTTTTAAATATTTCATGAATACCCTCACAAGAACAAACTAGCCAGCCACAGTATAAATGCAAAATATATAATCTTTGAAATAGCTTTGGTAAGTTGTTTTGAAATTTCTTCATCACTATAGATTGTTGGATTTATGAAGCTTAGTAAAGCATCTACTCCTAAAGCCTGCCAAAACGAAATTTCCCCGACAGGGAGGATTGTCGTTACAATCTCATTCCAACCAAATTGAACAACAAGCGGCGAGACGATTGTTACGAGTAATACCCCAATAATAATAATAATACCTGGTTTTTTCATTTTACAAATCCTCCTCTTTCACGAAACTTCCGTCAATCCAGCGACCTTTACGGTCTTTGATTTCTTGGTATGCTAACTCAAAGCATTCATCAAAATCATATCCGAGTGCAGTGCTTAGCGATTTTAACCATCGGATAGTACGTATCAGACTTAATTTGCGAAAATCTTTAGAAAATGAGTCTCGGTAAATCTGAAAATCGCTTATATTCCTACTTATCTGTTGCCTCTTTCAACCTTAATTAAAAAATATTGTGAACATATCTTTTTTAATATCTTCATATGCTTTAATTTCTTCTTCGTAAGCTTTTCTTAATTTTAAAATAGCTTGAATTTCTTTGATGAACTGTTTTTGAACCTCAATATCGTCATCAAACCGAATTTCTAATTTTGCAATGTTAGAAACTTGCAAATTCAGACCCGTTCTCCACTTATGAAAAAACGAAGGGAAAGCGTGCTTTATTGCAAAAAATAAATAATCTGGTAAAATTTGGCATTTACTTTCAACGACGACATATTTGCTTTCAACAAGTCCGTCTTCCTCTAATTGCAGGACATCTCCTTTTGTTGCAGAAACCTGGATTAACGTAACACCTTTGCTATATATTTTGCTTTTATTCGCTCTCTCAAATTGTGCAACCTCTGTAATATTTCTAGTTCTCATTACCATAATTCTAACTGCTCCTGTATTGGTTTTAACCGTTTTTCAGTCACATCTAGACGATTGGGATATTCTTCTTCTGTAATTTTTACAAAATCATCTAAATCTTTTTTGAAGAATTGTAAAAATTCATCTTCAGCTTTTCTTGTCTCGGATATAGCTGCAAGCAATTTTCCCATCACTTCTTCACTCTTTGGAATAATTGGTGGTTCATAAGTATCAATATAAACATTTTTTTGAAGCGTCCAATCGTTTTCTTTTATCTCATCAATCGTTACTAACTCTGATTTCTTTTTTACAACTAATCTGTTTTTAGCAATGGTTACAATCTTTTCAATATGTTCAGGCAACATTATATTTTGTTTCGGCCTAACTTGCACATCGTCACTTGCATCTAAAAAATACACATCTTCACTTCTTGTTTTATTCAGCTCGATAACGACAACAGGAATTGAAGTAGCAAGAAATAACTTTTCGGGAAGTGTAATAATCTTATTCACGCAACCATTTGTTACCAAATTTTTTCTAATTTCTTTCTCAGCCTTATCTCTGAATAAAATCCCCTGAGCCATAATTGCAAACAGTTTTCCTTGCTCTTTCAAGCAGTGGAATCCATGCAAGAGAAATGCATAATCAGAGTTAGCTTTAGGAGCAAGTCCAAAATCATTAAATCTCACATCGTTTTGAGGGGGATTCCAACCCATTCCATAAGGCGGATTCATAATAACAACATCAAACAGTTTATTATCCAGCTGTTCTTTTTTTCTTATGGCTCCGTATTCTTCTCCTTTCTCAACTTGATAAATCCCAAAAATTTCACCAGTCAACACATCCTTATGGACGACCTCGCTCTCTTGATTTCTCAGAGCTAGGTTTAGCAACAGAAATGGAATAACTCTACTCGAAAATTCTTCGCAACGTACGAAATCTGCTTTATGCCTCGCTAAATAAGAGACTGTTAAAGCTCCTGTTCCAGCACACACATCAAGCAAGCTATTTCCTGAAGGAGCCAACCTACTAACTAGTTCGCTGATTCCGTCAGGCGTATAATCCTGTTTCAAACTTTTCCGATCGGCTTGCTCCTCTTGAAAAAAATCTCTGAATAGATCAATTGTCTTGTCTATGTATTCTTCATCTACTCGTCTCAGTATTTCATCTTGTCGTTCTGATAACAATTTTTTAAGTAACAACCTTGGAATATCAATTGCTTCTCGGCAATCCAGTAAATTTAAAAACAACTCTTTAATGTTTCGTCACCTCCACCTATATTTTTATCAAACACATTCCTTTATAAAGTACTCTTTTTTAAACCAGTTTCTTCGCTAATTTCTTTAATCGTCCCACAAGTATAAATGTGTCACCATAATATAAAGCGTATTCAAGTTCTAACCTGCTCATCACTCCACCTCCTCAATCTCAATCCCATCACAATCAAACACCCAGCCGAAACCTGCTTCTTCAAGTTGTTTGCGGGTGTGTTTGGTTCTATACCCACTGATTTCGTTTTCTGATGCAAAAAAATACTCTTTGGATGATAATAGTTGATTAAGATAGCGACCATATCCAAAAACTCCTTTCACCATAACCGTATATTTCGGTTCTTTCTCGACCTCGTAGCCGTCAATCCAAGCACGAGCGAAAACATCTCTGTTTTCATTGATCCAAGATTTTATTTTTTCTCCCGCAATACCCTCTTTGAAAATATAGTACATAACACGATACACATCATCGCTAGGTGCTATCTCTTCATAGTATCCTGAAGTATTTCTGAATTTAAAACCATTTCTTTTTACATTGGCAATCCAATCCGCCACAAACTGCGGAATGGTAACTTTCTCACGTTCAACCACACCCTCAAATTTGCCCTGCTCGTAGCCCTCGCGCCATTTTGCATGACTAAAATCCTGCTCAAATTCATCCATGATGGCCTTTAGCCAAACTTCACGATCATGCAATGGCAATTCTCGCAATCTTGCTAGTATATTCTTGACATAACGAGGCGCTTCGTCTACGTGACCCATTTCTGGTTCGTCTAGTTCTTCTATTTTTCTTAACAACCAATTTCTATTGAATTTTATTGTATCCACAAAAATACCTTTTTCGTAAGGCTCATTTTTGATTGCCTCAATCAACTCCTGCCTATTCATTTTCCTGCTCCTTTAACTTATCTTATGGCTTTCCAGATCTCCAAATTCGTGGCCATGACTTACGAAATACGAACCAATCAGAATCGCATCAGCCTCGTCATCTTTAACGTTCAGGTCGAAGTTCTCGGACACTTTAGCAACAGCCTGCAGCTTCATTGATTTCTTGCTACGGTCCTTATAGTTGAGCAAAGTTGAAAATGTTTTTGTCAAGCTCACAACCAACATATTCAAAACCTAACTCCTGACAAGCAATCAAGCTACTTGCTGAACCGACATGAGTATCAAGAATCTTATCTCCGGCTTTTGCGTAGTTTTGCAGCAACCAGAAATAAAGATTGATGGGTTTTTGGGTTGGATGAATTCTAACCTCATTCAAAGCCTTGTTTCCTTGCTGGATATGACCTTCGGATATTGACTTCCCTTGCATCATGCCATTCCACATATAGCGAAATAAGCGCGTGCTATCATGTAAGCTGCAGTATGCTATCTCGCAGTCTGAAAAACTTGAGTGACCATTAACTTTGTCCCAAACGATACGTCCAGACCCAAAAGAATAGTCGAAGTAGTTCACACCCCAAATGATTTGATTTTTTGAAACTCTAAAAAGTTCGTCGAAATAATCTCGATTTGGAATTTGCCACTCTGAGGTTTCTTCGTACAATCTACTGACCCCAATCGGACTGACTTTCCGGCCGTAAAATTTTCTTTGTTCTGGGCCAGAAAAGTATGGTGGATCTACAATAGCTAAATCAAAATAGTTATCAGGATATTTTTTCATGACATCCATACAGTCTTCGTTAAGAAATAAATTCAAGTTATCACCTCATTCCAATTCCTTTGCGATAGCAGCAATGACATTCACAGTCACGCTATTTCCTGCTTGCTTATATAGCTGAGAATTACTATTGACCTCTTGCGCTTTATCAAACGCCCAATCAGGAAAACCTTGTAACCTCCAGCACTCACGAGGTGTTAGTTTGCGAATACGATAGCCATCGGTGATTCCAAAACTTCCAGCTCGAACAGTGCTACCTCCCCCACTTGATGTTAATGTTCCAACCTCATCTTTTGTGATTTTGTTGTAAAAGTCTACAACTTTGACTAGGTTATTCTCTTGATAGCTATTGCTAGTCAGAGTAGGAGCGATGTCATGTTCTCCGCCTTGATTATAACCGTGTGCTCTTTGAATAATTTTTACACCCTCCCCTTTATTTGTTGTGAGTGTGGGAGCCAATCCAGTTGATTCATAAACCTCTCCATTCATCCCATTTCCTGAAGGATGGATGTTTCCGATAGACCTCACTTTCTGCGATTTACTTTCAACAATGTACGCTCCTGCGCCTTGTGAGTTGCCGTATCTGGTTGTAATGGTATTGCTGTACTGTTTTTTGATTGAATTAGCTTGCCGGCCACTTTTTGAGAGAGGAAAAACTCTTCTGGTACATTCTCCTCTAAGATGTCCGACAATGAACACCCGTTCTCTGTTTTGGGGTACTCCAAAATCCTTGCTGTTAAGGATTTGCCATTCCATATTGTACCCCAATTCATCCAAGGCTCCGAGGATGGTTTCAAATGTAGCTCCTCCGTCATGGTTGAGGAGTCCTTTGACGTTCTCAAGCAATAGATATTTAGGTCTGAGAATAGATGCGAACCGTGCAATCTCAAAAAACAAAGTTCCTCGTGTATCTTCAAAACCTCGTCTTGCTCCTGCAATTGAGAAAGCCTGGCACGGAAATCCTCCACAGATAATGTCCACACGTCCGATTCTTCGAATAGACTCATCTGATACTGCTGTGATGTCATGTAGCTCTATTTCTCCTTTCGTGTTATGTATAGCTTTATAACTAGCTCTAGCGAATTTGTCTATCTCACAAAATCCTATACATTCATGACCTGCCGATTCCATTCCAAAACGAAATCCACCGATACCAGCAAATAAATCTAAAAATTTCATTTTTTTATTTTCTAAAAAATGCGACTGCCTCTGTTGTGAGTTTGGCTAAATACGGGCAGTCGCTCGTCCAAGGTCACATGACCTTTACTGACGCTTTCTAGTTCGCAGTTTTACAAGAATGCACGGCTTGTTGGTTTTTGAGTTGTCCTTAAGACGGAACTTTATAAATAATCAACGCTGATGTATGCCAATATTCAGCACTGACTCCACTGTCAGCGACAGCAGACACATTTGATTGAAATTTGATGTCAATCAACTCAATGTCTGGATTTTTGGCAAGCCAGTTGTTTATTTGACTATCAATCGTCTCTTCGTGAAGGTAGTCGGATGATAGAAATACTGTTTTAATCATATTTTCCCCCTGGATTTTCCCACCAATCAAGTAAGTCAGCCTGATTGGCCTTGATATATCGCTCAAATTCGTCAAATTGCATGATAGCCCAGCGCAAGCGGTGCATCCCCTCGCCGATTTTTGAGCAAAATCCGCTAACCTTGAATACAGGTTCGATGGTATTTATTACCTCGACCACCTGACCTTCAAGGTTAAAAGCGTCTTCTGCTACCGTGTTCAAGTCTAAAATGAACTCATCTCCCAAGTCGTGGATAACCTGCAATCTCTTGCCGTCCGAGTAGATGGCTACGCTGTCAGATATTTCTCTAATTTCCATACTTACCACCCACATTGCTCATTGAGTTCAGCCTGAGTTAATGGCTCAATACGTTGATAACCGCTGACTTGATAGTTTTTCTTAAAATCAAATCCGAGTTGACTTAGACCAGCCTTGAAACGGTCTTTTTCGGCTGTGTCTACAAAATACACTTCCAAAGTCATTTTTTGGCTATATCGTTTCAGGTCGTTTCCAGCCCCTCTGAGAGCGTTGGGCTCATTTTGGGGGATTTGCCCACCGTCCAAGATTTCGCCAGTCTCTGGGTCAAATTCTTGCGTTTCCTCGTCGATATGACAGCCGAGGATTGTTCTGAACTCTGGATGTTTATCTTGTTGCTGAGCTAAAAGTTCCTCACGTTCTCGTTCAGCTCGCTCTTGAGCCTGTCTGAGTTCTTCCTTTTGCTTTTCAAATTCATAGTCAACTTTGATTTGTTCAAAGACCTCAGCAAGCGTCAAGTCTTTCAGCTGTCTAATGTAAGGTGAGTCAGTCATGCCATACTCAGCACATAACCCTGAAATAGCTGACTTAGCCTTTTCAAATTCTTGCTGTTTCTGAAACTCAAATGTGACCATATCATCAAGTGACTTCATAGTGGCTTTTTTAAGCGTCACGCCGTCAGCCATGAAATCGCTAGCCTTGACATACTCAAGGGCCTTTTCATCAAAGAGACGAGGATCCAGCATGTACTCAGCCGATTTGTTGGCTAGGTAGCCTTTGACTGTGTCAATTCGGACAGCCTTTTGATGTTCTTCAAACTCTTTGACATCACTAGCAATTTTAGTGATGATGTCTTTTAGAGGCTGGATGGCATTCTTGACATACTTGTCAAACTCGTCAGCTGGTTCAGATAAGACTTTCTTATTCCTGATACGCTCGTCAGAGACCTGCTTGTCTAATTTTCGTAGATCGGCAAGTGTCTGCTTGTCATCCTTGATGGTTGCAGCTGTAACTGTATAATTTTGATACTTAGTCACAACCTCATTGATATTCTGCTCAAATTTCTCACGGTCAATGATTTCAACCTGTGCCTGTGTTACTTTTACTTGTAATTCTTGCATGTTGTCCTCCTAGTATTCCAGTTCACCGTCTAGCAATTCGCCCCGGATTGGCTCCTCAGCTTGAGTAGGTTCAGGATCTGCATGATTTGCCTCTTGCTCCTTGTTAAATTGCTCAATCTCAGTCATCTTGCGTGCTACAACATCCTCACGGCTTTCTTGAGGAGTTACATCGGTAGGTGCCGCTTGCTCCATTTCCTCGCTAGTGTAGAGTCCGCCTACATCTTCTGAGAATGAATCACGAACTGCTGCAACGATAGCGACCTTTTCAATCATTTGCCCTGGAGCTTTCTGCCACCAGTTCTTGCCAGTGTTGTATGCTGACAACTCTACTTCACGATATACTGGTCTAGTTCTATCTTTGCGATAAACCTCACACCAGCCACCAATTAGAGTGCTATTTTTTGGCAAGATAACGCCTTTTTTGTTTTGCAATTCTCCACTTGCGTCTTCGTAGATGATCCCACTTTCAAATCCGTCATAATTTGGATTTTGTTCAGCTCGTTTCATAAAGGCATCCTTTGAAACAACGATTTGAGCGGGATTGTTGCCATATTTAATAAAATAAACTTCTTTTGTGAACGGGTTTAAATTACGATTTTTAACAATAGCTAACAATGTCTGCAATTCCTGCGGACTTGCTTGATGTTTTGGGTCGACGAAATTTCTCAAAGTTGCTCCGTCAAGTTTTTGTAAATCTGTTAAATATGCTCCTTTTGTTTGCGCTAGTTCGTTTGTCATTTCTTTCTTCCTTTCGTTTTCTTCAAATTCCAATTTTCACGCTTTATACGTCTGTTTTCGTTTTGCAATTTCAAAATAATACCTTGTTGCTCGTCAATGATTTTCCCAAGCTCAATTCCAAGATGTGTATAATCAGACCGCCATCGGTCGATTTCTGCGTGTAATTCTTCAATCATATTTCATCACCCACATATCGACGCCGACCGCATCCGATATTCACATACTCGCTAGGGTCGAGTTCTTCTCGTCCTTCGGGTGGTTGCATCATATCCCTGTCATAATCAAACATGAACATCCTCCATCCCAGCTTCTAACATTTTTAAGAATCTTTTAAATTCTTCTTCATCCGATGTTTCAGTTCCTTCAATCAATTCTGGTTCTTCACCGTCAAGTGTTTTGAGCTCATACGTTGCAGCCGCTTCTAGCAATTCGCAATTTAATGCATTCGCTAGTTTTGCAAAATCTTCAATTTGTATTTTCGTCGCTTCAACTTCATTTTTAGCAGCACGAGCCAAATTTTCTGTATATTCTACCGAATAAGCAAGAGTTTGTTCTTTGCTTTTGTATTTCGATAAAAAGTTACCTGTTTTTTTGTTACGTAATACGATAAAAGTTTCTGTTTTTTTCATGATTGTTCTCCTTTGGTTTTTAAAATCCACTTTGCCAAATTGGTGCGACTGTTTCAGCGTGTCCTTGTTGAGCGGTGCTTGCAAATTCTACCGGTTTAAAACGCTTGACATTTTCGATTTCTAGTTTATTAATCGTCACCATTTTAAACTCCTTCTTCTACACCTTTTGCTAGTCCCACAGGAGGTTCCACATCATAAGTAAATTGCTTGTCTGAATTTCTCAGGTTCATCCGTGCGACATTACTCGCTATTCTCTGACTATCTTGTTTTTTCATTTCAGCGTGTTCATCCAGTTTATTTACCAGCGACCATAGCCCGATTCCCACGATTGTCACGAAATATAAGTATTCCATCATCTTGTTTTCTCCTTTTCCTTGTAGATTACTACGATTTTTTCTAGATCAGCTATACGCTGATTCGCTTGTTGTAATTTTGTTTGTGTCTCAATTAACGCCTGGTTTAAGTCTAATGCAACGATTCTCCAGTCAGTGTTGATTTCTTTAGATAACCAGTTTTTTAATCTTGCTAATAGATTCATTCTTCCCCTCACTTTGCTAACTGACTTTGAAACCGAAGTACGTCGTTTAAGTCATATAAATACTTACCGCCTTTTGCATTTTGCTGATAGCGGAATTTCCCTGCATCTCTGAAATCTTCAATTTTCTTGCGACCCCAACCTGTCTTTTCTTGAACATCTTTGATTGAAGCCCAATTCGTTCCTCTTGCCACCCGTAGTTTAGCTTCAGTCATAGCTTTTACATTCAACTGGACAAGCTCCTCCAGTAGTTCATTTTTGAAATCTTCTCCAAACAATTCCAAAGCCATTGGCTTTTCCTCTCTTTCTGTGTTATAATCATGTTGAACATTTAAGTATGCGCCTGATTGCCGTCAGGTGCTTTTCTTTTTATGTTGTATAGACGCTTCCATTTGTCGCATAATACGTCAGCTCGTTCATCTTATTTGTGAACCGTTCGTCTGTCGTAATCAGCAACCGTTCCTTGAGCAAAGTCGATAGTCTGTAAAATTGACTTTCAAACTGATCAATAATCTGCTTGCGTTCCTCAGTAGTCACTTGCTGACAAGGAGCGTCTTGAAGCTGTGTCTTTACTGAATTTAAAGGCATTTGTTTTCATGTTTCCTTTCGTAATTCTGTCAACGAGACTCTGCTCATAAAGTTCTTTGAGGTGCTTGCCCTCAAAATTAGTTGTGATAATCGTATTCGTCCTGTTTTCAAGTATTTGATACAGAACTTTTTGCATCCAATTATTGCCGTGCCGGATTTCATTCCCAACACTCGACTCTTTGCCAAGATCATCCAAAATCAAGAAATCAACATTTTGTAGAAATTTTACGACTGAGCGCTGTTCCCATTTCGAGTCCTTGTATTGAAAAGCCTCTTGTATTCGAGAGAACAGCTCCATGGATGGCATATACACGACCGACTTGCGAGCTTGAAGCATTTGAAAGCTCTCGTTTAAGGTCTTCGCTATCCCAACTGCCAGATGACTCTTGCCAACTCCGGGCGGTCCAGAGATAATCGTATTCCCTTCATATCGCTCTTTCACATAGTCAGCCGTGACACGCTTAGCGAAATTGACTGCTTCAGCATCTTGCTCTGTATGGATTTCAAAATTCCCGACAGTCGCATTTTTCAAATCGATCGGGATGATACTCTCTTTCATAAATAGAGAATAAGACCTCGTATCTCTGATTTGAGCTTCCGCAATAGCTAACTGTTCGCTTACGTTCTGGTCGATGGTCTCTTGAACACATTCAGGGCAATAGGTCAGCGTGTTGCGAGTGCAAGGATTGACTGACCGCCACATATAGACCCCTTCATGTTTTGGGCATTGTTGCTTCAATGTCTCAATCTGCAAAGCTCTTTCTTGCAACTCTTTGCTCGATACTACTTGCATACGCACCCCCTAAAATCCAAGCCGTGGATCAAATCCGTCATCTGACAATTTCAAGCGCCCATTTGACTTACTATTTGACCGAGCAGGCTTCTGTCTATTCTCGACTAACTCAGCCGTGACCAACCCTTTCTGTTTCCAGTCTCTCAAGATGCTACTGAGATACTTGAAATACGGCTTACCGTTGCCGACACATTCCTTGATTGCTAACTTGATAACCTCTTTGTTATGGTCTTCTAAGAATGACTTCAAGTCTTCAATTTCAAACGGTGTCGGGTATCGTCCAAACTCAGAAAAAATCCAATCATGAACAATTCCCAAATCATTTTCTGCGTGTGCGTCATCTATACTATATAGAGTATTAGCACCAGCACCCTCTGGTTCGCTCAGTCTTGATATGTTAGTCTTGATATTATCAGTCTTGATTGACTGGACTTTTTCCAGTTCTTGACCTGTAATTTTTCCAGTTCCGGACTGGACTTTTTCCAGTTCTTGACCTGTAATTTTTCCAGTTCCGGAAATATAAAGACGATTAGGCTTGTTAACTCCTTGTTGAACTTCCTTCAGTAAGCCAAAATCTTGCAAATCTCTTTTTGCTTTGATTACAGTTTTTTCGTCACAATTAAGTAAACTCATAAACTGTTTATTTGTGAAGTAAACAAATACGTCTCCTTTTTCATCGTGCCATTTATTTTGAATAGATAATGTCCGTCTATCAAAAATCAACATGTAGACTACTTTTGCTCTCAGGTTCAAACGTTTGTATTCTTCATCTAGCAACCATTGCGGAAATTGGTAAAAAGCATTGTTTTTCACTTCGCTTATTTTCAATCATTCTTTCTCCTTTCTATTTTTCTCAATCTCTTTCTGCTATAATAAAAGCAGAAAGGAGGTGAGTCCTATGTCTTTTAAGATAAAAGGAATGGATGGGTTTGAGAAAAACCTCAAACAGTTATCTAAAAACGCTCAGGCAGTTTCAGGAACTCACAAATATTCTTTTGATGAAATATTTTCTGAAAGATTTATGCGCGAAAATTCGAATTTCACCAACATAGAAGATTTCTTGAAATCAAGTCCTGAAAACATTTCTACCGCAGAAGAACTTGAAAAAGCAGATGAAACAACCTTAGACACATTCGTTTCAAATCAAACCAAATTCTCCAGCTGGAAAGAGATGCTGGCCGAAGCTCAAAAAGCTTTACTTATCAGTCGCCTTGGTTTTTAATTCCAGTTCCATTTCATTTAGCCGTTGAACAGCAGCTTCTAGTTCTTCGGCTTTCTTTATGACCTCTTTAGCGGATTCTATAAAATCTGATAAATTTTCAATTTCGATAAACATCACTAAGATCGTTCCTTTCTTATTTTTTGTTTAACTTGTTAAACATTTGCTTTAAAAAAAATCTTTCACCTGCTTATTAAAAACTACTGCTAATTTTTGAAGTGTTCGAATTTTCACTGTTGACGACTGACCTGATTCAATCAAGTGTATTGTTGTTCGAGAAACATTTGACTTCTCTGCGAGTTCCTCTTGAGACATTTTCTCTTTCTCGCGCCATTTTCTTAAACGTTCTCCTTGCACGTTCCTACCTCCTTATTTTTCTATTTGTTCCTCGCAATTCTGCTATAATATAAGCAGAAAGGAGGTGATGTTATGAATAATTTAACGAATGATGCCAAATTCCTACTAACTTCCATGTACGCAGAATATTTAACTAGACGCAAAGATGAAGTTCCTAAAGTTCAAGCAAGAAACTTTCAAAACATAAATTATCTGAAAGATAACATTATGTCTGAATGGTCTGAAGAGGATATTTTAGATACATGTTTTGAATTAGATAAATATGGATATATAATTGGCACCAAAGCTGACGACTCATTCTATAACCTGTCTCTAACAACCGAAGCAATCTCTGGACTCGAAAATCAGTTCAGAGAACCGACTCTTAAAGAACGGATAGAAAATGTCTTAGATTTTGCAGCTAAAGTTAAGTCTGTCATTCCTTTCGTTTAACTTTATCAGCTAATGCTTCTCTTTTTAAACCGTTAAGACCAAAAGGGTCTTCTTTGATATCCAAGCATGTTTTTTCAATTAGTTCAGCTTGATCAAGAAGTATCTTTCTGTCTTCATTTCTTGCCTTGAGTTCTGCATCTATAGACTCAAGGCTTTTCGCTATACGTTCAAGAAATTCTTCTAACATCTCTTTGTCTCCTTAGTCATTTCATACCCTCGTCTCACTTTCCAGAGCCCTAAGCTCTATCTCATGGCTGACTTGTTTTAATAGCTTCTCACACGCTATTTTAGCTTCTCTGTACGTTGAGTTCTCGCTGATGAAGTAATCAGCAAGTTCAATGATTTTATCTTCCATGATTGACTCCAAAAATCGGTCTTAAGACTGATGTACCCCCTTCAAAAACATTATATAGTTATGTTATCCTTTACAAGAAAGGAGCTGATGCAAATTGGCAAAATTTTTGAAGGGGACTGTGGTTCAGTGATTCAGTTTGGCTAGGTAACCAACACGTTTTTACTGCGAGTGTGACTGCACGGAGCCTGTCGCTGACTATAAGAGGGACTGCAGCTCTACTTATAGCGGGACTGACAGATAACTACCGAGCGGCACTCAAAGACTAGCCAAACCACGTTGATTGCAGTGCTGGACGCATGACCAGCGAAGTTTCAACCAGTCGCTTTACACCGACTGTGAAATCTTATTAAAGTGTGCAGGTCTTGATCTAGTGTAAAGTAGGTCAAGACTTTTTATTATTCAAAATCTCCCCCTCACCCCCTTTCAAATGTGGTATAATCAAAATAAAACGATTGGAGAAATCTTATGTCTAAAAAAACCTGTTTTATCGTGTGCCCTATCGGAGAAGATAACTCTGAAATTCGGAAACACTCTGATACGGTACTAAATTACATTATCACACCCGCACTTTCGCAAGACGAGTTTGATATTATTCGTGTTGACTCATTACCTACAGTAGATAGAATCGACCAAACGATTATAGAATATTTACAGACTGCTGATCTAGTAATAGCTGATATGACTGGTCACAATGCCAATGTTTTCTACGAATTCGGGTACCGTCAAGCGCTTGGTAAACTTGTCATTCCTATCATAGAAGAAGGACACTCTATCCCATTTGATGTCACCACATTAAGAACTATAAAATATGCGACAAATGATTTAGACAAAGCTAACACTGCAATAAACAGACTAAAGGAAGCGATTGAAATTTTTGATTTTGAGAGCCAGGCTGATTCTTCAACTCACTCTCCGTTAAATCTAGATACATCTATTTTGACAACTATAAATAACAAATTAGATGCCATCATGGATCTTATCTCTCAAAATAATGCGACTATTATTGACACCGTAGCTGAACAAGTTGCCAAACATTCTAAGACAGAGCAAACTGTGGAAGAGCGTATGCTAGCTTTGATACTTCCTGAATTGATTAAAAACCCTGAGTCACTCAATACTCTTGCGAACTTGGGTCAGAAACAAACTGGTCAGTCCTAAGTTTTAAAGCATCTAAGCTACCTTTTAAGAAAGCCGTAGTCAACTCTAACTCATCCACTTTCTCAGCAATATATGTCACGGTCCTCAATATTTCATTGAGGGCTGTTCTTTCTAGTTCGTTCATCTTCCAACTCCTTTCTTTTTTGCTCTTGGTTTTTGTTATTTCCTTAAGCTTGATTATAGTTTAACACGTTAAACAAGAAATGTCAAGCGTGTTAAACAAAAAAATTTACTTTTTTCATTTAAAAGTGTATAATGGATTAAACAATATATAGAAAGGAGCTTTTTATGAAGTTAGGAGAATTACTAAAATCGTATAGAACGGAGCACAAGTTATCAATGGATGCTTTTTGTGAATTGTCCGACTTAACGAAGGGATATATTTCTATGCTTGAAAAGAATGAACATCCGAAGTCAAAAAAGCCCATTATCCCATCTTATGAGACGATAGAAAAAATTGCAAAAGGTATGCAAATTTCTGTAGAAGCTTTAATTGATAAGCTTGATGATGATCAAGAAATTCAAATCAATTCTACTCCTCCTCATCTAAAATCCATAGCTATCACCCACCCACTCCCAGATGCTCCAGATTCGCTCACACAGCAGATAACGGATAAGGTAGTGCAATTAACCACTCCAAACAAAAAAATCGTTCTACGGACGTCTGAGGAGCTTCTGGAGAGTCAAGAAGCAGACGGCGAAACTTATAGACAACCAAACGAAGTATCGGAAGTCATTCAGCTCTACAGTTACGACTACTACGACCACCCAGTTTCTGCAGGTACAGGGCAGTATTTGAACGATGTACGAGTGGAACAGATTGAGTTGCCAGTAGATGTCGATGCTGACTTTGTTATCCCTATTAAAGGGGACTCCATGGAGCCTGACTATCAAGATGGCGACCTGGTATTCATTCAGACTAGCGTAGACTTGAATGACGGAGTTATCGGAGTTTTTAACTATAACGGCGATGCTTATATCAAGCAATTAGTGATTGATGAAGACCAAGCTTACTTGCATAGCTTGAACCCTGTATATAAAGATATGCCAATTACACCAGATACGGACTTCCGAATTATCGGGGAAGTCGTAGATTTGTATAGAGAGAAATAAAAAACCATAGCCGATGAGGTTATGGTTAAGGAAGAATATTTAGCATTGGTGAATTAGAAAGGAAAATTGAGATGGATTTAGAAAATATGAAATTAAAGTATACTTGTCCACATTGCAACAAAGCGTTCTTATTAACATATCATACCGATCGTTGTCTAAAATGCAGAACACGATATAATCCGGATGAAATAAAATCGATTTTTCATTCATTTGAAAGCCATGTAGAAAATAGTGGTTTTACCCAAGCTGGAGACGCTTTGCAAGGTTGTGGGCAAACACTGCAAGGATGCGGGGGTGTCATTGGAGGAATCGGGTGCCTGATTATGTCACTATTTGTATTGATACCACTTCTGCACTTTATTTTTTCGTTGTTGAAGTAACTAAAAATCCCCACACTCTCCGACGGCCATCTTTGAGTGTGAGGATATCCTGTATAGTAAAAGGCATTAAACAGGCCCTCTTTACTATGCCTATTTTATCAAAAAATGAGGTAAAAATCAATGGAAATTAAGTCTTACAAAAAGAAAAATGGTGAAACGGCTTATATGTTCCGTGCGTATATCGGGAAAATTAACGGATATAGTCAATACGCTACTCGCCGTGGATTTCCCACGAAAGCTAAAGCAAGGGCAGCGCTACTTCAACTTCAGGAAGATATTGATAGCGGCGAGCAAAGAAAGAAAGAAATTACGGTTGAGGAGATTGCTAAAAAATGGCTTAAAGATTATTCTGAAACCGTACAAGACAGCACCTATATCAAGACATCTAGAAATTTCAAGAATCACATCTATCCAGCTTTCGGCGATAAAAAAATAGCTAGTATCACTCCTCTTCAAATGCAAGAGCAGGCCAATGAATGGTCCAGAAAATTAGTTTATGGTCGTAAGTTAAAAGGATTGATGAATAATGTTTTTAAATACGCAATCAGGCATGGATACATCGATACCAATCCAGTCGATAGCGTTATTACTTCGACAAGAAAGAAATCAGATAACAAGAGCGATTTCTATAGCAAAGACGAGCTTCAAAAATTCTTGAAACTTGTCTCCAAAACAAAGGATCTAGAGAAGATAACCCTGTTCCGTCTCCTAGCCTTCACAGGGGCTCGAAAAGGGGAGATTTTGGCCCTTGAATGGAATGACTGGACAGATAATACTCTGGATATAAACAAGGCCATTACAAGAGGTTTTGCAGGCGAAGAGATAGGCAACACCAAAACGGTCAGCAGCAATAGACTAATTAGTCTAGACAAAAAGACAAAAAGTATTTTGAAAAAATGGAGAAAGAAAAATCCAGATACCAAATACATTTTTGAGAATGAGTTTAAAAAGCCAATTCCAAGTACATTGCCCAGAAAGTGGCTTATCAAAATTGTTGAAGGTAGCGACTTGCGTCCAATTAAAATCCACGGCTTCAGACATACACATGCCAGCCTTTGTTTCGACGCTGGCATGACTTTGAAGCAAGTCCAACATCGGTTAGGACACTCTGACTTGAAAACAACCATGAACGTTTATACTCACATAACCAAGCAAGCAAAAGATGACATCGGAGAACGCTTTGCGAATTATATTGATTTTTAAGGAGGTTCACCTCCTTTTTGTGACTCCTTTTGTGACTCCCTTTTTTACAAAAGAATACCAAGGAATACCAAAGACAAAAATAAAAAACGTTGATTTAACAACGTTTTAGAAAGGTTTGCAAAAGAATGCAAAGGAATAATGGAGCCGGTGGGAGTCGAACCCACGTCCAAACATCTGCCAACATATTTG
>ERZ773035.346-NODE-346-length-39260-cov-26.488764_pt1 | contig 39260 bp, 31 predicted proteins | sample MGYA00511487_ERZ773035 | MGnify/ENA primary metagenome ERZ773035 (study PRJEB29015, sample SAMEA2737985) | human oral metagenome | biome: human oral; feature: human-associated habitat; material: dental | place: China | collected 2024 ...
GCAGTTTCGCTAACGCCTCGGTGATGAAGTCCGGCGTGGCCTCCAGGTCGGCCCGCTCCGCCGGCCACCGCTCAATATACGACGTCAACCGGATAGTGATCTTATTATTCGCCGTGTTTAACGTCTCATTATTCTTCTTGAGGTTTGCCGAAAACTCATTCGTCAAAATGGTCATCAGCTTGTCCACATTCTTCGACGTCACCCGGCGGGTATGCCGCAGGAACAACTTATGCACCGTGGTGAACGTGGCATCATCCACATCAATCGTGGCCTCGGCGTTCGCCTCCGCCAGGGATGCTTGAATCCCATCCAGGGTGTGCTGCGCCGCACCTACATTACGATTACACAACTGCATTTGCTCCTGGGCGTCCTGCAGTTTCTGCTCCGCCTGCTGTGCGTTCTCCGTCAGCGTCTTCACATCCGGGTTTTCCGTCAACTGCTCCAACTGCTGGTTGAGGGATTCGATGTGCTCGTCAATGATCGCGGTGTCGAGGTTCTCCCATTCCTCGTCCACAATGCTGAGTGCGAACTGCACCTGGGCGTTCTCCTGGGCGATGCGGGAATGAATCAGCTGATTCTCATTCTGCCGGGCCTTCAGGGTGGTTTGCGCATCCGACAAATGCTTCCGCAGCAACTCCACTTTCGCTTGATTGTTCGATCCCAGTCGGTAGTAGACTCGGTCTCCTAGGGCGTGCACATCGTTTTTCTGTAGCCGGCTTGTCGGATCCGAACGTCGAAAAGCTTGCCGCACCAAACCGCTGCGCGTCACACCCTTTTCGTGCGGGTCGAGCCGATCCAAATCACCCGGATTATTTACGCACACATAGCTGTAGCGGGTGGCAAGCTCGTGGCTCACCCAGGCGCTAAACTCATGGTCAACCACGTCAACCTTACGAACCAGGCTCTGCGGGTGCACCCGCGGATTCGGATAACTATGGGACGAATCAATGCTGCTAAACCGGAGCCTCACGCCCCAATGGGTGCGGTTAATATAGTTTTGCACCGCCGGATAATACCGGACCGGCACTAAAAGCTCGTGGGCGAAATCCGCCAACAACCGTTGAATCACCGGCTCCCACTCGCCCTCGGACGGCACAATATCGATCAATTCGCCGGCGAACGGGAGTTCGGATTCCTTAATATTGAACTCGTCGCAGATCGCCTCCCGGCGGGCCAAAAACCTCGCATCAATATTGCTGTTATTGGCGGCGACAACCTCCAACTCCTGCTGCAACGTGGACACCTCATTGGTGGCCTGGTCCAAGCTCACGAACGACTGTGCCAAGTCCCGATTCAGCCGCTCCATGTTCGCCGGGTGCTCCGCAATGCTCACCTTCGCCGAATTAATCAGGTCGTTAAACTCCGACACCGTCGTGGGCATCACCCCACCGTGCGACTCGATTCGCTTTTGCAGGTTTGCGTACGCCTTGCGGCGCTCCGCCAGCTGCTGCTTATGGTGGCCCACCAGCATTTGCAGGTTCTCCACCCGGCCCCCATCGGCACTGTTCATGGCCTGGTTGGCCTGGGAAAACTCCTCCAGCGCATACCGGTATTTTTCCGTTGCCTTTGTGTTGGCGACCTGCGCCTGCTCCAGCGTGATCTCCGCGGCGACCTGCGCGTCCTCCAACTCCGCGATCTTCAGCTGATTCGCCACCGACGGCAACGCCCGTTGCAACGACGTGGTGGAGGCAATCTCCGCCTGCGCCGTCAGCACCTGCTTGTGTAACTGCTCCAGGGGGCTCAGCGCCTCAACCTGCGCCTTCACATCCTGCACCCGCTCGTATGCGGACTCTAAGTCGGCGAACTGTTCCACCGCGGTCCGCGCATACGCGAACGTGTCCGGTTCCACCAACATGAACTCCCGGAACAGATGATCCAAGTTATCCAACGATTTCGCCGACTGGGTGCGTTGCAGAAGCAGTTGGGCCTCCATGCTGGAAATCCCCAATAGTGGCCGGAACATTTCCGCAAACGGCGCGTGATCCTCGAAAAAACTTGCGGAAGAAAATTCCTTTTTAATACCCCGCTTATCCAGGCCCTTTGCCAAAAACGGAATAAACGCCTGGGCCTCAACAACCTGCTCCGGGAACACCCCAAACAGCCGCACCACATTCGCCGGATTATTATCACCCGACTTCAAATAAAACAGGCCGGTGAGGCTGCGGCACAAGCCCATCCCATTTGAATAGGTGAGCACAATAATCGAAAATGTCGCCTTGGGTCGCAGGTACTGCGCCACCACCATGCCCAAATCCGGGTCCTCCGTGGTCCGCCACGCGCCCCGAATATACGACACCAGATCTCTGCCCTTGCCGCGGCGCGCCTCATGCTGGGCCGCCGCATTAAACCGGAGCCGATCCGACGGCACCAACACCGCCGAAATCGCGTCAATGAGCGTCGACTTGCCGCTACCAGAACCGCCGGTGACGAGGAATCCCCGACGCGACACCGGGATATCCACGATGCCGTCGAACGTGCCCCAGTTCACTAATTGAATCCGGGATAACCGCCATTGATCGGCGTGAACTATTTCTCGATCGTATGTTGGTTGCGTTATCACTTGGATTCCTCCCTGGCTAAGAGCTCTTCGAACTCTGCTTTGATTCCCGCCACTGTCTGGGCGTCGAAAATATGTTTGAGTGCTGGTGACACTTCATAGCGACCCTCGGTTTCGGTGTCCCCAAGCAAACTATAGTCGCGGCGCATCCGGTCTAAAGACGCATCAAACCGCCGATTAAAAGTCGCCTCATCCCGGTCGTCCAATGCGCGGAATTGTGACGCATTTTCCCGCAGTTCTTCCTGGTCAACAATGACCCGTTCGCCCGGTACCGCCAGCCCCAGCCGGGTGCGGAGATCCAGCAGCACAATCGTGTCGATGATGGTGAGGGTTTTCACCCGCAGGACGTGGGGCATGTCCACATAATGCTCCTTGCCCACCCGAATGGGGTTGCCGGAGTTGGCGATGCGGGTAAACGCAATGCCGGCATCCTCGTCAACGACAAGATCGAGGAACATGTCAGCCAGGCGCTGCCGCAGTGCGGTTTCGTCACTCAGAATGGCCTTCCAAATGGGGGGATGCTGTTCCGCCCGCACAAGGGGTCCCTGGAGCAGCTGGACGAGGGCGCGCCGGGAGTCGAAGCTGAGCGTGCCGGCGTCGGAGTCCCACAGGTTGTCGCCGCCAATGCTGGTGTGGACATAATCGTCCTCCATCCAATCGAAAGTATCTTCGGTTTCGACGGGGGCGGCGTTTGTGGTTACTGCGCTTGCGGTGGCGTGGGCTGCGGTCGGGGCAGCGGGCTGGGCCGGGGGAGTCACGAGCGTGGCGGGTTGCTCCGGCGTTGGTTGGCCAGGTTCGGGCTTGTCGTCAACTTCCACAGGCGTTTCCGTCGGCACCTCTGCTGCTTCTACTTCTTCTTCCTCGGATTCTTCGGATTCCTCGGCCAGGTTTGTGTGGGTCAGATCCTCGGGCTCGTCGTTGGCTTCCGCTAGCGTTTCCGCCGCCGCGGATACCGCTGCCGAAGCTGGCTCGCTGGCCTGTGACTCCTCTGCCTCCGTGACATCTTCGGCAACTTCGGCAGCTTCAGGCTCTGTTGTGGGGGTGGTGGCGTCGGCGCTGGTGGGGGCCTCATCGACTATGTCTTCGTCGCTCAGGTCAGCCGCGTCATCATCGAGGAATTCTTCTTGGGGATTGTCACCTTGGGTCGGGTAGGCGTCGAAGTCTTCATACGAGGCGGCGGCATTGATGGAGTTCACCAATTTTCGGGCCTCCTCTTGGATCTCCAGGGGAGTGTGGCGGGCTTCCCGGACCGGAGTGGTGGCGTCGACACCCAAATCGTCATGATCCGACTCACCGTGAGGGTCGTCGTTGTCGGTCAATTCGCCGGCATCATCGGTGTCACCATCGACGGCATATTCGCTGGCGGTCCGGTTTCCAAAGCCTGCCCCGACAAATCCGGCATACCCGGGATTCCGCAACCCGGTGGTGGGTGCGGTATTCTCGCCGGCATCTGTCGTCGGCAGGGTGGCGGGGCTACCCTCCGGGTCGGTCGCAGCAGCCTCCTGGTCCAAGTCATCGTCGGTGTCGGTGTGAGCATCAACCTCGGAGGTGGTGCGGCGGGCATCGGGTTGTGCCGCCCGGTCCCACGGCTTATCGGCAGCCGCCGCATCATCCGAGGTTTCCTCAGGCGACACTTCAAGTTGTGGTTCCGATGCCTCGGTAGCTCCGGCCCCGGTGAAACGTCGACCGGCGGGCGATTCCGGCGCCGTAACAGTGCGGCCCGGTTTGGATTCCGCCGTGGTCTCTACCTCGGCATCGTCAACAACGTTACCTGCGGCATCAGCAGTATCGGCGGTGTCGACATCAGCGTCGGCAGGGGAGTGGGCGGAGTAATGCAACGCCCGGCGCGACCCATGGGTGGTTTGGGGTGCGTCGGTGTCGTCGTCGAATTGCACGTCGAGTACCTCGGCGTCGATGATTTCCGCCTCCACTATGTCTGCCTTGACTATGCCCGCATCATTACGGCCGGTGGCGTTTCTTCCCCCGAAATACCGGTCTGTGTACGCCAATTCCGCCCGGTGACGTGTGGGGGCGGGGGATTCGATTTCTCGTGGGGCAATGAACGGGAAGGAGTTGTGTTCCCCAGAGTTGCGGTGTTTGCCTTCGCCTTCCTCGTTCTGGTCGTTGTGGTTTATGGGAGTGTTGTTAGTCATAGTGCCGTGTTTTCTGTGGTCGGGTGCTGGTCTGGGTGAGTGGTGTGCTGCGCATAATAACCGGTTGTAATTATTGCTGGTTTCCTCGATTAAGGTTAGAGATTATTGTCGTGGGTGAACAACCAACCGGTGATGACCGCTTGCATGGGGGTGCCGTTATCATCCCAGGTGACGGTTTCCAACGATTCCAAGGCGATACCATTGGCCATGGCAAAATACAATAGCCCAACAACGCTGGCTAAACCTTGAGTTGCCGGATAATCCTGTAACACATCACCGATGGTAGCCTGGCCGCGTTTATCCACACTGCCGGTGATATGGCTGCGTAGCTCTTCGAAATCAATCTCGCTGGCACGCACCGATTCGAACAAAGCTTCGGTATCAATGTGGGCTTCTTCGAGCGGCACGGGCAGGGTTTCGACCATTTCTTCGCCCAGGTTCTTCATTTCCAGGGAGTCGATGGAATGAATGTTCATGCCGATCTGCGTCAGTGGGGTATGTAGCTGCACCAGGGGACCCAAGTGTTGGTGTTCGATGGTGCGTCCCGCCAGCGCCCGGGTTTCGCGGAGCAGTTCAAGCATGCGGCGGTTTTCGGTGAAGTCTTGGGTGCGCACATAGTCGCGGAGCGATCGGGAGAGTTCCGTCATGAGCATGTTCACCTGGTAGCCCTCCGACTCCAGGTCTTGGAAGAGCCTGCGAAGATGGTCGGCAATGGTGGCGTCGAGGTCTTTGGCGCTTTCCCGGTTGAGGATGTTGGTGATCCACTCGTCGATAGGCGTCGATTTTTTGTGCTCTAGCAGTGCGGTATAAAAGTCGCGGAATCTACGGCCCGCGTCGGATTCGGCGATGACGTCCACCCCGCGGAAAATATCGTCTAAAATCTGCCCGCGGCTGTCTTCCGGCTCTAACAGTTGGCGCCGCAGCGTGCGGTTGATTTCTTCCAGCTCGGTGCGCACCTGGGCGAAATCGGCGGGGATCGTGCCCGCCAACTCCAGCACGTCGAGGACCCGTTCGGAGATTTGGTCCGCCGACAGCACCTCAAAATACCCCCGTTCGGTGTCGGCTATGAGTTGCTCCAGAGCCTCTTTTTCCTCCGCCAGCTGCGCCAATCGGGTGTTGATGTCCGGGTCGGATTCCCGCGAGAGGTTTTCTAACGAGTCCGCGATCGAATGGATTCGGGCCGCCGACACCGCCGAATGTGGGTGCTGCCAGCTCTCTACCGAGTCTAGGGCGTTGAGCGTGGTCGCGCTGGGTTCGATGGTTTCCCCCGTGACCGCATTGCCTGGGCGGCGTACCAGCCAGCCGGCCTTTACCCAGTCTGTAATGTAGGTTTGGGGGTCGTGCGGTAATTCCAAGCCTTCTGCGCGAAGCATTTTGAGGTCGGCATCGAGGAGGTCATAGATTTCAATGGCCGACCGGGCCTTCGTGCTAGGAGGAAAGTGTTCAGCAACAAACCCCAGTACAACGGGCATAAGTGGGCTACGAAGCAGCTTAAGGATTGCTGATTTTTCTTCTAAACGACGATTGCTGATAGTACGCGCAACAATGCTCATGGTTTACATAGTGCCATGATTTGTGGGATTTCTGTCTTAAAATCCCCCAATTGAATGTGAAAGCACAACGGTGAACAACTGTGACTTAGTGAAATAATACCTAAAGTCTTTTCCGCCACATCTTTCCACCGCTTAAGCTTCACGCCAAGCTTGACGACGTCAACCTCCGGCACGATACCGCCTGCCGCCATGGTGGTCGAACATCTACTAAACTTCGAGCAATGAGTTCAGCGAGTACCGCACCCCACATTGCCGCGCATATTGCCACCGAATTACACGTACCCGAAGCCAATGTTCTTGCGGCCCTTGGGCTTATCGCCGAGGGAAACACCGTCCCCTTCATTGCCAGGTATCGGAAAGAAGCCACCGGTGGCCTCGACGACACCCAACTGCGCACCATTGAGGAGCGTGCCACGTACCTCACTGAGCTGGCGGACCGGAAGCAAACCATTCTGGCCGCCATCGAGGAGCAGGGCAAGCTCACCGACGACCTGAAGGCCCTCATTCTGGCCTGCGACACTAAGGCCCGCCTGGAGGACCTGTATCTTCCCTATAAGAAGCGCCGCAAGACCAAGGCCGATGCGGCCCGGGAGGCCGGCCTGGAGCCGCTGCTCGACAGGCTCATCGCCGAACCCCATGGCGATCCCGTGGCGGCGGCCGAAGCCTATGTGTGCGCCGGGTTTGAGGACCCCAAGAAGGCCCTCGATGGGGCCCGCGCTATTCTCATCGACCGGTTTGCCCTTGACGCCAACCTGGTGGGGGAGCTCCGGGAAACCATGTATAGCACCGGCAGCATGGAAAGCCAGGTCGTTCAGGGCAAGGAGCAGGACGGGGCGAAGTTCACCGACTATTTCAGCTTCGCCGAACCCTTCACCTCCCTGCCGTCTCACCGGATTCTCGCTTTGTTCCGGGGCGAGAAAGAAGGCGTTTTACACCTCAATCTCAATGCTGGTGACGACGACCATTATTGCGGCATAATCGCCAACCAGTTCGAGCTGGATACGTCGTCTTCGTGGCTGGCGGACGCCATCCGGTGGGGGTGGAAAACCAAGCTCTATATTTCCTCCGGCCTGGACATTCGCATGCGGCTGAAGGAAACCGCCGAGGAGGCCGCCCTCGAAGTTTTCGCCCGCAACTTGAAGGATGTGCTGCTCGCCGCCCCCGCCGGCCAACGCGCCACCCTGGGGTTGGATCCCGGCTACCGCAACGGCGTCAAGTGCGCCACGGTTGACGGCACCGGCAAGGTGCTCAGTACCCTTATCGTGCACCCCCACCAGCCCCAAAACCAGTGGTCTCATGCGGTGCAGGCCCTCGCCCACGAATGCGCCACCCACCACGTTGACCTCATCGCCATCGGCAATGGCACCGCCAGCCGGGAAACCGAAAAGCTCGCCGGCGAGGTCGCCAACCTCATTGCCAAGGCCGGCGGCGCCCGACCCACGCCCGTCGTGGTCAGCGAATCCGGGGCCTCCGTGTACTCCGCCTCCGAGATCGCGGCCGCCGAATTCCCCGACATGGATGTGTCCCTCCGGGGTGCGGTCTCTATCGCCCGCCGCCTCCAAGACCCCCTCGCCGAGCTGGTGAAAATCGACCCCAAGGCCATTGGGGTGGGCCAATACCAGCACGACGTGAACCAAACCGCCCTGGCGAAAACCCTCGACGCCGTGGTCGAAGACGCCGTCAACGCCGTGGGAGTGGACCTCAACACCGCATCCGTGCCCCTCCTGGCCCGGGTTGCCGGCATCACCAACACCATCGCCCACAACATTGTCACCTACCGGGACACCAATGGGGTGTTCGCCAACCGGGCCGGCCTGAAACACGTGCCCCGCCTGGGGCCGAAAGCCTTCGAACAGTGCGCCGGATTCCTCCGCATCACCGGCGGCAGCGACCCGCTCGATGCTTCCGCGGTCCACCCCGAGGCCTACCCGGTGGTGCGCCGCATCGCCGAATCCACCGGCCTGGGCGTGGCCGACCTGATCGGCAACACCGCGGTCCTGTCCCGGCTCAAGCCCACGGATTTCGCCGACGACACCTTCGGCATCCCCACTGTCACCGACATTCTCGCCGAACTGGACAAACCCGGGCGCGACCCCCGTCCCGAATTCACCACCGCCACCTTCAAGGAAGGCGTCGAAAAGCTTTCCGACCTCACCCCCGGCATGATCCTGGAGGGAACCGTCACCAATGTGGCCGCATTCGGCGCATTCGTCGACGTGGGGGTGCACCACGATGGTCTGGTGCACGTGTCCGCCCTGGCCAACAAGTACGTGTCCGACCCGCACGACATTGTTCGCTCCGGGCAGGTGGTGAAAGTGAAAGTCATGGATGTTGATGTGGAACGCCACCGCATTGGCCTCTCCATGCGGCTTGACGACGAACCCGGCCAACCCGCCACCCGGAAACGCGGCGGTGACCAGCGGGGGAGTGGGCCCGGTCGCCGCCGCACCGATCGTCAGGGGGACCGCCGTGGCGATCGTCGGGGCGGCAATAAAGCTGCCCCGCAAGGCGCAATGGCCGACGCCCTGAAGAAGGCCGGCTTCGGGCGGTAAGCCACTTCATACTTTTGGTGGTGGTTGGCTATAGTTCATAGGTATGACTTCGCGCCGCCGCTCTCACAACATAGTTAAAAACGGGTGGGTCACCGACCAACACGGCTCCTGGGCCATGGGATTCGTCCCACTCATCCTCGGACTCTGGTCCGCCCCCACCCTCACCTGGCTTCACGGCATGCTTGTCATCGCCTGGACCAGCGGATTTTTCTTCTTCGCAGTGGCGGAAAAATGGCTCAAATTCCGGTACAAGCCCCGCTACCGGCCGGCGCTCATCACCTACGGTGCCATCGCCGCGATCTTTAGCCTCATACTCATCATCGGCGCACCCCACCTACTGTGGTGGGGGCTCGTCTACCTTCCCCTCATCGTCGCATCGTTCTACCTGTCCTGGGCCAAAAAAGAACGCTCGCTCCTCGCCCGACTCGTCGCCATCGCCGCTGCCTGCCTCGTGCTTCCCCTCGCCATCAACGTGGACATGCCTCACCCCTGGTTCGCGGCCGACGCTATCGCACCCAAGGGCTGGTATTTGTGCGCCCTGCTCACCACCTACTTCGCCACCACCGTCCCCTTCGTGAAAACCGTCATCAGAGAACGCAACTCCACCCCCTGGTTCGTCGGCTCCATCACCGTCCACGTGATCGCAACCCTCGCCATGGCGGCACTGGCGGTACAAGGCTACAATTACTGGACCCACGTGCTGGTGTGGGTGCTGCTCACCGGCCGGGCCGTTGCCATGCCGCTGCTAGCGAAACACCGTGGCGTCCCCTGGCGGCCCCGCAACATCGGCATGCCGGAAATCGGCTACAGTCTCCTCGTATTCGCCACCTTGCCATACGGATTAGCATTCCCATAACCCCAGGTGCCGCCGACGTGAGGGCGTCGCAAAGCAAGTTTGGCACCAACAGCATGCATATGTCATAATGGGCCAGTTGTCTGGTTTCACCAGCCATCACGCCATGTCGCGGACACGAATCGGCCGAGTGAAAAGCGCCGCTAGAATCCTCTGTCCCAGAAAGAAAAGGTATTTCCAAACATGAACATTCTTGACAAAGTTGATGCAGCCTCATTGCGCGACGATATTCCCACATTCCACCCGGGCGACACCCTCAACGTGCACGTCAAAGTGATCGAAGGCACCAAGTCGCGTATCCAGGTTTTCAAGGGCGTTGTCATTCGCCGTCAGGGCAGCGGTGTTCGGGAAACCTTCACCGTCCGGAAAATCTCCTTCGGCATCGGCGTGGAACGTACCTTCCCGGTGCATAGCCCCAATATCGACAAGATCGAGGTCGTGTCCCGCGGTAAAGTCCGGCGCGCCAAGCTGTACTACCTGCGTGACCTGCGCGGCAAGGCAGCCAAGATCAAGGAAAAGCGCTAAGTTTCACGGCGCCACCCCATCACCTTGGGCTCTCAATGGTGGTGGGGTTTTCTGTTTCCCCTATGGCAATGATCGATATAACTCCGTCACATAGCCTGCCGACGGGTCATCATCGGAGGGCGCGCTCACATACTCCTCCCACGAAATCGGCGCCAACGCCCCATCCGGGTGCTCGCTCGGCACCTGCGCAACCTCCGCCGTGAATGCTTGCCGCGCATCCGGCAACGACTCATAAGAATCATTATGCACAGCCTTCGCCGCAGCGCTCGGCGGAAACCGGTGAATCGCCAACCCCCGCGCCGTAGCAGCCTCCTGCACCTGCGCCACCTGCTCCACCGGAACCTCAAAACCGGCCAACAGATCCACCTGAGGGGTAGCCGCAAAAAAATAGCAACACGACGTGCCAGGTTGGGCCTGAGCCTGCGCCAACACCTCCGCAGTCTCATTGAACGCATGTTCGTGCAAATCGGATAACTCCTCGGCGGAAACCTGACGCCGCACCCCCACAACATACCGCTGCGGCACCTCAACAAACTCCAGCATACATAGCCCTTCTACAGAAAAAACATCACTCAGCTGATACCAAATTTACTATCCTCTCAGTGTATGGGCAGCACCCATGATGTGACTGTGTGTTCTATAAAACTTTGGTGATAAACCCCCACCCATACCGCTGCTGACAACCGTGGGTAGGAATACATAACGAACTCGCAGCGCAACGCTTAACCCTGCTAAGCTCAGTCCTTGTGAATCAGCAGGAAAGCTCCGATAACAACGAAGAAACCACTGACGCTTCCCCGTCACATGCTGTGGAAACCAGTGAAGAAACCGGCGCAAAATCTGGCCGGAAATCAGCGCGAAACCGCGAAAAACCCAGGGACAAAACCGCGGAAAAACCAGAGAAAAAACCCACCCCCTGGTATATCGAAATCCCCGTGGTAATACTCATTACCGTCATCTTCATGTCGCTGCTCCAAACCTTCGTTGGGCGACTCTACTTGATTCCCAGCTCCTCCATGGAACCCACACTGCACGGCTGTACCGGCTGCGTCGGCGACCGAATCGTCGTAGAGAAAATCACCTACCGATTCAGCGACCCCAAACCCGGAGACGTCATTGTGTTCGAAGGCACCCCCTCCTGGAACGCCAGCTTCGTCCCCCATTACGCCACTAACCCCATCATGCGGGGCCTCGAAACCGTGGGCACCTGGCTGGGATTCGCCGCGCCGGGGGAGAATAACCTGGTGAAACGGGTGATTGCCACGGGTGGTCAAACCGTTCAATGCTTACAGGGCGACCCCGGAATCATGGTGAACGGTAAGAAGGTAGACGACTCCTACATTCTGAACCCGCCGCAAAACCCCATCGACCATAGGGTGGGCTCCGATGCGTGCGGCGGCAATTATTTCGGGCCCATCACCGTGCCCCAGGGTCGGCTCTTTATGATGGGGGATAACCGCACCAATTCCTCCGACTCTCGCTACCACCTGGGTGACGAATACCAGGGCACCATCCCGCTGGAAAACGTGAAAGGCAAAGTACAGTGGATCATTCTGCCGTTCAACCACATTGGGAGCGTCGCCGACCCGAACATTCAAGGCTGATGTCGTGTCGCTTGTCGACGCCCCAAGGTATGACGGATCAGAGTAACCATAAGCAACCATGCGTGTTCTCAAACACCACCGCACCTTCGAAGTAGCGCTGCACCAAGCCGGGCTTGGCCCGGTTGCCGGCGTGGACGAGGCCGGCCGCGGGGCCTGCGCCGGACCCATCACCATCGCCGCCTGCATTCTGCCGTCGCAACCATTAGCCGCGCTTTCCCGGCTCACGGATTCGAAAAAACTATCGGCGGCCACCCGGGCCGCGCTTTTCCCGCTTATTCAACACCACGCGGTGGCCTGGTCCATTCTTCACATTTCCGCGGCCGACATTGACCAATATGGCATCCAACACGCCAATGTGTTCGGCATGCGGCGGGCGGTGGCATTATTGGATGTACAACCCGGGTATGTGCTCACCGACGCCCTCAAAGTCGACGGTTTCGCCTGCAGCTACCTGCCTATCATCGGCGGCGACGCCGCAGCCCGCTGTATTTCCGCCGCCTCCGTGTTGGCCAAACACGCCCGCGATGTGGTCATGGCAGAACTCGCTGAAACCTACCCCCGCTACGAATTCGCTAGCCACAAGGGGTACGGCACGAAGGTGCACATGACTGCGGTGCGCCGTTACGGGGCAAGCCCGGTTCATCGTTATAGTTATGCAAATGTAGCCGCCGCACATTCGGAGTGGTTAGGGCAGACACCAACACACACCCAAAAACCAACCCCAGGTGAGGCACACACCACCGCGGGTGGCGAACAGTTTTTATTCTAAAAAACAAGGTGGGATAACCAGCAATGAGCGCCGAGGAACTCGAAAACTACGAAGCAGAAGTAGAACTCTCCCTCTACCGGGAATATCGGGATGTGGTGAGCCAATTCTCGTATGTGGTAGAAACCGAACGTCGCTTCTATCTGGCAAACGCCGTAGAGCTCATACCCCACACCCAAGGAAACGACGTCTACTATGAGGTGCGCATGTCCGATGCGTGGGTGTGGGATATGTATCGTTCGGTCCGGTTTGTCCGCTATGTGCGAGTCATCACCTACAAGGATGTGAATATCGAAGAACTCGACAAGCCGGATCTCATCATACCGGAGTAGAATAGATGCCCCTGGTTTCCGCAACCGCCACGAAAACCCCAGCTCGGCACACCTGCTGAAAAAAGTTATCCACAGGGGCACGATTTTTTCGCCAATTCCTCGACACACCGCCGCGGGGCGAGCAGGGTGGGGATTAGCCATCCCCACCCCCAAGAAAGTAGCGGTGCCCCATGAACCAGCCCCTCCAACAAACCCCGGAACCACCTGCCACGCCACCGAAACCCCGGCCGCGGCGGCAACCCGGTAGCACCAATCGGGCATATCGCAGCCATCTTGCCCACCGGGTCGGCGAACTTGGCGAAGCCACCGCCGCCCAGTTTTACCGTGACGAAGGCTACCGGATTCTCGCCCGCAATGTGCGCTATCCCGTGGGTGAACTCGACCTCATCGCCCGCGCCCCCGACCCCAACGGCACCATCGTTTTCATCGAAGTGAAAACCCGAACCACCCTGGACTTCGGCATTGCCGAGGCCGTGACCCCACGCAAACTCCACCGCATGCACCGGGCCGCCTACCGGTGGCTTACCGAACGCCACGTCCCATGGTCCGAGGTGCGGTTCGACGTGGTGGCCATATACCTCGACCCCACCGGCTTGGCCAGCGTGCAACGCTACATCGGGGTTGACGATGGCGCTCGCTAAAACCCTCAGCGTGACCCTCAACGGTGTGGCCGCCCAACTCGTTGAAGTAGAAGCCAACATCGGTGCCGGCCTGCCCGGAACTCACATTGTGGGCCTCGCCTCCGCGGCGGTCAACCAGGCCCGGGATCGCATTAAAATCGCCGCCCAAAATTCAAAACTCACCTGGCCCAAAACCAAGGTTATGGTGAGCCTCCTCCCCAGCGATGTTCCCAAAACCGGCTCCCACTTCGACGCCGCCATCGCCGTCGCTATTCTCTCCGCAACCCACCCCGATGCCCGGGTGCGCGCCAGCCTCGCCAACACCATGGTGCTTGGCGAAATCGGATTCGACGGTCGCCTCCGGGCCGTGCCCGGCATCCTGCCCGCCGTCCTGGCGGCCAGCGCCGCCGGGGTGGAAACCGTCATCATCCCGGAAGGAAACGCCCACGAAGCCCTCCTCTGCCCCGGAATTGATGTGTTCACCGCCACCTCCATCACCCACATCATCGACTGGACCTATGGGCGGGCGGAACTCGCCCACATCACCCCAGGCCAGCCGTCCGAGCCGCCCCACACCAACAGGCATCTCGACATGAACCAGGTGGCCGGCCAACACGAGGCAAAATTCGCCGCGGAAGTGGCCGCCGCCGGTGGCCACAATCTCCTACTCATCGGCCCCCGCGGCTCCGGCAAGTCCATGATTGCCGAACGCATCCCCACCCTGCTCCCACCACTGACCCAGGCGGAACAGGTGGAATCCACCGTCGTGCACTCCATAGCCGGAACCACCACCGACCATGTCGTCACCACCGCCCCCTACATAGCGCCCCACCACTCCATTAGCGCGGCCGCCCTCCTCGGCGGCGGGTCCGGAACCCCCAAACCCGGCGCCGTCAGCCTGGCACACAACGGCGTGCTCTTCCTCGACGAAGTATCGGAAATACCGGCAAAAATCCTAGACTCACTGCGCATACCCATGGAAAACGGTCAAGTGCGAATCCACCGGGCCCACCGCACCTTCACGTTTCCGGCCAGGTTCCAACTGGTGATGGCAGCCAACCCCTGCCGGTGCGCCGCCGAAACCCCAGAAGCCTGCACCTGCCCCGCAACCGTGCGGGCAAAATACCTCACCAACCTTTCCGGACCGCTCCGGGACCGCATCGATATTTTCAGCCGCACCCACACCAAGGGGCCATTAGTCACCGGCGGCGCCACCTGCGAACCCTCCCGCCGCATAGCCGAACGAGTCGCCCAAGCCCGGGCCCGTGCCCGATGGCGCTGGAGGCAGGCCGGATACGGCGAAATCACCACCACCGCTCTGGACCCCTGCATCCTGCGCCGAGAATTCCCTGCCGACGAGGCCGGCATGGCCATGCTCGCCAGCTACCTGATGATGGGAAACATCACCCAACGCGGGGTTGACCGGGTGCTGAAACTCGCCTGGACCCTGGCCGACTTGACCGGCGATCCCACCCCCACCCTGGACCACATAGCACAGGCACTAGACCTGAGAGGAGAAGACCTACTATGACTAGCCCGCAACCGCCTATAGATGAGCGTCGACAAGCGTGGGCGTACCTATCGCGCGTATTTGAAGGCCCCAGCAGGGAACTCACCAACCTGCTCAACAACGGGCGCGACCCCGAAGCCATCGCCCAGGGCATTCGCCGCCGCGAATCCTGGCTCGGCGACATGCTCGCCCGCACCCACACCCGCTACCAGGACGATCGGGCCAAAGCCGACCTCGCAACCATGGCCGCCATCGGCGGCAGACTCGTCACCCCCGACGACCCCGAATGGCCCGCCGAACCCCTCGACGCCGCCTTCCGATTCGCCGCCAGCGGCAAAAGCGACACCCTACGCAGCTACCAGGAAGACGCCGTACCACCCCACGCGCTATGGGTGCGCGGCAGCAACCTGCGGCAACTTTGCGCCCAGGCCGTATCCATCGTGGGATCCCGCGCCGCCAGCAACTATGGTTCCCACGCGGCCCGACTCATCAGCGCCGGCCTCATCGACCACCACTGGACCATCATTTCCGGGGGCGCCTTCGGCATCGACAGCGCCGCCCACACCGAGGTGCTGGCCCGCGGCGGAACAACCATCGCCGTGCAAGCCTGCGGACTCGACCGGCCATACCCCCGACGCAACCACGACATGCTCACCACCATTGCCCAACATAATGGGGCCCTGGTCAGCGAATACCCGCCCGGCGCCACCCCGCAACGGCACCGGTTCCTCACCCGAAACCGACTCATTGCCGCCCTCAGCTCCGGCACCGTCATCATTGAAGCCGCCTGGCGTTCCGGCGCGCTCAACACCCTAAGCTGGGCCGCTGCCTTCGGAAAAATCACCATGGCCGTGCCCGGGCCCATCACCACCGCCCAGTCCCTGGGCTGCCACGAGCGCATCCGAAACGGCGACGCGGCCATGGTGTGCTCCGCCGACGAGGTCCGCCAACTCCTCGCCAAAATCGGCGACATTGACGTGGGCGAACAGTACGAAATGCAATTTGCAGCCACCCCCGTGCAGAAATTATCGCGGAATGAGATGCGCATTTACGACGCCACCGGTCCCCGGCCCATCCCCACCGACCAGCTTGCGCACGACGCCGGCCTAACCATTGGGCTCACCGTGCACCTGCTCCTGTCACTGGCGCAGCAAGGACTGGTGGAGCGAAACGGAAACGCCTGGCAGCGTGCGGTTTCTCCCGATCCCCGCGAGGCACATGCGGGGTCGGGTAACCAAAACAGCAGCCGGTCTGGTCCGGCGGGGAGACACCGCAATACCTTGGTTGTGTCATAAGTCATATATTGGCGTGGTGATTGTTGTGCTGCTGGTCATCGCCGGTTTTCCTTAACGCTTGCGGTTTCGGGCGCATCCCACGACACCCAAATCCATAAAAAGTTTGAAGTAAGGGTTGCATAAACGAACGACGCACTTTAAAGTGGGATAGGCAAGCCTAAGTAAATCTCTTCTTGAAGTTCAGGGCTGGTTCTTTAAGACGAGAAAAGCCGCGGTGATCCCCTCAACGAGGCATCCCAGGCACTAGGGTTATGCACTATGGGTGAGTCAGATACGAAAACGGAGCAACCACACACGGGTGCTCCGTTTTCGTCGTTTCCAACACAAAGCCAAGCAACATCGGCCGCCGCGTCGGAACCGGTAGCATCGACGCAGTTACAGGAGGCCATCGCCGATTTCGCCGAACACCTTCACCTTGTTGTGGGACGTTCCCCGGCCACCGTCGCCGGTTACCGCAGCGACCTTATCGACTTCTGCCAACACGCACACACATTCGAAGACTTCACTCTGGTGAATCTTCGGGCCTGGCTCGGTGCCGCTGTCGATGCCGGTAAATCCCGTGCCACCATCGCGCGCCGGGCGGCCGCGGCCCGGAGCTTCAGCAGCTGGTGTGAGCGCCAAGGCTACCTCGACACCAATGTGGCGGCGCGCCTGGCGGTGCCCAAGTCGGGGCGGTCGCTGCCCACGGTGGTCACGCCCACCGCAGCCGAAACCCTGATGGTGTCGTCACAAGCGACCACGGAACCGGAATATTTACGAGACACCGCCATGCTGGAACTTCTGTATGCGACCGGCATCCGGGTGTCCGAACTCTGCGGCATTGATCTTGCGGACGTGAACTATTCCCGAAACACCGTCAAGGTCACCGGGAAGGGGAATAAACAACGTGTCGTCCCCTTTGGGGACCCTGCCGCTTCCGCGCTCAAGGCGTGGCGCGACCATGGCCGCCCCCACCTGCTTAATCCGAAAAAACCGGCTCACAACGCCCTGTTTCTCGGGGCCCGGGGTGGGCGGATTAATCCTCGGATGGTGCGCACCGTGGTGGCGCGGGCCGGCAAACGGCTCGGCGTCGATGGTCTGGGTCCGCACTCCCTGCGGCACAGCGCGGCAACACACATGCTCGATGGTGGCGCCGACCTGCGGGTCGTGCAGGAACTCCTCGGTCATTCCTCGCTGCAAACCACCCAGATCTATACTCACGTGAGTACCACCCGGTTAAAGCAGGCATATAACCAGGCGCACCCTAGGGCCTAAGCGCTCGGTGGGGGCTTGAGGCGAATCACTGGTGCCGGCAGCAGGGTTAGCGGGTTGATGTAGTCGTCCGCCCCGAATTTGGCGCCCCATTGCAATCCTGGGTAGCCGTGGGTGCCGCCCGGCGCGAGCGTGCCAATAGGTTGCTGCCTGGTCACGGTATCACCCACCGCGACGAGGGGCAGCACCGGCTGATACGTGGTACGCAATCCGCCTGGGTGTTCGATTGACACGGTGGGGATGCCGGCCAGCGTCCCGGCGTAGATGACGGTCCCGTCACCCGCGGCATAAATCGGGTCGGTGGGGGCGGCCTCCAGGTCCACGCCACGGTGTCCGGGCAGCCAGTTTTTCGCCGGTTTGTTAAAGGGACGCAGCACACGATTGGGCCGAGGCAGGCGGGTGACTGGATTGGTGAATCCTGTGGGGTGGCCGGTGCGTGGTGAGGCAGGATGCGTGGGTCGTGTAATTTGTGGGTGGCTGGGGTCGGCGGCGGCAGGTGGGGGAGTGGCCACCATCATGAGCGCGACCATGAACAGCAGGAAGAGGAGCGGCGGGCGAAACCTGTAGCAGCTTGTCACAGCCTGGTGCGTCCCATCAAAGGCCATGTGTCGTGAGGTTTGTTGTAAGGTCATGCCTCCAGGCTCACCCCGGCTTTGGCGCCACCGCCAGCGGCCGGAAAACCGCCTGTGGAAACCGATACAGGTGGGGCAGAAACATACTTCTGGTGTGCTTGTGGCGTGGGCCTGTGGATAACTTTACGGTGGGGGTATGAAGGTGTGCGGCGCCGGGGCGTCGTAAAGCTCAATATAGCTGGCGGTACACATTTGTTTTCGTGAGGAGAAAAGACTACGATGACTCGCTGGTGGTGTGTCATCCGTGGCCGCGGTACCCCCGGGGCAACCCCGACGCATGTACCAAGAAAAATACGCGCGATCACGAACCCGCGCCCTCATCTTCCCCCAGGGGAATCATGGTGGGGGTTGTAAGGTGCCGAAATCCTCGAAACATGGTCCATATCATTGTGGTGTTTCAGGCGGTGCTGGTCGCTAGGGTGTGGGCAAAACCCACACAATTTCCATAACCAAAACTCTTAAAATTATAGAAAGGAAGCATCATCATGGCAGTCGTTACCATGCGCGAGCTTCTGGACTCTGGTGTGCACTTCGGCCATCAGACCCGCCGTTGGAACCCGAAGATGCGCCGCTTCATCTTCACCGAACGCAACGGCATCTACATCATTGACCTGCAACAAACCCTCACCTACATTGATGAGGCTTTCGAGTTCGTCAAGGAAACCGTCGCCCACGGCGGCACCATTTTGTATGTTGGCACCAAGAAACAGGCCCAGGAACCCATCCAGGAAGAGGCTAAGCGTATTGGCATGCCTTATGTGAACCACCGGTGGTTGGGCGGTATGCTCACCAACTTCCAGACCGTGTCGAAGCGTCTGCACCGCATGAAGGAATTGCAGGCAATGGAGTCTGAGGGCGGTTTTGAGGGTCGCACCAAGAAGGAAATCCTCATGCTGACCCGGGAACGCACCAAGCTGGAGCGGGTGCTCGGCGGCATTGCCGAGATGCATAAGGTTCCGTCTGCCCTGTGGGTTGTCGACACCAACAAGGAACACATTGCCGTCAATGAGGCACACAAGCTGAACATTCCCGTGGTGGCCATTCTTGACACCAACTGCGACCCCGATGTAGTCAACTACCCGGTTCCCGGCAACGACGATGCTATTCGTTCCATTGCCGTGCTGACCCGCGTGATTTCCGCAGCCGTGATCGAAGGCAAGAAGGCTCGGGAAGAGCGCGCTTTGGCCGCCGCCAAGGACGCTGCCGGCGATTCGCAGCGGGAAGAAGCCGTTGAGGTCGCCGCCAAGGTCGAGGCCCCTACCGAGGTGGCCGCCAAGGTTGAGGCCCCCGCCGAGGTCGCCGCTAAGGTTGAGGCCTCCGCTGAGGTCGCCGCCGAAGCGAAAGCCGCCGAGGACAAGGCAACCCCCGCCGAATAATATTCGGTAAGATAAGCCGCGAAGCCCTCATCACAACATTTGTTGTTGAGGGCTTCAATGCCCATACCCCATTATTTTCCCATCCCCATTTACCGAGGAGGATCGCCCCTACCATGGCGAATTTCACCGCAGCAGATGTTAAGAAGCTCCGCGAGGTCACCGGCGCCGGCATGAGCGACTGCAAGAAAGCACTGGTCGAGACCGATGGTGACTTTGACAAGGCCGTCGAAATCCTGCGCATCAAAGGCGCTAAAGACGTGGGTAAGCGCGCCGAGCGCAACGCCCTAGAAGGTTTGATTGCCGTGTCCGGCACCACCCTGGTTGAGGTCAATGCCGAAACCGACTTCGTGGCTAAGAGCGCCGAATTCATTGAGTTCGCCCAGAAAGTTGCCGACGCTGCCGCAGCAGCCAAGGCCAGCACCCCGGAAGAGCTGGCTGCTGTTGAGGTTGATGGCAAGCCCGCCGGCGAAGCCATCCTGGAACTGTCCGCCAAGATTGGTGAGAAAATGCAGCTGCGCCGCGTCGCCACCCTCGAAGGCGATCACGTGTCCGTGTACCTGCACCAGCGTGCCGCAGGCCTGCCCCCCGCAGTGGGCGTGCTCGTAGCCTACAAGGGTGATGGTGCCGACGCCGAGGCTGCCGCCCACAATGCCGCACTGCAGGTTGCTGCCCTGAAGGCCCGCTACCTGACCCGCGAAGACGTTCCTGCCGAGGTCGTGGACAAGGAGCGCGCCATTGCGGAAGAAATCACCCGCCAGGAAGGCAAGCCCGAGCAGGCCATTCCGAAGATCGTTGAGGGTCGCCTGAACGGCTTCTACAAGGACGTTGTGCTGTTGGAACAGCCGTCGGTTGCCGACAACAAGAAGTCCGTGAAGCAGCTCATGGATGCCGCCGGCGCAACCCTGACCGGGTTTGTTCGGTTCGAAGTTGGCCAAAACTAGGCGCCGACACCACCACCCCCATGCACTACATGGGGGCATTTTTTCGCTTTTCGACGACTCAAGCCGGCACAGCGTGTGGGTAATGTGCCCCTATAACAGGTAGACTTTGGGGTCGTCGACAAGCTCATAGCAATGGGAAGGTATAGATACACCAATGACCGATAATCTCACCAAACGCTCCGGTGGTTACCAACGTGTAATGCTGAAACTGGGAGGTGAAATGTTCGGCGGCGGGTCGGTAGGTATTGATCCCGATGTGGTTTCTAATGTGGCACGGCAGATAGCCAGTGTGGCTCGTGATGGGGTGCAGGTGGCGGTTGTTATTGGTGGCGGTAACTTCTTCCGCGGCGCACAACTGCAACAACGCGGGTTGGATCGGAACCGATCCGACTACATGGGCATGCTCGGCACGGTCATGAACTGTTTGGCGTTGCAGGACTTTCTGGAACAAGAAGGCATAGACTGCCGGGTACAAACCGCCATCAACATGGCCCAAGTGGCTGAACCCTATCTGCCGCTGCGGGCGAAGCGCCACCTGGAAAAGGGGCGCGTGGTCATTTTCGGCGCCGGCATGGGCATGCCGTACTTTTCCACCGACACCACCGCGGCGCAACGCGCCCTGGAAATCGACTGTGAAGTGCTGCTCATGGCCAAAGCAGTCGATGGCGTGTACTCCGATGATCCCCGCACCAACCCGGATGCGGAATTTTTCTCCGACATCACACCGCGGGAAGTCATCGAACGAGGCCTGCGGGTGGCGGACGCCACGGCGTTTTCGCTGTGCATGGACAATAACATGCCGATTCTCGTGTTCAACCTTTTGGAAGAGGGCAATATTGCCCGCGCCTGCTCGGGGGCGCAGATCGGCACACTGGTGCAATCCTAGCCGACCGGTAGGCGTCGACAAGCTCAAAGCTGTAGCAAATCTTATGCCCTGGGTGGGCTGTGATAATTTCTGCTTGCCTACCGCTTGTTGCTAGCCTAAATGAAGGAAGACACACGTCAACCTGCCCATTTCAACCTGCCTCATATAAAGGAATTCACCATGATCGACGAAATTTTGCTGGAATGCGAAGAACACATGAGCACCACCGTGGACCGCACCCGCGAAGAACTCACCACCATTCGCACCGGCCGAGCCAATCCCGCCATGTTCAACGGGGTGGTCGCCGATTATTATGGCGTGCCCACCCCCATCACCCAAATGGCCACAGTGTCGGTGCCAGAAGCCCGCATGATGCTCATCAAACCCTACGAAATGTCCATGATGGGCGTGATCGAGAACGCCATCCGCAACTCGGACCTGGGCGTGAACCCCACCAACGACGGTCAGGTGCTGCGCGTGACCATCCCCCAACTGACCGAGGAACGCCGCCGCGACATGGTAAAACTCGCCAAGTCCAAAGGCGAGGACGGCAAAATCGCCATCCGCAACGTGCGCCGCAAGGGCATGGACCAGCTGAAGAAAATCCACAAGGATGGTGATGCTGGCGAAGACGAAGTGCAGGCAGCCGAAAAGGAACTTGATAAGGTCACCCAAAAATATGTGGCCGCCGTCGATGAAGTGGTGCAGAAAAAAGAAGCAGAACTCATGGAAGTATAAGTACGGATACACGCCGAGAATTGCTTACGCTGCCTGCCGTAACCACGTGTTACCGCATGATTGCTGCATAATTATTGCATGAGTGATCCCCAGGGATGAGCACATAATCCTGGGGATTCTTTGCTAGAAACCCCCCTTGCTCGTGGTGGTCGCCGCCACATGGCACCAACGCCAAACCCCGATAGACGTGGAGCACGATGAAGAAAACCCCACCCCATATACCCAAGCCCAAAAATTCGGCCGGCCGTGATTTGAAGGTCGCCATTCCGGTGGGCATTGGCCTGTTTACCATTGTGCTTCTCGCTATCTTCGTCATCCCCTTCGGCTGGTACCCGCTTGTGGCGCTCGCCATATTTTCCGGGCAGTGGGAAGTCATCACCCGAGTCACCGAGGCCGGCTATGTGGTGCAACGCTGGTGCCTACTCTTCGGCGGGCAATTGATGCTGTGGCTTTCGTGGCCGTTTGGCACGACCGGGTTGGTGTCTGGCTTTGTTGCCGCCGTGCTGCTGCTCATGTTTTCCCGACTGTTTTATGCCGGCCCAGTCGCAGAACAACGCAACCCGCAGCCACAGCAGGGCGGCACCGACCCTGGGACACCTGCCCAGCAAAGTCAGCCGGAAGAGCAGGGGAAGCCGGAGCGGCAGGGGCCGAAAAATTATGTACGCGACACTTCCATGGGAGTGTTTATACTGACATGGATTCCCCTATTCGGCAGTTTCGCCGCCATGATGAGTTTGCTGCGCGGGCATGACGACGTGCCCGGATCCATGTTCATCATCACATTCATGCTGTGCGTCATCGCCTCCGACACCGGCGGATACATTGCCGGGGTAATGTTCGGATCCCACCCCATGGCGCCCACGGTCAGCCCCAAAAAATCCTGGGAAGGCTTCGCCGGATCCACCATTTCCAGCGCCGTGGTAGGGGCACTCATGGTGAGCAACCTCCTGTATTACGACTGGTGGTGGGGGATACTCTTAGGGTTCGGGCTGGCGGTGTGCGCCACCCTGGGCGACCTATTGGAGTCTCAATTCAAACGCGAATTAGGGATCAAAGACATGTCCGGCATGATCCCCGGGCATGGGGGAGTCATGGATCGGCTCGACGGCATGCTGCCCTCAGCCATGGTGACCTGGCTAGTGCTTTCGGTCATTGCAATATAAGCGGGGGTAGACAATTCCTGGCAGGGTGGGCGCCAACCACGCTTTCTATCGGTGGCCTTTAAGCTCGCAGCATAGGTGACCTGTTGGCCGCAATATAAACCATTTCCTGCCAACCCGGTGCCCACGGAGTACCGCGGTATCGCCACAGCCTATCGGGTGGTTTCCTTACCTGGCTCCCCGCCGGTGGCACGGATGCTATTGACGGTTTCGACAAGGTGCTTGTCGGTTTTAATGATTTGACGGCGCAGCTGGAACATCCGCACACCACCCACCAATGCCATAATGAGCGCCCCGCTGATGGCAGCCAACAAGAAACCGATCCCGGCCGGGAACCGGAAATTCCAGGCAAACAGTACTAGATCTACTTGATCCTGGTTTTGCATGATAAACACCAGTAGCACAATAAGCAGTAGGGCGCCGGCGATCAGGGCAATCCAGGTGCCGCCGGCGAAGGATCCTTGCACCCCGGACGGCTGCTTGGCTTCCATTGCCGGGTAAGTTGGTTTTGCCGGGGGTTCGGCCGATTTCTTAGCAGATTTCTTAGCTGCCGTGTGGGATGCCGTGTCCGCAGTCGGGTGCGTTGGAGCGGACTCCTGGGATTCCACAGAAGTCGGGAAAGTTGGGGTTCCGGCGGCGGCAGGCGACTGTTTTGCAGAGTTCGAGGCGCCTGACTTTGTTGAGTTTTTAAGCGACTCAGATGGCACATCAGAATGTGTGGGATTGTTCATGGGGTCTTTAGCCATAACTTTATTCAACTTTAGTTACCGCAGGAACGCAATTTTTCCGGGATTTTTCTGGGATATAGGTTCTTCATAGTACAAGTATGTGATTTTCTATGCGTCTGCACATCCGATACGTGGTCGTCGCAAAGCCATGTTGGATAACCACAATGGAATCAGTGATGATACGTCAAATCGACGTGGGGAAGAAAACATGGCATGATGTGTGGGTTATGCCTACACCCATCCCTTTGAATTTCTCGACCCCCCGGCGCGCCATGCCGCCGAAACATTTCGCCGACCTCACCCCAGACCAGCGGATTACAGCCCTGGCGGATTTGGGCCTGCCGAAATTTCGGGCCAACCAGCTGGCCAAACACTATTATGGCCGGCTAGAGGCCGATCCGCGCACCATGACGGACCTGCCCGCCGCGGTTCGAGAGACCGTTGCCGAGGCGTTATTTCCCACGCTCATGACCCCGGTGCGGCAGGTGACGGCGGATGATGGGGAAACCCACAAAACCCTGTGGCAGTTGCATGACGGAACCCTGCTGGAATCCGTGCTCATGCGCTACCCCAACCGCGCCACCCTATGCATTTCCTCCCAGGCGGGGTGCGGCATGGCCTGCCCGTTCTGCGCCACCGGCCAGGCGGGGTTGGACCGTAACCTTTCTACCGGAGAAATCATCGACCAGGTTCGGTCGGCGGCCCACACCATGGCGGCCGAGGGAAGTCGGCTCTCGAACATTGTGTTCATGGGCATGGGGGAGCCGTTGGCGAACTATAAGCGGGTGGTGTCTGCGGTACGGCAAATCACCGCCCCCGTGCCCCAAGGGTTTGGGATATCGCAGCGCAATGTGACCGTATCGACGGTGGGGATGGCCCCGATGATCCGCAAGCTTGCCGACGAAAACCTCTCGGTCACCTTGGCGGTTTCCCTGCACACCCCCGACGATGAGCTTCGAGACACCCTGGTTCCGGTGAATAACCGCTGGTCCGTGGCCGAAGTGCTGGATGCTGCCGCCTATTACGCGGACCAGTCCGGCCGGCGGGTCTCCATTGAATACGCCCTCATCCGGGACATCAATGACCAGGGATGGCGGGCTGATCTGTTGGGCAAAAAGTTACACAAGGCCCTGGGGTCGAAAGCCCATGTGAATCTCATTCCGCTGAACCCGACCCCGGGGTCGAAGTGGGATGCCTCGCCGCGGGAGCAGCAGGCGGAGTTCGTGCGCCGGGTCATCGCCCAAGGGGTGACCTGCACTGTTCGGGACACGAAGGGGCAGGAAATCGCCGCCGCTTGCGGGCAGCTTGCCGCCGAAAACCGAGCTACCGCCTAGTTGATGATTCCTGCGACGCCGAATAGCCCATTATTCTGCGCCAGCGCCACCCCTACCTTGGTGGCCTTCGGGTTCATAATAACGTCACGGCTTTTGTTGTCCCCCAACCATGTGGACACGGATTCGGTGGGGTCAGCTGTCAGATCAAACACCACCCGCCGCGGCATGGGGAACTCCACACGTTCAGTTCGGCTGAATTTCTCGGCATCATTTTGCATGCTGGCGCTCAACTTAGCATCAAGGGTGAGCGCGGCGAGGTTTTTCTTCGCCCGCTCCGCATTGATCTGCCGCACAATGGTGTCGATACGCTGCTGGTCGCTGGCTATTTGGCCGGAAGTGAGCGGCCGCGCTGACACGAACCATTCGTTGCCGCTTTGCACCAGGCCGATCGCCACATGCGTGTATTTCTTCCCGGTGAGAATTTCCCGGAAACCTGGGGTGTCCCACGAATCCACCACGGCCAGCGGGTCGCGGTTACGGCCCACAGCCCGGAAATACCCTTGGTAGTAGGCTTTATTTTGGTCCTTCATGTGCTGGGCCCACTGCTGTTCCTCCGGGTTGAACGAGGGAGCCAACTGCAACGCGCCGGCACCCCGGGCGGCCCGTGCCGCATTGAGCTTTTCCACCAGCTTCGTCATACGCTGCTCATTAGTGGACAGGGCCTCGCCCTCCGACTGGAAGTGCACGAAACCACCCCACCAGGAGCCGTCCTCATTGCCGGCCAGACCAATACCCACCTTGGTGACATCCGGCCGTTCCGCCAGTTGACGGAAATAATCCTGCTCTTTCAGGGTTTTCTGGTAGGACTCCACCGGGTCCGGGCCGCTGACAATCACAACGGAACCCGAATCGTCAAACACCCGACCGCCGCTCTTTAAAAACTCGTCGGCCCGGGCCTGCTGTTTCGCGCTCAACGCGGTATCCAACGTCACCGGCTGTAGATGCTTTGCTATCCGGGGTTTGTTGATTGCATCAAGCAGCCGCTGGATTTGCTGGCTCGTGTCTTCCGTCCCGGCCTCCGGTTTCCACGGGGCTGTGCTTGTCGACGCCCCACCGGTGGTGCCGGCACCCCGATTATTAGGGCTGGAAGAACCAGTCTTCGACCCCTGGTTTACGGTCCCATTCGTCTGGACGGGGCGTGCCGCCTCGGCAGTCACGGTCGGATGCTCCGACGCGGCAGGTGCGGGGGCCTCAACACTGGTGCTGGGGGTTGTTGGCTGCTGCGACCCGCTGGTGGTGGCCCCAGCCGAGACGCTGGGGGAGGGATTCGTGCTGGTGCTGGAAATGCGTGAGGTGTGGGAGCCGGATCGGGAGAATGCGGTTGCCGTAGCAAAGACCGTCGCAAGGAAAGCCACGATCGGCAATGCCGGGCCCAACACCCGGATGATGTTATCGGGAATCCCCGGTAATGCTGCGCTGCCGGTGCTGCCTACGTTGCCGCTCCCCGCGGAGCTCCCCGGTGCGGCCGATGCGGTGGTGGCAACAACCGCGTGACCACCGCACATGAGGCTGGGAACAAGGACAACTGTGACGGCACTGCGCCGCCACTTTTTTGGTAGGGAATGATGGGACATGAGACCTCTCCTCGACGAATGTATCTAATCCGAAGCCCTCTTCGGGATGGCCTTAAGTCTAGACCAAAATAACCCTAAAATTAATATTTAGTATTTATTTAAAACTCTAAAAAACCCCTGGTAAATACCCCCTTCAGATTCTAAAATACCCATTTACCAGCCCAATTAGCCAAGCGATTATCCTGCTTGTTGCCGGAATTATGTTATCAATTCTTAACCAATTACCTAATAAAAACTGCCCCCCAATAAGGGGAGCAGTACCACGATAAACAGCGAAACCACGACGGTCAGCTATAACATCACTTCTCTAACGACCGAAGATGCGCAACCCGCGACGGCTCAATATTCAGCGCCCGCAATTCCTTATCCGTCAACTCCGCATAAGGGCCAGTGCAGGTAGCCTGCAAATACGTCCAATCCGGCTCTACATGGCCAATCGGCTTATTATGGGCCGTCAACGTCCGTGCCTGTGTCCCCTTCGGCTCAAACAACTGAATAAGCAGCCCAACCGCAATCAACGCCGCAAACACAAACAAGAAAATGGTCTCAACATGCCCCTTATGGTTGCCAAAGTTATACCCAAGCAACACAAACACGCTGATCCAACCGGCAATCTGCACCGCATTTTGACCAATGTGATGCCAACCCCAAGCGGCGGAAGGCTCATCTAAGGTGGAAACACCATTATGAACTTCGGGGGCAATCTCATGATGAGAACCGGCCACGTTCTTCTCCTTATCTCAATCCGGCGCAAGCTGATGGTGTAGGGGAATCAACACAACTAAATGAAAAAAACATAGCTACGCGAGAATGTGTGATGAACTAGATTTCCCCCTAATTTTTACACAACTACCGGCATAAAGCGATATTAATGCAGCACATATTATGATTACGGCACCCCACCCAGCAAAGACGACCAGTGTAAACACGCAAAATCACCCCCGGAAGAAAAATAATCAACCTAAAGTAGGTACACGATAGGGGGTAACCCTTAGTTGACTATTACACCAACTAGTGCCTGCTAGTGTCGCTAACGTGGCCACCAGGCTTCATCCATAATCACCCCACCCATCAGCAATAACCAAACAGCAACAAATAAAAACCACAAGCAAAACAAAAGTGAAACAATAGGAAATATGGTCAAACACGTAATTATCCTCGGTAGCACCGGATCCATTGGCACCCAAGCACTTCAAGTCATCGCCGACAACCCCGACAAATTCCACGTCGTCGGAATCGCGGCCGCCGGCCGAAACCCCCAGCTCATCATCGACCAAGCCCAAGCCCTGCGGCTCAACCCCGACCACATTGCCGTCGCCAACCCCCAAGCGGCCGAAACCATCGCCGCCGCCCTCGGCGGTGCTGTCCGCACCGGCGCCACCGCCGCCGCTGACCTGGTGAAAGCCATCCCCTGCGACACCGTCCTCAACGCGCTGGTCGGATCCCTTGGGCTCGCCGCCACCATGGCCACCATCGAAGTCGGCGCTACCCTCGCCCTTGCCAATAAAGAATCCCTCGTCGCCGGGAGCACGCTCGTCACCGAATCTGCCGCCCCCGGCCAAATCATCCCCGTCGACTCTGAACACTCCGCCATGGCCCAATGCCTGCGCGCCGGGTCGAGAACCGAAGTTGATCGCATTGTGCTCACCGCCTCCGGTGGTCCATTCCGCGGCTGGACCCGGCAACAAATGTGGGATGTGACCCCCGAGCAGGCCGCCGCCCACCCCACCTGGTCCATGGGGCAGATGAACACCCTCAACTCCGCCACCCTAGTGAATAAGGGGTTGGAACTCATCGAAGCCAGCCTGCTTTTCGACGTGCCCGCTGAACGGATTGATGTCACCGTGCACCCCCAATCCATTGTGCATTCCATGGTGACCTTCACCGATGGCGCCACCATCGCCCAGGCGTCCCCGCCATCAATGAAGCTTCCCATCGCCCTGGCCCTCCACTGGCCGTACCGGGTGCCCGGCGCCCAACCCGCCCTGGATTTCAGTGCTGCTACCGCCACGAACTGGGAATTCATGCCCGTTGATGATGAGGCGTTTCCCGCGGTGCAATTGGCCCGCCAGGTTGCCACCTATGGGGGCATGCTGCCGGCAGTGTACAATGCAGCCAATGAGCAGGCCGCCGCCCAATTCCTTGCCGGCCGGATTGCCTTCCCCCAAATCGTTGATACTGTGTCAGAAATATTAAGCCACGCCGAAGCCTTCGCCAGAACCCCGGAATCGATCATGGAAGTTCTAGAGTGTGAGAAAGAGGCACGGAGCCTGGCCGACCGCTACCTGGCCACCATCATGCGCTAGGAGGCAGGAACCGCATGGCTACCTGACCGCACCGATATGACCACACCAAGACAAGATAAGGATCACCACTACCTGTTATGATGTCGTATTTCACCGGCGTACTTCTCTTTGCCCTGGGGATCGCCTTCACCATTGCTTTGCACGAATGGGGGCACTTTACCGCCGCCCGATATTACGGCATGAAAGTGCGCCGGTTCTTTGTGGGGTTCGGCCCCGAGGTGTTCTCGTTCCAGCGGGGTGAAACCGTTTACGGGCTGAAAGCCATTCCGCTCGGCGGGTTCTGTGACATTGTGGGCATGACCAACCAGGACGAGGTTGATCCTGAAGACGAACCCCGGACCATGCGGAATAAACCCTGGTGGCAGCGCATTATTGTGCTGTTGGGTGGCATTATCATGAACCTATTGATAGCGCTCATCATCCTCTACGGGTTGGCGGTCACATCGGGGCTGCCGAACCAAAACCCGGACACTACCGCGGTGGTGGGGGAGGTGGGGTGTGTCGCCCCCCGGCAATTAGATGCTAAAAATCTGGCCCCCTGCACCGGTAGCGGCCCGGCCGCCGCCGGTGGGGTGAAGGCAGGCGACCGGATCGTGGGGGTGGACAGCACCTCCCTGGAATCGTTCGAACAATTACGCGAATACGTGAAGACTCGTCCGAATCAAACGATCACGCTGCATGTGGAACGCGGCGACCAGAAACTCGACCTGCCCGTTGCCGTGGAGTCCGCGAGCCGGCTTGACGAAACCGGGCGGGAACACACCGTGGGCGCCATCGGCGTGACCAGCAAACCGCTGGAGCTCTTTGTCTCCTACGGGCCGGTCGCGGCCATTGGGGCCACCACCGGGTTTGCCGGTTCCCTGGTGACGGCAACCCTGGACGGCTTGGCGTCGTTCCCGGCGAAACTTCCCGGCGTCGTCGCATCAATCTTCGGCGCCGAGCGGGAGGCCGACGGCCCGATCAGCGTGGTGGGCGCCTCCCACGTTGGTGGGGTATTGGCGGAGCACTCCGCCTGGCCCATGTTCTTCCTGCTGCTGGCCAGCTTGAACTTCTTCTTGGCGTTCTTCAACCTGGTGCCGCTGCCGCCGTTGGACGGTGGGCATATCGCTGTTGTGCTCTACGAGCGCGTGCGTGACTTTGTTCGAAAGCTTCGGGGGTTGGCGCCAATGGGACCAGTCAATTACGACAAACTGATCCCATTGACGGTTGCCGTGGCGGCACTGTTGGCCGGGGTGGGCATCATCGTGATCGTGGCGGATATCGTGAGCCCGGTCCAACTGTTCGGCTAGGCCGCGTTACGACGTCGCAAAGCGAGATTCGTGTCGGTCGTCAGGGCCGACGCCACCCCCAGCAGGATCAGGAGGATGGTGGGGGCGAGCATCATCCACGGGGCGCGGTCCACATAATTCACCGACTCGGATAAAATCTTGCCCCAGTTCGGGGAATCATGCGCGGCACCAAGCCCCAAGAACCCCAGGCTGACCAGCGCCAACGCATTATGCGCGATCCGGGATGCGGCATGCCGCACCACCGCCGGCCACAAAGTCGGCCACGTGTGCACCCGCAACAATCGCCATCGGTCGGCGCCCTGCAGCTCGGCCCACCGGTAAAACCCGGTGGTCTTCGCCTCCTCCACCACGGCGGCGGTGTGTGCCGCCAAGGGAATCCACCCCACGCACATCACCGCAATAGCGGCGGTGGTCTGCGACGACCCAAACACGCCGGCCAGGATCACCCCAATGAACACTGCCGGCAGCGCGTTCAGCGCATCCCCCAGCTTGGCCACCCAGGCGCCTGCCAACCCCAACGCGCACCCAATGATTGCGCAGATGGCGGTCACTAGCACCGCCACCCCCAGGCTCACCACCATGCCCAGGGCAATGCGGGTTACCAAATCCCGCCCCACCTGATCCGTGCCCAAGGGGTGCTCCATGGATGGCGGCAGCAACTTATGGGCCGAATCAATCGTGGTACCCGGGGTGACGACCGCCATTATCAATAGCAGGACAAACGGGACGAGTACCGCAATAAGCAGCCAACCACCCCGCGGTTTATGCTGCGGCGATAACTGGGAAGAATAACTCGTGGCGGAATGAAGCAGTGGCGCCAATAGTCGGCGGCGGAGCCACTGCGACACCCCACCCGCTATAAGACCAATCACCACAGCCACCAGCACAATCACCTGCAACACCGGAATGTCCCGATCCAGGGCCGCCTGCACCCCGGTAAGCCCCAGGCCCGGAATGTTAAACGTGGTTTCCACCAACGAGGTTGCCACCAACGTGCCAGCGAAAAACAGCACAATCTGCGGCACCAGCACCGCCATGCTTCGCTGCACCAACGCCAGGGATATGGTGCGCTTCTCCACCCCATTAAGCCGCCACGCCCGCACCCACTCCTCCTGCGCCACCTGGTCGATGGTGATAAGCAAAATACGACCCAGCAGACCCGACGACGGCAGAGCCAGCGACAACACCGGCAGAATCATGTGCCGGGGGGAGGAAAACCCACTGATTGGCAGCAGCTTCCACCGCACCGCAACCACAACCAGCAAGGTGACCGCCAGCACAAATTCCGGGAGGGCCCCAAGAATCGCCATGCCTAAAATATGGGAGGTGCGGGATTTCTTGCCCGCCACCACGGCCCGAATCCGCGGCCACACCAACAGCAAGGCGATAAGCGTCGCCACAATCGTGGAGGTAGCCGCAATGGTGATCGACACCCCGAAACCCGAAAGCGCTACCTTTGCCGCCGGCTGCGACGGATCCACCCAGCTCACCCCGAAATCCCCATGGAGTGCCTTGCCGAACCACGACGCCACACCATCGGCCGCGGTGTCAGGCAAATCAAGCTCGGTGCGAATAGCATCCAACACCTCCGGGTCGGGTTCCCGCTCCGCCTCGCGGGCCCGAAACACCGCATGCGCCAGGTCACTGCCGTCCAAAAACGGCAGGATCGCGGTGACAAAAGCACTGCCAAGAAGCAGCAATGCCGGGAATACCAGCTGTCGGAGGAACCGCACAACCGGATTCGGGCGCGGCTCCGAATCCGCCTGATGATGGATCTGTGATGATTGGTGCGTCTGGGCCACGGTCGGCCGCTCCTTCTCCACTACCCCCAATGCCTTTGAGCTCTTGGGCTTCGTGGGTTCTTGGGTGGATATTATTGGGCTATTTTGGTGTCCTTGGTGAGCAGCTTCCGCTCATAGGTATCCATAGCGATACCGTCCAGGTTTTTTGTGGAAATCACCGAATTTTCGTGGGCAATGGGGATAACCGCATTATCGGCAACAATTTTCGCGCTGATCTCCGCTGCCTTGGTGTACCGTTCGTCAAGGTCGGCAATCTCAGAAGCTGACTGCAACTCCGCATCAATGTCTGCGTTGCAGTACTGCGACAGGTTATAGCTACCATCACACCCATAGTCGCTCATGAGGAAGGACACCGGGTCTGCAGCCCCCAGGCCATAGCTGCGGTTGCCCAACACTGCGTCGAACTCTCCCGCCAAGATGGCGCTTTCGATGGTGTTATACGGTTTGACCACAACCTCCACGTCAAAACCGGCGGTGCGGAGCTGGTCCGCAATAACCGTGGCAGTTTCCGGCAACTCCGGCCGGGAATTCCAGGTTGCCAGCCTAATCTTCGTGTCCGGTTCCGGCTCGGTGGTGCCGGCCAGGGAATTCTTCGACACCACGCTCTTCGCCCACTCGCTGGTTTGTGCGAAAAGCGCCCCCTTGGGGTTTTCCGCATGGTCCTCGTAAATATCCTTCACCACGGTGCCCGGGTCAACCACCTCTGCGACGCGGGCCCGTAACCCCGGATCCGCGAACACCCCCTTCTTCGTGTTCAAATGCAGGTAGGTGCCGCGGGGGATAGGAACAAAATCGGTTTTCACACCATCGCCCAACCCAGCCACCTGCGAAATGGGAATGCCCTGGGTAAGCGATACCTCACCGGATTGGATCGCCCGAGCCCGAGCCGAACCATCCTCGCTGAACGTAGTGGTCACCCCATCAAGCTGCGGTTTACCACCCCAATAGTCGGCAAACGCCTCGGTCTTTACCTCATCATTGGTCGCCGAGGTTACCTTAAACGGGCCGGTGCCGGTGCCCACAAGAGACGGATTATCCCCCTCGTAGGCGGACTCGGCCAGAATCACCGTGCCCGAATCGGTGAAACGCTGCGGCAGAATCGGATCATCCTTATCCGAGGTAACCTCCACCTCCAGGTCGCCTTTCTCCGTCACGGTTAGGTTCGCCTTGCCCAGCCCCTTGGGCCGCGACGCTGCATCCAGCGCCTTGGTGATCGAGTTCGCCACCGTCTTCGCCGTAAGCTCCGTGCCATCGTGGAACTTCACCCCCTCACGCAGCTTAAACACCACGGTTTTCGCATCAGGGGTTTCCCACGACTCGGCCAGCCCAGGCGCCGGCTTCCCCTCCGAATCCAAGGTGACAAGCGTTTCCGCGATACCCAGGCGGGTGTTCAAAAGCGCATCATCGGAAAACGGGGACAGCGATGCAACCGGCTTAAACGGCCACGACACCTTGATGTTATTGCCGGTCACGGAATTATCCTCAGTGAAGCAGGCAGTGAGCGGCAGCGTGCACATGACGGCCGCCGTGAGCGCCACGATCCGACGATTCACAGACAAAAACATGAATACTCCTTACGATGTAGTGATAGTTGCGGCGAAATCAGTCGGTCACCGATTCCACCAATGCTTTACGACGCCTCGTCGCAATGACCGCAATTTTCGGCAATGCGACCGTAGACAACAATAATGCCGCGGTGAGCAGCAACCATGGGACAGTTGCCGGCGGCTGCGGGGTCTTTGCCCAATCCTCCAACCTGCCCAACACCAGGGAACTAATGAGCACCGCCAACCCGCCAAACGAGTTAAGGAACCCAAAATAGGTGCCCACATGCTTCTCCGCGGCAATAATCCCCACCAGATCCCGGGCGATGGGCAGGGCAATCATCTGCCCCACGTGCAGGAAAACCAACATCATGAGCGCCGGGATAAGCGCCCCAACCCCCGAAAATGGCGGGAACGGAGCGGCCACCGCCACAATGGCGAAACACAAGGCCATGGCCCCAAACCCCACCATGAGCGAGGTGGCTGTGGAACGCCGCTGCGCCCAGGCGGCAAGCGGCATTTGCAGCGTCAACACCAAAACACTGGCAAACACGAACATCCACCCCAAGGCGGACTGGGAGCCGGTGGCCCGCTCCAACTCGATGGGGAGCAGCAGATACTGCTGGTTATAGGTAACCAGCCCCGTGCTATAAAACAAGGCAAACACCAGAAACAGCGGGTTACGCAAAACCGTGGTGAGGCTGGCCAAGAGCGGTTCACCGGCGGGCGTATCCACGGCGGGGATGATAATCGCATGGCTGACAAGTAGAATCCCAAAAATCCCGGCCGCAATGAAACACATGACATCAAAACCACTGCTTAACAGCAAAGCACCCAACACCGGGCCGATGAGTGCCCCAATGCGCAAAAACAGGGCATCGAGCGCGAACAAATCAGACCGGGTAATAATGCCGTCATCCTCCGCCTCCCGGCCGGCAACCGCGAACGATGCTTCGGCGGCGGGGGAGAAGAGCGCCGCGGCGAACCCAATGAGGATGACCGCAACCATGAGCTGCATCGTAGTGTGCGACAGGCCGGCGGCGACGAAACCAATAATGCGGATGGTGATGCCAATCAGCAGGATTCTCTTCACCCCAAACCTATCGGTCAGCGCCCCGCCCAGGAAAAACAGCCCCTGCTGACTGAACGTGCGTAGTCCCAACACCAAACCAATCATGGTGCCGGTGGCGGCCAATGACTCCGACATGTATGTGGCCAAAAACGGCACCACCAGGTAAAAACCAATGTTGAACATCATTTCGGTGAACAACAGCAACCGCACCGCCAAGGGGAGGCGGCGAAAACTGCGAAGCTGGGCGGTGAGTACTGACCGGCCGATGCGAGTTTGAGAAGTCAAGGTAGGATCCTTCAATCAAGGCATTGAGGATGCGTGAAGCAACTCGAAGGCGTCGATAAGCTTCGCGCGCGCCGGGCTGGCATTGGTGCGGTCCCACAGCTTGGAGCTGGAAATATCCTCAACGATGCCGCCATCGGCCATGACGATGCAGCGGTCGCTGAGCTTTTCGGCGGCGGGAAGATCGTGGGACACCAAAATAGTGGTCATGCCAGGGGCCTGGAACAGCTCAATGACCAGCTCCCGCGCCGTATGGTCCAAGGCGCTCAATGCCTCGTCGGCGTACACAACAATGGGCTCGGCGATAAGCGCCCGGGCTATGCCGACACGTTGCCGCTGCCCACCCGATAGTTCCCGGGGGAATCGGCCGGCAGCATCCGCCGGCAGATCGAGCGTACGCAATAATTCCGGGATTCGCGCCACCGCGGCAGCCACATCGCCGTGGGCGATAGCGACTGGCTCGGTGATAATGTCGCCCACCCGCATGGCAGGGTTGAGGCTCGCGTCGAGATCCTGTGGTACATAGGCGAACTCGCCGACCGGTGGGGCGATCACATCACCGGAGGTGGGGGTGAGCCAGCCACACATGAGCCGCATCAGCGTGGTTTTCCCCGCCCCGGAGGCACCCAGCAAAGCCACCTTCTCACCGGTGTGAATGGTGACGGTGCAGGGCTTCAAATAGGGGGATACTGCGGCGTTTTTAAGAATAATCATCCCAGTTCTTTCGGAAAATCGCGGTGGCGGCGGTCAGGTCAGTGTTTGGGTCGGCTGGCTCTAAAATAATGACATCTGGGCACAAGGCTTTGGCCGCGCCAAGATCGTGAGAAATAAACACAATGGACATACCATCGCGGGAATCTGCGACCAGTTTCCGTAGTGTGCGCACGACCTCCGCGGTGGCGATTGGATCCAGCGCGGACGTGACCTCATCGCACAGCAACAGTTGCGGCCGGGCCCCCAGCGCAAACGCAATCGCGGCCCGTTGCCGCTGCCCCCCGGAAAGCTCCAACGGGTAGCGGGAAAATAACTCCGGCGTCAGCGACACCTGGGCCAGCAGCTCATGGGCGTTTTCGATACTGCCGGCCGTGAGTGCCACCTGCTTATCGACGCGCTGAAGTGGGTTCAAGGCCCCAAAGGAATCCTGGCTGATAACCCCCACCTTGCCCCGGCGCTCCACTGTGCCCACACAATGGAGCGTTTCGACTGGGATATCGCCAATGGCGTGGGTGAGGGTGGTTTTCCCGGACCCGGAAGGGCCAATGACCGCGGTCAACGTGCCAGGGTTGATGGTGAGCTCTGGCACAATCACCGCGGTGGTCTCACCATATTTCAACTCAACATCGTGGAAATGACACAATGGAGCAGCGGCAGTGGGGGCGCTAATGATTCTCTCCTTACCGGTTATATGGTGGTAAACAGGGGCAAAGATCAGTTAATGAAAATATGCTCGTATATGACGAACATGACCTTATTGAATATGTTTCCGGTTTTCAAGTGTCATATTTTGTCCGCAGAATCAATTTGTTGTGGCGGCAGGCGAACGCAAAATTGTACGAATCGGGTCGGGGTTCGCCTGTTTTCACTGATGAAAATGGTCAAAACCACCGCTTTTAGCACACCAATTCGAGGGGATAATGCGGGCGTGATGCACTGCTACTGCCTGCCCCAATACCAATAAGGTGACCTAAATCATAAAAATCTCTGAGAGGTGAGACGAGTTCCAGTACCCTGGGGTTGTAATTTCGGCGAGAACACAAACAACCTCAAGAGAAGCACATGACACAACAAAACTATCCTGCAATGATGGTCACCGGCCTCTACAAAAAATTTGGGGACAAAATAGCCGTCAATAACCTCAACCTCACCGTTCCCCGCGGCAGCATCTTCGGTATTGTTGGTCCCAACGGCGCAGGCAAAACCACCATGCTCAACATGGCCACCGGGCTTCTGCGCCCCGACGCTGGCCAGGCAATAATCTGCGGTTTTGACATGTGGCATGACCCCATCCCCGCCAAAGCCGCCATGGGGTTGCTTGCCGACGGCCTCCCGGTCTTCGACCGCCTCACCGGGGAAGAATATCTTCAATACCTTGGTGCCCTCCGCGGCATCCCCGAAGCCGACCTCGCCCCCCGCATCAGTGAACTCCTTCACGCGCTCGGCCTGGAAGAAGCCACCGACAAATATATTGCCGACTACTCCGCGGGCATGACGAAAAAAATCCTGCTCGCCGGCGCCCTCATTCACAACCCCGACGTGCTCATTCTTGACGAGCCCCTCGAAGCCGTCGACCCGGTTTCCAGCCGCGTCATCCAACAAATCCTCCGCGCCTACGCCGCGGCGGGTGGAACCGTTATTTTAAGCTCCCACGTCATGGAACTTGTCGAAGGTTTGTGCGACCGGGTGGCCATTATTCACCACGGTACCGTGCGGTTGGAAGGCGATGTGAAAGAACTTGCCGCCCAAACCTCACTCACCGACCTGTTTGTTTCCATTGTGGGCGGTGGTGAACTCACCGAAGGCCAATTGCAATGGTTGCAGCACAACCAGCCCGAGCAACCCCTTGGGCAACCATACCCACCAGGGCAGCCAGATCAGCATGTCATGCAACCCGAACAACCCAACCAACCAAGGCGATTCGGGCGGCAAGAACCACCCCAACCAGCCTCCACCGCCCCCGTGGGTGAGCCGGACGACCTGGGATCGGAACCAACCGAACAATTCGACGTCAGCGCACTCCGCAGCGTCGAACCGCCACGAACCAGCCCACCCTACCCCCTGAGGATGCCCCGAAACACCCCACCCGCCGCCGACACTGCCGACAAACCAGTTGTGCCGCCTGCGCAACCAGAGGCCTACCCACCCACCTCGCCGCCCTCACCACCACGGGCTGGGCAGCAACCATACAGCTCGCCGCCGCCCCAAGCGGAGCAACCAGGACGCACCATCCCCACGCCTTCGGGATACCCCTACTCGACACCACCCAACCCGCAACCAAACCCACGCCAAAACTATCCCAACCCACCCCAATACGGGCAGCAACCACAACCATATTCCACCAACCCCACACCGACCGGAACCGGAACCGGAACGACGGCAGGAACGGGGACAGCGGCTGGAATTGGAGCCGGGCAATCCTACCCCGACCAGCCCTACTCCGGGAATCCCTACACCGACCAATTCCAACAAATCAACTCCTACCCGCCTGCCGCGGAAACCCCGGACCCCACCCCAACCCAACAACCCTACTCGGGGCACCATAGGCAACCCCCACAAAACCAGCCACCACAATCGCCAAAACCTGCGCAACCGGAATCATCGGAGCACGAAAAACCAGAAGACAACCAAGCCGAACAACAAAAACCCCGCTTCAATAACCCCTACTCCAACGGCCCAGAAACCTGGCGGTGACCCACCATGACAAACCCCATGCCATCAACCCCACCACCATCACCAATGCCGGCGGCACCAGCACCAGCCCCCACGTCGGCGCCCGCCCCGAACATCACCCGGGTTCTGTTAAAACTCCACTACCTGCTGTGGACCCGCTCCCTCAAAAGCAACAAAAGCGCGATGATTATGAACATCTTCATCGCCCTCTACGCCCTCATCGGGCTCACAGTCTTCGGCATCACCATGGGCGTGGACCTCTCCGCGGGGCGCTACGCATCCCTGGCCGGAGCGGTAGGAATTGGCACCGCCGCCTACATCATGATCGCCATCATGATTCCCTCAGGCGAAGGCCAGCTTTCCCCCGAATCATTCTCCGCCCTGCCGCTGACCGTCCGGCAACTCATGCCCAGCTTCTTCCTCGTCCAAGTGCTGCAAATTCGCGGCTTCATGGCTGTGCTGTGCACCACTGTCACCGCAATCATTGCGGCCGTTGCTATTGCCGGAAGCGCCGGGATAATAGCGGTCGTGGTGTTGGTGGTGGCCATGGTGCTGAGCCTGCTATTGGTTATTGTGGTGGCGGAATCCTTAGCAATGGCGATGTCCGGCAGCGCCAACCAGAGCAGTAGCAGCAAAAACAAACAAATCTATGTGGCCTT
>ERZ773035.347-NODE-347-length-39245-cov-10.437408_pt1 | contig 39245 bp, 41 predicted proteins | sample MGYA00511487_ERZ773035 | MGnify/ENA primary metagenome ERZ773035 (study PRJEB29015, sample SAMEA2737985) | human oral metagenome | biome: human oral; feature: human-associated habitat; material: dental | place: China | collected 2024 ...
GTAAATAAATTAATAAAAACAGAATATCTTATGACAAAATCACTTATCAGGATGCGAATGTCTTCGCACGACGCCCACTATGGCGGTAATTTGGTAGACGGAGCAAAAATGCTGCAACTCTTTGGCGATGTCGCTACCGAACTTTTGATTATCAACGACGGAGACGAAGGTCTCTTCTGTGCTTACGACAACGTAGAGTTTCTGGCACCTGTGTTTGCGGGCGACTACATCGAGGCGGTAGGCGAAATCACAAGTGTAGGCAATAGCAGCCGTAAGATGAAGTTCGAAGCCCGCAAGGTAATAGCTCCGCGTACCGATATATCGGCATCGGCTGCCGATGTACTGGCAGAACCTATCGTTGTTTGCCGTGCCACAGGCACTTGTGTAGTACCCAAAGATTGTCAAAGAATCAAGCATTGAGTAAGTTATGGATAAATTGATAATAACCGCCGCTATCTGCGGTGCAGAGGTGATGAAAGAACAAAACCCCGCCGTACCGTACACTGTCGAAGAGATTGTGCGTGAAGCCAAATCGGCTTACGACGCCGGTGCTGCCGTGGTTCATATACACGTTCGCGAAGACGACGGCACTCCCACGCAGAGCAAAGAACGTTTCAAAGTATGTATCGATGCCGTGCGTAAGGTCTGCCCCGATGTGATACTGATACCGTCGACAGGCGGTGCCGTCGGTATGACAGCCGAAGAACGCCTGCAACCGACCGAACTCTTCCCCGAAATGGCTACGCTCGACTGCGGCACCTGCAACTTCGGCGACGACGTATTCGAAAACACTATGCCTATGATGCGTGCCTTCGGCAAACGTATGATAGAGAACAATATCAAACCCGAATACGAGTGTTTCGAGATGGGACACCTCGATACCATTCTCCGAATGGCTGCCAAAGGCGAAGTGCCGGGGGATCCGATGCAGTTCAACTTCGTGCTGGGCGTACCCGGTTGTACTCCCGCCACGGTAGAGAACCTCGTTTGGTTGGTGCGTAATATCCCGTCGGGCTCCACTTGGACATCGACAGGTATAGGTCGCAGTGCCTTTACCCTTGCTGCTCCTACTATCGTAATGGGCGGCAACGTACGCGTAGGATTCGAAGACAACCTCTATATCTCGCGTGGCGTGTTGGCAAAATCGAACGGCGAACTTGTAGAAAAAGTCGTACGCCTCTCTCGCGAACTCGGCAGAGACATAGCATCGCCCGCCGAAGCACGTAAAATACTGAATCTGAAAACTGCCTGACACAGTATAGGTGGCAATAAAAAACACATATATATTATATTGTTATGACCGATTTTCAAAAACAAATCCTGGAGGGAATCCCCGACGTATTGCCTCCAAAGAAAGAGTACGACCCGAGTATCAATCACGCTCCTAAACGTAAAGATATCTTGTCGGAAGCCGAAAAACGTTTGGCTATCCGCAATGCATTGCGATATTTTCCTGCCAAACACCACAAAGAGCTCGCAGCCGAGTTTGCCGACGAACTCAAACGTTATGGCAGAATCTATATGTATCGTCTCCGCCCCGACTACGAGATGAAGGCACGCAATATCGACGAGTATCCTGCCCGCAGCCGTCAGGCAGCAGCTATTATGCTGATGATAAACAACAACCTCGATTATGCAGTGGCTCAGCATCCTCACGAACTAATAACCTACGGCGGCAACGGGGCTGTCTTCCAAAACTGGGCTCAGTATCGCCTCACGATGCAGTATCTGGCAAAGATGACCGACGAGCAGACACTCGTAATGTATTCGGGACACCCGATGGGGCTTTTCCCTTCACACAAAGATGCTCCGCGTGTGGTCGTTACCAACGGTATGGTTATACCTAACTACTCGAAGCAGGACGACTGGGAAAAGTTCAACGCTCTGGGAGTATCGCAGTACGGACAGATGACGGCAGGTTCGTATATGTACATCGGACCTCAGGGTATAGTTCACGGTACTACAATTACCGTGATGAATGCAGCCCGTATGCGACTCAAAGCCGGCGAGACCGACATACACGGTATGTTGTTCGTCTCCTCTGGCTTGGGAGGAATGTCGGGAGCTCAGCCCAAAGCAGGTAATATTTCGGGGGTGGTATCGGTCGTTGCCGAAATCAACCCTAAGGTGGTGAAGAAACGCTTCGACCAAGGTTGGGTCGACGAAATCCATACCGACCTCGACAAACTTATTGCACGCATACGTGAAGCACAGGCTAAGAAAGAGGCTGTCTCGTTTGCTTATCAGGGCAATGTTGTCGATTTGTGGGAGAAGCTTGCCGAGCAAAACGTTGCCGTCGACCTCGGCTCAGACCAGACGTCGCTGCACAATCCTTGGGCAGGCGGGTACTATCCTGTGGGTTACTCTTACGAAGAGTCGAACCGTATGATGGCCGAACGTCCCGAGGAGTTCAAGAAAGCGGTGCAGGAGTCTCTGCGTCGTCAGGTGACGGCAATAAATAAGATTGCCGAGCGAGGAATGTATTTCTTCGACTATGGCAATGCTTTCCTTCTCGAGTCGTCGCGTGCGGGAGCCGATATAATGAAAGGCGATAAGTTCAAATATCCGTCGTATGTGCAGGATATTATGGGACCTATGTTTTTCGACTACGGTTTCGGTCCTTTCCGCTGGGTGTGTACCTCGTGTAAACCCGAAGACCTTGCCGTTACAGACCGTATCGCTACCGAAGTACAGGAAGAGATACTACGTACGGCTCCTGCCGAAATAGCCAATCAGATAAAAGATAATATCCATTGGGTACGTGAGGCAAACAAAAACCGTCTCGTGGTAGGTTCGCAGGCACGTATCCTGTATGCCGACTCCGAAGGACGTACACGGATAGCCGAAGCCTTCAACAACGCTATCAAGCGAGGCGAAATATCGGCTCCGATAGTACTTGGCAGAGACCACCACGACGTGTCGGGCACCGACTCTCCGTACCGCGAAACATCGAACATATACGACGGTTCGTCGTTCACTGCCGATATGGCTGTTCAGAACTGTATCGGCGACAGCTTCCGCGGAGCAACTTGGGTGTCGATACACAACGGTGGCGGCGTCGGCTGGGGCGAAGTAATAAACGGCGGCTTCGGTATGGTTATCGACGGTACTGCAGACAGCGACAGACGGCTGAAGAATATGCTCCTCTGGGACGTAAACAACGGTATTGCCCGTCGCAGCTGGGCGCGCAATAGAGGTGCTATGTTCGCTATCGAACGCGAGATGAACCGTACGCCAAATCTCGAAGTAACGATGCCGAATATAGTAGACGACGGCATTATCGAAGGATTGACATTTTAGTTTCAACATTGTTAATAATTAGATGCAGCGGTTGCCCGACAACAAAAGGCAGCCGCTGTTTTTTCATTTCTGAAAATAAAGTTGTAATTTTGCCGTACCGAAGCCGATAATGTTATTTTATTGATTCGCACCGACGACAAACAACAATACCAATACATTCGTATATGTCTACCAACAACAAACCTATCGCTTTCTTACCCGTATTCACGGGCACCAATTGCGACTACGATACGGCGAAAGCCTTTACCAAAGCGGGAGCCGAAGTTACGACTGCCGTATTCAGAAACCTTACGAGCGACGATATCGTCTCTTCTATCGACGAGATGTGTACCAAGATATCGAGGTGCAGCATCTTGGCTCTATCGGGCGGCTTCTCCTCGGGCGACGAACCCGATGGTAGCGGTAAATTCATCGCCAACGTACTGGGCAACGCTAAAATCACCGAGCAGGTACATGCTCTACTCGACAGGGGCGGGCTGATACTCGGTATATGCAACGGCTTCCAAGCACTCATAAAATCGGGGCTACTGCCTTACGGACGACTGGGCTGCATTACCGAAGAGTCGCCGACACTCTTCAGAAACGATATCAACAGACATATATCGCTCATCGCACGCACAAGAGTGAGTTCGGTAGCATCGCCGTGGTTGGCAGGGTTTGAGATAGGAGAGATTCATTCGGTGGCTATGTCGCATGGCGAAGGCAAAATAGTGATTTCAGACCGACTCGCAAAACAACTTTTCGAGCGGAATCAGATAGCTTTTCAGTATGTCGACCCCGAAGGCAACGTTACTATGCAAGAGCCTTTCAACCCAAACGGTTCGATGTATGCCATCGAAGGTATGATATCAGAAAACGGACAGATACTCGGCAAGATGGGACACTCTGAGCGATACGAAAACAATCTTTTCAAAAATATCTATGGTAATATGCAACAAAAGATATTCGAGAATGCTGTGAATTATCTAACCTCAAAACGCATCTGACCGATATGCAAGGCGAACTACTCTATACGGGAAAAACGAAACAGATTTTCGGTACCGACGACCCCGACCTTATCGTCGTACACTACAAAGACGACGCCTTGGCATACAACGGTATAAAGCGGGCACAGATAGCCAACAAGGGTGTTTTGAACAATAAAATATCGGCCATAATATATGGTATGCTCGAGAAAGAGGGCTTCCACACGCATTTCGTCAAACGGCTCAGCGACCGCGACCAACTCTGTCGCCGCAAAAGGCAAATCATAAAACTCGAATTTATAGTACGTAATATTGCCGCAGGCTCGATGGCTAAACGGCTCGGACTCAAAACAGGCACGCAGTTGGCAACCCCAGTGTACGAAATCACCTATAAAAACGACGCCTTGGCAGACCCCATCATCAACGAACACCACGCCGTAGCTCTCGGGCTGAGTTCGTACGAAGAGCTTGCCGAGATACACGACGTAGTAGCAAGACTCAACACTACTCTACAACGCATTTTCGCACAGATAGGCGTTACTCTGGTCGATGCTAAGTTCGAATTCGGACGCACTGCCGACGGCACTCTTGTCGTTGCCGACGAGATATCGCCCGATACCACACGCTTGTGGGACACGAAGACGCTCGAAAGTCTCGACCGCGACCGCTTCCGTAAAGATTTAGGCAAAATATCTGAAGCATACGAAGAGATTCTCAACCGCCTCTCTTCGATAGCGTAAATCAATACTCTTCTTCATTCGCTCCGCACTGCAAGTCGAGATTTACTTCGCACTGTCGGATGCAATTGAATTGGATTGGTTAGTAAAAAAACACTTCTTACATAATCAGTTAAACAACAAAGAATAACAAATGCTTTTTATATGATGAGATTTCAGAAAAAAATTAGAACGATAGTTTGCCTTTTATCTCTGAAAGCACATACTTTACCTGCTTGTTTTTCGTTGTATCATAACGACTTATAATGCCAGTTGTTTAATTGTAGAAATCAAAATTTATACCTAATTTTACTCATTGACCTGAAAACCAATAACTTAACCAGTTTTAAGTTATTGATAATAATTAATAATCGATTACATTATGATACCTAAAATAATACATTACTGTTGGTTTGGTAGAGGACAAATGCCCGATTTGGCTATCAAATGTATAAAATCGTGGTAGCAATATTTACCCGATTATGAGCTAAAACTATGGAATGAAGACCATTTCGATATAAATTCCAACCAATACGTAAAAGAAGCATACGAAGCTCGCAAATTTGCTTTTGTAACCGACTATGTACGTCTTTATGCATTATATACGGAGGGAGGCATATATATGGATACTGATGTAGAAATCGTCAGACCGCTCGACGACTTACTACGCTTACCTGCATTTTCGGGGTACGAAAGCAATAAATACAACAACTTCCCAACAGGCTTAATGGCAAGCGCCAAGAACGGTATATGGGTAAAGGAACAATTGGATTATTACACCGACAAACACTTCTTTAGAGCAGACGGGACATACGATATGACTACAAATACTCAGACAATATCTAATATAATGATTTAGAATGGATTCAAGTTGGATGGAAAGTATAAAGTGTATAAAAACGATATGCACTGCTTTCCAAAAGACTATTTTTGTCCTAAGACAAGTACCGGAGTTTTGAAGTTAACAAAGAACACTTACTGCATACACCATTTTGCCGGATCGTGGCAAGAACTTACTAATGGTCAAAAGGTCAAGCGATTTATTACAAGAAAGATATTGGGCGTATGCATTACAGATAAATTCGTACAACTCAAAAGGCAATTAAAAACGGATAAAATATTAGATAATCTAAAAATCATATCAGGTAGATAACGAGAAAAGGTGCAGAAAAAATAAATTTTTCCTACACCTCCTCACTATGAAAAAAACTGATTCTATCTATCTTAGCCTAAGACTTTTACCAAATGATGAACTTTATTAATCATTCCCATTATCGATGGGGTATCATCGTGTTCTACTATCTGGTTCATTTTGTGTAGTCCAAGAGCGTCTAATGTGCGTTTCTGCACGGCAGGACATTTAATCCTACTTTTTACTTGCTGAATTTTTATTTTTGCCATTACTATTTCCTCCTGATATTTTTTAACCGTTAAACACTTTATCTACCGAAATACCACGATTTTGAGCCACAGTAACGGGATCTCTAAGTTCGCTCAACGCTTGGAAAGTTGCCTTCACCAGATTGTGCGGATTCGACGAACCTTTCGATTTTGCCAAAATGTCGGTGATACCCACACTCTCCAAAACGGCACGCATAGCACCACCGGCTTTTACTCCCGTACCGTGTGCAGCTGGTTTGAGTAATATTGTCGCTCCACCGAAATGTGCTGTTTGTTCGTGCGGAATAGTTCCTTTGTGTACAGGCACTTTGATGAGGTTTTTACGAGCAGCTTCCGTACCTTTCTGCATAGCAGCGGCTACTTCGCCTGCTTTTCCGAGCCCCCAACCTACTACGCCATTGCCGTCTCCGACTACTACGATAGCAGCAAAACTGAAAGCACGTCCCCCTTTCGTCACCTTTGTTACACGATTTACAGCAACCAGACGCTCTTCCAACTGAGCGTCGGACTCTATATTCACTCTATTTCTTTTATATTCTGCCATAATTTCTTCTTAAAAATTTAAACCGTTTTTACGGGCAGCTTCAGCCAATTCTTTCACTCTGCCATGATATAAATAACCGCTTCGGTCGAAGACCACAGACTGAATACCTGCTTCTTGAGCATTTCGGGCGATAAATTCACCGACTTTGGCAGCCTGCTCTTTTTTATTCATCTTATCTTTTATTGCCAACGACGAAGCCGAGGCAAGAGTCTTTCCGGCAACATCGTCTATAATCTGAGCATATATCTGAGTATTACTTCTGAAGACCGACAAACGTGGCTTTTCGGGTGTTCCCGATATTTTACTTCTTATATGAGCCCTTATTTTTGCTCTTCTTTCTATTTTTCCTACCATGATTTACTGATTTTTAAACGATTATTTACTTGCTGTCTTACCTGCTTTCTTGCGGATAACTTCGCCTTTAAACAATACTCCTTTACCTTTGTAAGGTTCAGGCTTACGGAACGAACGTATCTTCGCACAAACTTGTCCAAGTAGCTGCTTATCGGCAGATTCGAGGGTAATGAGCGGATTCTGATTACGTTCGGTAACGGTAGTAAGTTTTATCTCGTTTGGCAACTGCATATATATATTATGCGAGAAACCCAACGACAACTCTAAAATCTGACCCTGATTCGAGGCACGGAAACCGACCCCTACAAGTTCAAGTGTCTTGGTATAACCTTCAGATACACCGACAACCATATTATGTATCAAAGCACGATACAAGCCGTGATAAGATCTAATCTGAGGCAGATCACTATGACGTGTAAATGAGATATTACCGTCTTCGATAGCGATATCGATACTCGGGTCGATACTCTGAGAGAGTTCGCCTTTGGGGCCTTTTACCGATACAATGCCTTTTTCGGCTTTAACGGTCACTCCGGCAGGAATTTTTATTGGTAGTTTACCTATTCTTGACATGGTCTTTCCCTCCAAACATTAATAAACATAACACAATACTTCTCCGCCGACTTCAAGCGAACGAGCCTCCTTGTCGGTCATTACACCTTTCGATGTAGAAAGAATAGCAATGCCTAATCCATTGAGTACTCGAGGCATATTTTTGTACCCAACATAACGACGAAGACCGGGAGTAGATACTCTGACAATCTTCTTAATAGCGTTAACCTTGTTAACCGGATCGTATTTCAAGGCTATTTTGATTGAACCTTGAGGACCTTCATCTATAAACTTGTAGTTCAGGATGTAGCCCTTTTCAAAAAGTACTCTCGTAATCTCTTTCTTGAGATTAGAGGCAGGAATCTCTACTACACGGTGCTTGGCACTTACTGCATTACGCACCCTTGTTAAGTAGTCTGCAATAGGGTCTGTCATAAAACAATTAAATTTAAATTAACCCCCTCTAAGTGGGGCAATATTTAGTTAATATTCAAAGATTTCCGTTACAAAGAAGCCTTATAATCTGACCTCTCGAAAGGAATTGCAAAAGTAATACTTTTTTTAAAACAAAAAAAATAGTGCTTCACTTTTCTGCAAAAAATATTTGTTCACGGGTAAGTAATTGGTTACGAACAGCTATATAAACACGCTTCCGCCAAATTATATATCATTGCAAATCAACACGATAGTCGCGTTAGTATTAAAACTATTCAAGATTACTTTAGATGATATTTTTCCCCTATTGCTAATTTTTACTTGTAGAGCGTATTCCACACGGATTTGTCTTGTTATATGGTTTGTGGTTTGGCAGTTGCCAATGTCAAACAGGCATTTCTTGATACACTCTACCATTTATCTTTTTACCATTCAAACACTTATTTCGTTTTATGCCATCGCTACCCCATGTGCCCCATTGTTTAAAAAAGAATGCTGTTTCTTGTTTTTTACATTGCTCTTTAATAGAAAGAACCCATTCTGTGAGCATTGGTCTTGCGCTTACTCCGCTTTCTCCGCCGACAATAACCCAATCAATACGCTCCAAATCAAGTTTCCCTAAGTCTTCTAAAAGGGGTTCACAAGATAAGAAACGAATAGAAGCAGCCTCAAGGTTTCTAAGTATATCTATTCTACTTTTAGATACTTTATTTTCCACCGTAACTCCTAACCAAGCATTTTTAGGGGTTTCACGGCTACTAAAATACTCATTCATTATTTCAGCTCTTTTGGTGAGAATTTGGTATCTGTGGTGAGGCGTTTGTTTGATAATGTTCATAACTTTATCAATAAACTCAAAGGGAACATCTTTATGAAACAAATCGCTCATTGAACACACAAAAATAGTATGAGGTTTTTTCCATAACATAGGTTCTTGCAAACTATCTTCATGCAAAGTAAGGGTGAACCCATTTTTATATTTTTCTTGTCCCATCGCCTGCAACCTACGAGCCATAACCTCTGCATAACAATTCTGACAACCTGCCGAAAACTTTGTACAGCCTGTTATCGGATTCCATGTTTTATCCGTCCATTCTATTTTGGTTGTTTTCATCGTTTCCTATTTTACAAGCTTAAAATCAATAATTCGTCTATTTTTGTACACTTGTTCATAATTAACTAACGGACTTCTCCCTTCAAATGTTATCAACTTGTCTTTTTTCATTTTTAATATTACCTCTGAAGCATGTTTATCAATATGTCCTTCTTTTAGTGTAAAATCATACGCTTTTTTATTGCTGTCTATTTCACCCTTTAGAATTAGATTTTGTAACTTCATTGAAAATTCTTCTATTTTGTTGTATATAGGTGTACCAAAAAGATCTTGTTGATACAGGGATTTTTCTCCATCATTGTTAATATCAAAATTTGCTTCTCCGTTTAATTCGTTACGTTTCCACGAGGTTTTCAAAAATTTATCTACTGCACGAGGATGCTTAGCACCAAAAATAATTCCGTAAATATTAGTCCCCTTTTTTATTGTAAATGGATATAAAGATAGTTTCGTATCTTGAGGCAAACGACTTTTTAGTTGCTCTAAGATACTTTTATGTATATATTTGTAAGGATTTTCTTTAGCTTTTTCAATATCTATATTGATATTGCCCTTAAATCCCGGTGTTTCCCCAAATCTCAGAAAATAAGAGGATGATACATAATATAGAAAATCCGCAGTATTAGTATTGGCTAATTCTAAAAAATATTTATCTGACAAGAATTTAATGCCATTTTGGTCTATATAAACGAGTGAGGGTTTATTTTTGATAGTTGATATTTTCTCTAAAAACAAAACCTCAAAATCTTTATTGCAATACTCAATATAAATCTGAGCTCTGCTAAGTTCGCTATTATGCTTAATGTAGGTGTTGCAAGACTCTTGAAGTTTGTCGAATTTGTCTTTGTCAAACTCATTAAAACACAAATTGATTTTTGTATTCTTTTGAAATATATTTCCTATTTGATTTTTAATCTGTCTCAAAATACGTATTGGACTACCTTCAACCCCATTTTTATCATAACCTGGTCCTGCAAAAAAATCAAAAATCCATAATTCTTTGTATTCTCCCATTATAAAAGTAGGCAACCACTCTTTTGCGTAATCCTCAAATATCATGAGTTTTGTTAATGTAGCCTCATCGAACGGTTTTTTATGATGGTCTATTCCTGACATATTTTTTTCTCCTTATATTTTTATAATTTCAACGTTCATATTTCAATCTCCTTTCGTTTGTTTCATTTTACCCCAGCCACTTTTTCTGCACTGCTTTTTTCCGCTTCGTGGGATTCAATTTATTTAAGTTTGTTTCCCCTGAAATTATCGGGCAAAGTTAGATATAAATTTCGGTTGCTGCAATTATATCGAAAACACTTATGCAATATACTCATATCCAATTGAATACACAAGGGATTTGTTATCAAATTTATATTGAATATTATCTTTTTGGGGGCGTAATTCAAAAATTTAATGTACATTTGCAGCGGTTTAGTGAGATTTATTCTCCCTTTCCCGTGTTTTACCGCTACGCAAAACATTGTTTTAAATATCATTTCACAGACTCGCATATATGAGCAAGATAGCAGATACCCCGTTGATGAAGCAGCATAAGGAGATAAAAGAGAAGTATCCCGATGCATTGCTGCTATTCAGGGTAGGCGACTTCTACGAGACCTTTGCCGAAGATGCCGTCAAAGCAGCCTCCATATTGGGCATCACGCTTACCAAGCGGCAAAATGGGGCGGCGGCTCACGTGGAGTTGGCAGGTTTCCCGCATCACGCATTGGATACCTACCTGCCCAAGCTTGTCAGAGCAGGCTTGCGGGTGGCTGTCTGCGACCAGCTCGAAGACCCGAAGCTTACCAAAACACTGGTAAAACGCGGTGTTACCGAGCTTGTTACCCCCGGTGTATCGACCAACGATAATGTGCTGGCTGTGGGAGAAAACAACTTTTTGTGTGCCGTACATTTCGACAAAAATCAGGTGGGCATATCGTTCCTCGACATATCCACAGGCGAATTTTATCTGAGCCAAGGCTCTTTGGAATACGCCGAGAAACTTTTCAACTCGTTTGCACCCAAAGAAGTACTCTACGAGCGAAAAAACCGAAAACTTTTCGAGGAGGCACTGCCCACCAAGATAGCCAAATTCGAACAAGATGACTGGGTCTATACCATAGAGTCGGCACGCGATAGGCTCTTCAAACAGTTCGAAGTAAACTCGTTCAAAGGGTTTGGCGTCGAACACCTTACCTGCGGTATCATTGCAGCGGGAGCCATACTCTATTACCTCGACCAGACGGAACACAAGCAGATATCGCATATCACCAAGATATCGCGTATCGAAGGCAGCCATTATGTATGGCTCGACCGTTTCACTATACGCAACCTCGAACTGCTCGAATCGCCCAACGATGAGCATAATACGCTTTTTGCCGTGCTCGACAGAAACAAAACCCCGATGGGAAGCCGTCTGATGAGACGTTGGCTAACATTTCCTCTCAAAGAGGTGAAGCCTATCACCGACCGACTGAGCGTAGTAACACACTTCTACCGCAACCCCGAACAGAGAACTATTATCGAAGAGAGTCTCGATAAAATAGGCGACTTGGAAAGAATACTCTCGAAGGTAGCCGTCGGACGAATAAATCCCCGCGAGATGTGGCAACTGATGACGGCACTCAAAGCTATCAAGCCGATAAAAGCTACCTGCACGGAAACGACAGACAATCTGATGATGGCTTCGTTCGGAGAGCAACTCAATGAGTGCAACACTCTGATAGAGAAGATAAAACGCGAGATAGTGGAAGACCCGCCTGCTACGCTGGCAAAAGGCGGTGTGATAGCCTCCGGTGTCGATGCGGAGCTCGATGAATTGCGTAAGATATCGTCGTCGGGTAAGAGCTACCTACAACAAATACTCGAACGCGAGTCGGCAGCAACGGGCATACCGTCGATGAAGATAAACTACAATCAGGTGTTCGGGTACTATATCGAAGTTACCAACGCCCACAAAGACAAAGTACCTCAAACGTGGATACGCCGACAGACACTGACATCGGCAGAGCGATACATCACCGAAGAGCTCAAAGAGTACGAGACAAAAATATTGGGAGCCGAAGAGAAAATACTTGCTCTTGAGCAGCGTATTTTCGACGCCCTCATAAGCAGCGTAAGTCAGTTTATTGCCACCATACAGCTCGATTGCAATATCTTGGCACAGATAGACTGTCTGCTGAGTTTCACCCGAATATCGCAAGAAAACCGCTACAACTGCCCCATAGTAAACGACAGCACGACGATAGACATACGCCAAGGACGACACCCCGTCATCGAAAAAAATCTGCCGATAGGCGAGAGCTACGTACCTAACGATATTCTGTTGGACGACGAAAATCAACAGATAATCATCATAACAGGACCCAATATGGCGGGTAAATCGGCACTGCTCCGACAGACGGCTCTCATAGTGCTTATGGCTCAGATAGGGTGCTACGTACCTGCCGAGAGTGCTTCGATAGGTATTGTGGATAAGATATTTACCCGAGTAGGAGCATCGGACAATATCGCTTCGGGCGAAAGTACCTTTATGGTAGAGATGAACGAGGCGGCAAGTATTCTTAACAATATATCCGACAGAAGCCTGATACTCTTCGACGAACTCGGCAGAGGCACATCTACATACGATGGCATATCGATAGCTTGGGCGATAGTGGAATATATCCACGAGATGCCTAAATGCAGAGCCAAAACACTCTTTGCTACGCACTATCACGAACTCAACGAGATGGAGCGGTCGTATCGACGGATAAAAAACTACAACGTATCGGTACGTGAGGTAGACGGCAAAGTACTTTTTATCCGTAAGCTCGTAAGAGGCGGCTCCGAGCACAGTTTCGGTATCCACGTAGCCAAGATAGCGGGTATGCCGCCATCGGTAATAAAGCGTGCCGACGAGATACTGCTACAGCTCGAAAACTCTCAAAGACAGTCCGATAGCGTAGGCAAATCGATGAAAAATGCCTCACAACGAGCAGGAATACAGATGACGCTCTTCGAACTCGACGACCCTGTCTTGAGCCAGATACGCGACGAGATACTCAAGCTCGATATCAACAGCCTCGCCCCAATAGACGCGCTGAACAAGCTAAACTCGATAAAAACGATTCTGACGGGTAAGTCGTCGTAAGTACTTACGCTCTCGCCCCGTCTCCAATCGTATACCCATAATCGATAAATTTAGCTTAACTTTGGCGTTCCGAAAAAACACGAATTACAAATACACATAATTATGAATAAATTACTTAATATCACTGTTTTAATTGTACTATCCGCATTTTCTGTATTGGCTCAGAAAAATGGCGGAATGTGGCTCCCGACAGAGCTCAACGAGCAGGAAATGAAAGACCTCGGACTCAAAATATCCGTAAAGGATATATTCGACACTACACGACCGAGTATAAAAGACGCTATCGTCCAATTCGGAGGAGGCTGTACGGGTGAGGTAATATCTCCGCAAGGGCTGGTGCTCACGAATCATCATTGCGGCTACGAATATATTCAGTATCACTCATCTGTCGACAATGACCTTCTCAAAAACGGGTTCTGGGCGAAAAGCCGACAGCACGAGTTACCCAACGAAGACCTATCCGTTACTTTCGTAGTCGATATCACCGATATTACCGATAAGATATTGGCAGGTGTCGATGGGCTATCGCACGAAGAGGCTCAGAAGGCTATCGACGACAATATCAAGCGCTTCCAAAAAGAGACGCCGCGTGAGTCGTACCAACACATTGTAGTAAAGCCTATGTACGACGGCAATAAATATTATGCCTTCCTAAGCGAGACTTACAACGATGTAAGGCTTGTAGCCGCACCGCCTCAGTCGATAGGCAAGTTTGGTGCCGATACCGACAACTGGAAATACCCGCGACACACGGGCGACTTCTCCATTTTCAGGATATATGCCGACAAAAACAACCGTCCAGCTCCATATTCGCCCGACAACGTTCCTTTCAAACCAAAATATTATCTCCCCATCTCCATAAAAGAGCTCAAAGAGGGCGATTTCACCTTCATATTCGGATATCCGGGCAGAACCTCCGAATATCTGCCTGCTGCAGCTATAGAACAGATAATCACACACACCGACCCTACAAGAATAGCCGTCAGAGATATTACGCTCAAAATATTGGATGAAAAGATGAGGCAAGACGACGCCACACGTATCAAATACGCGTCCAAATACGCCATCATATCGAATGCTTGGAAAAAATGGCAGGGCGAACTCAAAGGACTCAAGAGAAGCAACGCCGTACAGAAACGAAGAGAATACGAAGGCAAACTCAAAGCCCTCAACCCCGATATAGTGAAGATACTTTCCGAGATGGAACGCCTCTACGACGAACAAAATAGATACGTCAGAACCAATACGATATGGGGTGAACTCTTCCGAAACTCCGAAACGCTGTATCTATCGTCGCTATATCATAAAATATTGACTTTAAGCTCGCAAGGCGAACTTACCGAAGACAATAAACTCGAAATCAAAAATCGAATAAAGGCTATCTATCGCGATTTCGACCCTACGCTCGACCTCAAGGTTACTGCCGGTATCTTCGAGTATTACACCCGCAACACTCCTAAAGAATTTTTAGCCAACGACTTTGCTCGCTATACCGATGCTCATACAAGTCTGCCGCTATTTCAGAAGTGGGCTGCTAAGTCTGTGGTAATCAATAACGATACCACTCGCTTAGACGCTCTTTTTGGCGACAATCGCACTCTCATTGCCAAGATACGGAACGATAAGTTCGTCGATATGTATAGCCGTTTTCTCCAAGCTTGTACCGATAATTGCCTCGACCACAACAAGAAGATACAAAACAGTATCAACGATTTGCAGAAACGCTATATGGCTCTGCAAATGACCACCGACAAAGACAAGGCATTTTTCCCCGACGCCAATTTCACATTGCGAGTATCGTATGGGCAGATACGTGGCTCGGAGCCTGCCGATGCTATTGAATACAAGTATCAGACCACTCTCGATGGGGTTATAGAGAAATATATACCGGACGATTATGAGTTTGATGTGCCGAAAAAATTGCTCGAACTTTACCATAAACGCGACTTCGGAAGGTACGCCAATTCGCAGGGCAAGATACCCGTAGCCTTTACCGCCACCAACCACACTACCGGCGGCAATTCGGGATCGCCTACCATCGATGCCAACGGAAACCTTATCGGACTCAACTTTGACAGACAGTGGGAAGGCACTATGAGCGACATATATTTCGACCCCCAACTTTGTCGGAATATTATGGTCGATATACGTTATATTCTGTTCATTATCGACAAATTTGCCGACTCACAGTGGTTGCTCCGCGAGCTGACTATCATTGATAAATAAGACACTCATACAAAAAACTACAAAACCAATCGATATGCTAAACCTTATCGGTTGGTTTTCTTATATATGTGATTGTGAGGGTATTATTTCAATATATCCACGACCCATAAAAACATCGTGTTTTTCTTGCTATTTTCGAAGGCTATTTTTTATGGTCGATATTTTCACACGATTGCGTGAATCATAAATTATACCTAATTTTGCCCCGAATTTACAGCGACTATATAATATATGTTATATGTTTATGCTTAACCTATGATATACAGTGTTTTTCCTAATAAAATCTTATACACCGATGAACTTCATACAAGAAATAAAATGGCGTGGAATGTTGCACGATATTATACCCGGTACCGAGGATATTCTCACCGGTGGTAGGGTATCGGCATATCTCGGTATCGACCCCACAGCCGATTCGCTACACATAGGGCACCTCTGCGGCATAATGATGCTCAGACACTTCCAGCTTTGCGGACACAAACCGATAGTTCTAATCGGAGGAGCTACGGGTATGATAGGCGACCCGTCGGGAAAGTCCGAAGAGCGAAATCTCCTCGACGTAGCCACTATCCGCCACAATCGTATGGCTATAAAGAAGCAGCTACGCAAGTTTCTCGACTTCTCGCCCTCGGCACCCAATGCAGCCGAGATTGTAAACAATTACGATTGGACTCGCCGCCTTACGTTTCTCGAATTCTCTCGCGACATCGGTAAGCACATCACGGTCAACTATATGATGAGCAAAGACTCCGTAAAGAAACGCCTCGGTAGAGATAGTAGTATCGGTATGAGTTTCACCGAGTTTACTTATCAGTTGTTGCAGGGTTACGACTTTTTGTATCTGTACCGCAACAAAAACTGCCGACTCCAAATGGGCGGCTCCGACCAATGGGGCAATATCACTACCGGTACCGAGCTAATCCGCCGTATCGATAAGGGCGAGGCTTTCGGTATCACCTGCCCGCTTATTACCAAAGCCGACGGCAGCAAATTCGGCAAGACCGAGACAGGCAATATATGGCTATCGCCCGAGTACACCTCTCCGTATAAGTTTTATCAGTTCTGGCTCAATACCGCCGACGACGATGCAAAGCGATATATAAAGATATTCACCGAGCTTACCGAAAAAGAGATAACAGACCTCATAGCCGAACATAACACTGCTCCACACGAAAGAAAACTGCAAAAACGTCTGGCAGAAGAGGTTACTACTATGGTGCATTCAGCCAAAGCCTTGCAGTCGGCTATCGAGGCATCCGAAATACTTTTTGGCAATGCCACCAAGCAACGCCTATTGAAGACCGACGAAAAGACTCTGATGGCTATATTCGAGGGAGTACCGCAATTCGAAATAGACCGAAAGCTGTTCGATACAGGTATACAGCCACTTACTCTCCTTGCTGAGCTTACCGATATATTCCCCTCGAAGGGCGAAGCTCGCAAGACGATACAGGCAAATGGGCTGAGTCTGAACAAAGAAAAATTTACCAACATAGATCAACCGATTACTGCAGCACATCTGATAAAAGATAAATATCTGCTGCTACAAAAAGGCAAGAAAAACTATTTCTGCATCATCGCTAAATGACCGATATTTACTATATGCAGCAAGCCCTCAAAGAGGCTCGTTATGCTTTCGATGAGGGCGAAATACCGATAGGAGCAGTCGTTGTCTGTAACGACAGTATCATAGCTCGTACCCACAACCTTACAGAGCGTCTCAAAGACGTTACGGCTCATGCCGAAATAATGGCTATCACCTCGGCAGCCAATCATCTTGGAGGCAAATACCTTACCGAATGTACGCTCTATGTTACTCTCGAGCCGTGTGTTATGTGTGCCGGTGCTCTGAGTTGGGCACAGATAGGTAGGATAGTATTCGGTGCTGCAGACGAGAAGCGAGGCTTCAGCCGCATCGGCGGTATTTTACATCCCAAGACTGATGTAATCGGTGGTGTTATGAGTGGCGAGTGCAAAGAGTTGATACAAAGTTTTTTCGCAGCAAAAAGATAGACCATTCGCTCATCGGAGACGTTGTTTGCCGATGTGTGTAACACTCTGATTGCCAGCGCTGCGTCGAGGCTAAAGTTATTTTAGACCAATAGTGAAAAAAAATATATAACTTTGTGGTCGTAATTTTTCTCAAATTATAAACTAAAATAGAGTAAATAAGGCTATTATGTGTGGAATAGTAGGTTATGTGGGTAAGCAGCAGGCTTATCCGATATTGATAAAGGGACTCCATCGCCTCGAATACAGAGGCTACGACTCTGCAGGGCTGGCTCTGATAAACGCCAACAACGAACTGAATGTATATAAAACCAAAGGTAAAGTACTTGATTTAGAGCACTTTGTTGAGGGTAAGGATAGTACAGGTTGTATCGGTATAGCCCACACCCGTTGGGCTACTCACGGCGAACCCAGCCAGATAAACGCCCACCCTCATTACTCCAAGACAAAGAATATTGCTCTCATACACAATGGTATTATCGAGAATTATGCCGATTTGAAGAAAAAACTACAAGCCAAAGGCATAGAGTTTGTCTCGGATACCGATACCGAAGTGCTCGTACACCTTATTGAATATATATATCAACGAGACAAAAGCAATATGGTAACAGCCGTACAGGTTGCTCTCAATCAGGTAATAGGAGCTTATGCCATCGCCATAATAGACCGCAACAATCCGGAAACTCTGATAGTGGCACGCAAAAGCAGTCCGTTGGTAATAGGCATAGGCGACGGGGAATTTTTCTTGGCGTCCGACGCTTCGCCTATCGTAGAGTACACCAAGCAGATGATTTTCCTCGACAACGACGAAATAGCCGTCATCAATCTAAAAAGCGGAGTGAAGGTAAAGAAACTCAACAATGTAGAGGTTACCCCAGAAATCAAAGAAGTGATGCTCGATGTTGGGCAATTGGAAAAAGGAGGTTACCCGCACTTTATGCTAAAAGAGATATTCGAGCAGCCCGAATGCCTTATCAACTGTATGAAAGGAAGAGTAAACGTAGACCTGAACGACGTGAAACTCGCCGCTATCATAGACAACAAACAGACACTGCTCAATGCCAACCGTATAGTGATACTTGCTTGTGGTACTTCGTGGCACAGTGGATTGATAGGCAAATACTTAATAGAGACATTCTGTAAGATACCCGTCGATGTGGAGTATGCCTCAGAGTTCAGGTATCGCAATTCGGTAATCAGCCCTAACGATGTGGTGATAGCCATTTCGCAATCGGGCGAGACGGCAGATACATTGGCAGCCATAGAACTTGCACGCGAAAAAGGAGCCTTCGTATACGGTATCTGCAACGCCGTAGGGTCGTCGATACCGCGTGTAACACATACGGGGTCGTACATACACGTCGGACCTGAGATAGGAGTAGCCTCTACCAAAGCATTTACAGGTCAGGTGACGGTACTCACTATGTTTGCTCTGGCTCTGGCAAAAGCAAAAAATATCATAGCACAAGATAAGTTTCTGGAAATGATAAAAGAGCTGTCGCTAATACCCGACAAAATAAGAGAAGTACTCAAACACAACGATAAGATTGCCGATTTGGCAAAGATATTCACATACGCACGCAATTTCATATATCTTGGTCGAGGCTATTGTTTCCCCGTGGCACTCGAAGGAGCCCTGAAACTGAAAGAAATTTCGTACATACACGCCGAAGGCTACCCCGCTGCCGAGATGAAACACGGTCCCATAGCCCTCATAGACGAAGAGATGCCTGTTGTATTCATTGCCACTCAGAATTCTCTATACGAAAAGGTTGTAAGCAATATGCAGGAGGTCAAAGCTCGTAAAGGCAGGATAATAGCCATCGTCAACAAAGGCGACCACAAACTGCAAGAACTTGCCGATTACTGTATCGAGGTTCCCGCTACCGTCGACAGCCTCGAACCGCTTATAACATCGATACCGCTGCAACTGCTGGCATATCACATAGCCGTTTGTAAAGGTAAAAATGTAGACCAACCTCGCAACTTGGCTAAATCCGTAACGGTAGAGTGAGGCGTTTTTTTAGTGAACATTAAATTAGTGTTTTCGGTTGGAAAATGAACACTTCGCACACAACTATCTTCCATAGCGACCGGATACCCTCGCCGTGCTTTGTCATCGACGAACGGCTGCTGAGGCAAAACCTCGACACTATCGCACAAGTAAGCCGCAGAGCAGGTGTCGAGATTATAATGGCATTCAAGGCGTTTGCTATGTGGAAGGTCTTCCCCATAATAAAAGAGTACGTTACACATACCACGGCAAGTTCGCTTGCCGAAGCTCGTTTATCGGTAGATAAGTTCGGCAACAAGGCTCATCTTTACGCTCCCGCCTATACCGACGGCGAGTTCGACGAATTGGTGGAGTGCAGCACACATATAACGTTCAATTCGTTGGCTCAGTTCGAGAAGTATTACGGTCGTACCCAAGGCAGAGACATATCGTGCGGCTTGCGGATAAACCCCGAAATATCGGTGGTGGAGACCGACCTCTACAACCCCGCCAAAGCGGGCTCGCGTTTAGGAATCACAGCCGAACAGCTCCCCGAGAAACTACCCGACGGTGTAGAAGGTCTTCATTTCCACGTACTTTGCGAAAACTCGTCGTTCGACTTGGAAAAAGTACTTGTAGGCTTGGCAGACAAATTCGACCGACAACTGCGGCAAGTAAAGTGGCTCAATATGGGCGGTGGACACCTAATGACCCGTAAGGGCTACAATATCAATCACCTAATAGAAGTTATATCGGCTTTCAGACAGAAATACCCGCATCTGCACATAATACTCGAACCCGGTGCCGCTTTCGTATGGCAAACAGGCGTACTCAAAGCACAGATAGAAGACATAGTAGAGAATCACGGTATTCGGACGGCGATGCTTAACGTATCGTTTGCCTGCCACATGCCCGACTGTCTCGAAATGCCCTATCAACCACGCATATACGGAGCCGAGATGACCCAACCCGATGCTCTGGGGAACAACGTCTATCGTATGGGAGGCAATTCGTGTCTTTCGGGCGATTTCGTCGGTAGCTGGGTATTCCCGAAGCCGCTCGTGGTAGGCGACACTATCATATTCGAAGATATGATTCATTATACTACGGTGAAAACCACGATGTTCAACGGTGTATCGCACCCGTCGATCGGTATCGTAAAAGAAAATGGTGAGTTTGTTTTGCTCAAACAGTTTACTCACCAAGATTATTTCGACCGTATGTGTTGATACGCTAGCGGAAAAAGAGGGATTCGAACCCCCGGTACGGTTGCCCGTACACCGCATTTCGAGTGCGGCTCATTCGACCACTCTGACATTTTTCCGTAAATGAATCGAGAGTGCAAAGGTACAAAAAAATATTATACGATATTGTTATTTTAAACAAAATAGAAAAAAACGACAGAAAAATAGCTATGGAAAGGCGACATACAATAGAGGTACATGTAGGCAACATAGGCATAGGCGGCAGCAATCCTGTGCGTGTGCAGACAATGACCAATACGGATACCAACGATATAGAAGGCTCTGTGGAGCAGATAAAACGCTGTGTGGCTGCGGGAGCCGAGATTATAAGACTAACGACACAAGGCGAACGTGAGGTCAATAGCGTTGCGGAGATAAAAAGACGCCTCGCTGCCGACGGTATTGTCGTACCCCTTGTTGCCGACGTGCATTTTAGCTCTTCGGTAGCACTCAAAGCCGCCTGCGTAGTCGATAAAGTACGTATCAACCCAGGCAATTTCATCAAACCGATAAAAAAAGATTTCACCACAGACTACACCGAAGAAGAGTTTGAGCAGGAGCGTCTGGTGCTAAGAGAACGTTTTGTGGAGTTTCTCGATGTCTGCAAAAAACACCATACGGCAGTGCGTATAGGTGTCAATCACGGTTCGCTCGGCGAGCGTATGATGAATCGTTATGGCGATACGCCTATGGGTATGGCAGAGAGCTGTTTGGAGCTTTTGCGTATGTGTCGCCAAGAGAATTTCGACCAGATAGTGATTTCTCTAAAAGCCTCTAACACAGTATTAATGATAGAAGCAGTGAAATTATTGGTAGAAAAAATGGACGCCGAAGACTTCCATTTTCCTCTCCATCTTGGCGTTACCGAGGCAGGCGACGGCGAAGACGGACGTATCAAATCTGCCGTCGGTATAGGTTCGCTCCTTGCCGTCGGTATAGGCGATACTATCAGGGTATCGCTTTCGGAGCCGCCCGAAGCCGAGATACCCGTTGCTTTCGGGATATTGCAAGCTACCCGAAGCCGAATCACCAAGACGGAGTACATCTCTTGCCCAAGCTGTGGACGTACGCTGTTTGACCTGCAGACTGCCGTGCGTCGAGTCAGAGAACGCACCTCACATCTGGTCGGTCTCAAAATCGCCGTAATGGGCTGTATCGTAAACGGTCCGGGCGAAATGGCTGATGCCGACTATGGTTACGTCGGAGCAGGCAAAGGAAAAATATCGCTCTACAAGGGCAAAACCTGTGTCGAACGCAATATACCCGAAGACGAAGCCGTCGACAAACTGTTGGCGCTGATAGACAGATATGAAAAACATTCTTAAACGTATTAAAAAATAAAATGACAATTAGTATCACAGGCAAGCAATTGCATAAAGTCGTTGAAAACAACGGTAATACAATTCATTATTTTATAAGTGGGAATAATGACGGAGAAACGATTGTCTTTTTACATCCTGCATTCGGAGATCATAGGTGTTTCGACAGGCAAATAGATTATTTCTCATCGAATTATCAGATAATAACCTTAGATATGTTGGGACACGGCTTGACAGGTGTTGGAAAATCGAAAGACAATATTACAGCAACTACCATACATATTTCGGAAATCCTAAAAGTAGAAAACAAAGATAAGGCACATATCGTCGGGGTATCGCTCGGTTCATTACTTGCACAGGATTTCGCCTTGAAATATCCCGAAAAAGTTTTGTCATTAACCGCACTTGGAGGATACGACATTAACAAGGTACAGAAAGAAATCGCAAAAAACCAAAGAAAAGAAATATTTAAGTGGCTGTTCAAAGCAATTTTCTCGATGGAAGCTTTTCGCAGATACGCAGCGAATATTGCTGTAATAAATGAAGAGGAACGAATACATTTTTATGAAAGCGCCAAACACTTTACGCGGAAATCTTTCTCTGTATTACGAGATGTAGACAAGCTGATAGCCGATAGGAGTATAGAGAGGACTTATCCCTTGCTTATTTTGGGAGGTGAGAAAGATATCGAACCAGTACTTAAAGAAGCAAATAGATGGCACGATAGAGAGCAGAAAAATAGTAAGTTATTCATCATAGAGAAAGCCGGACACTGTGCCAATATGGACAATGCCGAAGATTTTAACGAAATCCTTATGAACTTTATAAATAACAAAGAATATAATTAAAGGAAGAACCGACATTCCTTTCACTTAAATATAAAATAATGTAAAATGCAAGGCATTAACGAATATAACCAAATACACATAAACGGCTTAAATACGATTTGTGAGTATCAAAATTTACACCTAATTTTTTCTCAAAAATTCAAAAAATCACATATAAAGTTGTCTTGAACCTAAAAATATTATCGATATGAAAAGCATAGAAGCATTGTTTGGCAAATACGATTTCAACCTCGACGACCGAAAGGTATCCGACGAGGTACAACGCATAATAGCCGAGGAATTCGACAGTAATAACAACGTATCCATGTGGCGGCGTTGTTTTTCGCTAATCGACCTAACATCGCTCAACTCTACCGATACGGAAGAGAAAATAGAGGATATGATGAAGCGGGTCAATGACTTTCCTCATCACATCGCAGACATCGACAACGTAGCCGCCGTTTGTGTTTACCCTGCTCTTGTGTCTATTGCAAGGCAGACTCTCACAGGCGACACGAAGATAGCGGCTGTATCGGCGTGTTTCCCGTCGTCGCAGACATTCATCGAGGCTAAAGTGGCGGAAGTAGCTCTTACGGCAGCTGCCGGAGCCGACGAGATAGATGTGGTAATATCTGTGGGTAAATATCTTAGCGGCAGATACCAAGAAGTATTCGACGAAATCGAAGAGATAAAGGCGTCGGCACGAAATGCTCACCTCAAAGTGATACTCGAGAGCGGTTCGCTACCGTCTATGAACGACATAAAGCGTGCTTCGCTTTTGGCTATTGCTGCCGGAGCCGATTTTATAAAAACATCTACCGGTAAGACCGAGCCGGCTGCCACACTCGAAGCGGCTTATGTTATGTGCCACACTATCAGAGAGTACTATCAGGCCACAGGCGTCAAGATAGGATTCAAACCTGCGGGAGGCATAGCTACTACCGAGGAGGCTGTAAGATTTTATACGATTGTAAATCACATCCTTGGCGAAGAGTGGATGAACAAAGACTATTTTCGCTTCGGAGCGTCTCGTCTTGCAAATAATTTGTTGTCTGATATTTACGGCAAGCAGATAAAATACTATTAATCGATTGTGTACCATGCCGATGTGTAGCAGCCTCTGCAAAAGAAGATTTACCATAGCAGTCGGGGTGCTGATAGTAATACTGTCGGTAATGCCTTCGTCGGGGTTGCCAAGCTACGGTATACGCTTTGCCGACAAGATAGTGCATATCGTTATGTATCTTGCCTTTACGGTAGCCTTTCTGGTAGATGGTTTCTGTCGTATCGGACGTATATGTCTGAGTAGTCGCAGCTTATGGCAGGCGGCAACGATTGCCATCGTGTTAGGGGTGGCGATGGAAGCGATTCAATGGGCTTTGCCGTATCGCACGGCGTCTATATACGATATAGTAGCCAATACGATTGGGACGGTTTTGGGAATATTTGCTATCTTTACAATACATTTGATTCGTAATAAACATAAGTAACCGACTGAAAAAACAAATATATTTATCCGTTGAAGATGAAAATTAATATAAGACTATCGGTTGTAATTGTAGCTATGCTCTCTGCTGCGGTGGTATCGGCTCAGAAACCTCGAAAACTCACAGACACGCAGCGCCGACAGTTCGAGAAGGAGTTTATTGCCAAGTCGAAAGAAATCGCGTCGTTGCAGTGTGGGTTCACTCAGACCAAAACCTCTGTATTGGTTGCCGGAAGTGCTGTAAGTAAGGGCAATATGTATTATAGTAGCCCTTCGATGTTGGCGTGGGAGTATGTGTCTCCCACAAAATCGGTATTGGTCGTAAACGGCAAACAAACACGATTGCTCGATAACAACGGCAAAAGCATAGGCAACAGCCAAGCCATAAAGCAATTGGGTAACCTGATAATCAATATGATAAACGGAAGTAATATAGCCGATGGCAAGATGTTTTCGAGCGAAATATTCGATATATCGTCGGAAACAGTACAGATAGAGCTATATCCCGTCGGTAAGCGACTCAAAAGCTATTATCGGCAGATAAATATCAAGATAGATACCAGACGAATGGTCGCTATCGAAATCGTAATGCACGAAAATAGCGGCGACTGCACTACCATTGTTTTCGATAAAATAGAGTTGAACCAAAAGATAGACGATACGAAATTTAAAATCACAAACCGATAGACTATAAATAACTATGTTGTTCAAAGACAATCTTTATTCGATTGTAAAACAAGACGTTGGCGAAGACGTGGCTACTTTCGGGCTGCGTCTCGATGCCGATAGCGTCATTTACAAAGCTCATTTCCCATCGAAGCCTGTTACTCCGGGCGTATGTCTGATACAGATAGCCGAAGAACTTTTTTCTATAAGCAGAGCAGAACGTTTTGAAATAGAGCGAGTAAAGAATGTCAAGTTCGTGTCGTTGTTGGACCCCGTCGCCTCGCCCGAAATAGAGGTGGAAATAAGCTGTGTAGTTCCCGCAGGCGAGGGAGAATACAAATCTTCGATAGTCTTTCGCAGCGGCCAGACAATATTCTCCAAGATGGGCCTTATTTTTAAAACTAAAGAGACATATCAATAGTAAAAACCAATAAATAATATAGTTAGGATGAGAAAAATATTTTTTGCCTGTATGCTGATGATTTTGACTGTCGGCTGCCGACAGAAGGCAAGTCGTACGGCAGACGTATCGGGCATCGATTTGGATATTAAGATTGCCCGCTTCGACAGAGATTTTTGGGCGTTGAGAGATAGCAAAGACCTCGGAGCCGACTTAGACCGATTGTTTGCTAAGTATCCGAGGTTTGCACCCGTATATTTCGGCGGAGTCGTCTACTTCGGCAATAGTCGCGATACTATCTTACGCGTATTGCCGAAATTCTTTGCCGATAGTGTCGCCAAACAACTTTATACCGATGCTCTAAAACGATACGAAAAGGTATCGGACATTGAAAAACAGCTTACAAATGCATTCAAGAGGGGTAAATATTTCTTTCCGCAACTATCTGTACCTCAAATAATAATGTGTGTCTCGCTGCTCAACCAGAATATGATTGTTGCCGATAGCATCATCGCTGCCGGCATCGACAAATATCTGGGTGCCGACTACCGACTCTATTCGCAGGGTGCCGACAATTACGACTATCTCATACGTAATTGGAAGCCCGAAAAGCTGGTCTCCGACTACATATCGGTGTGGCTGCTTACCGAATTTCCCTACACGCCTGCAAACGAGAGGCTGCTCGACGAAATGATATACAAAGGCAAGATATTGTATCTTACCGCATTGCTCCTGCCCGACGAGAAACCTAATATCGTAATGGGATACTCCGATGAACAATGGCAGTGGTGCAAAGATAACGAAAAAGCTATGTGGCAGACTCTTATCGAAAACCGACATCTGTTCAGCAACGACTATACGTTGATGATAAAGTATCTCAACGATTCGCCGTTCACGCAGCCGTTTACTCAGGAGTCGCCGGGTAGAGCAGGGCAATATATAGGGTGGCAGATAGTAGACGCTTATATGAGTAGAAATAGTGACGTTACGCCTCAGCAACTTATCGATAATACCGACGCGCAGCAGATATTGGAGAAGTCGGGATATAATCCTCGATAGCTAACGCAGATAGGTATGTAGTCCGATAGTTTTTGTGGCTTGCTCGAAACTATTTACTATCTTTGCCTACATTTTTCGGGAAAAATATGATGTTTCATTATCGTTTCGACAAATTATACCATACCTACAACTCATACTATATGAGGTTTCTTTCGTGGCGTCAGCGGCACGTCAGCGAAAACACTTTCATCATTATATTGAGTCTGATAATAGGCGTATTTGCGGGTATAGCGGCTTTCTTTATGAAGTCGTTCATACACTTGGTACAGAATTTCGTCGTAGGTCTTACCGACAATTCGGTGAACTTCTGGTATCTTGGTATGCCTATGCTCGGTATATTTCTGGCAGCGATTTTCGTAAAATATATAGTCAAAGACGATATTTCGCATGGTATAACTAAGATATTGTATGCCATCTCACAACACAAAGCTATAATAAAACTTCACAATACTTGGTCGTCGATTGTGGCGAGCTCACTTACTATCGGCTTCGGTGGCTCGGTCGGACCCGAAGCTCCGATGGTGCTCACCGGAGCTGCTATCGGGTCGAATTTGGGCAGATATCTCAAACTCGACCAAAAGACTCTTATGCTGCTTGTAGGCTGCGGAGCGTCGGGAGCTATCGCCGGTATATTCAAAGCTCCGATAGCGGGCGTAATGTTTACTCTCGAAGTATTGATGCTCGACCTTACTATGGCATCTATTTCGCCGCTGATAATATCGGCGGTAGCAGGAGCAGCCGTAGCATATTTTCTTACCGGCGATTTAGCCATTTTCTACACGCAAGACTTCGAACCTTTCGAGCTAAGCCGTATTCCGTCGCACATCATCTTGGGCGTTGTTTGCGGACTGATGTCGCTATACTTCGTGCGTACCACTCATTGGTTCGAGACGGTATACAAAAAAATCAACAATTTCTGGATACGCCTGCTCATCGGGGGTGTGTCGCTCGGAGTGCTGATATTTTTCTTCCCGCCCCTCTATGGCGAGGGATACGACTCTATTACCTCTCTGCTCAAGGGCGATTTCGAGTCGCTTTTCTCGCAATCGTTGCTATTCGATTACCGCGATACGCCTTGGGCTATAATATCGTTTATAGGACTTATTGCTCTTATAAAGATTTTCGCATCGGTGCTCACAAACGGAAGCGGCGGCACGGGCGGACTCTTTGCACCATCGTTGTTCGTAGGGTCGCTCACGGGATTTCTTGTAGCTTTCGTGCTCCGACTGCTTGGCGTCGAAGTGCCTCTGACCAATTTCGCTTTTGCCGGTATGGCAGGCATTATGAGCGGAGTAATGCACGCTCCGCTGACAGGAATATTCCTTATCGCAGAGCTTACGGGTGGATACTCGCTATTTATGACTCTTATGATAGTATCGGTAATATCGTATCTTACAATAATTATTTTCGAACCACACTCCATATATGCTATGCGTTTGGCTAAAAAAGGCGAACTCCTGACGCACAACAAAGACCGAGGTGTGCTTATAATTATGAAAATGGAAGATGTAATCGAGACCGATTTGGAGACGATTTTCCCCGATATGACACTCGGCGACCTTATAAATATTATTTCCAAATCGACACGAAACATATATCCCGTCGTAGAACGCAATAGCGGTAAACTATTGGGTATAGTGACGCTCGACGAAGTACGTAACATAATGTTTCGCTCTGAACTTTACGGACGGTTCAAGGTGCGTAAGCTGATGGTATCTCCGCCTGCCAAGATACTATACAACACACCGATGGATAAGGTTATGGACCTATTCGAGAGTACGGGGGCATGGAATCTGCCTGTCGTCGACAAGGGCGGTGTTTATAAAGGATTTGTCTCAAAATCGAAAATATTCAGTTCGTATCGCGAATTGCTCGTACACTACTCCCACGACTGACTTTGCTTGTAATCTCTTAGTATTTTTTATTCCTCACCACAATTGGTAAAGAATATTCCTTCACGTTGGTTTCAATAATTTAATATTAAATGTCATCCATTCAGTATTATCCTGAACGTCGTACCTCTGCCTACCTCTGAGGAGCGGACGAATATTTTGCCTTTGTGGTAGTCGTCGATGATTCGTTTCGAGAGCGACAACCCCAGCCCCCAACCACGCTGTTTGGTGGTGAACCCCGGTTTGAAGACGTCTTTGAAGTGCTTCTTGGCGATACCTTTGCCCGTGTCTTTGATGTCGATTATTACATTGCTGCCCGATGACTGTATATTGAATGATATTTCGCCGATGCCGCCCATTGCGTCGACGGCATTTTTACAGAGATTCTCTATGACCCATTCGAAGAGAGGAATATTGATAGCTGCCGCGATAACCTCAGATGTATGGGCGACGGTGTAATTGACTTTGTTAGAGGTGCGTTTGCGGAGATAGGCGATGGAGTTTTCGACTACCTCTACTATGTTCTCTTCCTTTATTATCGGGGCGGAGCCAATCTTCGAGAACCGCTCGGAGATGGTTCTTAGGCGGCTGATATCTTTGTTTATTTCGGATAAAATATTTTCATTGATTCCCTGTGTCTTAAGTATCTCTTCCCACGCAAGGAGCGACGATATCGGAGTGCCAAGTTGGTGAGCGGTCTCTTTCGATAGTCCTACCCATACGAGGTTTTGCTCGGATTTCTTATCGGAGGTGAAAGCCCAAAAGCATATCAGCAGAAATGCGGCTACAAGGGCAAACTGCACATACGGGAACTCTTCGAGGTATTTGAGCAATATCGAATTGTCGTAGTATATGTATTGTCGTTCGTCGTCGAGCATCAACTCTATCGGTCGGTTTTTGGTGCGGAAGTTGGCAATCTTTTTCCTGAAAAACTCGGTTTTGTCTTCGGGTACGTTATCGATATTCACGTAATTGATGATATTGCCGTCGCCATCGGCGATGATGGCGGGTATTATTTTGTTGCTTTCTATTATCTGCCAGATGAGTTCGAAGTTGAGGTTATCGTCGGGGTCTATCGTATTGAAACGCTTCATTGCCTCTGCCCATATCTCCATTTTGCGTCGTTCTTCGCGGGCAAGTTTCCTCGACAGATTGTTGGTTACGAATAGTGAAACGGCTACAATCAGCAACGAAACGGCAAAATATATATATTTGTTGAAACCTCTTTTGAACATTGTACGTCGTGAGTTTTTCTAAAAAAATACTTGTTATTTAAGCCTGTATTTGTCGTTGGAGGCGACCTCTTCGACCATCGACAGGTAGCTCGTATAGCGGCTGTCGGCTATCGCTCCGTCGACGACTGCCTGCCTGACGGCACACTCGGGTTCGTGAATGTGTGTGCAGTTCGGATAACGGCACTCTTTGCTTTTGGCAAATATCTCTACGAAATAGTGAGAAATTTCGTCTTCGTCCATATCCACCGCTCCGAAACCTTTGATGCCCGGCGTGTCGATGATATACGTATTGTCGCTGAGGCAATAGATTTCGGAAAATGTCGTCGTGTGCATTCCTTTGTGGTGATAGGCGGATATTTCGGCTGTTTTTGCACCGGCGTATCCTAATATCGAGTTGATTAAGGTCGATTTGCCTACTCCAGAATTACCCGACAGCAGAGCGATTTTGCCGCTTATCGCCGCTTTTATCTCTGTCAAACCTATGTTTTGTGTGGCAATGGTTTTTATACAGCGGTATCCGATTTTTTCATACAATTCGACGATGTGTTGCAACTCGTAGTTATCTTTTTTATCCAAAATATCCAGTTTATTGAAAACGAGTATCGTATCGACGCTATATGCCTCTGCCGACGCTATAAAACGGTCGATGAACGTGAGTGAAGTCTCGGGATTGCGTAGCGTAACTACGAGCAGTGCCACGTCGATATTGGCTGCTATGATGTGTATCTGCCTCGACAGATTGACGGGACGGCGTGCTATGTGATTTTTGCGTGGTAATATATTGGATATTTGGTTGTTATCGTCTACCTCGACTATGTCGCCCACTACGACAGGATTGGTGCTGCGGATACTACGAATACGAAAATTGCCTTTAACCTTGCACGTCTTTGTCTGTCCGTCGGCGAATCGTACCCAAACGTCGTTTCCTGTGTTTTTTACTACCAATCCGTTCATATTCGGTCGCTAATTGTTTTTCTCGCTACTGTCTATCCATATCGTAACGGGTCCGTTGTTGGTGAGGCTTACCTGCATATCGGCTCCGAAGACACCTGTATATACGTTTTTGCCGAGTTTCCTCGACACCTCTCGGCAGAACTTTTCGTACACGGGCACGGCTATATCGGGCTTGGAGGCGAGTATGTACGACGGACGGTTTCCCCGCCGTGTCTGAGCATATAGAGTAAATTGGCTTACTATCAGTATATCGGCATCTGTGTCGAGAGCCGATAGATTCATTACGCCGTCCGAGTCGTCGAAGATACGCAGATTTACAAGTTTCGACGACAGATAATCGATGTCTGTGTCTGTATCATTGTCGCATATTCCGACGAAAACGAGCAGCCCACAGCCTATCTCGGATATAGTTTTGCCATCTATCTCTACTTTGGCTTGCCTCACTCGTTGTATCAGAAGCCTCATTGTTGGTTACACTCCTATTTTTTCTACCTCATTTCTACCTGCTGTTGTGGTATAAGCCACAACTTTGGGCTTTAACTCAGAAAAGTCAGTAACTTTGGTAGGGGATAATGATATTATTTTTTCTTTTGTTTGTTCGCTAATAACTTCATTTTCTGCTTCGGTATAATATTCAAAATCATCTGGAATAGCTACATCCTTTTTTAAAGTTGTTTTCTGAAAATCTATTGAACGAATTGGATTGGGAACATTGAAATATTGTTGCAAATACTCCCAATCTTTATTTCTGATTGTTGTTATATCACGTAAATAAAAACTTACCCAACTGTCGCCGATTTTAAAATTTGGATTCACTTGTTCCAATTTCTGTTGCGAAATTTCGGCATATTTTTCATCTAATTCAAAACCAATATATTTTCTGCCGAGCCGTTTTGCCGAGATTGCCGTTGTGCCTGTTCCTGAAAATGGGTCAAGTACAATATCTTTCTCGTCAGTAGTGAGTAATATTAAGCGATCTAATAAATGCAACGGTAACTGACACGGGTGCGGGTCTCGTTTGGAGTTGTGTTTAATCCTGTGTATATCTGTCCAGACATCAGAAACCAATGGACCAAACGGGTGTAATCCGTCTTTCTTTCCGCCGTAATCTTTCCACAAATATCCTTGTTTCCTATCGCGCTTATGTGGGTGGCGTAATTCGTAAATTTTTGCCCCTTTCGCTTCTTTTGTATAAAACAAAATTCCGTAATGTGCTGGTTGCAACGACTTTCCCATTGGTGCTGTGGGAGCATCCCACGAAATCCAATGCTTGAAATGGGCAAATTTATTTAGATAAGTAGCATAAAAAGTTAACCATTTGGGGATATTATGTAGAAAAATTGAACCGGTCGGTTTAGTTACACGTACCATCTCGGCGATCCATTTTTCGCACCAATCAAGATACTCCTGAAACTCTAAGTTATCTTTATAACTGGTGTATTTTTTGTGCAAATTAAAGGGGGGGTCGGCAAAAGTCATATCTACCGAATTATCAGGAATATTTTTGAACAATTCCAGACAATCGCCTTGAATAATTCTATTTAAATATTTTTCGTCAATCATTTCTTAAATTTTTCAATTAAAAGTTTTTCAAATCTTTGTAACTCATCTTTATGAAATGTAAAAACATCTTCGTAAGCTGTTACCATTCGTTTTAGGTCTCCCTTGCGAACATACCAACCAATACCATCAACAAAACCTACAAAAGTTGCATTTGGATAATGTGTTTTGATTAAAGCATCAATTGAGATTTCTGTTTTCGATTTGTCTCCCTGCCCTGAAGAGGTTGTTGCCAAAAATGAGCTTTCGGCAATAATCAACGGATTTCCCTTGTTAGGAATGATAAAATCCATTGTTCTCTTATTATCAGGAGCATTACTTATCAATTCCGTTAAGTCGCCTGTTTCATAAGTCAATCCTAATTTCTCCAAAATATCAGCAATGATTGTTTCAGGATTATTGCCTTTCATTCCCGAATAACTGCCTTTTTCTTTGTATCGAATAATTGTGTCAATCAGTTCAGGAATTTCAAATTTGAGTTTAGAAATACTCAACTTTTTCAATTCAAACAGCGGAATAGTATTTGCTAAAAACGGAATAGAAGCCCCCTCAAAGAAAATATTTACCAAGCCCTTACGAAAATATTCATTGCTTTGAATTTTCTTTAAAATAGTTCCGTCCGACCACTCTTGAATATTGTCGGGATTTTTCTCGTTGTGCCACTTGTCTTTAAAAACAAGTGTGTTGAGTTCCGGATTATCAACAATACGAAGAATTGTCGTTAGACGTTTCAGATACTCGTTTGAAAAGCCAGTTAATGCGAGTAACGCACGTAGTCCGTTCTCTTTTTCTTTCAACAGCCACTCAAAAATCTCTTTTTTCAATCCTTCTGTCTCGACTTTATTCTTAACGATCAACAAGGTCTCTTTCAGAGAGTTGATATACCCTTCGTAATTCTCTTCAAACTTTTGATTGAAGAAGTAAAAGGTGTTTTTCTGAATGACAGTCCGAAATTTATCTTCTACACTTTTCATATTATATCTTTCTGAAAATTAGGACATATTCATCTTTCATCGTATTTCTCATTCCCTTTATCGGTTTAAGAATTGATTTTACCAATGGCAAATCGTATTTTTTTGCAGAATCAATAATGGTTTGTTCTAATCGTATTCCTCCTGTTTGATTTGTATTTGAACCAATAATCATACAAAAATACTTGTCTTTTTTCAGTACTCTCGAAATTTCGGCACAAACCTTATCCATATCGTCAAAATAGTTGTTTAGTCTTTCTGTTTTATTTTTACCTCTTAATCCTATCAACTTGTTTTTCAGTTCCTTTGTGTCATAGCATAAAAAATCCAATTGGTCTTTATCATTTTCTACATAATCTATTGCAAAAGAATATGGAGGCGAAGTTATCACGCAATCAATACTTTCGTCAGGCAATTCTATTTTTAGAACTTCCGAATTGGGTAAAATTTCAACTTCTCCGATTTCACTTTGATTATAATATGGATTTTTCAAGGTCGATTTTACAGTTTCTACATAACGTGGCAGAACTTTTTCAAACAACTGTTCATGATTGGAACGTACAACTCGCTTTGAATATCCTAAAGCATCTAACCATGCAAGAAAAGCAAGATTATATATTTTTTGTTTTTCGGCATCTTTTATTTCTGTAATTCGTTGGAAAACATTACCCTTTTTAAAAAAATCAAATAACTTTTTATGGTCAAGCGGGGTGTTTTCCAATAAATCAGCATCAATTGTCAGCGATTCATACTTGACTTGTATCATAAATTGACAAAACGGACTGACATCACAAGCCACGGAATTTATACCCATCAGAGCAGCCTCAACATTAGCCGTTCCACTACCTGCCATTGGGTCTAAAATTGTTTCGCCTTTTTCTACTCCCAAAATATTTAATAATCCTTTAATCAGTTGCGGGTGAAATTTTCCTCTATATGGAAAAAGTCCGTGAGTAGCGTAACCTGTCGAGAATTGCCCTGCTTCAAAATATGTTTGAGTCTGTGCCGACCTATTTTCGTTTATTGCCTCGTTATAATTTGAATACAATAAATAATGCCTTGTGTGTTCATTATCAATAGATTTTATAAATGCTGAACGCTCCAAAAGTTGCTCTTTGGAAAGACAATTAAATTCCAAGTAAGCCATTTCTATTTCAAACAACTCATCTACACTCGGTAAAAGTTGGATGTTATTGCCAAAGGCTTTACTTATGAATGAGGGGATAGTGTAAAATGTTGGTTTTGTCATCTCTAAAATCATTTTATTTTCCACTTTGAGTTTAATGGGCTGATTTATATTTTCTTTTACAATATCCAATGCCTTATCTGCAACTATTGTAACTTGGTCTAAGCCGAAAGATAAAATTATCTATCTTTATATAACTGATTGATGTCTAATTATAGTCATAAATACTCCTATTTTGACAATTCGAGCATACGTTCGATAGGTTTTACGGCTTTCACTCTTAGTGACTCATCTACAAGTATCTCAGGTTGTTCGGTTTTCAGACAGAGGTATAATTTTTCCAACGAATTTAATCTCATATATTTGCAGTCGTTGCAGCCGCAAGTGCTATCTACCGGAGGTACGGGTATGAATACTTTGTTCGGGTTTTGCTTCTGCATCTGATGTATTATACCGCTCTCGGTGGCTACCAGAAATTCGGTGTCTTGACTGTTGGTGGCATAGTTGAGCAGTGCTTGTGTAGAGCCGACGAAGTCTGCCAACATCAATACCACGTTCTTACATTCGGGATGTGCCAGCACTTTTGCTTTCGGATGTGCCTTTTTGAGCTCTACCAAGCTCTCTACCGAGAACTGCTCGTGTACGTGGCAAGCACCGTCCCACAGGAGCATATTGCGCCCCGTAACGCTATTTATATAATTACCCAGATTGCGGTCGGGAGCAAAAATTATTTTAGCATCGAGGGGCAGAGAGTCTATAATCTTCTTGGCGTTGGTAGACGTTACCACAATATCGGTCAGAGCCTTTACGGCAGCAGTAGTATTGACGTACGATACCACAGTGTGGTCGGGGTGTGCTTTGACGAAACGCTCGAATTCGTCGGCAGGACAAGAGTCTGCCAGCGAACAACCCGCTTCGATATCGGGCACGAGTACTTTTTTCTGCGGAGAGAGTATTTTTGCCGTCTCGCCCATAAAGTGTACTCCGCAGAGAACTATTATATCGGCTTCGGTCTCGGCGGCATATTGTGCCAAGGCAAGACTATCGCCCACCATATCGGCTATGTCCTGAATATCGCCTATCTGGTAATAGTGTGCCATTATGACGGCGTTCTTTTCCCGTCGCAGTCGCTTGATTTCGCTTATCAATTCATCTGTTTTCATATTATTATTGTCGTTTTGTTATCTTTATTTGTTTATGAGGCTTATGAACTCTTCGCGGGTTTTCTGTACCTTGAATATCCCAGTGAAATCCGATGTGGTGGTGGTAGAGTGTTGTTTTTGCACGCCACGCATCTGCATACATAGGTGTTGAGCCTCGATTACCACCATTACACCCATAGGGTTCAATGTCTCTTGTATACAGTCTTTTATCTGACTCGTCAGTCGTTCTTGCAGTTGTAGGCGGTGTGCGAAAATGTCTACCACGCGGGCGATTTTGCTCAGTCCCGTAACGGTGCCGTTCGGTATGTATGCCACGTGTGCCTTGCCGAAGAAGGGCAACAAATGGTGCTCGCACATAGAGAAAAACTCTATATCTTTTACAATGACCATCTGACGGTAATCTTCGTGAAAACGGGCTGATAGCAGCACTTCGGCAGGGTCTTGTCGGTAGCCTGAGGTCAGAAACTGCATCGCTTTTGCTACGCGGCGAGGCGTTTTTTGCAACCCTTCGCGACCGACGTCTTCGCCGAGAGCCGTTATAACGTCGGAGTAATATGTCGATAGCTTCTGTGTAACCTCTTCGTTGAGGTCGTTGAAAACAAATTCCTTTTCCATCGTATAGTGAAAGTATTTTACTGAAAAACTTGCTGCAAAGGTAGTATTTAATTACGATTGTCGAACGTCAATAATTTATTCGTATTGGATTTGTTAGATAATCGGTACAGAATAAAGTAAAAAAATATAGTCGATTTTATATGTATTTTCTTTTTGTTTTCAATATGGAACATAGGTTATTTATTTAATTATAAATCATTTAATAGCCCGACGGCGAATCGTAGCATATAACAGACAAATATTAGCGATATGAATACTACGAATATCGTATTGCGCTGTTTTGAGCGATAGTCTAAGAAATTGAGTGATACGAAGAGCGATGTAATAATTGTGTGTAAGAGCGAAAATATATTGCTGCCGTTAGCGAAAATAAGGATATATAAGGTAAGGAATATCCATATAATAATCAGGAAAGTAATAATATACTTCGTTCTTAGGTTGAAGTCTCTTTGTGAGAGCGAGTATATGGGTATTGAAACGACGAAAAATATTATCGACAAGAAAAACATCGCATTATTCAATACATATTCCATCGAATATTCTACTGTTTTGAAGTCCGATATGCTCATAAAGTACTCTTTTACGGTATCGATGCCATCGAGTAAGTATGCATATCCGACTATTGAAATAGCGCCTATCGTTATTATAAGCATTACCAACACTATAGATTTGGCTTTAATCCCTTCCAATACAATCATTCCAAGCAGAAATATAGGTATGAGCCACAGAAAGTAAACACAAAATATGGAAGATAATATCAACAGTATAAGTACATTTAAGATTTTTACCGAATTGTCGTTTGTGTCGAGGCTAAGCATATAGAGCAAAGCTATAAGTACCAGTACTGTAGCTATGGTATGGCTTCCGAATATTTGTGCCGCTTGCCAAGACGAAGCCGAGAGCATCATTAGATTTATTTGTAAATAGCTGATAGTGTTTGTGTATTTCGGAAATACAAATAACGAGACACATACAAAGATTATTATCGCAGCTATAATTTGTGTCGATATGCATAGCAAGGGATTCGAGAAGGTCATTATCGAAAATCCGAAAATCGTTATTTCCGTCGGTACGATAAGTGCTTGCTGCAATATGTATGGCAATATCCAAAGTGCTATACATAGCGTATTTATAAGTAAAGTAGTACTATGCGATTTGTTAAACGAATGAAGAATATTCATCGATATTATATTTTTTATTATGAGCGGTGCAAAGTTAGAAAAAAATAGTAATTTTGCCGAATTTAGTGGTCATATTAATTTAAAGACTAAACGATAATGGCAAAACAGACTATTGAGGATTTTACCTCAAACGAATATAAATATGGCTTTTCGACCGATGTAGAGACCGAAGTAATACCTATCGGACTCAACGAAGATGTAGTAAGGCTTATCTCAAAGAAGAAAAACGAACCCGAATGGCTCTTGGATTTCAGGCTCAAAGCCTTCGCTCACTGGCAGAAATCGACAATGCCTACTTGGGCTAAACTAAACATACCTCCTATTGATTATCAAGCTATTTCGTATTATGCCGCTCCGCGAAAAAACTCTCCGAAATCGCTCGACGAAGTAGACGAAGAGTTGCTGAAAACCTTCGATAAACTCGGCGTACCGCTCCACGAGCAGAAGATGCTTACAGGTATGGCAGTAGATGCTGTTATGGACAGCGTCTCTGTGAAAACCACCTACAAAGATACCCTTGCCGAAAAAGGCATTATATTCTGCTCCATATCCGAAGCTGTGGAGAACTATCCCGACCTGATAAAACAGTATCTGGGTACGGTAGTCCCCTACACCGACAACTATTTCGCTTCGCTCAATTCGGCTGTTTTCTCCGACGGCTCGTTCGTCTATATTCCCAAAGGCGTCCGCTGCCCTATGGAGCTGTCGACATATTTTCGTATAAATGCAATAAATACAGGGCAGTTTGAACGCACTCTCATAGTAGCCGACGAAGACTCCTATGTAAGCTACCTCGAAGGCTGCACTGCCCCAATCAGAGACGAAAATCAGCTACACGCTGCAATAGTAGAGATAGTGATACTCGACAATGCCGAAGTGAAATATTCTACTGTACAAAACTGGTATCCGGGCGACAAAAACGGCAACGGAGGTATATACAATTTCGTTACCAAAAGAGCAATATGCCGCGGCGACAATGCCAAAATAAGCTGGACGCAGGTAGAGACAGGGTCGGCAATAACGTGGAAATACCCGAGTTGTATCCTGAAAGGCAACAACTCTTCGGGTGAGTTTTTCTCCATTGCGGTAACCAACAACTACCAACAGGCAGATACAGGCACCAAGATGATACATTTAGGCAAAAACACCAAGAGCCGTATCGTCTCAAAAGGTATATCGGCAGGTAAAAGTCAAAACTCATACAGAGGTCTTGTACACATAGCCAAAGACACGGGAAATGCCCGTAACTTCTCGCAGTGCGACTCGCTTCTGCTCAGTAGCGAATGCGGAGCACACACGTTTCCGTATATGAACTCCCAAAACCCAAGTGCCGTCATAGAGCACGAGGCGACAACCTCGAAAATCAACGAAGAACAGCTGTTTTACTGCAATCAACGAGGAATACCTACCGAAGATGCCGTAGCTCTCATTATCAATGGATATGCTAAGGAAGTACTGAATAAGCTACCTATGGAATTTGCCGTCGAAGCCCAAAAATTGCTATCGATATCTTTGGAAGGCAGCGTAGGATGATAATTTTTTTTACGACTGCAATATGTTGATTTTCATCGATATGTTGCTGCTTTGTTGAAATAATATTAATATTTGATAGAAAAAAATTTGTTGGTGTAAGAAAAAGGTAGTACTTTTGCAGTCTGAAAAAAATCGAATTGCCTCTTTAGCTCAGTTGGCCAGAGCACGTGATTTGTAATCTCGGGGTCGTTGGTTCGAATCCGACAAGAGGCTCT
>ERZ773035.350-NODE-350-length-39144-cov-6.780629_pt1 | contig 39144 bp, 33 predicted proteins | sample MGYA00511487_ERZ773035 | MGnify/ENA primary metagenome ERZ773035 (study PRJEB29015, sample SAMEA2737985) | human oral metagenome | biome: human oral; feature: human-associated habitat; material: dental | place: China | collected 2024 ...
TTGTCGTATTTGACCCGCCGCACCTGTGCAGTGCAGGAAAGACTTCGTGGCTCGGCATCAAGTACGGTGTGCTCGAAAGCACATGGCAGAATGATCTGCGCCGAGGATTCGAGGAGTGCATGCGCGTCCTGAAGGATTACGGCGTATTGATCTTCAAATGGTCGGAAGATCAGATCAACACGGCGGACGTTTTGAAACTTTTCCCCGTGCGACCGTTGTTCGGGAACCGGAGGGGTAAGACAATCTGGATGGTGTTTATGAAATTTCCGGAGGAACAACAACTACAATCGCAAAAACGCGGTTGAAAGCATCGAATATCAACCAAAAACTGGAAAATATGACAACTATCTATGCGAAAAACGTGATGAAGGAGTGGGGAGTATGAAAAGAATTGAGCAGTTTTCCTGCGAGTATTGTGGAGGGGTATTTGATACTGAAGAGAAGGCAATAGCATGTGAGTTACATCATGCACATCCTATTGGGGTCACGAAGAATCATTTTGTTTGTCAATGGACTTTCCCAAGATATGTTGACATTGAAATGTCCGACGGTTCTATCGAAAGATATGAGTTCTGTAAGCAACTCAGAAAGGCAATATCAAAGGAGGAATCCAAATGAACACATGGATAGGCTCGGGGCGGCTGACGAAAGACCCCGCCGTAAAATACACACAGAACGGGAAGGCCGTCTGTAATTTCACGCTGGCCGTTGACGACGGCTGGGGCGAACAGAAGAAGGCGTACTTTATCCCTGTGGTGTGCTGGGAGAAGCTCGCTGAGGCGTGCGGGAACAATCTCGTGAAGGGGCAGAAGGTCACTGTCTCGGGCAAACTCACGCAGCGCACGTATGAGAAGGACGGAGAGAAGAGACAGGCGTACGATGTGCTTGCACGAGACGTGGAGTTCGGCGAGAAGGCACGCGGAGCACAGGGGAGCACGGCGGTATCCGATGATGATATTCCGTTTTGAGGGGGAGTAAAAGTGGGACTGACAGCACTTCAGCGCAGACTTGTTCGCGCCATCATGGACTGCAACAATATCACGGAAGCGATTAGGAATGATGCGTTGCTTGTTGTTCGAGAAGATAAAACAGCCAAGAATGATGCCTTTTGTAAGGAGGCAATCAATCGTTTGGAGAAGAAAAACCTGTTGGATACTATGTCGCTTGCGGCAAACAACAGAAATATTATTGTGGAGGATTGCTCTGGATTCCTCGCAAGTCGTTACTACATCTCTACAAGAGAACAGGCGTTGTTCTGCCATATTCACAAAATGCGCCGTGTATCTCAACATATGAGCGAGATGCAAATACGTTATCTGAATGCGACATTGCTCTATGGAGAGAGCGGCACGGGGAAAACAACATTTGGGCGCTATATTGCCTATCGGTTCGGACTTCCGTTTATTTACATCAATCTTTCCATGACGGTGGATTCCCTCTTAGGAAGTACGTCAAAGAACATCTCCAAAATCTTCTCTGATCTTCAAGGGATTCCATGCGTGTTTATGATGGATGAGGTTGATGCAATCGGGAAGATGCGTGGGAGTGGCACAAACTGCGACGATGAAATGGCTCGCGTTGTTATTTCGATTATGCAGATGATCGACCGCATAAGTTCGGATATGATTCTCATTGCCGCGACCAATCGCTTGGATGTACTTGATGAAGCTCTTATCCGGCGATTCTCTGTGAGACATGAGGTCAAGAGATTTTCCCCAAAGGAGAATCAGGAGATGCTGAAACGCTTTGTCGATGATGTTCCTGTTGATTTTGCGCCGGATGAGATCAACGACATTGTGGAGAGATATGACGGGCGGGCACAGTCCTATCTGATCAACGTGTTGGTTGAGAGAATTGCAGATAAAGTTGTTGGGGAAGTGACTGAGGAGGGGCAAGATGACATCGGATGAACAGACGTTATATTTCTTTGCATTTCGGTATGCCTTGCCCCGACAATCCTATGCACTGTCTCTTGTGTCTGATCTCGTCCTGTGGCGCGTGGATGAGTTTGAGAATTGGCAGCTGCTAGACATGATCGGCGAGATTGAGGCGTATTGGGAGATGAATGGGAACATCCACCCGATTGACCGCGATGTGCAGCGGCTCTTTCGAGATCGGCTGAGGAATGCTCTTTTGGAGAGAAGCATAGAACGGGGAGTGCGATAAGCGTGTTACTGAAAATCATAGCACTGGTTATATCGTTGACGATCGGATACGTATGGTTTATGGGATGCAACAATGCTGCGTTATGCGATAGTGTCTTTCTGTATATGACTACCTATGCTGATTTGGGAATGTTCCTGGTTATGGAGTCTATGTGTGTAACGATTGGACTCTTGATTATTGAGTTTGTAGAGACTGAGAAACGGCGATAAACAAAGAGCGGCGTATCACCGCTCTTTTGGTGCGTAGACAGGAGAGATAACATGAGTCCGTGGGTGTTTTATGTGATTGATGTAGTTCATTCACTACGTATAGTGATGTTTATTACGACGTTCTTGTCAATCTTTTGTTTGTTTGTCGCGATGTCTTGCGACGACGATTATGAACCACTCCCACCACTCCCACTCGGCAAGTGGGAATTTCTTTTGATTTTTTTAGTGACAGGTGTTGTCGCCGCTATTCTTGCGATCTTTCTTCCGAGCAATGAAACGATGGTTCAAATGTTTGTTGCAGTAACGGGGACGGATATAGACCATATAAGGCAGATCGAAGAAGTGACAAATGCAATTTTGCAGAGATAGGAGGAATCATTATGAATTGCCCATGTTGCGGTGAGGATGAAATTATCCTCTACGTAAAAACAGAATTGTCGGCTTATGTTGATGAATACGGAGAAATCCAACTCTTAGAGGAGAATATGGGGGATGTGATGGACTGTGTTCTGGCTAATCTTGGTGTTCGTGGTAAATGTTATGGCTGCAAGCAGGAGTTTGACGTGGAGGTAACCAAAGAGATGGAAGTGAAACAAATGATACCGAAAAAAGGAATCTAGGAGGAGATAGGCGTGATTGAGAACGACGCAGCCTTGCAGATGGCAGATGAGATACGGCAGGATCGCAAACAGGCAGAATCCATGCTGCTGAACTATACGGAGGAGCTGAAAACCTACCGCCTGAAGCGCGAGGAGTATGTGAGAGGGAACAACGTACGGGGCAGTGGTGGGAATCTGCCGGGGCATCCAACAGAGGCAGAGGCTCTGCGCGGTGTCAAGTTTGATGAGACGTACCCTGCCTATACATGGCTGCGGGCGGTTGAGTTCGTGGAGCGCGGTCTATCGGAGCGCAAGCGGATATTTCTGGATGCGCGGCGTAAGGCGTCACGCGACAAGACAGGCAGAGGACGTAAGGCGTGGCTTGTTCGCACGCAGATGATATACTGCGAGGCGATGCGGGAGCGGTTTCTAAACTCGGAGTTTTTTGTGTCGGAGAACGTACTGAAAGAAATGTGGCGGTATGTTGTTGATCGTGTTTTAGAAGCATATCTCAAGTTGGAGCAAAGGAGACAAAGAGAATGAAAGAGCCTGATTTTCGCCTATGGTGTAGATCTGAAAAAAGAATGGGAAAAGTTATAGAAATTCGACATGATTGCATAGATTGTATTTCTACTGTTCGCGCACGATTTTATATAGGACATCAAAGGCTTGATAGGTATTACAGGATCATACCGCAAGCAAGATACAAAGATGTATCAATTATGCAGGCACTTGGTGTTCGTGACCGAAATGGAAACATGATTTATGAAGGAGACATTGTTCAATTGGGAGATGGCCGTATAATCAGTTGTACGTTTCGAGATAATGATGATTTGTTTGGTTTTATGGGGATAGAATTTGTTCGTTTCCAGGAAGAGTTTGAAATGTATGGAGGAGGTGTTTTGGGCAATATTTATGAACACAATATACATGGCGAAAAAAATTAAATAGACCCCTCCAATTAACGCCTTTTTCGGTGCTAAAATGTTATTGTGGGTAGTTTGGAGATAAGCCAAGCTACCGTACCTCCTACATCCCATAGCGGAAGCCGTCTCAATTGAGGCGGCTTTTCTGTTGAGAAAAGAGAGGTCTTTTTCATTTTTGATAGCAAAAGTGCGGATTTCAGATGTGAAATATAAAATTCTACGATTTTTTATATTTCGTTTGTGTGAAACATAAAATTTGTTTCAGCTTTCCATTTCAGTTTTTTAGTTTTGGATTTTGGTTTTTGAGAGGAGGTGGCATGATGCAGCGGTTACAGGAAAAATTTTGCATCGAATTTGTACGGTGTGGCAATGCCACCGAAGCTTACAAGCGCGCGGGTTACAAGGCACGCTCGGACAAAGTCGCAGGGACGGCTGCTGCTAGATTGTTGGGAAATGTTGGGATTCAACAGCGAATTGTTGAACTTCAGAGCGAAATGGATTCGCACAAGATTATGGATGCGGCAGAGCGGCGCGAACTCTTAACGCAATTTGCGCGTGATGAGGAGACGGCAAAGCCTGACCGACTCAAGGCAATGGACTTGCTCAACAAGATGGACGGGGTATACATCAACAAGACACAGGTGAGTGGAGCAGACGGTAAACCGTTGATATTCCGATGGGAGGGCGGCACATGAGTGAGATTGTGATACCATACACGCCGCGCCCGATTTGGCGTGACACAATACATTCTGCGCTTTCCAACAATCGATTTGCGGTACTTGTTTGTCACAGACGATTCGGCAAGACGGTCGGTACGGTCAATGAGATGATTAAAAAGGCGATCCTCAACGAGAAGAAAGCGCCTGTGTATGCCTATGTTGCACCGTTCCGTAATCAAGCGAAGCGTGTTGCATGGGAATACCTGAAGTACTACACGAATCCGATTCCGGGACGTACGGTGAATGAGTCGGAGCTTTATATCGAGTTGCCGTCGCGGTGTCGCGGCTCGCCTGGAGCAAGGCTCTATATCATTGGCGCAGATCATCCCGATGCGCTGCGTGGTATCTATCTGGATGGCGTCATTCTTGACGAGTATGCGGATATCAAGCCCGAACTGTGGGGTGGTGTTATCCGTCCTGCGCTTGCAGACCGCGAAGGATGGGCGGTGTTCATCGGGACTCCGAAAGGACAAAATCAGTTCTATGAGATGTACCAACACGCGGAGAAATCGGCGGGTTGGTATTCTTGCGTTTACCGGGCTGATGAGACGGGCGTGTTGCCCGAAGAAGAGCTTGCTGACATGAAGGCGCAGATGACCGAAATGGAAGTGCGTCAGGAACTTCTCTGTGACTTTACTGCCTCTGCCTCTGATGTGGTAATTCCGATTGACCTTGTCACTGAGGCGGCAGGGCGTGAGATGGACGCAGAGGATGTGCAAGGACAGCCTGTCATTATCGGCGTGGATGTGGCACGGTTCGGCGATGACCGTACCGTAATCTGTGTGCGGCAGGGGCTTCTCCTGCGTGAGATACGTACGTTCATAGGGGTTTCAACAATGGATACGGCAAGCGCGGTTGTTTCCTGTTATACGGAGTTTTCGCCTACGGCGGTGTTTATCGACGCGGGGGCGATGGGTGCGGGCGTGATTGATCGATTGCGCCAGCTTGGCTATCAGCCGACGGAGATCAATTTCGGCGCAGCTGCGATGGATACGGAGCGTTATGCCAATATCCGTGCGGAGATGTATTTCAAATGCCGTGACTGGCTTCAAGGCGGCGGTGTACTTACGCAGAACGCAGACCTCAAAACGGAGCTTGCGTCGGTGGAGTATAAATTTACGGCGGGCGGGCGTATTCTTCTTGAGCCAAAGGATAAAGTCAAGGAGCGGATGGGCAAGAGCCCTGACCTTGCGGATGCGCTTGCACTCACGTTCGCGATGCCGGTCTATGTACCGCATGGGAAATATTACGAGGCACGTCGTCGTGGGAAAATTCGTAAGGCAGGAAGTATGTGAAAGGAGGTGAGGCGATGCAAGGAAATGCGGCAGCGTATGACGCTGCGCAAAATGCTGCGCCGGAGGAGATCAGTCTTGAAACGCTTTCAGAGGATGCGGTCAAGAAGATCATGACTGCCTACAAGGCAGGGCGTGATGTTGCAGATCAATACTATAGAGCGACAGTAGAGCCTGCCCTCATCAAGCGCTATGACGTGTATCGAGCGGATTTAGACCACTATAAGGGGAAGTTTCCGAATCTCTCGGAGGACAGCAGCTGGGTTTCTCGTGATGTTAAGACGACAATCGACTGGATTATGCCGTCGCTCATGGAGGTGTTCACGGGTTCGGATGACCCTGTGGATATTGCGGGGGTGAATGTCAATGATGACGATAACGCGCGAAAGATTCAGCAACTCATCAGCTACTTTGTGACAAGAAAAAACAGCTTCTTCACATTCATGTATAACTTCCTGCGTGATGGACTCACGATCAACATGGGATGTGCCAAGGTCTACTGGAAGCGTGAGGAAGAACGTCAGCCGATGGAGGTGCTTGCCGATGCGCAGATGATGCAGATGATTCTTGCGGGCGAGGCAGCAGGTCAAATCGAAATCAAAGAGGCTGTGCCGGTCACTCAGCTCGGCGATCTTCTGCGTGTGACGTTTGACGTTGTCAATGTCAAGGTCAACCAGCCGATCATCGAGAACATGAGTCCCTCGGAGCTGCGTTTTACACCGGAAGCGCGAGACCTTCATCAATCCAAGTTCGTCGCACAGCGTAAAGTGGCGCGTGGTGACTACCTCAAGCGCATGGAAGCACAGGGGGTTTATCAGAATGTCGATGAGGCGATGGAGAAAACGGGGGAGGGGGTGCGGCAGACGCCGCTCCTTGACAAGAAGCACAACGAACGCATAGAGGAGATGCAAGGGCGCCTCTCCGATGGTGACAACGCCTCGAAGGAGTTTGAACTGTACGAAGCTTATCTCAAGGTGGACTATAACAACGACGGGATTTACGAGAACGTGATTGTCCATGCGGTCGGCGATACGCCGCTCAAGATTCAAGACAACGTGTTCGAGATGCCGCCGTTCTTTATTTTCTCCCCGGAGCATGATTGCTATGCAATCTTCGGTGAGGACTCCATAACAGATACACTTGAGCAACTTCAGGACCTCAAGACGGCGCTCATCCGGCAGATGATTATTGCGGTCGCGAAGAACAACGTACCGCAAAAGTTTGTGGATGAGAACAACGTTGATATGGACGCACTGCTCGAGCGCGCGGAGATTGTCCCCGTCAAGAACGGCACTTCTGCAAGTCAGGCGGTGTTTCAGCCGCCGCCGATTCAGATTGACAGCTCTGCAATGACGCTCGTGCAGTACGCACAGAACGAGATTGAGAGCCAGTCTGGCAGCACAAGGTACAATCAGGGGTTGGACTCCTCGAGCCTCAATCGCACTGCAACGGGTATTTCGGCGATCATGGGGGCGAGCGACAAGAAAATCAAGCTGATCGCCCGCCTTGCGGCAGAAACAGCGTGGATTCCGATTGTCAAGTTCCTCATCCTGCTCTGCCAGAAATTCGTGGATGACGGACAAATGATTCGCCTTGCAGACGAAAACATCGCTATCCGGCGTGAGGAGATCAGCATTGACTATGATCTCATCGTCAACGTTGGACGCGGAGCCTCTTCCAAGGAGATGCAGATGCAGTATCTCATGGTGCTCATCAATCAGCTCTATCCAAAACTCGAGATGGTCGGGATTGTCAATCCGGAGTCTTGGTACAACGTCACGAAAGAGCTTCTTGAGGTCATGGGAATCCGCTCGACGGAGAAATACCTGCTCGACCCGAATGGCGAGGCCTTCCAGCAGCAACAGGCACAGGCACAGCAAATGCAGCAGGCGGCAGAGCAGAAACAGGACGCTCTGATGCAGGCGGAACTCCAGCTCAAGCAGGATGATGTCAAAGCAAAAACACTCGCCCGTCTCTCGGCACAGTTTAAGGACTTGCCGATTGACGCGCAGATTTCCGCCTTGCAGCAGCTTGGGCTTTCGGCGACGCCGGAATCTATGCTCGAGAAGATCGCGCGGGATGAGCGCCTTGCAGAGAACCATAACAGAGCCTATCAGGCATGGCATGAAGGGATGGGGAGCGGATGGAATACAGCGACAAGATGAAGCTACAGGAACGTGCCGCAGAGGGGGCGGAGGCGACGTTTTTGCTCACAGAGAAGTTCTCCGACAAATGGCTTGCGGAGGTGGAGCGGAACGTCTTGGGGCGCCTGAGCCGTGCCGCAAACGCAGGCGAGCTGGTAAAGATTCAGGCGGACTATCAGGCGGCGCGTGATTTTCACGACGGTCTTTTGAGCGTGTCCCGCAAGGGGCGCGAGGCTTTGAAGAAGCTCCACGAGGAGCAGGTAAAGGAATAAGGAGGATATCGAATGAATGACTGGGTTTTTGAGCTTCAGAGATTTGCAGAGGGAGATGCGGCGCAGAGCACGGAAGCGAATACGTCCGCAGCTTCGGAAGAGTTGCAGGAAGGTGCTTCCGAGAGTGCGGGAACGCCGCCCGCCGTAGAGGAAACTGCGGCAGATCAGCTGCCTGTCGGTGGTTTTGCTATTCAGGTAGACCCTGTGACAGGTGCACGCACGGTCGTTGAGATCAAAGGAGAAGAGGCTGACGGAACGCCCCAGGCGGATGGGGCGCTCCAGCAGACACAGGATGCACCCATAGCCCCTGTCGCGCCTGCTGCCTACAATGCAAACGAACTTCTTGCGGCACTCACGACGGGGATGGTGGATGAATCCCGCATTTCGGATGATCTGCGCCCGTACTATGTTGCGATTCGTCAGCAGCAACAGATTGCAGCCCTCACGGCGCAACAGTACGCGCAGCAACAGACGATGCAGATGCCGCAGGTGCCACAGCAGGATGCACAGGCACCAACGCCACAACAGACCGATCTTTATCGCAGGATTCAGAACGCGGCCGAGGAAAAGGCGCTCCAAGACCTCGGTATTACGCGTGAATCTCTTGCTGATCTGTCTTATGCAGACTCGGAGGAGGGCGCAAAGAAGGCAGAGGAGTTCCGTGTTGCTGTCCAGATGAATGTGAATGCGATCACGCGTGAGATTGATACGTATCAGATGGAACTCCGGCAGCAGCAGGCGGAGGCGCAGGCATTCCTGCAGGAGTTTGCTCCGAAAATGCAGCAGGTACAGAGGGAGGAGCCGAACTTCAACCAGATTGACCTGATGATGGAGAACTTCTATCAGCAGCTTCCCTATCAGGAGGCGGTACAGGTCGCAGCGGCGATTGAACGCTACAAGAACGGTACATGTACGCGTGCGGACATTCCTGTACTTGAGTCTTACTACAACAAGACCCGTGCAGCATTCTACGCGAAGCAGACGGGGCTTTCTTCTGCGCCGACGCCTGCGCCGAAAGCTGCACCACCCCAGGTAGAAGGAGCAGGAAAGGTTGCTCCGAACGCACCCGATCAGGTCGATTGGAGCGCAATACGGACGATGGGCGTACGGGAACGTAGCGAGTTCCTGCGTGCACATCTTTACTAAGAGTTGTTTACAAGAGGTGATTATTTATGGCATTGGTAGCAAAGTCGGTGTCGCAGTCTACGACCTATGAGGCAGTCGGCACGAAGGACGATTACAGCCGTATTGTTACGAACATTGACCCTGACATGACGTTTTTCCTGTCCAATTTCGGGACAGCGACAGATGCGAAGAGTCTCAAGTTCAACTGGACGACGGACGGGCTGAAGCCTCCGCAGGAGAACGCATACCCCGAGATGACGGATTATGTGACGGACAAGGTCGGTTCGCTCGCGCAGTGGGACAACCGCTGTCAGCACTTCATCAGTTCGGGGCGTGTGACGGATGCACAGCGCAAGCACGCAAAGGAATATTCCCCCGAGGATGAGTTTGCACGCCAGAAGGTGAACGCGTTCAAGCAGCACGCACGCGACATCGAGTATGCGGTTGTCTTCAACCGCGCACCGCGCGATGAGTCGCCGGGCAATCCTGCGCTCACGGGTGGCGTACGTTACTTCCTCGAGGAGGAGGTTGAGGATGTGACATTTACGGGCAATGTCTGTGCCTGTACGGCAGCCCACAAGCTCGACACGGGCGATTTCGTCTATTTCAAGGCGAAGTCTGGTGCGGGCAACAAGCTCCCGACGGAGGTTGCGGCAAATATGCCGTACTACATCCGCAAGGACACTGACCCGAAGAAGTTCACACTCTATAACAGCATTGACGATGCGATCAAGAATGTGAATCAGGTCACGCTTTCGACGGCAGGTCAGGGTGTGCAGATGGTGAAGAACAACGTGTTTGGCGCGGGCGACGCGCTCCTCACCGAGGATCATATCAACGACTGCATGGAGATGTGCAGCAAGCGCGGCGGCAATCCAACGCTTGCGGTCATGTCGGGGCGCCTCAAGCGCCGTTTCTCTGAGATTGTCACGGGCGGTGCGACCAAGCAACGTTTCTCGAAGGACAAGACGGCAACCAATGTCACGGATGTGTACGAGTCCGACTTCGGCGTGATTCGCGCCGAGGTGCACCGTATGTATTCCGATACAATTGCGGATTTCATGGACATGAACTACTGGGATATGAAGTGGTTCGACCGTACGCACGAGGTCACGGGGCTTGCCAAGAAAGGCTCGTACGAGGAATTCGTCATCGAGTCGTGGCTCGGGCTTCAGGGCACACAGCCGAAGGCTTCGGGGTCGATTTACAACATCAAGCGCGCCTAAGAGCGCATAGGTAGAGGGCTTACCCATTTGGGGTGAGCCCTTTTGTATTGGAGTGATTCTATGATTCTGAAACAAAAAATCTACGAGGAGGATGGGAAGACGATCCTGCGCAACACGTTCGACTGTTCGGAAGCAATCGAAACGGCAAAGCAGATATCGGATGAGGGCGGGCGTGGGAAAAATATCATCCCGCTGGGGGTTATCCCGCCTGAAATGTGGTTGTCGAACCCGTGGCTCATTGAGGCGCGCAAGGCAGAGCAGGGGGGTGATAAGGCTGAGTTTATCAAGCTTTTGCGGAAGTTCTTCGAGTTGTTCCCTGCGTTTTCTGTACATCACGACCATTCGCGTAAGTTGTGGAAGGGAGGTGTGACAAGTGATTGAGGCAAAGCATCTGAAAGAAATGGTGCGCTGGAAGGAAAAGGACATGGACGAGGTGCGGTTCTCGGACTACGAGATTTACCACGCTATGAACGAAGTCCTCCGTTATATCCGTGCGCGTCTTGCCAATCAGCAGAGCGATCTCCTTGAGCGCGAGAAGACCTATGAGATTGACAGTTTCGTGAACGGTGCTGTGGAGCTTCCGGATGATTTCACGTCCGTCAAGGGCGTTTATCGGCTGTCCGATCATTACCGGCTGCATGCCGTCTCGGACGATCATGTAACGCCAAATACGTTCCGCCTCTTTGCAGGGCGTATCTATGCGGAGGTGGGCATTCGACTTCACTACTATGGCAGTTTGCTGCCGGTCAAGGACGGCGATACAATCCCGCTGCCCGATACCTACATCGACACACTCATCAAACTCACGCGGATGGTCCTGAACAACACGGATGTGGACACGTTGACACAGGCAGTGACGGCAGAGGTGGATGCAATCGTTCCGCGCCGCAAGTGGAATAATGCGCGTCAAAAGATGCCGTTCTTTGTCTGAGGTGTTGCCATGAAAACGAGCAAAGCGATTGATGAGATCAAGGCGGCGGGGCATGACATTTCGGATGAGTACAGCCGCGCGGAATGTCTTGGCTTTCTCAACACAGCCATTCATGAGGTGTCGGGGCTGCTCATTGCGGCACGTTCTCCGATGATGGTGCGGGAGATTCTGCTGCACGACGGTGAGAGTGTCCCATCTCACTATGTAACTTCTGCGGGGCAGTATCCCATGCGTATCACGGGACAGACGGTGCAGTTTGTCGACCCTTCGATGGATGAGATACGCTTTCGTTATTTCGCCACGATGCCACCTATCACGGATGAGGAAGGCGATTTGCCATTCCCTCATGATGCACTCAACGATTACGTCCTCAAAATTTCAATCCTGCACGCGCTCAACCGCAATGAGTATGACCTTTCGCAGGACAAGGCGCTTGCTGATGAGTTCCGCGCCATTCTCACGGGGGCGGTGACAATGAATGGCTGAGATTCAGAAGAAGGTTCTTCACGTACCGACACTTCCGGCTGCCATTCAGGGGGACGGGCGGTACCTGCTTTCGCTCCTGCGTAGTTTTCTCACGGAACAGACGGCACAGATCAATGCGGCCAACAGCTTTACGGCAGATGATGTGGATGCGGACAAAGAGGGCAAGGTGCTCTCCCCGCGTAACTTTCGGTTGACGTTCTCAAGGCTCGGTGGACTCTTGCAGTGGGATCATTCACTGGATGCGAAAGACCTCAACTATTACGAGGTGCGCACAAACAGGAATGTCGGCAGTGAATTTGGACTGCTTGAGCGTACGACACTTGCGCAGTCTGATCGTTTGCCGCCGACATATGTGGGGCACATCTTCCTCTTTGCCATAGACAAACAAGGACACGTGAGCCATCCCTCTGAGCTTTCGTATACCAAGGCACGCCCGACAAAGCCGTGTGATGTGGCGATGACAAAGACACAGGAAGGGACGCTCATTACCTTTCTTGACATTCCTATTGACTGCATTGGCGCGTATGTCTACATCAACGAAGTGCGCTATTCCTCGGTGGATAACCTCTTTCTCTACACAGATGGAGCGATTATTGAGCGGCTGCGCGTCGCCTACTACGACCAATACGGAGAGGGAGAGTCAGAGGTCATCTACTGCGTTATGCCGAATGTGGAGAACTTCATCGTGGAGCGCAATGGGGCGCAGTTGGATTTCTACTGGGATCCTCTGCCAATTTACAATGTCCGCTATGAGGTCAAGGTCGGAATTACGCCTGAATGGAACAAGGCGCTCACGATCTTCACGACAAAGCTCAACAAGCACCGTTATGTGTACCCGAATACAGGGCGTTATTACATGCTCATCAAGGCGATTGACGAGCACGACAACTATTCCCGCAATGCTGCGTACTTCCTGCTGACGAACGAGAAGGATATCCACAAAAACGTGATTATCCGGCTCGATCAGGAAAAGAACGGGTATCCCGGGATAAAGACGAATCTCTACTACGACATGGCGCGTGAGGCTCTTTTGCTCGAAAAGGATGCCCTGCGCGGGGAATACCTCATCGATGTGACACTCCCGCAGAAATACCGCGCCCGCAACTGGCTTGAGGCAAGCGTCATTGGAGAAACAAATAGCGATCTCGTGTGGGATGACCTCGATTTTGCATGGGACAGCGAGGAAGCGGCAAATACCATGTGGAATGGCACCGTAGGCGACCTCAGGGGCGTTGAGGTGCTACATGAAATTGCGCGCCAAAACACATTGGATATAGCGCGCTTCCTTGTTGTTATTCCGCTGGATGGGAGTCTTGCGGCGACGGGGGCAACTGTTGACCGACAAAAGGATATAGAATATGCGCCGTCGCGATGGACGCAGGGGCTGCGCCTCTCATGGAAGAGTGATGTCGTCTATAAGGCGCAGATTCCACAGCTGTTTTCGATGATGTTCTGGATTCGTCTGCATGACGGATTGCCGGACACGCGGATATTTGCCCTGACGGGCGCGGAGAGTCTTGTACTTGAATATGATCACCGTCTCAATGAGTTTCAGTTGATTGGCTCGGATGGTGTCTATGTACGCGCAAAAATTGATTTTCGACCGAATGACTGCCTTGCCGTCGGTGTTGTGCAGGAATCCGCAGTGAGGCAGCTTTTTTTATACAGCCTTTCAAGGGACGTGTATGCGGAGGGGAGCGCTTCGGCGCGACCGCTCAGGAGTCTTGGGAGGCTCCTTTTCTCAGGCAGATTCAGATAGGAGTGATGGATATGAAGATGGACAGTGGTATGCACATGAAGGGGTGTTTTGAGGGGATTCTTCGCCATGCGGATGGCACGGAGGAGATCACACGCAAGGACAACATGATTGTCGATGCGGGCTTTGACCTCATCTTTGACCGCCTTTTCCAGAATCAGAACGATGGCAGCGCAAATAAGGTCCTGCAATACATCGCCGTCGGTACGGGCACGAATGAGCCGAATGCGGAGCAGACAAAGCTGTCGGCGTTCCTTGCAGCGCATACGGTAGAGTATTTCCATACCACAGGGACAAAGGAGTGTAAACTTGTCGCGACGTTCCCGACAGGGGAGGCGGTCGGGGCAATCACGGAGGCGGCGGTTTGTTTCTGCCCCGATGGGACGCCCTCGCAGACGAATGGCTACGGGATATTCGACCGTGTGACGTTCCCTGTCATCAACAAGCTCGCCAGTGATGTCTATGTCTGCATATTCAAGTTTGTCCTCGAACCACTTCAGGGGTGATATAGGAGACACGAAGCATGAGCGCGGATATTCAGCTGAACAGGAGACTCAAAAGGGCGTACACGTTCGATGAGTGCGCCTTCGATTTCGCAGACCTGCGCTGTGCGCGCCCCATTGCGTTTTTTGGGGACACGGAATTCACGCAGGAAAAGGCGGTATCCGTTGGTGTGACGGAAGTACACGCACGAACCGTTGCATATCGGCGCGCTTTCGGGGAAGAGATTACCGCATCGGAATCCTGTGAGATCAAACAGCCGTTCTTCTCTGTATTTGAGGAGCGGATGTCTTTGGCGGAATCAACGCCTCCCGCTCCCGTTTCTATTTTTGTGAAGAGCATCGGGGTTTCTCATCCGGCTACACCTATGCTCAAAACACGTGCCGAAAGCAACCTCTACATAACAGAGCAGAGAACGAATCAGCTCTCCCGTGCGTATACATCGGGCTTTGCCGTCCAGGAGAAGCATAGCCGAGAGTTCACGGCACAGCGCACCTTTGTGGAGAGAATACCACTGCGCGTGACGCACGGCATGCGTATTGAACAGACACACATCGAGCGCCTCGGGATACGAGGAGAGATCATTCCTGCTCCACGCTCTGAATTTACCGAGCGCATCTCTATCTATGACAGTGTTCTGCGGACAAGCGATGCGTCTCTGTCCGGTGTTGCAATCGGAAACAGCATGACGTTTGAGGAGTTCAAAAAGCGTATCCTTCGTCCCGTCGGATTTGAGGGATTCCGCCCGTTCCATGTCGGTGACTACGAGTATGAGAGGGCGATCGTGCGCATCTCCATAACGGCGGGCAGCTTCGGCGCGATTCCGGAGATTTATGATGTTGTCATGAATGTGGATATCGACGACACCGTGGATCGCGGCACCACGCGGATGAAGGCTGAGGAGACGGTCGTCCCGTTCCATAAGCATTATTACACGAAGCCTGAAGTCACGGCGACACTCCTGAGCGGAAACACGGCAGATGGCATTGTGCTGCCTGAGATTACGGCGATTGGCACGGAGTCCTTCACCTGTATTCTGCGTAAACGGGACGGCTCTGCGGCGGCGGGTACAATCTCATGGACGGCGGTTGGATATTAAGGAGGGCAGCAGATGCAGAATTTCAGGATGCTGCAAGGGCAGGAAAACGTCAAAAACAGCCGCGAGGCAATCAATGATAATTTCGTTGCCGTTGCAAGCAATTTTTCGGGGGATTCCTACCCCACGTCGAATCTCTATGTCGGCATGAAGTTCTATCACACCATGGAGCGAAAGACCTATACCCTGCGGCAGCTTGACCCTGTGCGATGGGATGAGGATACGCCCGACCGGCTGAAAAACGCGCGAAACATCAGCCTTACAGGGAAGGTGCAGTCAGAGAAAATCGCGTTTGACGGATCTGCGGATGCCGTCATCAACGTCACTCGAGTGGAAGCGGACGTGTGCAACGGGAACTCGGCGACGGCGACGACAGCATTCGGCGTGAGAGGCGCAATCTCTTCGCAGAACGCACCGCGTCATGTGTGGTTTTCCGGGGTAAATAACGAGACGCAGCGGGAATATGCGAACAACTTCATGTATAACCCTGTGACGGGTACGCTTGCAGTGCCTAGAGTTGAAGGTACAGCGTCGATCTCTGAGCGTTCCTATACCGCAGATAAGGCGGGTGCAGACGGGAGCGGGGCGAACATTGCCGCAACCTACGCCCCGAAGAGCGGTGCGGGCGCATACGGGACGTGGGGAATTAACATCGGAGGCCGGGCGGAAGTCGCGAATGTCGCTGACCGCGTCGGCAACGATTCCGCAAATATGCGCTTTCACTGGAACGGACAGGGAGGGCAGCCGTCGTGGCTGTGGGGCGGCAACAGCCCTTACGATGCCTATGTCTGGAATCCGTCGAACTTCAACGTCAACCATGCCAATACGGCGAATTCGGCAGGGGCGGCGAATACAGCAGGAAGAGCCAACACAGCAGAACGAGCGGACAGGGCGGACAGAGCGGGTACTGCAAACTATACATCGGGATATTCGGAAAAAGCCAAGCGTGCGGATGCGGCGGGATGGGCGGACGGCGCACAGCGGGCAAAATCTGCTGAGCGTGCAGATGGCGCAGGATGGGCGGATAATGCCGGACATGCCAATCATGCAGATCGTGCGGGATATGCGGATAAGACCGGATATGCGGACAATGCGGGGACGGTTGGGGGGAAGTCGGTTGAACAGATCAGAAACGAAAGTTCAAGGGTGGCAGTTCTTTCCGGGACAATTAACGATGGTGAAACGATTCCTCTCCCCGATGGGTATAGCGAGGCACAGTGCAAGTGGCTGGTATCAATGAGGCAGCGGAAATATGACGGAGATGCAACTTTTGCATTTGATTGCTATACAAATGGAAGAACAGCAGTTTGTCATTTTTTTGTGAGTGGGGCAAAGCATACCATAGTAAGGCCCGCGATAGTAAACTACATTGTAATTGGGGTGAAATAATGTACTATATTTTTGATAAAGACGGTAGTTGTATCGCGAGCTGTGACGGCAAGCCGAATATGGACGATCTTGCAACGCGCGGAGAAATGGCGCAAGAGAGTGCGGAGACTCTTGATATCGCGCAGATTCAGCTTGTCAACGGGGAGATTGTCGTGAAGCAGGAATAGAATGCATAGCACAGCAACGGAGGTGAACCTATGCAGGAATACAGAGATGTTCTCGAATCCAACACCGTGCAGGAAATGCGCACGATGGTCAACGACAATTTCAACACCATTCGTTCTACGCATGCGGGCGCGGCATTCCCAACGGAAAACCTCGTGCTCGGGATGAAGTGTTTCCGTACGGACGAGAAGAAGACGTACACGCTTGTGTCGATAGATCCTCTCGAATGGGCGGTTGAGGCGAGCGGCGGGGATATTGTCAATGCGCAGAAATACCTTGCGTTTGTTGGAAGGGAGGCGCTCGGGCGGCTCACGGATTGGAGCGGACTGTTCAACCGTGCCCTGAGCGTTGAGGTGGTGGACTTTGCCGATCTTGGGATAGGTGTATATGTAACGAACATGAGCAAGATGTTCCACGACTGCGTGTCGCTCAAGACGGTACTCAATTTGAACCTGCCGTCGAGCCACGTTGTCAGGGACGTGCATGGGATGTTCTCGGAATGCACGGCGCTCTCTGTTCTCGATGTGACGGGATTCAAGGCAGAGAATATCGAAAATTTCATGGAGATGTTCAGCAATTGCCGTTCTATCAAGGTGCTGGATATGTCGCAGTGGAAAACAGGGCGCGCAACGAACATGTGCCGAATGTTCTATCGGTGTCAGGCGCTCGAAGCCCTTGATGTTTCAAAGTGGAACGTGAGTAAATGTACGGACTTTGCCGAGATGTTCCGCGATTGTCACAAGCTGCGTGGGCTGAACTTGACCGCATGGGATACGTCGAAGGCGATAGCAATGGGCGGGATGTTCCGCAGCTGTGGGAATTCACTGGTGGCTCATGAAGGCTCTGGCGATTTTGCCGCTGTTCATGTGATTCCGTTGAAACTTGATCTCTCTGCGTTTGACCTCTCCAATGTGGAGACCACGTCTCATATGTTTGCCTACGCTAGATGTCAACTCACCATTGGCGAGAAGATGCGCAAGACTTCAAAATGTAAGAGCATGGACAATATGTTTCTGAATTTCTGGGCGGACGCAGAGCCTGTGATTGACGGAGCTGAGTATCAGCCGTCTGTGATCGGAACAGACTATACAATTAATGATTATGGAACGACTTTTCCAGCATCGTGCAAGAAGACCATTTTCACAGCGTTTGACTTTTCCTCGGTCGAGGATATGTCGGGGATGTTCGAGGGCGTATATGCTGTGAATTGTACGCTGAATGATAAATTTACAGGAGTGAAAGATCAGATTTCACGTGGTCTGATCTTCCATGTATCTACTCCGAAGGTGCAGATAATCTCACGGATGTTCTATGCGGCAAACGGCGCAGACTTCATTGATTTCTCGATGGATATGGGCAGCGTTACAAATGTGATGTGGCTGTTCAGCGGATGGCTTGGAACGTCTATACGGCTGCGGAATTTCGATACACGGCACATTGGGAAGAGATTGGAACATGTTGGGGAGACACTTTCTCTTGTAGAACGATACAACATGGACAGGGTATTCGCGGGATGCCGAAACCTGCGCTATCTCATCATCGACGGGACGGAGTTCAGGTTCCGGCTCTTCACGGATATTCTTGCCGATCTGCCCTCAGGATGCCGCTTTATCGTGCCACGTGCGATGATTGCGACGTATAAGACGCAGGATTTTTGGAAGAACTATCCAGACCGCTTTATTGCGATGGAGGACTGTCAACTCTACGGCGCGTATGTAAAGAGCGCACCTACATAACGAAAGGAGATTGCCATGCAGTACAAATTAAAGGACGAATGGACGGACATCACGGAAAAGCAGGGGACGCTCTATGCGCCTGAGCGTGCAGTTGAAATCTCCACGGAAAAGGTGAACGGCTCGGGCTTTATCCTGCCGCCGCTGAAACCCTATCCCTTCAAGGGGACGATCTTTGCACGGGCGGCGAACGGACATGCTGATCTGAATGTCGTGAATATTACCCTGCCGACGAGCTGAAGAAGGTGACTTTATGCGGCGGACGATGAAGCATAACGCGACACAGTTCGTGTTTAATGACTTCTCTGGCGGAATCAATGTCATGAGCGAGGGCGATCTCATCGCGCAGAATGAAATGCAGGAATGCCAAAATTTCTGTTTTCTCGGGTATCAGCGGTCACTGACAGCACGCGGAGGTCTCTCAAAGCCGCTCATGAAGTTCCCCGGAGATGTGATGGGGACGTACTATGACATTGACAGCAACACCTTCCTCGTATTTCTCCTGGACGGCAGCATTTATCATGTACCGACACTCCGCGTTCCGCCGGAGAAAATCGGAAGGCTCACGGGCGGCAGGCGTCCGATCTGCGCGAAATTCCAAAATCGCATCTGGATTGCCTCAGGAGAGAAATTGCAATTCTATAATTTCTCTGAAGAGAACAGTGTGCAGACCGTTTCGAATGGTCCCGTGTGTGACATTGTATTCGAACGCGGGGCGCGGCTCTGTGCAGCGCGGACGGGAACCGACCGCCTCTATCTTTCAGGTGTGGGCGATGGGGAGCAGTGGAATACGGATGATAACGATGCCTCTACGGGTGCGTGGCTGGATGTCGGCTACGGGGACAGCGCGGACATGATCGCGGTCGTTCCGCTTGCCACCGATCTCCTCATCCTCAAGAATAACGGGATGATTTATCAGCTCACGGGAGATAGAGAAATCCCTTCATGGGTCGTCTACCGCGTAGCAACACAGACGGATGCCGTTGGGAGGAACTGTGCGGAGGCGGTCGGAAATGATGTCGTATTCGTGAGCAGGCAGGGCGTGAAAACGATGTCGACAACGATGGATTATGGGAATATTGCACAGGGTGATATTGGTGAAAAATGGAATATCCTTGTAACGAGCGGGCTGTATGAACCTGCTCTTTTTCATCTGCGGCGACGAAAGCTCCTGCTTATCCAACCCAAAGGGAAGAGCAACGCGCTCATCGCCTATAACTATGCCGTGCGAGCGGCAACAACACTGAAATTCCCGCTTCCGATTACGGCGATGAACGAGACGATGGACACGGTTGTCGTCGCCTCGGGCAAGGAGCTCTATGAGATGGACGAAGAAAATCTTGCGGACGGTGACACACCGATTGAGTTTCGTCTGCGTCCGAAAGACATTATCGGCACGGAGAAGCTTCTCGTGCGCGGCGTAGATTCGTCGATGGCTGCCGCACAGGCAGGAAACGTGCGTGTGGAGATCGACAACATGAGGATCGACATGCCCGCGAATGCCCGCCGCAAGGTGCGCTGCAATCATTCTTCGCCGCGCATACAGACAACGGTGAGCGCGAATATCCCGTTTCAGATCAAGCACCTCATCTTGGAGGTGGCTGATCTATGACGCTCTATGAGTGGATCGCCTTTTATAATCGCAAGAACCCGGAGGATCCATTCAAACCAACGGAGGGATTCACGTTCTTTTTTGTTGCGGATAAGGGATTTTGTGAAGTCCGTTTTCTTGGCGGCATGGTCATCATCGGGCAGATTGCGGGCGATGCGCGTTTCTTCAAGGAAAAGGTGGAGGAAGCCGCCCGTAAAATGGACATTCGCGAGGGCGGCACACTCTGCATCCGCAAAGAAATACGTGCCTACATTCGGCTCTTTGGCTATCGCATCGACCGGACGGAGCATCTGCCGGATGGGACAAAGAGATATTTCTGCTCCCATCGAGAGACGGGGAAATGGGGGCAAGTGTCGCCCGCTTTCACCTATGACAAGACGGGGGAGCTTGCCTATCTCATCACATGGGAAATCTAAAGGAGTGACAACATGAAATGGTATCGAAGCCCTCTTGATGATGGGGAACCGTGGTGCTGGCAGGAAGAGAAGAACGCTTACGTAGAGAGCCGCTATGGGCGCCTGGTGCGCTACAAGGGCGGGAGCAGTACGACGGTCACAAACTCCTATACGCCGTCTGAGGGAGAAAAGCAGCTCTCACAGGCGGCGGCGGACTACGCAAAGAAGGTTGCGCCGAATGCGTACTACCTCAACGACCTTGGGCGTTCTCTTTTGCAGAATTCGCTCGGTGCGGTGCAGGTGGACTTTAACTCACTCAATCAACAGGCACAGCAGCAGAGCGCGGACGCGGCACGCGGGATGGGCGGACTGATCGGTTCGAACAGCGCCGCAACGGCTGCGGCAAATGGGGCGCTCGGGAGCGTTGCAGGTCAAATGGGACAGCTTGCCGGGCAAAATGTCGGACGCCTCTGGACATTGGGAGACCTCTATAAGAGCAGTACTGCGGGGACAAACAGCGCGCTCGGTCGTGCATCCGGTCAGCTCGGTGCACTTGCGGCGAGGAATGCGGGACGCCTCGGAGGACTCGCGGGATTATATCAGAGCGGCGCAACCGCCGCAAATGGAGCACTCAGTGCGGCAAGCGGTGCGATCGGGCAGTCGGCGGCGACGGCAAACGGAACGCTCGACTCACTTGCAAACGGAGTTCTCCCCTCTGCCTATCAGGCGAATATGGAGAAGAGTATCAGCTCTGCGCTTCAAAACACCACGGGTAAGACGCTCGCGAATCTCGGCAATCGCGGCGTGCTAAATTCCTCTGTGACAACGGGCGCGATGAGCGATATCCAAAAGAATGCCGCCAATGAAGTGGCACGGCAGTATCAGGCAAATATCAATCAGGTTGCAGGACTCGCGCAGCAGCAGAATGCGAATGCGGCGCAGGCGGCAAATACGATTGCGGGGTACGCACAACAGCAGAACGCAAACACCAATGCACTCGCCAACAGCCTCGGCAATCTCTACAACACGCAATACGGTCAGCTCTCGGGGGCACTCGGACAGCAGGCGAACATGGCACAGCAGCAGCTTGGCAACACGAATGCGCTCGCCGGGAACCTCGGCAACCTCTACAACACGCAGTACACACAGGGGATGAATGCGCTTGGACAACAGGCGAACCTTGCGCAGCAGCAACTTGCCAATACGCAGGAGAACAACAGCCGGAACAGCGGATTGTACGGGAATCTTGCGAATATGGCAGGGTCGCGGATTGCCCTTGCCGCCGCCGCACAGGAGGCAGCACAGAATCCGGCGTTCCGTGCATGGAACGCGTCGATGGGCCTCAACGGAGCGAACACACAGGCCCTTGCCGGAATTGCGGGCAAGGGAACGAGCACACAGACCACACATCAGTCTGGTGGCGGTGGATTCGGCGGCTTCTTCGGCGGGCTCCTCGGCGGTGCGCTCGGCGGTGCGGGGCAGGCGCTTGGGGCGGGGCTCTTCAGCAACTGTTTCCCGCCGGGCACAAAGGTGAAGATGGCAGATGGTACGGAAAAGAGCATTGAGCACATCGAAGTCGGCGAGAAGGTCATGTCATACGCAGATGGTGAGGAGAGGGAAGCAGAGGTCGTCCATGTGATGAATCGACACTTTGCGGATGTCTACAACATTCAGTGTCAGCTTGCGCACACAATGGCGACGCTCTCGCAGCCGTTCCTCATGGAGGACGGAATGTACAAGACGCTCGGAGAGATGTGCATCGGCGATGTGCTCTACGGTGTCGGAGCGGTATACGGGCTCGTTTACAGCGGCAATCGTCCCGTACACGATATTGAGGTCAGCGGAGCGAACACCTACATCGCGGATGGTTTTGTGGCAAAGGGCGGCGACCGGAGGACATGGCAGGAGTGAGGGCATACAAAAAGCGCTGTGAGAGTGTACAGCGCTTTTATGGTTATGCCTTCGTGACGCCCAGCTCACGCATAAGGGCGTTTTGGAGAATGTTCGAGAAGTTGATGTTGTTTTGCGTTGCGAGTGTGTCCAGCCACTTGGGAAGCGAGAGCGTTTTCTTCACGGATTTTGCGTTATACATACGGTCGTATGCGAGCTTGTCAAACGGCACCATAACGGCGAATTGGTCACGCTCAAGCGGCAAATCCTGCGGGAGCGAAGGGGCGGGGTAATCGGCGGGAGAAACGTCTTCGAGCATCAGTCCGATTGCGTCCTGCGCCATCGTAAGCGCCTCCTCCATCGTTTCCCCCTGCGTCATGCAGCCGGGAATGTCGGGGATAAAGACGGAATAGCCTGTTTCCTCTGTCTGGAAAATTGCAGGGTAGAAATAAATGTGCTTCATGACTTTCCTCCGTTCTGTAAGGGCTTCAGTCCCGCTTCCTTGAGAAGCTGCTGCTCGATGCCCTTCTTGAGTTCCTTTGCGTGCATCGGGACGCTGAGTGTGATGTTGCACGCGGGATGATGATATTTTTGGTGTGAGCCGTTGTTGCTCTTGATGTAGATGAATCCGTGCTTCTTCAGAAGACGAACCATTTCTTTCGGCGTCATCGGCATAAGCGTGCCCTCCTTGGAAGCATTATACGTCATATTACGTACAATCGCAATAAAATCTTATTTGAAGGAGCTGATATTTATGGACTGGGAACAAATCGGATTTATGGTTGGCGCTCCACTTGGAGCGAGATGGGGAAATAACTATATCGAGCGTGGCAGGAATAAGGCACGCGATATCCTCGCGGGGATTGGTGACCCGAATGCGGAGGAACGAAAAAGAGCGCAGATGATTGCGGACGCGCACTACGGCAACGGTCTTGTCGGGCAGAATCCCGAAACGCTTCTCTTGCAAGCAAAACGGGACTGGATGCAGGCGGACAATGATGCGCAGTACCTCCTCGATAATGGTTATGCGGAGGATTCACCCGATGTGCAGAAGTTCCGTGCGATACAGGCGAAAGCGCACGGGAATGCAGAGTTTCTGCGCGGTCTCGGCAAGAGCACGGGGGTTGACCTTACCAACGTTGGGACGGGCATGGGGCTTGCCGATCTCAAGGACGCTGTGAATCGCGGGATTGCACCGATGATGTATCAACAGTACCCACAACTTCAAGAGCAAATGGAAAAGCGGAACACATGGGCGGGACAGACGGCGCGGGATATCCTCAATGGACAGATCGGACAAGGGGTTACGCCGATTGCACCGATATCCAATCAGGCGGACCCACAGCCCGTAAACCCGCAGCCTGTGTCCGGTGTAGCACCCATGACACCGCCCGCCGCACAGATCGGCGGCTATGCGCCGCAGGGAACGAGCCTCATCGGCTTTCATCCGAATGCGGGTTTCGGCATGCAGGGAACCGCAAACCCTATCCTGCCCGACCAAAACAATTCCCTTGGTCGGGCTATCTCGGGGGCTGATGTGTTCAAATACCTTCAGGATCGCGGCGCGATTCCGAAGGAGCGGACATACGCGGAGGAAGTGGAGGATATTGCAAAGGCGTTTGCACAGCAGCGTGCGGCAAAGATGGACGACCGTGAGATACGCAAATACCTCAAGGAGAGCGGCGTTCCGACTGATGTCGCGAAATTCGTCATGGCAGAGCAGAAACAACAGCACCAGGAGCAGATGAAGAAGAACGCCCTCGCGCAGGCGGCGGCAGCATCCTCTTCGCCGCAGATGGCGTATCTAATCGCTGCAGCGGCAGCAGACCCGAATACGAAGCTCTCGGATATTTCTGGGCTGATCAATGCAACGAATCCTGATATGAAGTTTGAAACCATTGACCTCGGCGGCACCAAAGTCGCTATGACGCGCGATGCAAAAGGGCGCGTACAGGGCGGTGCACAGGCGCTTCCGGTGACGCTTTCGCCAAATGAAATGGCGCAGCTGCAGCTGGGTTATGGAAGACTGAACAAGGACTACTACGGAATTGACACGCATGCACAGACGGCGCGAGATGTGGCGAACATCAACGGACAGTATAGTCTTGCCCGTGCCGCTATGTCGGGGAGAGGGAAAGGCTCTGACAGGAAGAAGAGTGAAGCCGCAGAGAAAATAGATTCCATGTACGGCAATCAGTTCAACGATGCGTATGAGCTTTGGAACAAAGAAGGCGAAGTCTCGCGTGAAGATATGGGCGCAGTTGCGGACGCATTCAATGAAAGCGTTGAGAAGGGGATTGCTGACGGCACGATCAGCTCGGATGACGCAACGTATTTCCGTGACAGGAGTAATCTTGTTCAGCTCATGTATGCTGCTCGCTTTGGCGAAAAAGAAGCAGCTCGTAGGATTTGGAGTAATTTCAGTGACGACTACCTCAACGATACTAATAATCCAGATTACACGACACTGAACGATATTTACCAATGGCTCTCCGGGCAGGACGCGGGCGAAAAGGCTCATGTACAGAACACGTTGCCCGCAGCACGGGGAGGCTATCGTCCTGTTGGATATGAGAATTCAGGTGCGTGGATGTACCATTAGGTAAAGAAGGAGAACAAACATGGCACAAGTCAGCCGCGAAGGCTTTGAACGAAATCGAACATACAACTATGTGAGACGCACGCCAGAACAACTTGACGCAGGGCGACATATCGGCGAAGAACCGCGCGGGCTGCTTGGAAGCGCTTGGGATAATCTCTGGGGCGGCATGGAAGGAATGGTCGGTGGTCTTGCGGATACGGCGGGCACTGTGCTCAAGGCGCAGTATGCAGAGGGGCGCGCAAGTCGTCCTGCTGGGCTGTTCGGTGGATTCCTCGTTGATCGTGCGATTGACCTCAACCAGAGTGCGGCAGAGAATGCACGGCGGTCAGGCGTACGGAACGAATACAGCGATATGGGAATCCTCGACCGTCTCACCAGTCCCTCTTACTTGTTTGACCCGCGTGGGCTTACCGCAGAGGTGTCCAACATGACGGGCAGCATGATTCCGTTTATGCTGATGAGTGCAGCCATGCCGGAGTTCGGTGCAGCGGGTGTCGCAGGACTCATTGGCAGAGGTCTTTCCCGTATTGGTGCAAATAAGATTGCGGGACTGTTTGAACCCGGCGGTGCTGTCACGGGCTTTCTGCGGGATGGCTTTCGTTGGGCGCCCACGGGTGTTGCCGATGCAATGTCGAATGCGGGCGAAGTGGCGGAAGAAATGCGCCGACAGGGCTATACAAATACGCAGATTGCTGATCGTATCGGCAGTGCCATGTCATACGAGCTTCCCTATGACGTTGTATCACAAGGCTTATTTGGCGGCTTCCTCGGCGGGAAAGGCGTGCGCAAGTTTGCCGAAGGCGGCGGCATTGGTCGCAACATCGCCGCGAATACTGCGCTTGGCGGGTTTGAAGCGCTCAACGAGGCAGGACAGGAATTTGTTCAGACACAGGCAGTGGAACAGGCGCTTGGCAAACCCGTCGGCACATTCATGAATCCAACGGATGAGGAGCGCAGGGCATTTGACGCCGCCTTTATTGGAACCCTTCCAATGGTTGCAGCAGGCGGCGCTCGCAACGTAACAAAGAACTGGCTCAGGGGGAAGGCGGAATCGGCACAGTCTGAGCTGCAATCGTCGGCACATGTGAAAACTTCGGGCGATGAGAATATCGACTCTCTCATCGCACAGGCGGCGGAGAAGTACGGCGTTCCCGTGAACCTCCTTCATTCCGTCGCACAGACGGAATCGGGCTACAATCAGGGCGCGAAGTCTGAGGCGGGAGCAATCGGCATGATGCAGCTTATGCCCGATACGGCAGCAGGGCTTGGCGTTGACCCGAATGACCTTGCCGGCAACATTGAGGGCGGTGCGAAGTATCTGCGCGAGATGCTCGATACCTTTGACGGCAATGTGGAAAAGGCGGTCGCTGCGTATAACGCTGGTCCGAATGCAGTCAAGAAGAACGGTGGAATCCCGCCGTTTGAGGAGACGCAGGACTACGTGCGTAAGGTCATGGGAGGACTGGACGGCTATGATGCCTCCGTCCCGCAGCGTATGCGCAGCCTCCTTGAGGACGCAACGCAATACCTCGGTATGACGATGGACAACGGGGAGAACGGCTGTGTCGAAGCCGTAACGAAGATCGGCGCAAAGTCCTGCCCGTTCCTTGCACAGGAGCTTTCCAATGGCGTTGTCAATGTTGATCGGCTCGTTGCAGATGCAGGGAATAACGTCATTCCGTTTGACCCCAACCAACTGGAAGAGGGGGATGTGATCGTCTATGGCGACGAGAGCGACCCACAGCGCCATGTCGTTCTCTATGACGGAAAGGGCGGATATATCGGTAACTCTACGGAGCAGAACAAAGTTGTCCAAGGTGCGGACTATAACGCGATGGGCGCATGGGCGCCGACGAAGATCATCAAGACAGGCGCACAGTTTGATGGTGCTCATTCTGCTGCTCCCGTGATGCCGGACTTCACAGGACTCATCGCAGACGAAACGAACATTAAGGAAACGCAGGAGGCAATTCAAAAGCTCATCGACACAGATACGATGACCCCTGAACAGCACGCTGCAATTTTGCAGGCGGCGGAGATGGCGCGTGACACGCCCATCGGAAGCGGGACAGACCCTGCAGCGGAAGCGGAGAGTGTGAACGAATGGCAGCGGCTCATTGACCGCAAGGACGCAAAGGGAATCTTCGAGAAAGACCCGAAGCGCATTGTTCAGCACTTGCAGCGGCTTGAAAAGACACAGAAGATGCAGCGGACGCGGGCGGCAATCGAGAATCAACAGCAGATCGAGGCGACAAACCAGGCACTTGCAACGGTGCAGCAGGCGCAGAGCGCGCAAAGCGCACAGACAGTACCGACACAAGGAGATGCGAGCGTTCAGCAGATCGTTCCGGAACAGACCGCACAGTTGGTGACGGACGGGCAGATATCCCCGACCATCCCGCAGGCTGGCGATATGCAAGGAACAAATGCGGCGCAGATGAGCGCACCAATCCAGCCCGAAAACGTCATGCAGAATCCGCAGATGGTACAGGGGACGGATGGACAGGTCGTTCCACAGAATAACCATGCGGAGAATGTGTTTGATGCACCTGTTCCACAGAACGCAGGGAATAGCGCAGTTTCTACACCATCGGAGGCGCTTGCGGCAGGGATTGCACAGGGGACAACGGATACGCAGCCAATGCCTCAACCGATGGAAACACAGGCGAATATGGATGATGTTCAGCAGGCAATCCTGCAAAGAGAGGTGCCTCTTCTCTCCATTCCTGCATACGTACAGGCACGGCAGAGTGGAGACTTGAATACTGCTGCACAGATCGCACAGCAGGCGGGTGCAAACGATGTGGCACAGCTCTATGGAATGCTCCTTGCACGCAGGAACGGGCAGGCGGCGAATGTTACGCCGTATGCGCCGCAACAGAAGACTCCACAAGCGGCGGCAGTGCCTGTGAAAGCACCTGTCCCCGTAGTCGGAGTGCGTCCCAATGTCCCTGTGAAGCTGCCTGACAAGATTGAAGCGCGACGGGCGCTTGGTATATCGCTCAACAAGTTTATGACGGATAACAACCTCCAATTTGCTCAAAGCGGCAGACTTGATCTTGTGGCAGGACGCGGACAAGCAATCCGTGCGGCGGACAAGAAGATCACGGCATGGGAGGAGAAACGTGCCGCACAGGAAGCTCAAGCGGCGCAAAGCGGAGCAGTAAATACCGCTCAGACCGCGCAGGAGGGCGCACAGGGTACGCAAAACACCGTGCAGGATAGAATGCTTGCGCAGCATAGTGCAGAGCCTCAAAACGGCTCTAAGACGGTCAGGGAGAAGTCTGCCCAAAATCAGGGCAATAAAAAAGCCGCCGATAAGGGCGGTGTTGTTGTTGCGGGGGACGAGTTTGGCGCATACAAGAACATCAAAGAACTGCGGGAAAAGGCGCTCCAATACTACAAGGAGCATTTGCAGGGGACGAGTGTTGAGAATGCGCTTCTTGGAGAAATCAATATTGATGATGTCGGTCTTGTCGAATTTACTGGCTCCGGGAAACGAGAACTGAAGAACAGCAGTGCCAAGGAAGAAAAATTGTTGCTGGTAAAACATCTTCCTGAACTCATTCGTGACGCGACCGATATATCCGGGAAGAAATCGTCGAAAGAGAATCATCCCGGTGAATATTTCTATTATCTCCACACGGCGGCCGAGATCAATGGGCAAACAACACCTGTTGAAATTACACTTGTCAAGAGGAACAACGGTGCGATTCAGTACTACAATCATACCTTGCCGACGTTGGAAAAGAGCAATAAAAATGAAGGCGCATCCGTATCTACGGAACCAGAATCTCTTAACGAGCCCTCGGCATCTCCGTCCATCCATGCGCCTTCTTCTACCTCAACTATATCATCTGAGGCGGAAGAAAGCAAGGAAAAATCGCTGAATGATAACGAGCGTGAGGCAGTCAAGGGACTGAGTGCCGATGCGAAAAACGTCTACCAGTTGGTACGTGACAAGCTCGCAGGGATGAAGAACAAGAAGGTTGCGCGTGCTGCATCTGCGGGCGCTGTCCTTCTTGCGCGTCATGCGGACATCATCGCCCGTAAAGTCCGTGCTGCGCTCGGTACGCCCTTCACGGCGATGGACTACTACAACGAATGGGTTGCCCTGCGATACGGCGGGGAAGAGAGCGGGTTTACGCAAGCGGCGATGAAGAAAAGCGACGCGACGAGTTTGTCTGAGTTCAGCCGACAAATGCGCACTCCCGAGGCGGGGAGTGGAAGCCGTAAGAAGACGTTCCTGCGGATCACAGCACCGAGCGGCGCCTTTGTGGATGTCGCGCAGGATGATATGATTCACATGCACAATCATCATCCCGAAATGACGGATGAGGACTTTTCTATCATTCAAGAAAACATGGAAAAATTTCTGCGTGTTCATCAGGATAAGACGGGCAAAGGAGATTATGGCGGGGAGACTGTTCTTTGCAAAATAAAAACGCCGCGCGGAGTTGCGGGCGTATCTTATGAACTTCTTCCTACGGGACGGATTTTCCTAAAGACGGCGTTCTTTGACAATGAAAACGGTATTGATAACTGGATTGCGAAGAACGGCACGAGCAAAGACCTTATGTATGCGGACACAGAAAAAAGAGGCAACGCCGCGTCCATGCTTACAGGTCACCCCAGCCGGACGGCAGATGCCGCCGACAGCCTGACTCCTTCGGTCGCTCAACCTCTTTCACTTTTTATGATACAGGAGCGAATCGGGATTGTCAACGGAGAAAAATTCAACCAGTCGGCATGGCATGGCTCGCCGCATGATTTCGACAGCTTTGACCTCGGTGCAATCGGCACAGGCGAGGGCGCACAGGTGCACGGCTGGGGATTATACTTTGCGCAAGACAGGAAGGTGTCAGAGGAGTATAAGGAATGGCTGGCAGGGAAGCATATCTCCTATGATGGCAAGCCTATATCGGCGTATACGGGAGACATTCGTCAGGCACTTACAGCACTGGAGAAGCGGATTCAACCGAATTTTACAGAGGATATTCCCACACAGATCATTGCCTACCGAAATGAACTGGCGCAGAACGTGCGCCGCGCGAGGGTTCTTCTTTCGGCAATTGATGTAGAGCTTGCAAAAGATGAAGACAGCCCCCCCGCCACGTTGGCGGCATTACGGAAAGATGCGTCCGCACGGATCAGAGAGATCATTGATTCTGCGCCTCCGCTCCGTAACGGCAGACGGCGTAAGGTGGCGGATGTAATGCAGTATCTCAGAAACGAGCAGGAGAGGTATCGCATGTTTATCCGGAATGCTGAAGTAATCGTTCAGCAGCTTCAACATATTGATTCAAGTAAGGTGGGGGCAGGAAAAGGTAAGCTCTTCGAGGTCGAAATCCCCGACAACGATGTTCTTCTCGACGAGCAGAAGCCGTTCAGAAAGCAACCTGCTTTCGTGCAGGAACGACTTGAAAAACTTTTCGAGCAGATGCCTGAGGACGATCTTATAGAAATAGGTGCTGAGTACAGTATCAATCTTGCAAGCCTATATGAGTATAAAGAAGAGGCAAGGGACGACGAAAAAGCTCTTGCCAACTATGAGGCGCTTTATGCAACTGTTGTTCGCGCAGATTCTATCGCCCGGCATATGCTCCGTGGTATGTCTGACGGAGAGTTAATATATAAAGCGATTGGGGAACTTTTAAGAAAAGGGGGGCAAGAAGGGAAGCCTGAACAAATATCTCGGAAACTCAATGAATATGGTATCAAGGGAATTACCTATGTCGGCAGTCGTGACGGTCGCTGCTATGTCATCTTCGACGATAAGGCGATCCAGATCATTGAGAAATTCAATCAGCAGATGAATGAGATCATCAAGGGCACGACACAGGATGTTCGTGATGGGCAGCGCATTGTGTCGCTCTTTGAGGAGGCGGATGAATCCACATTCCTTCACGAGATGGGGCATCTCTTCCTCCTTGACCTCGAACGCCTTGCAGATATGTCGCCGACGAGCGCACAGGAGCTTCAAACCGTCAAAAAGTGGGCGGCGTGGAGTGAAGGACAGGCAGAGGAATACAAAGGCGCGCCTTTTGCTGCCGAGTTTGCCAAGCTGGACGCGGACATTCGCACCGCACTCAAGAAGGGCGATGAGAAAACTGCGAATGAGCTCAAGCGGCAGTGGGAGCACGAACGCTTTGCCCGTGGGTTTGAGATGTATCTCAAGCACGGCGAAGCCCCGACCAAGGGACTCCGTGCCGTATTCGCGAAGTTCCGTGCGTTCCTTCAGCGTGTATATCAGGCGTTCACGGGAACGGGCGGCAGAGCGACGGCAGAGGTTGAGGCGGTCATGGCTCGTATGATCTCGATCGAGGACTCATCCGATCTCTCTGCATATCCGCAGGGGAAGAAGACGAACGTCTATACCGACAGTGGTAAGAAAATTCCTGTGCAGTACCGCGTTGTATCTGCCGATGATCTCATCGCCTCGCATGATGCAGGAGCACTTGAGATCAATCCCGGCTATCCTGCGGCGTTGCAGCCGCGTGACCGTGAGCGTGTCATGATGCGTCAGCAGGTGACGCGCATGTCGAATACCTTGCGCCCCGAAGACCTTGCCGATGGGCGCAATCTCAATCAGGGAGCACCGCTCATTCGCAACGACGGCGTTGTCCTCAACGGCAACGGGCGCACGATTGCCATTCAACGAGCACAGGTACGAAACAAAGAACGTGCTACGGCGTACCGCGACTATCTCATAGAGAATGCGGCAACATTCGGACTTTCCAAAGAGGAGGTTGAGAGCGTCAAGAATCCGGTGCTCGTTCGAGAGGTGCAGGGTGACATTTCCGATGTACTGATGCAGGATATTATCGGCTCGACTACGGGCGGGGCGCGGATGGGTGCAAGCGAAGCCGCACAGCAGGACGCGGAGAAGATCACCTATGCCATGCTGGACGCTTATGTTCCGAATGATAAAGGGGATCTCACGACTGCCGCAAACCGCAACTTTGTCGCGGGTATTCTGCATAAGGTTGTCGGCAACGGCGAAATGAACGCATACCTCGACAAGGACGGCCATGTCAACGCCGATGGGATTCAGCGTGTGAAGCGTGCGCTCTTTGCCTGCGCCTACGGGGATGATGAACTTGTCGCCAAAATGTCTGAAAGCACGGATGACGACATTCGCAACGTCAGCAATGGCATGATGGCAGCTGCGCCGATGATGGCACGTCTTTCTGTCAAGAAGGGGGTGTCCTACGTCAAGGAGCTACAGGATGCAATCGGCGCGGCGGTGAAGCAGCTGGATGCTCTGCGTGCAAGCGGTGAGAGCGTCAAGGACTACCTCGGCGCACAGTCGATGTTCGCAGAATACGAGGACAGCGACGAGATGCGCTTCATACTGGGGTTCCTTGACGAGAATAAGCGCAGCGGCAAGCGGATTGCGACGTTCTTCTCACGTGTGGCAACAACTCTCGACAAGATGGAAACCCCGAGCGGGAATGAGCTTTTTGACGCGGAGACGCCGTCTCTCATGGATGTGCTTGAGGGGGCGAGAGGATACGCCGAGAATGGAGGACAGGAAGGGCTGTTTGGGGAAGAAACGGAAAGTGTTTCCGTTGCGGAGAGTATAAAACAAGGGGCGCAAGCAGTAGAGCGCGTTCTTTCCGGTCATCAAGATGTTCCAAATGCAATGTATCGCGATGAGACAGGCGGTATTGATTTTGTCTATGGCGAGGCTGGGAATCCTGCAAAGAAATATGCAGGGGGCTATGGAATAGCGCATATCCTCGCCAAACATGGGCAAGAAGCCGTCGATATGATTCCTACGGTCATAGCGAAAGGAAAAGCAATACAGAAATACAACGATCGTATACACTTCAATTTTGGAGATTATACGGCGGTTGTACGCCTTGACTTCGATGGAAAAAAGAAGACGTGGCTTGTCACGAACTTTGAGAAATACGCAAATAAAAAAGATTCCCCATCGGCAGAAGACTTCGCACGCTCTGCCGATAAATCCAACGGTGCGCGTTCTACCGTCGGAGGGAATCTTTCTTCTGTCTCCACTATAGCACAGGAGGGGGCAGAAGGCAAGCAAGAATCGACGCTTGAAAACATTTTGCAGCTCGCACCCGCGCTCAAAAAAGCAGCACTGGAATACGGTGCGAAGGATGAGCGCGGCAAAGTCACCTTTGCCGATGAGGACCGCAAGCAGGAGTTCCTAAAGGTCGCAAAGGCACTTCTCAGCGCGGGAGAGCGCAAGTTCTCTAAGGCGTGGCATGGCTCACCGCATGACTTCGACGGCTTTGACCTCGGTGCAATCGGCACAGGCGAGGGCGCACAGACGCACGGTTGGGGACTGTATTTTGCGCAGAATCGGGAGGTGTCGGAGTGGTATAAAGATGTATTAGGGGAGGTTCAACAAGCAATTATCCACGCCGGCGATAAAAAAACGTATGCCATGCACCCTGACGGTTATCGCGTAGAGAGGAATAGCGGCAAACCACTGAAAGAAGGTTCTTCAATTGAAATCGCGCTTTCTGCGTTTGAGGACAGCAATGCCAATGTAAAGCAAGCAATCAGAGAGACTGAGGAATATCTTGAAAGAATGGAGCGTATAAAAGATACTGATGTGCGTGAAAGAAACAAGGACCTCATACGCGAAGCTCTGAGAATTTTGCAAGAAGAAGCAGATACATGGAATTTGGAAAAGAAAAAATCAAGTCTTTTTCTTGTCGAAATTCCAGACGATGACGTTCTTCTAGACGAGCAGAAGAAGCTTGTAGATCAGCCGAAAATTGTTGCATTGCTCGAAAAATATGCAGAAAAAATAGGTGACTGGTCTTTTACGCTCGAAGAAGTGCCGGACTATACAGGAAGAGATTTCTACAAGTATATTTCCGACGTTGAAGGTGGGGATAAAGCCGCCTCTGAATATTTGAACTCAGCTGGAATCAAGGGAATTACCTACGTCGGCAGTCGTGACGGTCGCTGCTATGTCATTTTCGACGACAAGGCGATCAAGATTCTGGAGAAATTCTCTGCCCGCAGACAGGAAGCCCTACAGGAAATGCTGGACGGTATCCGCCTCATCCCTCCGACCCGCGTCAGCCCGCGCAAGCGTGTTCTCGTGGACTGGGGGCGTGAGATGGGTGTGCCCGTTGTATTCTTCAAGGGCGACCCGTCCCTGCATGGATTCCATCAGGATGGTGTAACCTTCCTCAATGTGGACAGTGAGATCACACCGCAGTGGACGTTCTGGCATGAGGCGATGCACTGGATGAAGGCGAACAATCCCGACATTTACAGTGACCTCGTGCAGGAAATTCGCGGTGCAGAGGGGTTCACAAAGAAGCAGCTGGACGCATACCGCAATGAGATCGGTGCGCCGAACATGAGTGACGCGGATGTGATCGAGGAGATGGTTGCGGACGCGCTGCCTGACGCACGCCGTCGTGTTCCGATTTTGCAGGATATCGGGAAGCGCGATACAGGACTCATTCAGCGTCTTGTCGCATGGATTCACGATGTCATGCGCCGGTTCCACGACCATTTCTACACGCCGAAAGGAGGACTAACAAGTCTGCAACGGCGGGCGATGGTGCGAGCATTCGGCAATCTCGTGTTGTCAATCAGAGACGCAGATGGGAAGCCGATTTTCCGCGTTGGATACGAGGGGGCGCGCATCATACTGCACGACAAGAGTCCTCTGCCTGAGGTGAAATATTCGCAATCCAACAAGGCGATGCGCTGGATTGCGGAGCACCCATTCAAATATGACGAGTCTCGGACGATGGATGAGAACATTCAGCGGGCGGAGCGTCTTGCACAGGAGTATCTTGACACGTTCGGGACGACCGACCAGATCAATACGCCTGCACGACAGCAACTCCGCAAGCAGATTGCGGACAAACTCTACGGAAATGGGGCGAAGAAAAAAGAAGGTAAGGTGTGGCTTGTACTCGGCGTGCCTGCATCGGGGAAAAGCACGTTCTCCGACCCGTTGGTTGAGCGCGAAGGTGCGCTTTTGATTGACAGTGATGAGGCAAAGAAGCTGTTGCCGGAGTTCAGTAACGGGCTTCTTGCTGGGGCGGTACATGAGGAGAGTGCAAATATTGCAGAGACGGTGTTTTCAAGAGCAATGACGAATTATGACAACATGGTTCTCCCGCTCGTCGGGAAAACGATGCCGAAATTGCAGGAGAAGATCGACAAGCTGAAAGAGGTAGGCTATGAAGTAAACCTTATTTATGTCGACCTCCCCGTCGAAAAAGCTATTGAACGCACAAAAGCGAGATTCCGTCACACGGGACGGCTTGTTCCTCCCAACTATTTACGTAAGGTGGGATTGAAGCCAAAGGAAAACTATGATAAACTAAAGGTGACAAAGGAGGTAGATTCCTATGAAGCATGGGACAGTGACGTTGCCAGAGGAAGTCATCCACGCCTTATTGAATCCGCCGCACGACCCAAACAAAAAGCGTCCTCCTCTGGGTTGGGAGGACGAGGACAGCACACACGATCACTGGATGAAGGCGGCGGACGCGGCAATAGCAGCGAGAAAAGCCGCAGGTCTGCTCTAAGCAACAACAACGAAAACCGCTCTGACAATCGGGGCGGTTTTTCTATGCCCAAATTCTCCACCAACACGCAGGAAAGCTGCAAGGGTAACTTCAAGTGGCTCACGGGTGCAATCCGCAGGTTTGTCGGTGTGGCACCTGCGGACAATCTCGAACTGCCCGGTCGTCCGACACGCGAGGTGATTCTCTCGCCGCAGGAACTTGAGCGGCGCGTTAAGGAGCGGTGGATTCAGGAGAAGAACATTATCTCACAGGAGAAGCAGCCGGATGGAAAAATAAAGGTGACATACTATCCCGATACGCATGATGTTGGCTATGCTGATTGGGTGAAGAGCGTGCGGCAGGTGGCAAAGCGCAACCCGTTTGTTCAGGCGCTCTATAAGAGAGCGCGCGCTGCGATGAAGAAGCAGGAGCACTTACGCAACGAGTTTGGCAAGACACTCAAGACTTTTGCAGATCTCGTGAAGAATCCGGAGGACTTGAAGACGGTATCTACAATTCTCTGGTTGGGCGACGCGAAGGGGAAGGTTTATACCGATGCGGAGCTGCGGTCAATGGGTGCGAGTGAGAATGCCATCAAGGCGTATAAGCTTGTCCGTGAGGTGCTTGAACGGGCATACAAGATGCTCAATGATGCGCGTATGCAGGTGCAGACACGCTCACAGACAATGGCGGTAGAGTCCGTTGAGACGTTCAAAAAGAACCACTGGATTAAGAACGAGGACGTTATCAGTGTTCAGCCACACAGGGGCGGACAGGTTCTTTTGACATGGAGAGGAGGAAAGACTTACGACACAAAAGACAAGGTGATAACTGCCGAGGCGTTGGAGCTGATGAAAAAAGATGATGATATCATCGTTACGCGTGCTACACCGCTCAGTCCGACACAATACGGAGAAGGAATGTACGAAGTAGACTATGTGGAGCGCATCAGACCGATTCACAGACTCACGGGCTATATGCCGCATTTCTTCCACGAGTGGATGGTATATGAGAAATACCAAGACCCAAATACGGGACAGACTCGCTATACAACCATCGGCAGTGGGCGCACGATGAACGAAGCTGTGAAGATCGGCAACGAGAAAGCGGCAAAGAATAAGGACAAACAATATGTCCTGCGCCCGAAAGGCTTTGACCTTGGCGTGGAAAACTCCGTCGTGATTGGTGATATGGACTTCGCGCAGATGACAAAGAAGCTGGCAGAGAACACCGAGATGACTCTTACGGATGCACGCACATTCTTACAGGAGGATGTTGGTGTGAGCCTCAAGTCGCGTCATCGTTTTTTGGGGAACGCCATGAAGCGTAAGGGGGCTGACGGCTTTGATAAAGATGTTATGTGGGTGCTCGCGCATTACCTCAACAGTACCGCCCGTTATGTCGCAATGGAGGAATTCAAGCCGTGGGCGATCAGTATGTACGAGCGTTTCTTCGGGGCGTTTGATCGCAAACCGCCAAATCTCACAGCAAAATATTGCCAAGACCTCATCAATGATGTGAACGGCAATCCACGAGGTGTAGAAGTATGGCTCAACGATCTCATCAATAAAACATGGCTCGGCAAACATGTTGCGGACAGCTTCGGCGACCGTGTTGCTCTTGCCATCAACGGTGAACTCTCAACGTGGAATGCAATTACAAAGCTGGGCCTTTTCAACATTGCCTCTGCGGCGGTCAACTTCTCGCAGTTCATCAATATTGGTGCTGCGCTCAATGACTACGGCTATGCAGCACAGGGATTGAAGCGTGCGCTCAATCCGTCTGCTCTGGATGAGAAGATCATCGAGGCTTCGGGGCTACTGGATGATATCAATATGGCTGATGACAACGGCGGCTATACACAGCGACGCGGCGGCAAGGTGCGTGGCATCTACAGCGGTGTCAAGAAGGGCGGCGAATGGACCCTTATCCCGTTCCAGAAAGCCGATACTCTTATGCGCAAGGCGGCCGTGCTTGGCGCATATTATCAGGGGATTGAGCAGAAGGGGATGAAGACCGCACCGGGCGATGAACTCTCAGCAGAGGCGCTTGCCTATGCACAGGAGATCAACGATGACGCGAACTTCGACTACTCCTCGGCGAATGCACCGAATGCGTTCCGCTTAGGCTCGGTCGTCACGCAGCAGCTCTTCCAGTTCCAGAAGTACCCCATCATGCAGTTCGAGTTCATGTATAACATCATGAGGAATGGCACACGGGGGCAGAAGGTGCGGATGTTTATGCCCTATGTCATTTTCTGCGGCATCGGCGCAAGCATTCCGTTCGGCTCCCTGTTCAATCAGCTCTTCTCCTTCCTCTTTGGACTTGCTACAGGGGATGACGAGGACATTGCGCAGGATATCAAGGCGGAAGTGCTGCGCTGGGCGGGAAAAGACCCTGTCAAAAAGGCAATCGCGGAGACGGCTCTTTACGGCGTCCTTGCTCCGACCTTCGGTCTCGACATCTCGGGACGCATCGGCATGAGCAATGCGTTTGGCGGAGAGTTCTATGGCGCACAAAAACCTGAGAGTGTGGCGGGAGTGATTGGACAGCAGCTCGGCGGTCCCGCCGCGAACAGTATCTACAACATGCTCCATCAATTCCATGAGGGAAATCCCATTGAGGCGATGAAAGCTGTTTCTCCGGCATTTGGCAATGCGCTGCAAGCTGCGTTCGGCGTATCCCGTACCACACGTCACCGCGTGAATGCGCGCTATGACACGGCGTACGACAAGATCGCACATGCGCTTGGTTTCCGAAGCGTAGATGAGAGCAACAATGCGTTTATCATGAACTACGAGTATGAGCAGAAGTCGAAACTCACCCGCACAAAGCAGGAGGCGATTCAGGACTACCTCGATGACCCGTCCGACGCGAACCGCCGTACGATCAACGCCCTCGGCATTACCGACAAGCAGATCAAGGAAGCGCGGATTCAGCAGGAGCGCACAGCACTTGAGCGTGCAACAGAGGGGCGTCCGAATACATCAGGGAAGCACGGAGCGTCACGGAAGAGAAAGGAGGAAGCCAAGAGAGAGACGCTTTATGATACATTGGAGGATGAATAAGAAAGGAAGACCAGAATGAAAAAGATTTATACGGTCACAGGCAAGGTTACCTATCCAATGGGAGAGGACGTGAAGAACACAAGCTTCACCTTCTCCGATGAGGAGACGGGGGCAATGTTCTCGATGGATACGAAAGACCCCGTCGAAGCGGACGCTATTACGTACGGCGACAAAGTCGCGGTCGAGATCACAAAGGTTTAGGGGAAACAGCATATCGGGCGCACACATGAGGGAGTGTGCGCCTTTTTGATGCGCGGAAAGGAATGCGAAGGAGTAAGCAAAGGAGTGAGCAAAGGAGTGGACAGTATGATTCATGTGTTTCAGA
>ERZ773035.352-NODE-352-length-39095-cov-19.071004_pt1 | contig 39095 bp, 30 predicted proteins | sample MGYA00511487_ERZ773035 | MGnify/ENA primary metagenome ERZ773035 (study PRJEB29015, sample SAMEA2737985) | human oral metagenome | biome: human oral; feature: human-associated habitat; material: dental | place: China | collected 2024 ...
AGCAGCATTTTGCCTTGCATTTAGCACCAAAACGCACTGCATTTAGCACCAAAACACCTTGCGTTTTGCACCAAAACGCACTCCATTTAGCACCAAAACGCACGCTATTTGGCACCAAAACGCACTGCATTTAGCGGCAAATAGGTCCGAAAGAGGTGCAAATGGCGGTGTTTTTAAATAAAAATTCATTTTACCAACATTCACATGCCACCCCTTTTTGCATCGAAACAAACCCTCGCGAGAATCGAATATTTGCGAGCGACGGGCAATTGGTGAGCAAAAATGGCACTCATAGTGTTAAATTTTCTACTGTTTGTTTTACATTCAACCAAACCACAAACAATTTGGAGCGTAGACAAAAAGGAGACCAAACCAAACGTGCCCCCACGCTTAAAACAACATTAGCAACAGCTTTTTCTCCGATGCGGGTTAAAATAACACTAACACGTCGTTTAGTATGAGACATCATTCTAGGTAAATTTAACGCTAACCCATTTGGTTATGTAAAATAAAATTCGTAAAATTGCAATTGTAAGTGAACAATCTAAACTAAAATTTCGCCATGAACAATGTGATGTAGACACAACAACATAGCTAGACTTGAATAGCATGGGCAAAGCAATCGTTAGCACCCAAGGCAAAGAATGAGAAGAAAACTTCATGAACTCGACTCTTTGCGTACGCATAGAGAATGCTAAATAACAGGTTGCCCAAATAAAATTGGGCAACCATTAAAACCCAACAAGTATGAAAACTAAGGTATTTATCATGGCTCTTATGAGCATCGTCTGTGCAACAGCGGTCTTTGCACAGACAGAAAAAGGCATGTCTATCACCTATCGGCTTAGCTATCAACATCATCAAGAAATAAAAAATAAGTCGCAAGTTCTTTGCATACTAGATATCATTGGCTGCAACTCGCGATTTTACAATCGTGATTTTGAACGTGCACAAGAGATAACAGACAGCATGCAACAGCGTGGGTGCAACGCCTATGAGATACGCGCAGAAAAGAAAAAGGAAGGGCTAACAGGTTTTGGGGAAAGCACCTGCGTACTTAAAAACTTCCCCAACAAAGGCAAAGTAACAGTGACCGAACAGGTTGTTGAAACGCTTTTGTATGAAGAAAGCATGCCCAAATTCAGCTGGAAACTCACTAACAAAGATACCACCATACTGGGTTACAAATGTTTCGAGGCCACCACCACTTATCGCGGACGAACATGGCGTGCATTTTATACGCCCGATATTCCCATTAGCGAAGGGCCATGGAAACTTTGCGGACTGCCAGGACTGATTTTGTTCGCCGCCGATAGCCTCAATCAATTCTGTTACGAAGGTGTAGGGATGACGAACGAAGTAAAACATCCCATCGCTCTCAAAACGAAGAAATACAGGAAATGCAGTGCGAAAGAAATGGCCAATATGCTTTCGTTGTTGAGCAAAGACCTGGATGAGTTTTTCTATCGACTGACGGGTGCAAAGCCGCAACACTTCGATGCTAGTGGTAAACCAACGAAACTCGACACGTCTTTTACTGCATGCCTGAAAGAAGAGTTTAGTAAATAAACGATTCTCAATATGCACTTGCGAAAGGTATTTGCACTTATATTCTTAACGGTGTTTTGCCTTAACGCCACGGCGCAGACAATAGGCGGACGGGTGGTTAACAACAAGGGCATCACCCTTGAAGGCGTGTCGGTAACACTGAGAACCAGCGACGACAGGCCCGTTGCCTTTTGCAACACCAACGAAGACGGCACATTCTCCATCGAATTGCCCCAGTCCGAAACGCCAGAACGCTTGGTGTTTAGCATGATAGGCTGTGCAAAAAGGTGTATTGCGCTGAACAACTTTAAGCAAGGACAGGATGTTGTGTTGGAGAATGATGCCTTTATGCTGAAAGAGGTGAAGGTGAAAGCCGAAAAAATAAGGCGAAGTGGCGACACGCTTACTTACAGCGTGGCTGCATTTATGCAGAAACAAGACCGCAGCATTGCCGACGTTATCGCCAAAATGCCTGGCTTGTCGGTCTCGCCGTCTGGGCAAATTAAGTATCAAGGCAAGGCCATCAACAAGTTCTACATCGAAGGTGCCGACCTGCTCGGCGGCAAGTACGCATTGGCCAGCGAGAACATCAAGGCCAACCAAGTGAAGAATGTGCAAGTGCTGGAAGACCACCAGCCCGTAAAAGCATTGAAGAAGGTGAAGTTTTCCGACCAGGCCGCACTCAACATCGTGCTGAAAGATGATGCCAAGAACGTGTGGCAAAGTGTTGTTGAAGCCGGTTTGGGCGCTTCTTTACAAGGCAAGGCACAGCTGTTACGCGACGCCCAACTGCTAGAAATGCTGTTTTCGAAAAGCAAACAGAGTATTTCGATGTACAAAACCAACAACACAGGCAAAGACATTGGCCACGAAACCATCGACTACACCACAGCAAAAGCATCGCTTAATGCGGATAATCCGCTGATTGAGAGCGTAACAATAAGCACGCCTTCAATCTCAGACCAACGTTATAACTTTAACGACACGCACGTTTTCGCTACCAACTGGCTGTTTAAAACCGCCAAAGACAACGACCTGCGGTTGCAGGTTAATGGCCTAATAGACAAGACCAAAGTGACAGGACACACGCGCAAGACTTATCTCGATGCAGGAACAACGGGGGTTAGCGTTACGGAAGATGAGGCGTTGAAGGAAAAAACCAACGAATGGACTGCCGAACTAACATATAAAGTAAACAAAGACAATCATTATTTCGCCAACGTTGCCAAGGGTTATATCGGCTTTAACCGTTCGAGGGGAGAGGCCGTTCTGAACCATGCCCCCATACTTCAAAGGGCAAACAGAGACAAGAAAGTGCTTTCAGACAACTTCGAATGGATTAAAACCCTGGCCAACAACAACACATTCTCCATCAAGTCGCGTTTCCTCTACAACGAGCTGCCCTCCTCGTTGCTGCTCGTCAACGGCAGTACGGAGCGCATATCGCAGCAAAAAATAGAATGGGATGCCAGCACGGGATTTAGGCATAAGCTGCTTGGAATGTACATAACCTACAACATAGGGGCGGCCTATAAGCGCCAAAAGATGAGGGTAGACAACTTCTACACCAGCCTTAACGCCACATATACGCAAGCGCAAGTTTACGTAATGCCCTCACTTAGCTACATCAGCCCTAGCTTAAGGCTTAACGCAGGGCTAAGTGGCGAACTGCTATACCGAAAATATGGGGACGAAAGCAAGCCCATATTCCATCTCGAACCCTTTGTGTTTGCCAACTATCGGCTAACAAGTAGGTGGAGCACGGACATGCTTTTCAGTCATGCACTGTCGCCCAACGCTTTCTCTTCATATATCGAGGCCCCTGTATTTACCAACTATTATTCGCTTATACAGGGAAAGGCGCAGCTCAACACCACCACAACCAACATGCTAAGTAACACGTGGAAGTACAACGATGTGATATGGGGCTTGTTTGGCAACCTCGGCCTTTCGTACAGTCGCACAAGCAATCTGCCGCTTTATGAAAGCGTTTTCGAAGACGGATTTTATAAAAGCAGAGCCTCCCAACACACAAGCCACAACACCAGCACTGGCATCAGCGGCGGCATCGGCAAGTCTATTGGCTGGGGTAAAGCGTCTATCGAACTTAACGCCTCGGCCTCCGACACCAAATACCAATTGCTAATTGCCAAAGAGGTGGTGGACTTTACAAGGCGCGACCTGTCTACGGGTATCGCCATTGCTTACCATCCGTGGGAGGTTTTCTCTATCGAGCATAAAAGTTCGTATAACACGAGCGCGCGAAAGGGCAAAAACCGCACACTATTCAACAACCGGCAAACCTTTCTTCACCATCGCCTTAGGCTCTATTTCTTACCTGGGAAATGGCAGGTGGAACTGTCAAACGAGTTGTTCCAGAGCCAAGACAAGAGCATAAGCAACAGCTTTTTCACCGACCTGTCCGTGTCTTATCGCCAAAAACGCTGGGAGGCAACACTCATATACAACAATGTATGGGGAACAACAAGCTTGGAACAAACCTACAATGCCAACGCACAACAGATATATCTGCAAACACGCTTGCGCCCAAGCGAGTTGCTTTTTAAACTCTCTTTTTCGTTGTAAAACCTGTTCGCGGTGATATTGCACACCTTTCGTGCAAAATAATTGCACGAAAATGTTTTTGTAGACAATTTATTTGTTTGGGTAGATGATATTGAGTACTTTTGAAAAGCCAAGGAACAACGCTGCCACCCGACAGACAACTTCAAAACAAAAAACATAAAAGTGAATGTAAAAGCATCCATCCATTTTAGTTTATGAAACATCTAATTGGTATAAAAAGGTTATTCAGCACGTACGACAAGAGCAATCACTCTCGTACGTATATCATCACAAAAACCATTGTTCTGTTTCTTGTTCTTTCCGTATGCGCCGAACTGTTTATTGCTGTGTGCTATTTTCTTTTACCATCCTGCATGACAAACCTTGTTCGAACCACTGCCGAATCATTAACGATAAACGGAGTAAAATCTTTCTCGCTGAAAGCATGGGCTTGGGTGATAATCATTGGTCCGATGATGGAGGAAACGACACACAGGCTGTGGCTTTCTATGAAAAAGACACATGTTGCCATGAGTGTGGCATTCGGTTTGTATTACGTTCTTGGCTTTGTAAGGGTAAATTACGTACAAAACCATGTGGTAGGAGCAATAAGTTGCGGGGTGGTGTCTGTGTTTGCTGGCATGATGTTTTATGCTTTGGTTAGCGAAGACGCGCTAGAAAAGATTAAATGCAACGCCCGCACCTACCCCACCCTTGTGTTGCTTGGCTGTATGGCATTCTCATTAGCCCATCTAACCAACTATGTCATCAATGTTCACGTGTTGTTGTTTGGGGTTGTTTCTTGTTTTCGACAATTGGCGGGTGGCATATCCTTATCCTATTTACGGATAAATCTCGGCTTTTTCTATGCCGTTCTGTTTCATTGTTCGATAAACTTGGTTGCTTGTTTGCTTGCAACATTGTGATGTTGTCAGTGCCTATGGCATGCACAAACCCACGTAACAAACTAACGAATATAGAACTATGAAACGAAATACATCGACGAAACAAGCTGCACCGACTTATCAAAATGTGCAATACAGGTGCACCAGACGAACTCGCCCAAAGGCTACACGCCAGTAAACGGCAACTATATAACGTGCAAAACGAACTGCGTGCACTGGATGCGAGAATTAATTACAGCCATAGCGACTACACTTTTTATTCACTAATTTGGATTAAAACAGCAATGAAAGTCAAATTTAAAGCTAAAAATGAAATAACATTAATGTTTTAGCGTTCATAACAAAAACAAGCAAATTGAACTAAGTTTTATCAAACATGACTATCATATCAAAAGACGACAACCTTGCGTGGGGCTGCTATCTTGTCTTAGGCGTTTTGGCATTCACCATTATTCCAGGAGCGGTTGGGTATGTATTGTTGCGCAACATTCCAGCCTATGCCGCCGTACCCTTATCCACAATAGGGGCGGTTGTTACGCTATTAGCCTTTAAGAAGTATCTAAGCTGGTATGCGGAGGATAGTGAAAGCTTGTCTTTTAGGGGCAAGATGGGGATGATGGGCATTGGTTGGGCAGTTTCTGCCATATACTTCTTGGCGATAATCGTGTGCTTATTCCTATGCGGACATTATCGCATTGTGACCGTTGAGTTCGATGTAGCCAGTCAACTCAGTTGGCTGTCGTTTTTCTTGTTGGTGGGCGTGATGGAGGAAGTTATTTTCCGCGGTATTCTTTTTAGGCTCATAACCGACAAGTGGAACATAGCCGTAGGCCTTACAACGTCGGCCTTGCTCTTTGGACTGGCACATCTGGGAAACCCCGGAGCCACGCTGTGGGCAGCGTTGGCCATAGCCCTAGCCTCGGGCTGGCTATTCGGCATGGCCTACGCCTACCACCAAACGATATGGGTGCCCATCGGCATGCACTGGGCATGGAACTATCTTGAAGGGGGCGTTTTCGGCTGTGCCGTATCGGGTACGCCACTAAATTACCTGCCACTTATCACCCCAAGGATAAGCGGAGCAGACATATTGTCGGGTGGAGCGTTTGGGCCGGAGGCCTCAATTATATGTGTTGCATTAGGAATTGGCATCTCTATCGTTTACACCGTACTGTATGTCAAGAAGAAGAAAAGAATGCTTGGAGCAGAACCCAAAATGCTGTTTTGACGGCGATTTCTGGGCGACAGGCAATGGAACAGGCGGTGAACGAAAGCGGTTTAACCCTAATTGGTTTGTTAAAGACCTTCTTTCAATCAGTTTCTAACAAACAGACTAGCGTTAAATCAGGTAACGATATTTTACAAAACACACTCTCCCTGCCAACCCCTTCTAGCGAAAACATAGGCCTAAAAGCATGTTTTTAGCAGTTGTTTTCGGCTTTGGGCGTTTTGTTTTTAGTCCAACTTTAAGACATTTACGTGCATTTTGCACCATTTTGCCCTTCTATTTTGCTTCCCAGCTCGTAATTTTTCAACTCCAAATACGCACTTTTCGCCCCTAAAACCCTACTTTTTAATGGCCATTTTGCCCCTTTCAGCCATGTTTTTCATGGCTAGAAAGGGTTTTGTTTATACCATTTCAGGGGATATTTATTCTTTTCACCTCGCGTTTAGCACCATTTTGAACGGCGTTTTGCACCATTTTAGCTTGCATTTAGCATCAAAACGCACTGCATTTAGCACCAAAACGCATTGCGTTTAGCAGCATATTGCACTGCATTTAGCATCAAAACGACTCACATTTAGCTGAAAACAGCCCAACAAGTGGTGCAAATGGCGACTTATAGAAATAAATATTCATTTTGCCAACATTCACAAGCTACCCCTTTTTGCATCAAAACGAACCTTCGCGAGAATCGATTATTTGCGGCAGGGTGGGCGGTTGGTGGAGAAAAAGGGCACTCTTTGTGTTAAAAATCTTGCTGAAAAGATGACAAAATTAGGTGATGAACCTGTGAGTTGTTGAGTTTATGAGGAGGTTAGTTTTTGGGTTTATGGGTTTATCAGTTTGTGAATCGTTGAGTTTATGAGGAGGTGTTTTTTGAGTTGATGGTGTGTTAAGTGTTAGAGTTAACGAGTTTGTGAGGTGGTAAGAATGTGAGTTGCTTTGAGTTTATGGGTTTATCTGTTTGTGAACTTGTGAATAGAGAAGTTAGTTGGTGTGTATGATTTTTATGTTGTATGGCATCATCCCGAACTAGTGTTGTGATTGTTTGTTTGCATGTTATCTATCAAACTGTTGCTTTTATCAAAAAAAGATTGTACATTTGCAGGCATAAATATCGCTTTAAAATAAATCAAATATAATAGTGTGCTAATGGAGATGCAAGAACGTGTAAAAGCAATTAACAACGTGTTGAGAGCTTACTTTGCTAACAAAACCAACCCCAGACAGGTGCCGGCATTGGAACTTATGGGGTTGTTTATTGATAAAGGTATCTTTAAGAAAGACCATAGAAATGGGCTGCCTATTAGAAATGTTCTTAGAAAACTTAATAACGAAGGCCATCTACATGCTATACCTTACGCTCGCGGAGAATTAAAACAGAAGAATATCTATTGGACTTTTGTTGATACAAACGCAGATATGGATGGGAATACATTGTTATCTAAGGGCTTGGTTGATGTTTCTAATGGCGCATCTGTGAGGAAGAAGGGTTCGAGTAGAATTGATTCAGACGAATATTATGTAATAGGACTCTGCAATGAAGTGCTAAAAAGGGAAGCATCGCAACAGCATTGTTTTGGTTTTTTGTTGGGCGATACTGGGAGAAAGCTGCCTGTTGATGCCTATTATGAGGATTTGAATCTTGTGATAGAGTATTATGAAAGTCAACATACTGAGTCGACACCATTCTTCGACAATAAGAAAACGGTGAGTGGCGTGCCTAGGGGAGAGCAAAGACGTTTGTATGACGAGAGACGAAGAACGGAGTTGCCAAAGCATGGCATAAGGCTTATCATTCTGCGTTATAGCGATTTTGGCACAACGAAACGCTTAAAGAGGGATAATAGGGAGCATGATATAGAAGTGGTGAGAAAGAAACTTGCAGCGTTTATCTCTTCCCTTCTCGTTCCTTGAAAAGTGCGTTTTGCCTTTCCACTTCGCCCAAAGCTCCGTGTTGGCGATTTCCAATTCTCGCCATGACAATGTCCGAGCAAGCTCGACATTGTTCATTTGGCTTAACGAAAACGTTCTGTGTAGCAGCAACGATTAGGTTTCAATACCGCAAGAGGAAATTTAAGTTACTATGCTAACTCTCTAAGCGGATGCTTATGCAAAGCACGTGTAAAATATCGGGCTTAAAAAACAAATCTGCTAATTGCCGTTTGGTAGAACGCCACCAAAGGGCAATTAGCAGATTTGCTGTTGGGTTTGTGGATGTATCAGTAATGCCTGGTATGGCCTTGGGCAATTACTTTACAAGAACCTTTTTGGTTGTTCCGTCTGAATACTTCACGATATTCAGACCTTTTTCGAGCTGCTGGCGACGGCATCCATCAACAGAGTAATACTGTTGCGGGGTGGGGACGTTGTTGATGGTGGCGTTGTCGATACCAGTAGAAACGATTTGGCCTGTCATTGGTTCGCTTGAATACTTCTTGCCGTCTGCCTCGTAAACCATCACTACCGACAGTTTTTTGATAGTCTCGTCGTAGAAGTGCAGGATGCGTTGGTTGTCTACAACCTTGATGTCGTCGTTCCTCTTGTCTTGATAGTTAAAGGGGATGTTGGTCATGTCCTTTTCTATGTAGGGGAACTTGGCACGTGTAAACTTGAAAGGTTCTTGGTTGTCGTTGATGTAGACGTTGTAATACATCTTGTTGGGGTCGAGATAGTTGCCGTCGACATCTACGTTTCTTACATAGAAGGCCAAGGTGATGGTGGTTGTTGAATAGTCGTAGCTTGGAGCAGCCGAGCAGTAGTGCAGCGTTGGCTTTTCGGGTTTGCCAGCTTTTTGTTCGTATGGTGTGAGCACCAAGTTTTGAAGCGTGCCGAAATCTTCCTTGGGCATGTTGGTTGAACTGCTTTTTCCCAGCACCACTTTGAGGATTTTGTTGTTGGATAGTGCACCTGTTGTGGGGTCTATGTTAAATTCCAGTTTATCTGCAACGGTGTTCTCGTCGTTGAAGGCAGCTGCGTAGGCGTGATACTGGGCCATGTCGTTGGAGAAGCGTTTGAAGTAGGTTTTTACCGCTGTGCCCAGATATTGGTTTGTAGGCAAAACGGCCTTGTTGCCCTCCTTTGTGAGCTTTACCCACAGGTTGGCCAACTTTTCGTTTGCGAATATACCTTTGACGTAGATGTCGTTGTTGTGTGCGGCAACCTCAACGATACGCGGAGAAGTTTCTGTTTTGGAGGTGAGCATGTATTGCTTTTTGGGGGCAGAAGCAGGTGGCGTAAGGGGTTTTTCGTCGAAGGTTTCGATGGTGACATTCCAGTCGCCATATTGGCTGTCCCATGTTTTGTCGTTGAACACGGCTCCAAGCATATCGTTTTTTGTGCCTGTGCCCAACATTTTAAGCGTTTTCCCATCCCACGAGAAGTCCATGTAGTTTTTGTTTGCCGCAACAACCTTGTACTGATTATCGGCAATGGCCGACATGCGGTTGAGCTTAAATATGCGTTCGGAGCTGCCGCCTTCGTCGTCATCGTCGTCGCCGTTGTTGTCTTTGTAGATTACTTGGGGCAAATTGGCCCTGTATTTGCCATCGCCAATCTTGTCTAGTTTAAGCCACGACTTGCTGTCGAGGCCCGACAGTGGGTTGTAAACGTACAGGCAATTGTCGTCGCCCACCACTATTTTAGAGACTAAACCCTCGTATCTGCCGGGTTCTGTGCTCGTCCAGCTGCGCTTTACCCACGAGTCGCTGGTACGATACATGTTGTCGACAAGCTTTCCTTTGGGCGTGTCTAGTTTCTGCGCAAAAGCAGTTAGGCTCATTGCTAGGGCGCAAATTGCGTATAAAGTTCTTTTCATCGTTTATTGTTTTTAGATAAGCTGTTGTTTGTAATTGTGCTTTTTATTAGAAGTCGTAACCTAAGCCAACGCAGAAAAAGCTGCTGCCAGCATCTGCTGTTTTTAGCATGTAGGCTCCGTTTAGGCGCAGACTGGCGTACTTAAAGCCTGCGCCCATGGTGAAGTGGCTGAGGTTGCGGTCGCCATATTCGTAGCCGGCACGTAGCGATACCATTTTGTTATAGGTGTATTCCAGCCCGCCGCCAAGCATAAGTACCTTGTATTCTGATGGGCGGAAGAAATAACGAGTGGACCACGCGCCTGCAACTTGGTGCTTGTTGGCCACGTCGACGGTTAATGCACCGCCCACGGCAACATACGTCGGCATGGTGTTTTTGTTGCCGTTGCCGTAGTCGAGCTGCGAACCTATCGCGCCAACCTTGGCGTCTAGCATCAGGTGGGTAGGCTTATTGCCTGCCGTGGTGCTACTCTTTTGATAGGATGCGCCTAGGGTAAAGGCTCCTCCGACGGCGTTTTTAGAGAGGTGACTGAAAAGGATATTGCCCACGGCATAGGCAGAAAAGCCGTTGCCAAGCATGTAAGCGTAACCCAAGTCGATGGTCCAGTTGTAGGGTTCGTAGTCTTTGGTGGGGTTGCCAAGCATGTCGTAGCCTTTTAGTTTTAAGCCACCAGCGTAACGAAAGCCTGCAAATGCCGCATGACGACGGGCAAACTTGTAGCCCAGAGCGGCGGTGTAGAGCCCGAATGTTCCCTCGTAGCCTTCGGATTTCTCGTAAATGGAGGCCGATGCGTCTGCCGAGAACTTCTTGTTTGTACCGAGAAAGGCAGAGGGATTGTTGTATAGGTACATCCCATCGGTCGCAACAGCCGCGTTACCCATAGCCGCTGTTCGGGCATCGGGGTTTGCAGCCAACACCGAAAGGTCTTGTCCTTGGGCGTTAGCCTGCGCAACACCGAGCAGTGCTGCGCAAGCTATGATGATGATATGTTTTGAATTCATACTCGTTTGGGTTATCGTTTAATGAACATTTGGGTGTGATTGCCCTTGCTGGTGTGCACGCTTAGCTTGTAAGTTCCGGGGCGTAGCTTCGAAAGGTCTAGCTTAGCAACGTTGTTTTTGTCGGGCGTTACGGTGGCCTCCATCACTTGTTCGCCTACGGTAGAGCTGATAACGAACTCTGCTTGCGTTACTTCGGGGTTGAGCAAGGCGTTAATGTCTGTTTTTGCAGGGATGGGATAGACGGCATAGACGGGTGCCGACTTCTTTTCGACGACACGAACTTGGAACGAACCGTCGGAAGATGTTTGGCGACCATCTGATGCAAGCACGCTAACACGTGTGACACCTCTTGCGAGAGGTTTGATTTGCAGTTGGTCGTTGCTGACTTGAACCGAGGCGATGCCGCCGTTAGCTACATTGGCTTTATAAGAAAGCTGGCTGCCGCTGCTGGTGTAATGTCCTTTTAGGGAGATGTTCACAGGGCCTTCGTCTAGGCCAATGATGTAGTTGGCGAAGGGTTGTTCCAGTTTAGGCGGCATGTACGGGATGACCTTAAAGGTAAAGCTTTTCTCCGATTTGGCGCCAAGATCGTCTGTGAGAACAAACGTGCAGGTATAGCTACCAGCTTGCAACACAGGGATGAGGCTTACGGTTACTGTGGCTTGGTTGATGCTGTACGATACGCCTTTGGTTTCGCCTATGGCCCTTATGTCCCAGTTGTGTCCGTCGGGGTCGGCCACTTTAAAGCTGAATGTTTTACGCTCGTTGTTGTTCAGTTCGATAACTTCTTCGGGGAAGTTGGTCACTTCGGGCGCATGGTTAAGCTTGGTTGTACACTTCTGGATGGCAGGTTCTGAAAGGTTTCCCCAGCGGTCTACTGCCACAACGGCAATGCTATACGTCTTGTTGTCTTGCAGATTGTCGAAGGTAAACCTAAGCTTTTCGCCCAAACTATGACCCATGCCGTTGATTTCTTTAAAGCTCATGTCTTTGATGTTCTCAGCCGTTAGGTCGTTGGGACTGATGTATAAGCGATAGAAGGCCGCGGTTTTATCCTCGTCTTTCGCGATGCTCCATTCGGCAGTGATGTCTACAAAGTCGGGGGTAAGGGTGAGTGTACCAACTTTTTCGGGCGCAATCTTCGTGTCTGTCTCGAACGCAGCCTCGGCATCGATGTACCCTTTGCCTAGTTTTCCTTTGTAACCGGGGTTTAGTTCGTCGATGTTGAAAGGCCTATATGCCGTGATTAGGCGCGATTTCAGCTCGTCGTTGGTGAAACCTTGTCGGCCAAAGTAGGATGCAATGAGGGCGGCAATGCCCGAAACATGGGGACAAGCCATTGATGTTCCTTGGAAATAAGCATAGCCCGAAGACGCCTTACTCTTGGGAACGGTGCTAAGAATGCCGCCTTCTATGCCGAACCGGTCTTGGTCGCCGCCTGGTGCCATAATCGTAACCCAGTCTGCATAGTTGCTATAACTGGCCTTAGCGAAGTTCCATGCCATCGCCGAGACCGACACTGCGGGGGGATAACAAGCAGGATAGGCCGCGAAATCTTTGTTTTCGTTGCCTGCCGCGAAGATAACCACGCCGCCTTTCATGGGCGAATTGGCACGTTGTTGGCCGTTTGCATCGCATCCGGCCATCTTAATGAAGTAGTCGACGGCCTCTTTCAGCAGTTTGGGCATCGACGTAACGCCCGACGTTGACGAGTAACCCCACGAGTTTTGGCAGATAACAGCCCCGTTGTCTGCCGCATATTTAATGGCGGCGGCCGCGTCGCCCTGCTCGTCTTTGCCCCTGAAAATCTGGCAACTCATCAGTCGTACGCCACTGTCTGCCGCTCCGTTTCCGCCAGCCACGCCTGCAACACCTATTCCGTTGTTGTTTCGTGCGCCGACTGTACCTGCAACATGTGTGCCGTGTCCTTCGTTGTCGGGTTGGATAGTGCCGCCAACCACGTCTTTCGCCTCAACAAAGTTGTAGCCGTAAACGTCGTCAACAAAGCCGTTCCCGTCGTCGTCCACACCGGCTTGTCCGTTCTTTTCCTTCTCGTTGATGTAGAGATTGTCCACCAAGTCTTCGTGGGTAACGTCGATACCGCCGTCTACAATGGCAACGATAACGTTGCTTTTACCCGTGGTGTACTTCTCCCAAACAGGCTTGAGGTTGCAGTCGGCCCCCTTTTTTGCATGCGGACTTACCGAACCGTCATTGTAATAATGCCACTGCTTGGCCAAAAGCGGGTCGTTAAAGGCCGAGGCCGTGGGCTGATTTCTTGTTTGTGGGGCTGGGCCTGTATAGGGTTTAGCCGTAAATTTGGGGCGTGCGATGGGCAGAACACGTTCGGCATATTCCACGCCTGCGGCCTTGTTAAACTGCTGTACCACCTCGGCAACGTCTTTGTTTTCGTCGAAGTAGATGGTGTACCAGCGGTCTAATCCCTCGGCAATGGTGCGTTCCTCGTAAATTCCGGCAGGCTTAAACACCCGCTCCATCTTGTAAGCGCCCGCGTATTTCATGGCCGACGCCATGGCCGAAGGCACGCTTTGCATCTCTACATTGCCCTTGGCAGAGGTGGGCAGGGCTTGGTTGGCACCCTTTTCCAGCTTTACGTTGATGCGACCCCGCACGGCAAAGATGTCTTTGTCGATGATAACAGCGCGTGTGTTGGAGTTGGCCGTTTGCAAGTCCATGCTGTCTTGGCACGATGTAGCGAGCATCAAGCCAGACATTGCACACGCACACATATATATAATAGTTTTTTTCATAACTATTCCTTTTCGTATTATTTACTTGGATTAAGCGATTTAAGCATGCTTTCTATCTTCGCCATTCGGGCTTGCTTACTGCCTGCGAAGACGTTTTTCTTATAAAGCACGCCGATTTGCATTACTGGCTGTCCGCCGTTTACGTCGGCAAACTTACCGCCCGAAATGGCCAATGTAAGATAGTCTGAGCGGCGAGCGTAGACATGATGCTTGCCGTTGTAGCCCACAAACTCGAAGTTGTTCGACGTAAGCAACTTGTCAAACTCGCGCGTAACGAACCATTCTCTGCCGTATTGCCAAACGCCCAAATTGGGTTGGCTGAAACTTAGGCTGTATTGTTCAACACTTCCCACCATGTCTTGTGGGGCGGGATTGTCTCCGCCGCGCGTAAAGAAGAAGTAAGTGCGTGCAACCAGCAGCGGGTCGGTGGTTTTGTAGGCGACGGCCTCTATCTCCCTGTTCTTAGAAACCTTCCTTCCAACCTCCTCGCTGTTTTGTGCAGTCTCGTAATCCTCCACGTCGCTCACTTTCTTATCGGCCTTGTTCAACAGCGCGAGCGGACCAAGTTCGAGTGTTTTGAACGTTTCGTAGTCGCGGTCTTGCGAATGTATCTGATAAAAGAACAACACAACGCTATGATTGCTCTCCAAGATGTCCACGTCCATCGTCATCTGTTCCTTCACGTTAATGTAATGGTTAGGGTCCTTACTGTCCCGAACATATCCGTTAGCCGTTACGAAATCTTGAAACGCCTGCGACTTAACGGCATCCACACCAGCCTGTTCTAGCGAGCGCGTATAGATACGTGTCGGTACGAAGTGCTTCGTATCATGCACATATACCACATCCTTAAACAGCGGAGAAGTGGTTTTGAAGAAGTAGCTTTCCTCGTATATGCCGTTGGCATCATCGGGTGCGCCATACTCTTTCAATATACCTCCGCGGCGATATTCAAAGTCCATCATCTTATGCAGGCTGAAAGGGTTGCCCGGATTGCATGCCAAGACGAAAGTAGACACGCCGGGTTGCCTTACAACCACTTCGTTGTTCTTGCCCGCATAGCTTATGGTAAGCTTTATCGTTCTTTCCGTTGTGTCGTAGTTGGGTTTGGAAATAAACTTCAAGGCATGTTTCTTCCTTACGATTTGCAACCATTCGGGCTGTTCGCTTTGCTGCAAATCATACAGGCTGCTCTCGATGTTTACGTCTACGGTAGTGGTTCCGCCAGCCTGCGGCAACACCAGTTCGCCGTTGGCAATATTCAGCGAGATGTCGGCCGCGCTTTGCTTTACCATGATTTTTTCAACCGCCAATCCGCCGTCTACAAGCACATAGCTACTTCTTTCCGTGCCAGTTGTGTTGGCATCCACCTTTACAACAATCTCGTTTCCGCTTTGTGTAAGGTGAACCCACTGCTTAGGGGTGGTTGCAACCCACTCTTTGCAGTTGGTGGTAACGGTAATGGTTGCTTCGCCCACTTGGTTAGCGAACTTTAAATCCTTGTCCGAAACGCTCAGTTGCGGCTGTTCAAAGTCGTCGCTCTTGGTACACCCCACCGCCATTGCCACCATTAGGCACATGGCAGAGAGCTGCAACAGCTTATATAAATTTACTATACGCATGTGGAATACTATTTAAATAAGGTACAACCGCTTTATATTATAACTTCAATGCAGCCTTTGCTTTCAGCATGTTCTGCATCACTCGCTCTTGTGCCTTCAAGGCTTTGCTGCCAGCACCCGATATGGATGGGTCGTAGTTGTAAAGCAATGCCAGTACGGGCGTGTTGTTGTCAGCAACGCGTGTAACGGCAATAAGCAGGTGGTCGCGTTCGCGAGCAAAGAAGTGAGTGGTGCCAGCCGTGCGAACAAATGAGAAACCTTCTTCGCCAAGTTTCTTCTGCAATTCGTTCGTAACGAGCCATTTGTTGCCGTATTTCCAAAGCCCAAGGCTAACGTCTTTGAAGAGTAGTGCGCCAATTTGCACACTTCCGAGCTTATCGGGAGCCTTTCCGTCCTTGTCGGTTGTATAGAAAATGTGTATACGGCCGTAAGCATCCTTTGCACCTGGCGTGCCTTTCAGCGTGTATTGAAGTTGCGAAACCTCGGTTTGCTTGTGTTCGTTCATGGTGCGCTCCTCTTCCTTGCTGCCTGCGTTCGTTTCGTATGCCTCCACTTGGGCCACCTTCACACCGTCTTTTTGCAGCAGTTCGAGGGGATAATAAGGCACCTTGTCGAACGTCTTATACTCTCCAACTTGCTTAACAATGGGCTTAAACGTAAGGTTAACGCCCTCGTTATTTGCTTTTTCAGATACATAAACCTTCAGCGATAGCAAGTCTTTTTCGTTCACATACTCCCTGTCGGATGCCGAATTGCTGCGTACATAACCGTTATCGGCAAGGAATTTCTCGAATGCCTTGTCCTTAACTGCTGCAATTGCCCTAGAACCATCGCCAATGGAGATGATTTGCGAAGGTGTAACACCATCGGGACTGCAATATTGTATCAACGTAAATACGGGTGAGGGAGTAATAAAGGTGTAGGTTTCTTCAAGTCCATAGCTTGGCATGGCCGTTTGATATTCGCGCAAATAGCTGCCGCGGCCAAGCTCGTACTCCATAATCTTGTGCACGTTTTGGGGAGCACCAGGGTTGATGGGGAGGATGTAACGCTGTATACCCGACTGCAAAACAACTATCTCACGGGTTATATTGCCGCTCTTTGCATACAGTTTAACTTGGCGATTTAGGTAAGTGTCGTTGCGTTCGGCCACCAACTTTATCTCTTCGTCCGACTTTATTACTTTGAGCCAGCTAACCTCTTCGCTGGGCGTAACGTCATAAACAGAAGTGTTTGTGGTTACGTCAACAGTTTTTTCGCCACCCATCTGGGGCAGGTAAATGGCCGTTGGCACAACGTCTAGCGTTACGTCGGCTGCACTTTGCCTCACTTCCACCTTTCCCGTAGCACCATTGGCGTTCACCAAAACATAGCTGGTGCGTTCGGCACCCATCTTGTTTTCGGCAACTTTCACTTTCAAAACGTTGCCATCTTGTACCAACGACAGCCATTCGCCTTCTTGTGGAGAAGATGCAACCCAATTACTTTGGTTGGTTGTAACGCTGATGTTCCTTTCGCCAACGCCTCTTTCAAAGTTAACGCTGTTCTCCGAAAGAACCAATGTTGGCAATTCAAATTCATCTTCCTTTGCACACGAGAACAAGCAAAGAACAAATGCGCCTAAAATTAATGAGTAAAATGTTTTCTTTAAATCCATACTCTTCAAGGTTTTGCTGGGTAAAATAATATTTATAGTTAGAATTTCTATTCTGAAAAGAATGCGGAAACTTATGTATTGTTAATGTGAATAAATATTTCAAGTTGTGGTAACAAACTTAAAAACGCTTAATTTTACGCTGCAAAAGTACTAAGATAATGAGGATATAGGACAAGCCAGAGTGTTAAAACGTGCTAATGCGGGCATCACCATTTGTAGGTATTTTTCAATGGGTGCAGGCTTAAAAACATCACCTCCTGTGTGTTTTCCAACCTTATCTGTGCATGTTTCTCCTACGCCTTGGTGGGGTAAGGGGAACTAGGCCACAGACCGTGCGAGATACAAAGAAGGCGGGTAAGGGCAAAAAGCAGAGGAGGGCAACCCGAAAGCGAGAAAGAACGTCTGTGTGGAGTTTTTAGAACACATCTAAAAACAAACGGGCTTACAAGGCATTTAACCTTGCAAACCCGTCTATAATATCATGTTGGCAGCTGCAAACAGGCAAAAAAAGCTTGCGCTGCACATGTGTGGTGCGCTTATTTCTTTGCGCCTTCTTCCATCATCTTGTTGAAATCGTCGAGCGAAACCTTCTTGTTTTTCAGTTTCACCACCTTTTTCATTGCCTCAACCAGTTTGTTTTCAACGGCGCGGTCGACAAATCCATCCAGTGTTTCGCGGTTTTTGAGCATTTCGCGAGCATAATTGTCCACCGTTTCATCGGGCAAGTTGCTCATGCCGTATTGTGCAAACTGAATGCGCGCTTGCAAACGAGCTGCGTCAAGCACGTCGTCGTCGCTCACCTTTATTTCGTTGGCCTTCACCAAGTGCTCCTTAATAAGGTGCCATTTCAGTTCTTCGATGCTAGCCTCAAACTTCTCGTCAACCTCTTTTTCGTCTTTCACGTTTTTCAGCATGAAGCGTTTGAGCATCTCTTCGGGGAACACCAACTTGCCCACCTTCTTCTCGCAATAGGCGCGAAGGTCTTGCAGCAGTTTAAAATCGCTGTTGCTAACCAGCTGGTTGGCAATTCCCTCGGCTATTTTCGAACGGAAGTCGGCCTCGTCTTTCACTGCTCCTTCGCCGTAAATGGCGTCGAAAAGCTCTTGGTTTACGGCTGCTTTGACGTAACGGGTAATCTCCAACACATGGAAAGCAAAGTCAGACTCAACGTTGGCAGCCTGTTCTTTGCTGATACCCAACATCGACGAAACCTCAATCTCGCTCTCAGGGTAGGCCTTCTTGGGGTTGAACACCACCACCTGACCGCGTTTCACGCCGTCAAACAGTTTCTTTTGGTCCTCAACTTTAATGTATTCGGGCATCAACACCGCACCTTCTTTCACGATGCCGCCCTCTTTTTCGCTGCCGTCGGCGTTCAATTCCTTCATGTCGCCCTTCAGCATGTCCTTTGCCTGGTACTCTTCCACCTGCTCGTACTTGCCGGCACGCGATGCAAACATGTCCACTTGCTCGTCTACCAGCTTGTCGTCTACGGTTATTTCGTAGTAGTCTAGCTTGTCTTTGTCCGTCAGTTCAAGTTCAATTGCAGGAGCCACGGCAATGTCGAAGACGAAGGTGTAGGGAGCGGGTTTCGACAAATCCTGCTCTTCTTGCTTAGCAGAAGGCATGGGTTCGCCCAAGAATTGTATGTTATTCTCTTTAAGATAATCAAAAATGGTGTTGCCCACAAGTTTCTGTATCTCTTCCATCTTTACTTGTTCGCCAATCTGTTTCTTTATCAGCGAAAGCGGAGCTTGTCCGGGGCGGAAACCAGGGATGTTGGCTTTTTTGCGATAGTCTTTGAGTGTTTTCTCTACTTTTTCGTTGTAGTCGGCCTCTTCAACGGTGATGGTAAGCAGGCCATTCACCTTGTCGGCGTTTTCAAATGAAATCTTCATCTTCTATATATTTATTGTATTTGTTATCTTAACTATTGTATTTGCTATCTTAACGTTCAAGTTTGGTAAGCCCAACTTGTTAGAAACCGCTGGGCTGCTGGGGGCTAGCGCACGCGCTTCTCGCTAGTGTTGGGCGGCCAAAGCCCCATTCTTTTTGCACTTACACCCTTGCGAAAGTAATGTTCACTGGCTTACAATGAAGTGCAAAATTACTTATTATTGCCGTAATTACCTAATATATATAGTGAAAAATGATTTTTGTGCGCTTGGATTGTTGCAAAAGTGCAGCGTGGGGAGCAGTAGATTAGATGCGTTGTGTGAGAATGTAATGGGCGAAATGCAACATCGTTTTTTATGTTTTGTAGCAGGATGTAGGCCGATGATGTGTAAATTAATGGGCAAACGCTTTTTCGATATAATTTTATTCCGTAAATTTGTCGCGTTAGTAACATGTCTGCTCTCAATAAAGCATCGCATGTTGGCTCGCAAACTCATAAACTCACCAACTTATCAACTCATAAACTAACATAACATGAAAAGTAAATTAATTGTAACTTTATTGCTATCGATGGTCATCGTATCATCAGCATGTGCAAAAGAACGGCCCGAAGTGAAATGCGTATTAACCCTTAACGACGGCAAAACCGTTGAGGGATGGTTCTTAAAAGAAGGTTTTAGCACCTACGGACCCGACCGTTTGAAGAATGTGGACGAGATAACCATCACGCCAACAAAAGACGGTAAGGAAGGCACCACCTACAAGGCCGACGACGTGAAGGTACTTAAATGTATCTACGAGAAAGAAGGACAGCAGAAAGAATACCGCTCGCTCTATGCCTTAAAGCCCATGACACGTCCGCTTAACCTCAAACACTCCAATCACAAGTTCTTTTGGATGGTGGGCTATCAGGGTAAGAAAGTAATTGGTTTCATTTCTGATGCCAGTCTAATCTTTCACGCCTCGCCCACGCAGCGACAGACATCCAAAACAGCGGCTTATAGCTATTGTGTGGAGGGCGACGAAGTGGTAGTAACTTATTATGCGCCTTCGGGAGGCATCGACATTGGCTCGAAGTCGGAACTGAAAATGAACTTCGAACGCTTTCCAGAGATGGTTGAGCTAATCAAAAGCAAGGATTTTTCTGTTAAGGAAATGAAGGACAAACCCTTCGCCATGCTCGAAATGCTCGACCAATATTTGGCAAAATAGGCCTTAGCTTATCTTTGGCATGATGCAAGGTTGGGCAGTGCCCGCTCTGTTTTGTAGATTTGTTGCGCGACATTGCCAACCTTGCATCCCTAATTCTCTTTTATCTGACACCTATTAAAGGTAAAAAGATGGCTGACGCCTTTTAAAGGTGAAAGGGTGAAAAGGTGAAAAAATGGCTAACGCCCTTTTAAAGGTGAAAGGGTGAAAGGGTGAAAAAATGGCTAACGCCCATCAGTTTTGTTAACTTGTCAGACCAGTCAGACTTGTCCGACCAGTCCGATATGTCGTACAAGATAAGATAAACAATCCCAACCAGCTTACTAAGCCTAACGCTTACCATACAAAATATGTCATCTTTTCAGCATGGATTTTAACACGAAGAGTGCCCTTTTTCTCCACCAACCGCCCACCTTGCCGCAAATAATCGATTCTCGCGAGGGTTCGTTTTCATGCTAAATGGGGATAATCTATGAATGCAGCAAAATGAATATTTATTTCTAAAAGCCGTCATTTGCACCAGTTATTGGGCTGTTTTCCGCTAAATACGAGGCGTTTTGGTGCTAAATGCAGTGCAATATGCCGCTAAACCCAATGCGTTTTGCCGCTAAATGCAATGCGTTTTGATGCTAAATGCAAGCTAAAATGGTGCAAAACGCAGTGCAAAGTGCTGCTAAATGCAACGCAAAAAGTATAAATATCCACTGAAATGGTATAAACAAAACCTTTTAAAACCATGAAACACATGGCTAAAAAGGGCAAAACATCCATCAAAAAGTGGGTTTTTAGGGGCAAAAAGCGGGTAATTTGAGTTTAAAAAATACGAGCTGGCAACCAAAATAGAAAGGCAAAATGGTGCAAAACGCACACAAAACTCTTAAAGCCGGACTAAAAACGAAACGCCCAAGGCTGAAATCAGCGGCTAAAAGCATGCTTAAAGCCCTTTATTTTCGCTAGAATGGGGCGTCAAGAAGAACGAGGTTTGTAAAATCTTATTATGCTATTTAACACTGATCTGCTTGTTAGAAACAGCCTAAAAGCAGGTCTTTATAGACCGATTAGGGTTAAACCGCTTTCGTTCACCGCCTGTTCCATTGCATGTCGCCCAAAAATCGCCGTCAAAACAGCATCTCTGGTTCTGCTCCAAGCGCTCTTTTCTTCTTCTTGATATACACACGATGTAAACGATAGAGTTAGACAAATGGTTGATTTCTTAACCCAAAGACATGTACCAGCCGCCATTTTTCAACCATTTGCAAAGGCCTCAGCGGCATAGATAATATGGAGTAGCCTGCCTCGTTCCACGCCCCTCATGGTATGGCATTCTCCTTTCTTGCACCTACACGCATTGAAAACTGTTGCCGTGAACATGGCGATGGAACAAGGAAACAACTTGCAACTAAGGCTTGCCATTAGGCGATTGGAAGACCAACACGCCCATTGTGCCAACAGCATTGCGGCTGCTGGCACATGAAACGAACCTTAGTGCAAGTTGTTTCAGGTTGTTTTATCACATCAAGAGCCGCCCAACGAGGGGGCATGCCCCGCTTACTTGTTCAATACCTTGCGACATTGCTTGCCCGCATAGTTTACCTTACCCACCTTTTCGAGGTGAGAGATAATCATATCGGCCGTAAGCAGGTTGGTATCGCGACCTTTATCCTTGCGTGGGGAGTCGCAGATGGACGTAACGTAGCTGTTCATCGCCACGCGATAGGTTTTCTTCATGTCCAATCGTTTGCCCTTGGCATCGGTCATGACGATGCTCTTAATGACGTTCGGCTTATTCTTATCGACGGTTACTGTACACGAAAGGTTGGACGAGGTGTAGGGGAAACGGTTCTCATCGTTAACGTAACAAGCGGCCATGAGGTCGTAAAGCTCCTTACCCGTAAGGTTTAACTCTACACAACGATTGCCAAAGGGGTCGAGCGTAAGCACCTGCTGCACCGTTATTGGGCCTGCCGGCAGATGGTCTAAGCGTATGCCGCCCTCGTTCCAAACAACGAAGTCGGCCTTGGCCTCGCTGCAAATGGCATCGCACATAAATATACCCAACTCTTCTCTGTTGGCAAATGGCACATCGGTAACGGCCAGTTTGCGTTTGAAAGCCTCGTTCTCGTTGAAGAAACGCAGCAGTTCGTTGGCCACAACATTATTGGCGGAATGGTGTTCCACGTCGATGTTCTTTGCCTCCTTAGCCACAACTTTTCCGTTTTCTACGGTGAGTGTGGTGAGCGTTGCCTGCCTTAAGCGGTTCACGTTTTGGGTGATGAGCACGCCATTATGCACCTCGCCACCTTTCAGCTGCGTGTGCGAGTGTCCGCCAATGATAAGGTCGTAGTAAGGAAAACGGGCAGCCATACGCACGTCGTCTTCGTAACCGATGTGCGACAATAGTATGTTTACGTCGCATTTTTTGGTCAACCACTCGTATTTGGCGATGGTTTCTTCAACGGGTTTAAAGTCGAAACAGCGCACGTTGTCGGGGTGGGTGTCGGGCAATCCGTGGGTTCCCAGCTGCACCACGCCCAACACGCCGATGTTAATGCCGTCGATGTTGAACACCTTATAGGGTATGTGGTTGATGCCCTTTTCGGGTACGGGGGTTAGGTTGGCGCAGAGATAAGGGAAGTTACTGAGGGCAACAACCTTTGCCAAACCATCGGGACGTGAGTCGAACTCGTGGTTGCCGTAGGCAGAAGCATCGAAACCGATGAAGTTCATAAAGGCCACCATTGGGAAGGATGTGGGCTTAAACTGGTCGTTATAGGGGCTACCCGTGCGGTTGTCACCTGCTGCAAACACCAGCAGTTGCGGGTCGATAGCCCTCAAACTATCTGCGATGGCCGCCAAACGGGGCATGTTTTCCAGTTTGGCGTGCATGTCGTTCACAGACAAAATGTGGATTTCTCGCCGTTGCGCCACGGCTGTTGTCAACACCAACAGCAGCCATAGCAATAGCATGTTCGTTCTTTTCATAATTGTTTAGTAGTTATATTGCGTATAATTCAAGCGATTTCTTAAATTGTTCATACTGTTTCTTGTACTTCTCGAAGTCGTTGTAGGTTTTGAAACGGATGCCAAGGATGTAAACAGTTTTTTCTAATTTGCTGCGCACCATGCGATAGCTACAAGTGCGTTTAAGCTTAGCATCGTAGTAAGAGGAGAATGTAACTTCTTCGTCATCCCTCACTCCTTTGCTTGTTGGCGTGTCTTTGGAAGTGCGCATAATCTTATCGGCCTCGTCGGTATCACCTTTGGGAGCGAATACATAGAACGTACATGCGCCATCGGGCGATGTAAACGTGGCTGCATCGTACTTTGAAGGCATCGACTCAGACGGGCATTCGCCCTTGGCCTTAAACGTGTAAGGGTAGCGAATAGAGAACCACGCTCCCACGAAACGACGCGTTTGCGCTTGAAGGGCGGTTGTGGTTAGGACGAGGAACGTGAGTAAGATGAATATTCTTCTTGCCATTGTTTTGGGGTTATGGTAACACATTTATATATATACGCGTGCAAAGGCAGTGGTAGCGAGAATGAAAATAACTGCCAGCCGAAATGCAGGGGGAACGCAGGGGACTAACAATAGCCGTTTGCCGAGCTGCTTGATAGGTCCTAATCACTTGTGCAACAGGCACACAGCAGCCCTTAACACCCAACGCTTAGCGGACATCAACTCCGTTTCGTTATGGTGCACACAGCTCAATGGCACGCCCCGTCCCTGCCATTTGCCTGGTTGAACCCCTGCGTTTTGTACGCGCAAGACTGATAAAGGCAAGCTAGGCGGTTGCGGCGTGGCCCCTGAAAGCAAGGCGCGATTGGCTTGCTCGGCCGCTAATCGGCCACGTCTGTCTCGACAATCGGCACAAGCCTTATGTCTGGGTTCTGCTGTAATGGCGCATGAAAATCGGTTAGATGCCCGTGAGCATCCAGCACTTTCATTCGCCAGAGTAAGCTTTGCGGCAGACCTTTGGTTGCCAAATATCGCCTGGCGGCATCTTCAACGGTAGCTCCTTCAAAGAGTTCTACGCTGATTTGGTTTACTTTTGCATGCATAGATTGTTGGTTTAATTAGTTAGGAGGTCGCACAACGAGCACGGAGAACCCGCGCAGAGTTGAAAGACCTTATATTGTAGTGTGAACGAATTGGCTATGCCAGAACTGCCTTTACGCCACTAACAGCAGCACCGCAAGCACACATGGACCACAAAAACTGGCCGGTTGTAGCCCTACAAAGGTGCTTGTAGCTGCACTACAAACGGCTTGTAGGCTCACTACAAATGCCTTGTAGCAGCCCTACAATGTGCTTGTAGCCCCGCTACAAACGCCGTTGTACCGACACATGGCTAGCGGTTTGTTGGCCAACGGGTTTCAAAAAGCTATCCTTCCTTATTATAAATAGGGAAAACTTGCTCCCTCCCCCGCCTCCAAAGGATAGCGGGGTAGGGGGAGAATAGCTTGTTGTTGCGTTGCGTACAGCGGCACTCGGCCTAGTAACGGCACGTCAGTTCCCACTTCTGTCGTCTGTTATGTGGGTGCTGCCGTAAGTCTATTGTTACGGCCTTTGGTATGCGTTGGCGGCCACTTTCACGGGTGCTGAGAAGCCATTACCGTTCCATTTCAAGTAATAGAAACGCATGGTGTCGTTCCCGATGTTTCTCACACCGATGTTCTTACCCTTTCGTGGCAGGTCGCACAATGTGCCTTCGAGCTGCGTTAACCGCTTATGAACAGTGAGGTCGGGCGTAAGTGTTCGGGTTGTGGGGTCGTAATCGTAGGCCATGCACACCTGAGAAGAGAAAGTGTCGCTCTCGTAAGTGAGGGTAACAACCAACAACTTATGGCCGTTATCGCGTTTCCAAAGGGCGGCATCTAGCTTTTGACCGTTTTCGCACTCCACATAAAACCAGCCGGCAATGGTGTTATACACCACGATACCATAGTTGGCGTCGGATACAGCGTAGGTGCTGCTCTTGGGATTAACGGGCGATCCGGGATTGTCAAAATTGAAACGCTCGTAACGTCCCTGCTTCTTAGCGTACCTAACAACAAATTTCTGGGGACCACCTTCCAAGCCCTGCCAGGCCTTACAAACAGCAATGGCGAGGTCTTTTACGTTGTCGGTCTTGACGGAGGTTGGCAATTCCACGCCCATTCCTTTCCATCCTTCAATCACATCGCTGCCCCACTGTGCTTCATCCGAGAAATTATCCCCTTCTTCGTCACCGCATTCGCAGTCAGCCTCATCATCTCCCTCTTCGCCATCATTACCCGCGTTATTGGCCACATTTTCCTGTTCGCGCGATGCTTTAAGGTTCGGTCTGCCCTCCGGACCCACATCGCGGGGGCTCAGTTCGTTGTTGTCTTGGCTATACGATGTTGCTCCGTGCTGGTAAACGTCTATGTTTCCCAAGTCGCCCGAATGGTGAATTTCGCAGTCGCGCAACGAAAGGTTGGTCTTATCTACATAGAAAAGCGGTCCTTGGTTTTGTGCAAAGCGGCATCGGCTGAATGAGGTGTTGCTGGCATTGGCAAGGGTGATGAGCGTAAATTCACGGCAACGGTAGAAGTCGCTGTCGGCAAACGTCATGTTGAAACAGTTTCGCAGGGTCATTATGCCATAGCTGCAATCGCGTATAATGCTCTTGGTGAAATTCAGTTCGCGCGTGTCGGTGGCTGTGATGCCTTCCGTTCCGCAGCCGTACAGGTCGCATTTGTCTATTTGCACACCTTCACATCCGTCGAATTCCAGCACGCCGCCCTCGCAATATCCTTCGTCGGTATGCCCCAAGGTGAGGTTACGAAGGATGATGTTATGCGCACTCCTAAAACTAATGACATAGGCATAGCGCGGGCGAACGATGAGGGCAGCCCCCTTAGTGCCTTGGATGATGAGGTTTTTGCATTGGTCGAGCACCAGCTGATAGCCGTCGAACATGCCTTCTCTGTTCACTTGCTTGCTAGGCCGTTCCCCTACCGAGAGCTTGTACATGTTCGCTTTCTGCGCGTGGTCGTCGTATTCCATCACGTCAGAAAGGTTGATAACACCACTAACGGTTATTGTTCGGTCGGAACCTAAGGCCTTAATAAAGTCGTGCGCAGTGCTTACCTTGTATTCTTTCGCTGCCAACATGCCTGTAAACATGAGCAGTAATGTGAGTAACGATAGCTTTTTCATATCTGAGTTTATAAGTTTTAAGTTTATGAGGTGGGAAGTTTATGAGTTAACGAGTTAACAATCTAGTCCTGTTATCCTTGTTTACATATTCTAGCTTTATTAGGTTCCTTATGCTATTTCCAATTTCCCTAAGCCCATTATTCTCTTAGTTTCCTCCATTTTTCTTTCTGTTATTTGTTATTGCAGGCTCATTTCTTTGGTTGCTCCTTTAATTCTTTCGTCACTTCGAGGATGCTCAACACAGCCATTCGTCCATGCTTTTCCACCCTTATTCTACCTATTCGTTTGTCCACCTTCACCACTTTGCAGTCGGGTTCGAAGGCATCGCCAAGCTTTGCCCACACCATATCGCCCACAGCATAGTTTGTGTTGAAGGGAATGAGCTGGCAGTTTGCCAGCTCGGCCACCCATATTCGGTTCCCTGCATCAGTAAGTAACAGCTTGTCGCCTTTGATATTCACGATGATGGCGGCTTTCCATTTACCATTATCGTTAACAGCCACACTGGCTCCCGACATCCATTCGCCGCTTTTCAGCACCTTAAACGAGCTGGGCCTTAGCTCTTCGTTGGCGTGGTTATTGGCAAATCCCCTGCCGTCGGCCTTATAGTCGAGGTCTAAGTAGCACACTTTTGGCCTTAATGGCTTGGTATCGTCTACCACAATGGCGCGTTGCAAGCCTTGCCCCGACTGCCACCAAGTTAACAGCACATCACCAATTTGCGCCTTTTCTTCTTGTGGTAAGGGGATTACCAACGCCTGCGGAACGTCTATTTCCTCGCCCATTCCTGCCACGGTTATCGTGTTTTGCCCCACTTCCTTTATGTAAAAGCAGTATATGGGCAGCAGTGTGGCGGTTAGGTCTTCGCCTCTTTGCAAGGCTCCGCCATAGAAAGCAGCTGGCGAAAGTACCGTTTGGCCCACTTCAACATCTTTTAATGTAAAGTCGCGAGGGAAGTCCCAAGGGAACGAATCAGTAGGCTGAATGCTGTTCGTTCTTTCTGTGCTATCCCTATCATCTGAGCTGGCAGTACCGCCGCCCCTGCTCTCACAGGCGTTAATCAACGTACCAAAGGTTACGACCAAGGCCGCAACAACAAGCATCCGTTTCATATCTTCGATTGATTAAGGGTTTATACATCGTCTTAACAGTGGGTACGACGCCGACAGCACAACATGCTTTGGGCATGGCTTTGGGCGTTTCCCACTAACGATTTGGGCTGAATGTGCAGAATTACCTTTGCTTGTCATCCCATGTAAACACGCCTTTGCCCTTGTGGGAGCTGGCTATTGTCGCCTCTACGCCGTATTGTTCGACATAGGTCAAGCCTGCAACTCCACAAGAACGTAAGGCTTTATGTCTTGTTTGGCCAGCCTTGTGCCACGTTTAGTGCTACAAGGTGTGGCCACGCGTTCGGCAAAAGTCCGTAGGTTCTCTGTTAAGGGAAACCACTTTGCACACGCATTCTTATTATTATATATGTGATGCTCGGAGGCTTTTCGCACCTCCAAGTATGCTCACAATAGTTGTTCTGCCATTCTACTCACCCCAGATCCCAATCTTTTGTTCATTTCTTTAATGACGTTTTGGCCTTTCCGTCATCATAAAAACCGAGTTGTCGGTGTGCAATGACGACCTTATCTATGTCCGCTCCAACGCCTATCGCACGCACCGTTCCGCCCTTCGTAGCATTTTATTGGCTCGCCAGACGGTAGGTCGAAGTTGGATTTGGCCTGCTAGCCCAAGCAATTTTGGTTTAAGCCTGCTAACCTAACCAGTAAAGGAGCAACGCCGACACGATGAGGAATGCCAACACAGTGAGAGCTACTTTTAGCTTATCGAGCGGATATTCGCCCGTAACCTCTCCCGTTCGGCCATTCAACACAAATTGGTAAGCCTTGCCTTTATAGCGTAGAACACTTATCCAAAGGGGCAACAGTATGAGTTTGAACATCACGTTGTTGTAGGCAGTGTCCATACTTTTAATACGTTGCTTGTCGCCGCCAATGTCTGCTTTCACCTCGCTTTCAATCTTATCCTGCATCTTACTTTTGGCTGTGGCTAAGCCCTTGCGAAAGTCGATGGTATATAAGTCGGTGATAAAGCCCGCCAGGAACTCCGGATTGTAAGGCACAAGTTTATTTAAGTCCCACCAACTTAGGTCGTTGAGGATGTTTTCGGGCAAGGCTTTTGTGGCGGGAACGATAACATCGTCGAAGCTCACATGCACCACACCGTCGACAGTTGTCCAGTTCGTCACGGTTCTATATGTTTCTTCCCCCTTTTCATTTCGTTCCTTTTCGCGGCTTTCTATGCCTCTTTTTCCGAGGTAGCGTGTAACGGTGTCGGCATCGTAAGTCCAAAAAGGCAGGTACACCCCTTTGAAACAGTCGGTGTCCAACTCGCCCTTTTTAAGTTTCGATGGTGCGAACCATTTCCCACAAAGCCAGCTTTTGAATTTCTCGCCACACTTGTCTTGGGAGAATTCGAAAGGCAAGATGTAGTTGGGTTGCCAAAAGCGGCGTTCTTTTGCATCTTGTGTAATCAGCGGTGTGCCGCAGAAAGCGCACTTTGCCGACGACTTATCGGGTGGCAATGTGGTGAAAGCGCCACATTGTTGGCACTTCACCTCCACCGTACTTACGGTTTGTTCTTTCAGATTTTCGTCTGATTGTTTTGCCCATTGTTCGTAGCTGTTCTCCTTAACAGCCGCTGGCGTTAGGTCTAGTTCTTTGGTTGAGCCACAATAGACGCATTCCAGCATCTTACGTTTGGGCGAATAAGCCATTATGCCTCCACACGCTTGACATTTGGTTTGTAAGGCATCGTTTATTGTAAAGTCCATAGTTAGGGTTGTTTGTGGATAGAGATGTAAGGGTTATTCTAGGGGTTTGGGAGGGGCACGCGTGCTTGATGTCCATGTAGTTCAGCTGAGCGCAGGTGGCTAATTTGCAATCGAACAGGCTATTCTCATTGCTCCTTTGCCACTGTGCCGTAGTTGCTGTGCGTTGCAGCCGTGCTTTGCTGTTGCGCCTTTACCGTGCACTTGCAAACTATCGTCCCCCCAATTAACGCAAACTTGAAAATGAAGCCACCCCCTTAGCCCTTAAATGGGGGCGGGAGGTAAGGCCTTTAAGTTGCGAACAGCGTTCTACATACCAGGTGGCGGCGGTGGTGTTGCGCCGAAGAGGGCAGCAAGGGCGGGCACGTTCTTGGCGAAATCCCACGATGCCATGCCACTGGTCCACACATATGTGTCGCCCGTTAGCTGACCGCTTTGCACCATTTGCTGCAACTGGGGCAAGCCGAACGGGCCTTGCTGTTGGCCGTTTACCGAGATGTGGAACGTTGTTTGCTGGGGTGGAGGCGGCGGCATGCCTGGTGCGCCTGCACCCACGGCAGACTGTTGAGGGGCTTGTTGCATGCCCGGCTGTGCCATCTGCCCAGCCATTTGGTTCGTCATTTGGTTGGCCATTGCAAATCCCATGCCCATACCCATTGCGTTTCCGGCAACGTTTCCGCCGCCACTGGCAGCGCCTTCCACAAGCGAGTCGGCGAATTGCATTTGCGTATAAGTGCCCATATTGCCGATAACGCCCATGCTTGTGCGCTTGTCGAGAGCCTTTTCAACGGCTTCGGGCAGCGAGATGTTCTCTACCAAGAACTTCGTCAGCTCCAATCCATATTCCTCAAAGTCGGGTTTCAGCCCCTCGGTAAGGCCAGCAGAGAACTCATTGAGGTTGCTGGCAAGGTCTAGGGCTGCTATTTTACTTTCTCCGAGATAGTCGGTAAACTTGGTGATAACAAAGTTGCGCAGCTGCTCTGTAATGGCTTCGGCGGTGAAACTGCTGCTTGTTCCGGCCACGTTGGTGATGAACTTTCGCGGGTCGGCGTTCACGCGGAAACAATAAGAGCCGAAGGCGCGCATGCGGATAGGGCCAAACTCTGGGTCGCGCAGCATGATGGGGTTAGCCGTTCCCCACTTAATGTTGATGAATTGCTTGGTATTAACAAAATAAACATCAACCTTGAATGGCGAGTTAAAGCCGTATTTCCAGCCCATAATGGTGCTCAGTATGGGCATATTGTTGGTGCTAAGCACGTGGCGGCCCGGTTGGTAGATGTCGGCGAACTGCCCTTCGTTTACCAATATGGCCACTTGGCTTTCGCGCACAATAAGTTGTGCGCCATTTTTTATTTCAGCTTGATAGCGCGGAAAGCGCCATATCATGGTGTCGCTGGTGTTATCAGTCCATTCGATAATGTCTATGAACTCGTTCCTGAGTTTGTTGAAAAGTCCCATACGCTTTAAGTTTTATCCAGTTAATAGTTATGGCACTCGCCCTTATTTGGGCTGTTTACATACCCTCTAAAACAAGCACCATAGTTCTCGCATTTGTAAAGATGATGCAAAAATAGCAATTGTTTTTCAATTTATCAAATAATATTGATGCTTTTTTTGCTTTGAACACTTTTGCCCCCTCTTCTGCCTTCTAAACAAGGATAGGGGCAGTTTTAGCCTCACCGCGTATGCGCAACGCCCACACTCAGCACGCTCATCTTTACGTTGGGAATGTCCTTCAAGCACCCCATACAGGCACAAAGGGTGGCTCCTGTGGTAACGACATCATCCACAAAAAGCACATGGCAGCCCGTTTCGGGCATCTTCTGCACTAGCTTAAAGGCCCGATTAACGTTGTCGGTGCGCGCCCAACGGTCTTTGTGGGTTTGCGTTTCGGTGTTCACGATGCGGCGAATAAGCCCACGTTTCACCTTTAAACCAGTGACTTGTGCGATGCCTTGCGCCAACATCTCGCTCTGATTGTAACCTCTTTGCCGCATCCGCAGTCGTGCCAAGGGCACCGGCACAATGAAGTCGATGCCTTGGAAGAAACCTGTTGGCAGCAGTTCTTTACCCATCAGCTGTCCTAATTCTATGCCCAAATCGGGACGATTGCCGTATTTCAGCTTGTAAAGCAAGGCACTAGCAGGCGCGGCAGCCTGATAATGCAGCAGGGCGGCGCAGCGTTCAACGGGCACACGACCCCAAAACAGCTGTGCCATCTCGTTGTCGTAGGGAGCCAGGGCGTAGTTAGTTCTAGGCAGATGAAGGTTACAACAGGCGCACACAATGTCTTCGTGCGGTTCAAGTCGCGTTCCACACACGGCGCACGAACGGGGTGCTAGCAAGCTTACTATGCGCGTCCAAAGGCTAATCTTCAGCAAACTCGTCGACATCGGTTAGGCATTTGCGAATGGTTTCCATGTCAAATCCACGACCTAAGGCAAACTTTATCAGTTTCATGTTCAGTTCGTAGTCGGTAGCTGCTTTCAAAGTGCGGCGCTTACTGTCTAGCAATGGGCGCAAAACAGCCGTAAAGTCTTCGGGCTCCACCTCGTCTAACACCGGCTTATACACATCGCTCGAAATGCGTTTGGCAATCAAGGCCTGCTCCACCTTACGTCGTCCCCAGCGATTATAGGTAATCTTGTCGCGCACAAACATACGACAAAACCGCTCGTCGTCCACATACTTGTTCGTCACAAGATAATCAACGATACGCTGTTGCGCGTCTTCGGCAATGCCCCAACGCCACATTTTCTCGCGCATATCTCCCGTGCAATGCTCCGCCTTAGCGCAAAGGGCGGCCAAACGGGTGCGTGCCTGTTCTTCTGTTATCTGCTTTTGTTTGTCTTCCATCGTTGGATATTTAGTTGATAAGTTGGTAAGTTTATGAGTTGGTGAGTTGATGAGTTGATAAGTTGATGAGTTGATGAGTTGATGAGTTGGTAAGTTTATGAGTTGGTATGTTGGTAAGTTTATGAGTTGATGAGTTGATGAGTTGATGAGTTGATGAGTTGGTATGTTGGTAAGTTGATGAGTTGGTGAGTTGGTAAGTTTATGAGTTGGTGAGTTGACAAGTTGGTGGGTTAACAAGTTGCCGAGTGTTTAAGTTAAAAGGCGCAGCCATCTTTTCACCCTTTCACCTTTCCACCTTTTCACCTTTAAATGGCGCAGCCATCTTTTCACCTTTTCACCTTTCCACCTTTTCACCTTTAAAAGGCGCAGCCATCTTTTCACTTTTAAAGATTGCCACTATGCAACCAAGCATTTGGCTTAACTCCTTAACTCCTTAACTCCCTCCTTACTACTTTACTCCTTACTACTCTACTACTTTACTCCTTACTACTCTACTACTTTACTCCTTCACTCCTCCCCCTGCCTTATCGCCGACATCATTCGTCGCTTTCCAAAGGCATCGTTACGCGTTTCAATCCTCTGCCAACCCATATCGGTCAACATCCTTTGCATCGCCTCATGGCACAAAGGATTAATCTCGAAAAACAGCTTACCGCCACGTTTCAGCGCATGCAAGGCGTATCGGGCGATGCTTTCGTAAAACAACAGCGGATTTTCGTTGGGCACGAAAAGTGCCGAATGCGGCTCGTTTTGCAACACATTGGGCAGCATCTGTTGGGCCTCGCGCTGCATGATGTAGGGCGGATTGCTAACAATCACATCCCAAAGGCCGGCATCGGGGGGCATGCAAAGGGCATCTTGCAGCGCGAACCGTACCTCCGCGCCCAGCTTTTGGGCATTACGTGCAGCGATGTCGAGTGCCGTTTGCGAGATGTCTATGGCCGAAACGCGCCACGTAGGCAAGTCGAGAGCCAACGTTGTGGCGATACATCCGCTGCCCGTACCCACGTCTAACAGCGTGGGCGACGTGCCACAGGCGGGCAAGTGGCTGCAAGACTGCACAATCCAAGCGCACAACTCCTCGGTTTCTGGCCGCGGGATAAGCACACCTTGCGCCACATCGAACGTGCGCCCAGCAAAGTCGGCACGCCCCAACACATATTGCACGGGCACGCCTTGCACCAATTTATCCATTATTTTGCGCAGTCGGTGGTCATCGTCTTGCGATAATTGTGTAACTTTGCCAGCGTAAACATCGGCCAACGACAATCCAAAGCCGACGTCAAGCACCATCCTCACAATGGCCTTGGCCTCGCCTTCATCGTAAAGGGGCAACAAACGGCGCCACAATTCGGGGTAGGTCATGGCTGCAAAAATAAGAAAAAAAATGGATAAAAGCAATGTGAACGACACGGAAAAATGGTTGCCGCAAGCCGAAAACACCCCGTCGACGCCCGACAACATGGGGCTAACAACGACACAAGCGCACGCCACCGCCACCCAAACAGCCGACGAACGCTACATGCGCCGATGCTTACAACTGGCTCGTTGCGGACTGCTGGGTGCTAAACCCAATCCGATGGTGGGGGCGGTAGTGGTGCATAACGACCGCATTATCGGCGAAGGCTATCACATTCACTGCGGCGAAGGCCATGCAGAAGTAAACGCTTTTGCCGCCATTAGGCCCGAAGACGAACCTTTTCTGCCCCACTCCACGCTTTATGTAAGTCTCGAACCCTGTTCGCATTACGGCAAAACGCCCCCCTGTGCCGACCTTATCATCCGCAAAGGCGTGGCGCGTGTGGTGGTGGGATGTGTCGACCCCTTTTCTAAAGTGCAGGGGCGAGGCATCGAAAAGCTACGTCAAGCAGGTATCGAAGTGGTTGTGGGGGTGCTCGAAAAAGCGTGTTTGGCACTTAATCGCCGTTTCATCGTGTTCCAACGCGAGCAACGTCCGTACGTAATCATGAAGTGGGCGCAAACGGCCAACGGCTTTATCGACGACCATTTCCACGCCTTGGCCATCTCTACGCCCTTCACCCAAATGCTGTCGCATAAGCTTAGGGCGGAGTGCGATGCCATTTTGGTGGGCAAAACCACCGACGAGCGCGAACACCCCGCACTAAATACGCGCCATTGGTGGGGCGAAAACCCGCGCCGCCTGGTGCTGCATCGACATCAGCCCATCACGCAATTACTGGCACAGCTGTACCAAGACAATGTGCAAACGCTCATCGTTGAGGGTGGCGCCATTGTGCATCAAGCCTTTATCGATGCCAATTGTTGCGACGAGATACATCGCGAAACGGCCCCTTTCACGGTATTCGATGGCACTAGGGCCGTAGCCATTCCGCCTAAATTCCAGCTGATAAAGCAAGAAACATACGATGGCAATGTGCTAGAAGAGTTTGTTAGTGAATACGCTAGCTTATAATGCGGTGAGGTGACAAGCTTTTATGGTTCAATTTGGTGAAGTACTAACTTTCTTGTTCGTCAACTAGTAGCTCTTCCGTTTCCAATCACTTTGCGATTTATAGTCCATTAAATCTCTATCTACGGCAAACGGCAGGATGTGTTATTGACGAAACAAACAAACGAAGAACAGAACAATCTGCCTGAAACACAATCCCAAATGCAAGTTATTGTCAAACAAAATACAATTCTATTCCATAAAAAAACAGACTTGTAAGTTAACACTTTATTAAGAAAAATGCCTATCTTTGTAAACCATACGTTCGGGGTTTTAATTAGTAATACGCCAACTTGGTAACTCATAAACAGATAAACTTACAAGCCTTTGGCTTAACTCCACCATCCCTTTAACGTCTCAAATTAACTCAAACGATATGAAACAAAGAATTTCTTTATGGCTTATGCTCCTTATATTGCCATTTGTATTAGGCACTTCGTGCAAAGAAGAGGTCGATCTCCAAAGCATTAGATACGAAGGAAGAATAACCGCCTTGACAAGCGAGGACCTTTCTTATAACAGGTACAATATTATTAGGATAACGCAAGCGACATCCAATAAAGGCGTGCCTGTGGGGAAAACCATTGGCTTTATAGACAGAGAGTTTGGCAAAAAGATGGAAGTGGGAAACATCCTTTACTTTCGTGTAGAAAGCTTTCACGAGGACCGTTCGTCTGGCATAGAACACGCAGAATACTATTTAAGGCCCGACTATTATGGCGAAATCATACTCGAAGACGATTAAAATCCATAACTTTACCCTAGATGAGAAACGCCTTTACCATACGTCTTAAACGGCTAACTTTGTGCGCCGCGCTTTCTGCTTGCACATTATCGCCATGCCTTGCACAAACTGCGCGACCTCTAAATCTGGGCCAAGACGGCATGCTAACAGACTCGATGTTGCGCCTACAAACACCCCGCTATCAGGTTATATCCGCCAAAGACGACATCAAGCTGCATTGGACGGGCAAGACTTTCAGCCCTCCGAAAGGGTGCGAGGGAGACAAACACTTGGTTACATCATCATTGGAAAAGGTGGACAACAAACTCTTCACCCACCCACTGGCCATTATAATAAAGGACATTGAGGTGAGTAATAACGGCGGTGAGCAGGAACCGATGACCATCCTCGCCGTGAAGTCAGCAGAAAAAGGGTGGAAAATCAGCCTTTCTCATACAGGTTGGTTCATGCTAAAAGAATATATCGGACCTGCAATTGGCACAACCTTCCTCGTTGATAACTGCATCTACATCATCATTTTTACGGCTATGTGGAAAACGGACTGGAACGGATTATCAGCAGAAACCTACCGCGAGGCCTTATATCGTGATGTGTTAAAACCATTTATCGGCAAGCTTTTGCCATAACAACAAACTTTATGCTCGCTGTAAGGGTGAAAAAAAAGACAAACAAAAACCATCTTGCTGAGATATGAAAGGAACAGAAATTAAAGCAAAAAATTGGGCGCAGTTTATTATTTTTATGCGGTAAAACCAGAATAAACACGCACCACTAATGTACGAAGTACTGTACACAGACACAACAAAGCCCGAAGTTCTGCCCTATTTTTTCGGTGCCTAAACCTGGGTATGTCTTGAAAAGGAACGAACTCATAATGTTGTCAAAGAGAAGTGGCGGAGTTAAAGTGAAACAGAATTGCTTTTGGAAAATGGTTGTTAGACGAATGTAAGATGTGCACAGCGTGGCATCCATAAACCCTTACGCAGAGGAAAAAGAACACGTTTTGTTTGTTTACGATGCAACTACGGCTTTCCAAATCCATTTCTGTTTCACTATAAAGAGTTTAGCCAAATGGCTTGTACGCGGTAGACGACAAGCCTTGCCAACACACAAACTTGTGAGCCCATAAACTTCTCCCAAAGTCCCCAGCTCATAAATTCCCGAAGCAACACGCTCGTCAGCTCGTTAGCTTGTCAACTGGTCAACGTGGAACAATGTCAACTTTTCAGTAATAAATTTAACATTAAAAGTGCCCTTTTTATCCACCAACCGCGAACCTTGCCGCAAAAAATCGATTCTCGTGAAGGTTTGTTTTGATGCAAAATAGGGTTAGTCTGCGAATGATGCAAAATGAATATCTATTCCAAGGAAACGCCATTTACACCAACTTTCGGGCTATTTTCTGCAAAATATAGTGAAATATGGTGCTAAATACAATGCAATATGGTGCAAAACGCAGTGCGTTTTGATGCTAAATGCAGTGCGTTTTGGTGCAAAACGCAAGGTAAAATGGTGCTAAATGCAGTGCAAAATGGTGCTAAATGCAAGACAAAAAGCATAAAAATTCATCGCAATGGTATAAATAAAACCCCTTCGAGGCATGTGATACACGGCTGAAGGGGACTAAATGGTCATCAAAAAGTGGGGTTTTAGGGGCTAAAAGTGGGTAAATTGGAGTCAAGAAAGTACGAGCTGGCAACCAAACTAGAAAGGCTAAATGGTGCAAAATGCAGTTCTTTTTCTTAAAAACGAACATATTGGAAGGCGTGAAAGGTCATTTTTTGTGGCAATTTACCTACTTTTTAACCTAAATTTTCGCTAGAACGAAGTGGAATTTGGAGCGATGTTGTAAAATAAATAATAACGATTTAAGATTTCGAGTTGGTGAGATTGTGAGGTTGTGAGATTATGAGGTTGTGAGTTGAAGAGTTTGTGAGTTTGTGAGTTGAAGAGTTCTTGAGTTTGTAAGTTGATGAGTTTGTGAGATTGTGAGTTGAAGAGTTTGTAAGTTTATGGGTTCTTGGGTTTATAAGCTGATGGGTTCTTGAGTTTGTAAGTTGATGAGTTGATGTATTCGGGAGTTGGGTTTCCGTTTGTTCATAAGCCGATGGGTTGTTCTGTTCTACACTCCGCACACGAGAGTAATTGGCTATTTTATGTTGGCATTACAAAGACGGCAGACAGATTATGAAACGATGTCTGTCGCGTTATATGCCATTTCGCACCACATTACTTTCAGAAATACCTAAATGAACGATTGGGTTTAAGCAACACACTCAAACTTTTCCTCTGACATCAACTTGTAAATCAGCATTATTTTTACTACTTTTGTATTGCCTAATAATAACATGTAACACAGATGAAAAGGTATAAAGTTAAGGAGGTTATCAAAATGTTGGAAACAGACGGCTGGGTGCTCAGCACCACAAAGGGCGACCATCGACAATTTAAACACCCTACAAAGAAAGGGAAAGTAACGATAAGAGGCAAGGCTAGCGATGATTTAAGCCAGTTCTTGTTAAACAGCATTTGGAAACAGGCTGGGTGGAAATAAGAAATCTTCCTGCTTTACATAACCTATGCACTAGTCAACAAACATTAAACAACAGCATTTATGAAAAAGATAAAAGTAAATATAGAATGGTACGACCACAACTTTGGCGCCAGCTTAGGCGACGATGTACCTGGTGGCGTTGTGCTTACAGCTAAGACTTACGACGAGCTGATAAAAGAAATAGCTACAACATTGCGGTTTCATATCGAGGGAATGATTGCAGATGGCGAAGACGTACCCCTATGGTTGCGCAATGGCGAATACGAATTTGACTACCATTTAGACACGGCCGCCCTTCTTCGTTCATGCGAGCCATACGCTAGTCTTGCAGCCATATCGCGCGCCTCTGGGGTGAACGAGAGGCAATTGAGCCATTATGCTAACGGCCTTAAAAAGGCTCGACCACAACAAAGACAACGTATCGTTGAGGGATTACACAAGATTGGCCGCAGACTTATTGGCATTGTATAACCCCCAACACAACGATTGCTACAAAGCCAGGCTTGTAAAGGTGAAAGGGTGAAAGGGTGAAAAGGTGAAAAAATGGCTGCGCCCTTTAAAGGTGAAAGGGTGATAAATTGAAAAGGTGAAAAGATGGCTACGCCCTTTAAAGGTGAAAAGGTGAAAGAGTGAAAAGGTGAAAAAATGGCTGCGTCCTTTAAAGGTGAAAAGGTGAAAAGGTGAAAAGATGGCTGCGCCCTTTAAAGATGAAAGGGTGAAAAAGTGAAAAGGTAAATACAACCTTACGCAGAGGAAGAGGATCACTTTTTGTTGGTTTACGATGCACATTATGTCGTTGTAAATCCAATTCTGTTCGACAACACATTGACAAGTTAACCAGTTGACGAGCTAACTAGTTGACAAGTTGATGAGCTAACAAGTTAACAAGATTGGTGGGCGCAGCCATCTTTTCACCTTTTCACCTTTTCACCCTTTCACCCTTTCATCTTTTCACCCTTTCACCCTTTCACCCTTTCATCTTTTCACCCTTTCACCTTTTCACCTTTTCAATTTTTCACCTTTTCATCTTTTCACCTTTTCATCTTTTCACCTTTTCACCCTTTCACCTTTTCACCTTTTCACCTTTTCACCTTTTTACCTTTTCACCTTTTTACCTTTTCATCTTTACACCCTTTCATCTTTTCACCTTTTCACCTTTTCACCCTTTCATCTTTTCACCTTTTCACCTTTTCACCCTTTCACCCTTTCACCCTTTCACCTTTTCA
>ERZ773035.353-NODE-353-length-38986-cov-10.569032_pt1 | contig 38986 bp, 31 predicted proteins | sample MGYA00511487_ERZ773035 | MGnify/ENA primary metagenome ERZ773035 (study PRJEB29015, sample SAMEA2737985) | human oral metagenome | biome: human oral; feature: human-associated habitat; material: dental | place: China | collected 2024 ...
TACATTGAGCAAGACTTTCTTGTAAAGGTTTCTTTGGCCACGGGGTACGTGACACCGATCATGAAGTTGCGCCCGGGCGCTGTCCACCACTGTTCAGCAGCCCCCCACCAACTGGTGCGGGCATTGGAGTGCTCGGCATAGAACTGGTTGAAGATATTGTTGACCTTCAGATAGACCTTCGTCTCCTCGGCAACCTTGTAGTTCATCGTCAGATCAACCACCCAGTAGTTATCGGTTGGGAAGAATTTACCAATCGCATCGGACGGCCCCGGGCGACCGACAATTCCGCGTGCGAGCAGCGAGGCATCGAATGCACGGTTGACATAATCGACACCAATGTTCCACTGATCCTTCGGCAGATAACCGTCTACGTTAAATTGGCGCTGCGCTGTTGCACCAACATGGGTCCGCGTATAGCCGAGACGTGCTCGCAGATGCGAGTCAACGCGCTTTACGAGCTGCAGCGACCAGCCATGCGCATCCTCATCGCCGACATTCGCGTATTTTCCAGTTCCACGGCTATATCCAATGCGATCCTTGGAATGCCTCTTAAAGTAACTCGCCGTAAGACTAAGTCCCCTTCCGAAATCACGTGCAATGCCGACTTCCTTCGTGTTTCCGGACTCAGGCTTGAGATTCGGATTTCCATAACGGGTGCTGTACAGATTGCTTGGACTCGGTGTCAGGAAGTATGCGCTGTACGACGCATAGGCGTGCGTCACGGGATCAATGTCATAGCCGAGGCTGACACTCGGACTGTTGTGACTTCCAAACGATGAGTTATTGTCATGACGAATCCCCGCTGTCAGCTTCAGTGCCGGCAGAATGTTCCACTGGTCCTGCAAATAGAAGGAACGATTGAACAGCCCGCGATTTGTCAGCTGTGTTCCATCCGTCTCATCCTTTGTATAATCGAATCCCGCCGTCAGCAGATGATCTCCCAGTTTCTTGTCAAGCTGATTGCTGAATTTCGTTGTCCATACGGTAAGTCCATATCCGCCAGCCATATAGTCATATTTGCTCCGCGCAATGGACATCTGATTCTTTGTTGTATCATCGATCTGCACATTCCAGATGAGATTGCCGTCGACACGATCATACTCCCCATCCTTCGGTGCCTGTCCCATCCGCTTTTCATAGAGTGCCTCATAGCGATCTGAGTCCTTATACGAACGCAGATTAAACGCAAGATAGGATGCCTTGCTCAGCTGCTTACCGAGATGCACGCCGACGGAGTTTGCATCGAGCTTCGACGGCGTCGTATCGCCGTGTGCGTCCTTGAAATCGCCGCTCTTATCCTTCTGGTATTTGATGCGCCAATCCCATCCGTCCGCACCGCCGGCATGGGTGATGCTGTACTGCTGACGGCTGTAGCTGCCGTAGCCAATGCCGATCGTCGTCTTCATCCCCTGTGCTTTCTTCGTGATGATGTTGATGACGCCGCCCTTTGCATCCGAGCCGTAGAGGGTCGATGCCGATCCATGGAGCACCTCGATGCGGTCGATGCCGCCGAGATCTTTCATAGCGGAAACAACCGATCCAGCCTTCCCGCCTGCATAGTTCTGGCGCACGCCGTCGACAAGCACGACAACATCATCGGATCCATTGATATACACTGCATCGTTGTTATTGTATCCCGCCTGTGCATATTGGTTGACCGTAACACCCGGCACGTCACGCAGGGCCTGTTTGAGATCCGTATAGTGACGGCGTTCGATGTCCTTGCCCGTAATCACCGTTACATTAGCGTCCGTCTTCAGCTCCTTATTGGGTGTACGCGTTGCTGTAACGACGGTTTCGTCCAGCATATGCTCACTTGCAGACGAATCCACATCCGCAGCAAGGGCATGACCCAGCCCCGTGGACACAGTTCCAAAAGCAAGTGCCGCCGTCACATTCATGATAATTCTCTTTGAAAGATATCCGCTCATTTCAATTTTCCTCCTAAAATCCTGATACACCAACAACATCTATTCATCAACTGCCGAGATGTGAGCATCATCCGACAGATAAAAATCATCCCCATAAACCCGGTAGGCAATCTCCTGCACCCCATAGACAAAGTCCTGCGAACAGTTGTAGAGGAATGACGAGCGCGGCGTAACGAGATGCTGGTTTTGCAGCGCTTTAAGCGGTTGGAGTGCCGGATCCTCCGTGTAGCTCCGAATATGGGCAGCCAGCCATTCCTCTCCCTTCCAGGGATAATCCGGCAGGAACAGAATGTCAGGATTGATGGCAAGAATGACCTCTTTCGTCACCTCCTGCCCATTGTGCAGTCCATAGGCAGAAACGCCATTGATAACCCCCGCATAGTGACAGGCATCATCAAAACTGGAGCCAATCCCCCCATATGAGGGCATGAGAGAGAGGAAAACCACCGTCTTGCGCTCATTTTCAGGAATCGCCTGCACCTTCTCCGTGATCTCAGCCAGTTTTTCATCCATCTTACGCAGCAATATATCACCGCGCCGATGCTCTCCAATCGCATCCGTTGTGAGGCGGACGAGATCCCGCACCTCCGCGAGATTGTGCGGACCTCGCCCAATCACGACCTTGAGGCCCGCATCCCGCAGCGGATCGGCAAGCTCAAGATACTGCCAGTCTGCAATCAGGACAACATCTGGGTGCAGAGCGACAATATACTCCACGCTTGGGCGGTGCATTGTTTCTTCAACCTGATCCGCAATCCCAACCATATTGGAGTTGATATGCTCCTTCATGCTCGCATTAATTGCCACCATACGCTCCGGTGGAGCAACAGAAAGAACAATTTGATCAAGCGTTGAAGACAATGTAACAATACGCTGCGGAGGAGCATCAAAATGAATTGTTCGTCCCGTAATATCCGTAACAGAGTATCCGACTTCTGCCGTACGCTCCTTTTCGACACTGCCGCAGGCGGCAGTCAGCTGTATCAAACAGAGCAAAAGAACAACCAACACAACCTGCGGTATATACTTTACTCCAGCCATAGAAGCCCCCAATGTCATTTCTCCACTGCTATCTTCATCGCAGATCGCTTCAGCGCACATTCTACAGCACATAAGGTGTCGCTGCCCATGCAGCGCGCCCAGCAGGCTCCGCCGCACGATGTAAAATCCCGACATGTCCGGCAGAATTCCATGCTGCTCTGCATCTCATGTGCCACCTCCACCTGCCGCCGAACGTCGATTCCGTGCTCCACATCGCCGAGCAGAAAGCGCACATCACCGACAAAGGAGGAGCACGCATAGATGCGCCCCGCAGCGTCAATGTGCACTCCTGCCCCGCTCATCGCATGACAATGTGAAAAGCTATCGCCCGTGCGCTGCGAAAGACATGCCGCCTGCTCCTCCTGCGCAATCGCGATGCGGTATCCGTGCAGCCGTCCAAGGTGTTCGTTTCGCACAAAGACCTCTGCCATCGCCTGTGTCATCTCCTCCTCGCGTGCGGATCGGACAGCAGTGCCGCGCCCCTGCGTGCGCAGAAGATCAAAGCCGATACGGCGCACATTGCCGAGGTAGTATGCCATCTCGATGATGCCTGAGAGCCTCCCGACATTCTCCTCCGTGACAACACACGTCAGACCGACCGCGATGCCACGCCGGCCGAGGCACTGAATCCCCGCGATCACATCCATCGACGAGCCGCGTCCATCGGGGTAGCAGCGGTGCACATCGTGAACATCGGGTCTGCCGTCGAGGCTGATGCCGATGCCGATGCCCGCATGGTGCAGGAAGTCTGCCGTCTCCTCGGTCAGCAGCGTCCCGTTGGTCTGCAGATCCATGCGTGCCCGTATCCGATTGGTGCGGATATAGTCTGCAATCCGACGCAGCAGAGGAAGCGCCAACAGCGGCTCTCCGCCCGAAAACTGAAGGATAAAGGGCTCTCCCCCCGCCGCTGCGAGATCGATCGCACGCCGCGCCGTCTCCCACGTCATCATGCTCCGATCCTGACCGGATGCATAGCAGTAGCGGCAGGCGAGATTACAGTCACCTGTGAGGCTCAATACCATCATCTGCAGCGGCATCATTCTCGTTTGCTCACTTCTCATCTGCAAAGCGCTCGGGATAGACCACGCGCGCCAGTTCATAGATGCACTCGATCGCGTTCTGCCCCGCACTGTAGCGGTAGGTATCGGGCACGGTGTAGAGATGATTCTCCCGCACCGCCTTCACATGCATGAAGAGCGGATCATTGCGGAGCTTCTCTCGAAACTCCTCCGTCTTTTCCCCCTCTGCACTCCACGTCGGCAGGAGGAACACATCGGGGTCGAGCGCGATGATCTGCTCCATAGAGACGGGCGTATCCGCTGTCAGTCCAACCATTGCAGCGCCGTTGCGGAGAGATGCGTGACGGCACATATCGTCAAAAAGGCCGTCCTTCTGCCCGAACACGCCGCTGAATGCGAACGCCACGATAATCGGACGCTTCTCCTCGGGGATGTCCCCGACACGGCGCTCGACATCAGCGAGACGTGCACGCTTTTCGGCGATGAGCGCGGCTGCATTCTCCTCCTGCCCGATGAGTTTTCCGATGGTATCGATCCGCGTGAACACGCCCTCGACTCGCTTCGGCGTACGCGAGGCGAAAACAGTCAGTCCAAGATCGCGCAGGCTCTCCACCTCCGCCTTTGATACGCCGTCCGTTGTGAGGACAAGGTCGGGATGCAGTGCGAGTACACGCTCGGGGCTCTTGTCCTTGAGCTTGACCGAGACCGCCTTTGCCTCCTCGGTCATGGCGGATAGTCCGGGGTCATCCGAATACGAGGTAAGTGCAGAAATCTGCTCGGGCGGCGCAATGGCAAGAAGGATCTCATCCGTCGCAAGACCAAGCGAGACGACGCGCTGCGGCTTCTCGTGCAGGACAACCTCCATGCCCATATCATCCGTCCCGCGATAAAACACAGATTGCTCTGACGCATTCTTCCGCTCCCCCGCACAGCCGGCAATCATGCCGGTGAGAGAGAGAAGCAGAAGAAATGCACAGAGCTGCACATTAGAACGCATGCGTATAGGTCAGGCGGAAGTTGCGCCCGAGGTCGAGATTGCCGTAGCGGTTGGAGTAGTTTTCACGGTTCAGCAGGTTGTAAATGCCGAGCGACACTACGTCATCTTTACCCGCCGTATAGATCACATTCATATTGAGCTGGAGCTTGTCCGGAATGTCCTGCGCCGTTCCCTTTTGGGGTTTATAATACTCACGATCCCCAAGGTATTTCAGATTCAGATTCCCCTGCCATTTTGCCATTTCGTAATCAAGACGGACAAGCCCCTCGAGGCGTCCGGCATCCTGCACCCATGTCTTTCCAGGTTCTTGAATCTGAGGATTTGAGACCGAACCGCCCAGTGTAAGACGCCACACGTCATTGAATCGCTTGCTGTATTCGATCTCGATACCTGTATTACGAAAATCTCCCTTATTTACAGAATAATATTCTTTGGTTACTCTGTTATAATCCCAACCAAGTTTATTCTTCATATTCATGTGATAGAGTGCCGCTTTCCACGTATCGTTACCACGGCGAATCTTGACCCCAGTCTCGTATGTCCATCCGCGTTCAGGGCGTAACCCCTGCGGATTCAGAAGCTTATATTTCACCTCATCATCGACAGCAGGCATCTGGAACGCCTTCCCAACATTGATATACCATGCTGTGTTACGGTCTAATTGATAATTTGTCTGGAACTGAGGCATAAAAACCCGTTGATCCTTTTTGGGATCATCAATCCATTCTCCGCGCAGGCCAAGCGTAAAGTTGAACTTCGGCGTAAACTGCTTGCTGTAAGATGCGTAGAGGGAATTTCCTGTACGAGACGCACTCTTCTGACTGACCGTGAGATCAGCTAATTCACGCTTATAGGAATAGCCAAGTACAAACGTGTCCGAATCCAGTTTCCACGTCTTTTGGAGATCAAAAATATAACTCTCCATAACCGTATTTGAATCCACAGGCTTTTTCGTTAAATAATTATAGCCATCTACCTTGCGATAGTTATAACCGAGAAGCGCGCGGATTCCATTATCCTTCCCCTGATAGACGAGGCTCGCCGTATGACGATAGTCGTCATGCCGATTATCCGTTCTTGTCGAGGTAGGCCGAAATACACCACCTGAGTCTCCATAGGTAGTGCTGCTGCGCCGAATTGTGGACTCCGTAAAATTATAACTAAGGGATACTTCATCTGTAATTTTAGCAATTAGGCCAACTCGATTTTTCTGCCCTTTTCCAACCTTCCAGTCCATCCATGAGACCTTATCCCTGCCGAATGCATTGGAATGAGGACGATCCTTCGACCACTCACGGCTAAGATCGACAATAATCCGATCATCTGCGTAAAAAGCCCCTGTTTTCTTGAATTGATTACCCAGCGTCTGACTGAGTTTGAACTCGGACTCTCCCTCCTTTGGTTTCTTAAGGATGATGTTGACAACACCACTCATCGCCTCAGCACCATAAAGGGTTGATGCCGCGCCCTTGACAATCTCGATCCGTTCAACCATGGATGCAGGGATATTCTCGGTGCTTGTGTAATTCTTGAGATTCATTGGCACACCATTTACCATGACGAGTGTGCCTTTGTCAAACCCACGCAGAGAGATACGTCCGGCAGAAAATCCAAAATCCTGCCCCGCTTCGCCGTACGATGTACTCGTTGAGCCGATCTGCTGGTCGATTGCCTCGAATACGTTGCGATAGCCCGCCTTCTCGATTTCCTTCGCTGTGATGATCGTCGTCGTTGCAGGCGTATCGAGATCGCGCTTCTCACGTCGCTGTGCCGTTACAACGGTATCACTCAACGCGTGCGTCTCCGTTTGTTCCGTAGACGCCTGCTCCGCAGCGTACGCCGTCCCGACAAAGCTCGCTCCGGCAAATGCCGCAAGTACCGCCAGTGTCCACTTCTTCTCTTTTGTCATAATCCTGTATCACCTTTCTCTTTCGTGCTCTCCATGCACCATATTCATATTTTGGAATACCTTAAGGCATAAGGGCAAGTAAAAAGCCCCTCCTGCTAAAGCAGAAAAGGGCTTAATTTACACACAATAGAACGGTCTGAATCTCCATCCCCATCACTCGCAGGTCAAACGGTGATTGTCGATTGGGCAGTTCTCCTGGCTCCAGTTCATCGCTCTTCTGCGTCTTCCCAGAAACATATCATCTCCAGTGACTGCTGAATGTTCAGCGTGCAGAATCACTCCCTGTAACAGTGGCGTGACCGCTCCGGCATATACCGGATTCTCTATTAAATCTTACGATACCCAATCCAATCTCTATGAATTTTTCACGTATCGTAAAGATAACATTGATTCAAAGCCATGTCAAGAAAAGAGTGAATAATTCTTTAATTATCCACTCTTTTTCTATGACACTATTTCTCCAACAGATAGAGATAGTCCCCATAGCCCTCGCGTTCCATATCCTCTTTCGGGATAAAGCGGAGGGAGGCACTGTTGATGCAGTAACGCAGTCCTCCTGCTGCAGCAGGACCATCGTTAAAGACGTGCCCAAGATGCGCGCCGCTGTTCGCCGCCGTAACCTCGGTACGCACCATGCCGTGCGAGCGATCTTCCTGCTCTGCAATCAGTGCCGCATCGATCGGACGTGAGAACGCCGGCCAGCCGCAGCCCGAGTCATATTTATCCGTGGAGACAAAAAGCGGCTCGCCCGTCGTGATGTCACAGTAGATACCCGCACGGAACTCGTGATCGTATTCGTTGCGGAAGGGCGGCTCTGTCGCCTTCTCCTGGGTAACGGCGTACTGCAGATCCGTGAGACGTTCTCTGAGTTCAGCCTTTGTCGGCTTTTCATCATGACGCACGTTTTTCTTCTCCCCCATCGGTTCGGCTTCCGCACGTTTCTCACGCATCGCAGCGATGAGCGCAGGGGAGATATGGCAGTAACCGTTGGGATGCTTCTCGAGATACTCCTGATGATCGTCTTCTGCACGATAAAAGTTCACGATCGGTCCCATCTCGACAGCCGTCTTCTGACCGAGACGATTCTGCAGTGCGTCCAACGACGCACGGATGATCGATGCATCCTTGCCGCCGTCTGCCTTCACATAGTAAATGCCCGAACGATACTGCCGCCCGACGTCGTTGCCCTGCCGATCGACTGCCGTCGGGTCGATGGAGTCGTAAAATGCGGTCAGAAGCTGATCGAGCGAAATGATGTGCGGGTCATAGATAACGTGAACCGCCTCCGCATGCCCGCTGCCGCTGCATACCTCCGCATAGGAAGGATGGGCACTCATGCCGTTTGCATAGCCGCACTCTGCAGAGACAACGCCCGGCACCAGACTGAGGTAGAGTTCCGTCCCCCAGAAGCAGCCGCCGGCGAGATAGATCTCCTTCTGTCCTGCGGCAGCTTTGTTCTCCTGCACGATCTCATGCGGCATCTCACTCGACGACGATGCGGGTGCACCGCAGCCGCCGATGCAGCTGAGCAGGCCGAGGGCACAGATACCGCGCAATAGTAATGCATTCATGATAATCTCCTTTCAGCAAGAATCAAAGATTACGGCTTGATCTCACTTGCCGGAGGGAGCTGCCAGTCGATGGGCGTCTCCCCCACACGCGTGAGGAAGTCGTTGACACGCGAGAATGGATGACTGCCGAAGAAGCCGCGGTGCGCTGAGAGGGGACTCGGATGCGGCGACTCGACGATGAGATGGCGCGGATTCGTGATGAGGCTGCGTTTCTTCCGTGCAGGACTGCCCCAGAGGATGAAGGCGAGCGGTTTCTCACGTGCTCCGAGGAGGCGAATGATGGTATCAGTGAACCGCTCCCACCCGTGTCCCGCGTGCGATGCCGCCGCATGAGCGCGCACGGTAAGAACGGTGTTGAGGAGGAGCACGCCCTGCCGCGCCCACGGGATGAGACAGCCGTGATCGGGCGGAACGATCCCGATATCGTCCTGCATCTCCTTGTAGATATTCAGCAGTGACGGCGGCGGGTCAACGCCGACCTGCACGGAAAATGACAGCCCATGCGCCTGTCCGTCTCCATGGTAGGGATCCTGACCAAGAATGACGACCTTCGTATCAGCAAAGCTTGTGTAGTGCAGTGCATTAAAGATCGAATACATATCGGGGTACACACGCCGTGTACGGTACTCCTCAATGAGGAATGCGCGCAGCTCACGATAGTAGGGCTGCGCCATCTCATCCGCAAGGAGTTCCTGCCAATCGTTTTGGAAAATTGCCTTTGCCATGCTAAACTCTCTCGTAAACTTCAAATATACAGTCTTGCCCTGTGCTGCTGCTCGTCATGGAAAATCCATCCAGCGAAGGAAAAAAGACATCTGCATCGTAGCTGCCCGAAAGACGTGTCACATACGCCCGCCATACATACGGCAAAAGGAGATGGTAGCATTCTGCGCCGCCGATCACGAAGATCGGACGCGCCTCCTCTGCCGTCAGGTGCCCCAGAAGACGCCAGAGTGCCAAGATGTCGGCTGCTGCATAGAATCCGTCTATCTTCTGCATCGTTCGTGAGAGGACGATGTTCGCACGCCCCACGAGCGGACGCTTCCCCGGCAGACTCTCCATTGTACGCCGTCCCATGACGACGATGCTGCCCATCGTCATACGGCGAAAATGTGCCATATCCTCGGGGCAGTCGGTGAGCAGATGCCCCGCCCGTCCGATCCCGCCCGCATCATCCACTGCCGCGATGAGTTCGATCGGGTACGGGGCAGATACTTCGGGGGCACGCACAATCCCAGACGCATCCGCCTCCTCCCGCCATGCGGAAATTGGTCTGCCGTCAACGCAGAGCGTCGGTGCGATCTCCGCCAGCGGAACGAGCACAAAGGCACGCTCCGTCAGATAGGGGTGCGGCAGAGTCAGCCGCTTCTGTGCAGACGTGACGCCGTCCACATGGAGCAGATCGAGATCTATCGTACGTGCGCCCCAATGCTCATGCCGCACGCGCCCGAGTTCCCGTTCGATGCACTGCATCGCCGCGAGCAGCTCCTCGGGCGTACGGTCAAACGTGATGCGCGCGGCGGCATTCAAAAAAGGCGGCTGATCTGTCTTGCCCCACGGCGGCGTCTCATAAAATGCAGAGACACGCTCCACACGAATGCCGTCCTGTTCCGACAGCCGCCGCAGTGCCGCGCGCATCGTCTCACCGCGTTCGCCGAGATTTGCCCCAAGCCCGATATACGCTGTCCGTGCCATCACTGTCCCCTGTCCCGCGTGATGGAGATCCCGACATCCGCAAAGATACCCGCGATCGGCGCAGCAGGTTTATGCACGGTGAGCGTAATGGAATGGACCCGAGGGAATGCCGCAAGAATCTGTGCCGCAGCATCCTCCGCAATGGTCTCAAGCAACGCCTTCGGTGCTCCCTCGATCACCCGACGTATCAGCTCATAGACCTCAGCGTAGTTCACGGTGTTCCGAAGATCGTCCGTCTCCCCTGCCGCACGCAGATCAAGCCCCAGCTCCACATCCGCCTCGAACGACTGCGGCACTTCCCGCTCATGAGGAAGGACACCATGACAAGCCATAAAGCGCATACCGTGCAGAAAAATACGATCCATCCTACGCCCCCAATATTGCATCCGTCATGTGGCACATCCGCGCAATCGGCTTCACATCATGCACGCGCACAATGGATGCACCGCGCAGAATACCAAGGACGCACGCCGCCCCCGTCGCCTCCATGCGTTCCGTGACGGGCAGACCAAGCGCCGCCCCGATAAAGCTTTTGCGGCTCGCACCGAGCAGCACGGGATAGTCTGTTCCGTCATAGGAGATAAGCTCGTCCATGCGCCGAAGAACGTGCATATTCTGCTCTGCCGTCTTGCCGAAACCGATGCCGGGGTCGAGGATGAGATTGTCCCGTGCCAGTCCTGCCGCATCCGCCGCTGCAAAGGAACGCGCGAAAAAATCCCGCATTGCATTGATGATGTCTCCCGCGTATACCGTTCCGTTCTGATTGTGCATCACGACGACGGGCGCATGCATCTCTGCCGCCGCATGCGCCATCGCCCCCGGCTCCTCGGCGTACTGAAGCCCCCATATATCATTCAGGAGATGCGCACCTGCGCGCAGCGCCGCGCGCGCCGTCTCCGCCTTGAACGTATCCACAGAGACGGGCACGGGGCATGCGGGCAAAACGGCTTCGAGGAACGGCAGCAGCCGCTCCGTCTCCTCCGCCGCGCTCATCGGCACAAAGCCGGGACGGCTGGACTCCGCCCCGACGTCGATGATGTCCGCCCCGTCCCGCACCATCTCCTCCATGTGGCGGAGCGCATCGTCGCGCGTGTTCCACTTGCCGCCGTCAGAAAACGAGTCCGGCGTCACGTTCAGAATCCCCATGACAAGCGTCCGCCCGCCAAGGGTCAGTTCCTTCCCGTCAGCAAAGCGATAGTGTCGATTCGCCGTCATCCTGTGCTCCTCTCTCCATCCCAAGCATCGTCCATGCCTGCATCCGTGATGCTGCATCCGTGCGAAATATGCCGCAGGACGCCGACGTCGTTGTCCGTGCACCGTGTGCTCGTGCGCCGCGCATCATCATGCAGAGCTGCTGCGCATCGAGGACGACAAGCACGCCTTCCGCCCCAAGTCCGCACTCGATCTCACGCGCGATGTCCCCCGTCAGCCGTTCCTGCAGCTGAGGACGGCGCGCCATCGACGCGACCAGCCGCGCAAATACGCCAAAGCCCGCCACGCGGCCCGCATGGGGCTGGTAGACGATGTGCGCCGTGCCGAAGAACGGCAGCAAATGATGCTCACACATCGAATAAAACGGAATGGCGCGTACGGCAACGAGGCCGTCCGTCTCCTCCGTCAGGACATCCGCCCAAAGTTCCGCCATATCTTCATGCAGCCCCGCAAAGAGCTCCGCATAGAGCTGTGCGGCACGCTGCGGCGTCTCCTCCATCCCCTGCGCCGCAGTGTCTACGCCAAGTGCTGCGAGAAATTCACGCATGGCGCGTACGGCGCGCGGAAGATCCGCCGCGTACTCTGTCTCCATCTCCGTCCCCCCGTTTCCTGCCGGCCTTTACCCACGCCGCAATCGACGCCGTATCGTGCGGCGTCGTACGGCAGCAGCCGCCGATGATGCGAGCCCCCGCCGCTGCGTATTCCCGCGACCGTGCGCCAAAATCCTCCGCCGTACCGCGCCACACCCGTGCCGCCGCATCATAGTACTCACCGGAGTTCGGATAGACGACGATGGGCTTATCGGTCTCCTGCCGAATCATTCGGATCAGACCGCTCACATACTGCGGTGCTGTGCAGTTCACACCGATTGCTGCTGCCTCGGGCACGGCATCGAGCACACGAGCACATTCCGCAATCTCCGTCCCGTCGCTGATGTGCGCACCGTCTCGGCAGGAGAACGAGAAATACGCGGGGATGCGGATCCCCTCCGCCCGCAGTGCGCGGACGATGGCGCATGCCTCATGGAGGCACGGCAGGGTCTCACAGGCGAGAAGATCGGGCGCAGCGGAGGCGAGAATCCGCAGCCGCTGTGCATGAAACGCTGTAAGCGCGTCCTCCTCCACGTCATAGTCACCGCGATACTCCGATCCATCGGCAAGATATGCTCCGTATGGACCGACAGACGCTGCCACGAGCGGCACAGCAGTGCCAGTGCCGCGCTCTGCCCGATAGAGGCCGCGTGCCTCCTGCGCCAGCCGCACGGAGCGGCGCAGCAGTTCTGCTGCCTCCTCCGCTGTAAAGCCGCGCCGCATAAAGCCGTCGACGGTCGCCTGATAGCTTGCACTCGTCAGGACATCTGCGCCCGCACGCAAATAGTCCAGATGGATGTCACGCACGAGGTCAGGGCGTTCAAAGAGAGCCTTTGCCGACCAGAGCGGATCGTCCACAGAAAAGCCGCGTGCCTCCAGCTCCGTTGCCAGTGCCCCGTCAAGGACGAGCACATCCTGCGCCGCAAGCCGCGTCTCTAAGACATTCATCCCATCCCTCCAGGCCAAAAAATGCCCCCCTGCACGCGGGACACGGCCCATGCGGCAGGAGAGCGAGAAATGGGGTCACTTCAGCAGGCCATGCTTACGCAGTGCCGCATCGAGCTGTGCCGCATGGACCGGCTCCATCTCCGAAAGCGGCATGCGCAGAGGCCCCGCATCATAGCCGAGGCGACGCATCGCCGTTTTGACGGGGATGGGGTTGACCTCACAGAAGAGTGCATCGATGAGATCTGCATAGTCGATCTGCATCTTTGCCGCCGTGCGCACATCACCATCAAAATAATGCTGACATATATCGTGTGCCGCGCGCGGCGCAACATTCGACAGCACGGAGATCACACCCGAACCGCCGAGCGACAGAATCGGCACAATCTGGTCATCGTTGCCGGAGTAGACCGCAAAATCATCGCCCGTCGCGGCGCGCAGACGCAGGATCGCCGTGAGATCGCCGCTCGCCTCCTTCACGCCGACGATGCGGGGATGCTGCGAAAGCTTTGCATACGTTTCCGTCTTAATACCGACACCCGTACGCGACGGCACATTGTAGAGAATCGCCGGAATGCCGACGCTGTCCGCAATCTTCGTATAGTGGGCAACGAGACCATTCTGCGTGCATTTATTGTAGTACGGCGTGACGAGGAGGAGCGCATCGGCACCGACCTTTTCGGCATACTGCGACAGCTCGATCGCGTAGGACGTCTCATTCGAGCCCGTACCTGCAACAACGGGAATGCGCCCGCCCACCTTCTCCACAGTATAGCGAATTGCCTCGCGATGCTCTGCATCTGTCATCGTCGCGGACTCGCCTGTCGTCCCCGTGATGACGATGGCATCCGTCCCGCCCGCAATCTGATCCTCAATGATGCGTCCAAGCTCGTTGTAGTTGACCCCAGTCTCCGTAAACGGCGTAATAATGGCAACGCCCGCACCGCGAAAAATCTCTTTTCTCATGGCAAGCTCCCCCTTTATTTATTCTGTCATCATTATCCCACGTGCCGCGCGAAAAGTCAAAAGCTTTGTTGATCTGTCACATCCGCAGCGCAGGCCGCACCGCATCAAAGAGAACGGCATTTTCGCGGATCTTCTCCTCTCCGCCGAGCACACAGCGCACATTCGCCTGCATCGCATCCGCAACAAGCGGTGCAAGCGCACGGATGTCCGCCTGCTGTGCTGTGAGGATCTCATCGCGCGCACGCTGGCGATCCTCCTGCGTGATGCCGCGCAGATGGAACGTTGCGGCAATATCCCCCTTCATCTGCGGCGTCATCGGCGCATCCACGCCGCTCATCGTGCCGATGATGAATTTATCCATCTCACGGTCGGACACATCAAATGTGCGCACATAGTCCGCCGTCTCATCGAGCACATCCAGCGTCTCGGCGAGGTTCGGGTCACGGTAGGAAGAAAACACCATGAAACCGTTGCGGTTGAACTGCGTCATCGCACCGTAGGCTCCGCCCTGCACACGGATGCGTGTCCAGAAATAGTCGTAGCGGAGCAGTGTTTCGAGCACGCGCATCGTCCCCGTGTAGCGATAGCCCAGCTTGAGGAAATTCGCCCCCTTTGCCACGTACTGCACGCGGCTCTGCGTCGTCAGTCCCTCGTTGCGTGCGCAGATGTTCCACGTGTACGGCGCAGGCGGGAACACTGCCGCAGAGAGCGTGTCCCTGAACGCGGCGAGCTGCTCTGCCGTCTCATCATATATGGAGGCGGGTGCCGTCACACTGAGGATCAGATCATTGCGGTTAAAGATCTGCGGCAGGATGCGTGCAAATGCCGCCTGCATCTTCGCATGATCCGCGTCAAAGTTCTCCTTGAATGCAGAGAGAAAATCGTGGAACGGCAGTCCGCCGACCTCCGCATAGGCGCCCGCCGGTGTCAGGTAGGCAGCAATGCGTGAGGCGACAACCTGATTTGCCGCACGCTGGAGCGAGAGCTCCATGCCCGTCTTCTCCTCATCGACCAGCTCGCGGATACGCTTGCTGCCCGAGAAGTCGCTCGTGCCGATGATCTCCGTGAGGAGCTCAAACAGGCGCGGCAGATTCCCGCGCAGCACCTTGGCGCGCAGCTTGAAGCGCGGCATGAGTGAGTCCGCCTCACCCGCACGCGTATAGGCGACAATGTCCGCTCCGATGCCGCCCGTATAGAGACTGCGCAGCATGGCAAGCTCCGCATAGCCGTGCGCCGCCGTATCGACCGCACCAAACATCTCTGCGAGCAGATACGCATACGGCAGATCCTCCTGTGCAACCGCCGCCATCGGGAAGTAGAAATTCAGATAGACAATGCCGTTCGTCTCGAGATCCGAAAAGAGCACCTTCGTCCCCGCGAGATCGCGCACCTCGAGCGGCAGACGCTCCGCATCCTTGCGAATGTCCGACCGTGCAAGGATAGGGATCGAGCGCAGTGCCTCCTCCGTGTCGGGAACCTCCTGCGCCGCCTTCAGCGCCGCACAGGAGCGCATGACCTCCGCGACCTCATCCGCACTCATCGCAGCCTTCTTCTCCGCCAGCTCCGCCGCCTGGGCTGCCGCCCGTTCCGCACCGAGCGTACGGCTCGGCGCGAGTGTCACGAGAGCGGCGTGCGGATTGTCGAGGAACGCCTCGCGAATCAGCTGCTCGAAGTAGCCGTCCTTGAGTCCCTTTTTGAGCGCGGCAAGAGCATCCTCATAGCGCAGATAGTTCTCAGGCGCACCGCCGTAGAGCCACGTCTTCATCAGGCGAATCCCGTAGATCAGCCCCTTGGGCGACGAGCCGAAGTCCGACTCACGCAGGCGGAACTCAAGCGTATTGAGCGATGCCTGTACGAGCTGATGATTGAGTCCCCCATCCGCGAGCTGCGTCAGCGTCTCCCGCACGACCCGTGCGAACTCCTCCGCGCGCGCCGTCTCCGACTTGCTGACCACGATGCTGAAGAACGGCTGAAGGATATCGCTCTCGTAGTTCGAATCCACATCGCGGCCGAGCCCCGCGTCGATGAGCGCCTGCCGCAGCGGCGCGCCCTGCATCCGCAGCAGCGCATGGTCGAGAATCTGCAGTGCCATGACACGCTTCATATCCGACGTATCGCCGATCACCCAGCTGAGCGAAAGAAAGGCATTCTCTGCGAGCGGCTCCTCCGCGCCGATGGGATAGAAATGATCCTTGCGGACGCACGCCGGGAATGCAGGCTGACGATCAATGCGCGACGGCACGGGAATGCGGTCAAAATGCGAGAGGTAGGCACGGTCGAGATACGCCAGCTTCTCCTCGATGTCGAGATTTCCATAGAGATAGATATAGCTGTTGGACGGATGATAATAGCGCGCATGAAACGCGAGGAACTGCTCCTGCGTCAGCGCGGGAATCGCCTCGGGATCGCCGCCCGACTCATAGCCGTATGTCGTATCGGGATAGAGTGCCGCCATGATGCGGCTGCCGAGGAGATCATCCGGCGCGGAGAGCGCGCCCTTCATCTCATTGTAGACCACTCCGCTGTACGTCAGCGGCGCATCTGCATTTTCAAGCTCGTAGTGCCACCCCTCCTGCATGAGCACCTGCGGATTCTCACGCATTGCCGGGTAAAACACTGCATCCAGATAGACATCCATCAGATTTTGGAAATCGCGGTCGTTGCGGCTTGCCACAGGGTACATCGTCTTATCGGGGAACGTCATCGCATTGAGGAACGTATTGAGCGAGCCCTTCACGAGCTCCACGAACGGCTCCTTCAGCGGATACTTGCGCGAGCCGCAGAGCACGGAGTGCTCCACGATATGTGCCACCCCCGTATCATCGACCGGCGGCGTACGGAAGCTGATCGAAAACACCTTGTTGTCGTCCGCCGTCTCTAAAAAAAACAGCTGCGCTCCCGTCTTCTCATGCACAAACGTGTGTGCCGTTCCCTCTGCCTCTGCAATCTGCTCCGAGCGAAGCAGACGAAACCCGTGAATCACATCATCTATTTTCATCAAGCGTATCCTCCTTATCGTTACGCCTGCCATTATACCATAGAGAGGGAGATTCTCAAAACAAAAGGACTGTCGATACGACAGCCCAACAAGGGAAATATGAATAAATTACCCTAAATCTCAAACCGGCGGAAACGCCTTCTCCGGGTACATCTCCTGTGCATTGGCATCATAGCGTCCGATACCGAGAAAAACGCCGTCCGCATAGACACGATAAAGCCCTGCAGCGAGAGGGCGCCGCTCCGTGGTCGAGAGTCCGCTGTAAAAGGCCTTGACGCGCTGCTGTGCCAGCTCGTAGCACGGGAGCGAGAGGGCGCGGTCTGCCGCGCAGACCGCATCCTCCCCCGCCTCCGCGAGTTCCTCGGGCGTATAGGCATCCGCGAGGGTAAACGCGCCGACGCGGCTGCGCAGAAGGAAGCGCATCGTCGCGGGCAGATGCAGTCCCGCACCGATGTCGGCGCAGAGGGACCGGATATAGGTCCCCTTGGAGCAGTCCACGTCGATGCGGATGCGCTGCCGCACGGCATCGATGTGCAGGAGCTCCAATCGGTGAATGGTGACCTTGCGCGGCGGGATATCCACTGCTCGTCCCTGCCGCACAAGATCGGCGGCACGCTTCCCGCCGACCTTGATCGCCGAGTAGGCGGGCGGGCGCTGCGTGATGCACCCGCGAAAGCGTGCGAGCACCGCCTCAATCTCCTCCTCCGCCGGCAGAACGGGGTGCTCTGCACGCTCCGTTACCGTCCCGTAGACATCCCCTGTGTCCGTCGCATAGCCAAAGGCGATCTCGGCACGGTAGGACTTATCCGCCCCCTCAAGGTACTCCACGAGCCGCGCAGCGCGCCCAAGGGCGATGGGGAGAATCCCAGCCGCCGCGGGATCGAGCGTCCCCGCATGACCGACACGTTTCTGGTGAAAGATGCGCCGCACGACATCGACGACATCGTGCGAGGACATCCCTGTCGGCTTCAGTACATTGATGAATCCATCCACGATTTACGCATTCAGCTCCTCCCCGATGGCATCGAGGATCGCCGTACGAGCCTCGGCAAACGGCGCGTGGATCGTGCATCCCGCTGCACGGATATGTCCGCCGCCGTCGAATTTCTGCGCGATGCGCGAGACGTTCGTCCCCTTTGAGCGCATACTGATGCGGTAGGTATCCTTTTCCAGCCACTTCATAAAGAATACAATCTGTGTCCCCTCGATCACGCGCAGCTCGTCAAGCAGTCCCTCCGTCGTCGTGACCTCGCGTGCCCGTTCTTCGTCGATAAAGACAGCGGCAACCCTGCCGTCAAAGAACATCTCGAGGTTTCGGATGGCTCTGACCTGTGCCATCACTTCATCGTATGACTTCATCTCCATCGCTGTGGAAACGATATTCGGCTTCACGCCGATCTCAAGGAGATCCGCCGCCGCGCGCATCGTATGCGGCGTCGTATTGGAGAATCGGAAAAAGCCCGTATCCGTCGCCATTCCCGTATAAAGGCAGACCGCCGCATCGAGCATCGGCATGACGCCGAGGATGCAAACAAGGTCATAAACTATCTCACAGGTAGCGGCAGCTTTAGGGTTCAGGCAGAGATGCTCCGCCTTCTCATCATTCGTCACATGGTGATCAATATTAAGCAGACGAACGGCATCCACAGCGGATACCGACGCCCCCGTCCTGCCGAGTTCAACATCGCAGACGACAAGCAGGTCAGCGGTATAACGCTGACTCTCTATGGGACGCTCAATTTGGTCAACGCCCGGCAGAATGCTGAAAATTCGGGGAATCTCATCGTCAATCAGGATACGAACTTCTTTCCCCTGCGCACGCAGGACGTGCATGAGTCCAAGCGTCGATCCGATGGCATCCCCATCGGGACGGATATGCGAAGTGAGAACGACAGTCTGCGCATCGCGGAGCATCTGCGCCGCAGCATCCATGGTGATCTTCATACGTCCTCCTTTTTCTCCTGTGGCTGATCCTCATGGATTTCATTGAGCAGCCGCTGGATGTGATCACTATAGTTCAGCGACGTATCGAGCGCAAAGCTGATCTCCGGCGTAAAGCGGAGACGGATGCGCTTGCCGATCTCGCGCCGTACAAAGCCGAGCGAGCTGTTAAGCCCGTTCAGCGTATCGCGCGCTTTCTTCTCATCCCCCATGACACTGACGTAGATCTTCGCCTCACGCAGATCCTCCGTGCACGCGACCGAGGTGACCGTCACAAAACCAATACGGGGATCTTTCAATTCGTTAAAAATAATATCGCTGATTTCCTGTTTCATCAGCTCCTGAACCTTTTCCACACGAACCTTACTCAAGGCCTGTTCCTCCTATGGATAACCGGCAAGGATTCCCCGCCGCCGCTCAGACAAAAGAGCGCAGCCCACCATCCGCCGATATGACAGGCGGTAGACTGCACTGTTATGACTATTCTTCTTCGGTGTGTTCTTCTGCTTTGGCAGCGGCAGCAGCAGCCTGTTCCTCACGCTTTTGTTCTGCCGCTTTGTTTGCCTCAGCAATGGAGGTCTCAATTTCCTCCATCGTATATGCCTCGATGATGTCACCCTCGGCAAAGTCACGGAAGTCGACGATCGAGATCCCGCACTCATAGCCGGCGGCAACTTCCTTCACCTCATCCTTGAAGCGGCGCAGCGAGTCGATCTCTCCGTCGAACAGTTCGACATTGTCGCGCAGGATACGGATCTTGGAGTTGTTGCTGATCTTGCCCTCTAGAACGTATGAGCCCGCGACCAGTGCCTTGGAGAATCGCATGACCTGACGAATCTCGACGCGTCCCTGAATGACTTCCTTGTACTTCGGCTTCAGCATGCCGCTCATCGCATCCTTGACATCGTTGAGCGCATCGTAGATGACACGGTAGGTACGGATGTCAACGTCCTCCGTATCGGCAAGACGCCGCGCGTTCGCATCGGGACGCACATTGAACGCAATGACGATCGCCTGCGATGCAGAAGCGAGCATGATATCAGACTCGCTGACCGCACCGACGCCCGAATGCACGATACTCACGCGCACTTCATCGTTCTTGTTGAGCCCAAGGAGTGCCGAGTTCAGCGCCTCGACCGAGCCCTGTACATCCGCCTTGACGAGGATGTTGAGATCCTTGATGTCGCCTTCCTGAATCTGCTGGAAGAGAGCATCGAGCGAGACGCTCTTCGATTTGATGAGATCGCGGCGCTGATTGCCAAGACGCGCCTCAGCAATAGAACGTGCCTGCTTCTCATCGACGGCAGCAAGGATGTCGCCTGCCGAGGGAACATCGTTGAGACCGAGGATCTCAACCGGCATCGACGGGCCTGCCTTCTTAACGTTGTCGCCGCGGTCGTTGATCATCGCACGCACATGCCCATACGCCGTGCCGACGACGATGGAGTCACCGATGCGCAGCGTACCGCTCTGGACAAGCACCGTCGCCACGGAACCGCGTCCTTTGTCAAGTTTTGCTTCGATGATGACACCGCGTGCTTCACGGTTCGGATTTGCCTTCAGCTCCTCAACCTCGGCGACGAGAAGGATATTCTCGAGGAGATCATCGATGCCCGTGTGCTGCTTTGCTGAGACAGGCACCATGATGGTATCACCGCCGTATTCTTCAGCAACGAGACCATATTCCATGAGTTCCTGCTTGACACGCTCGGGATTCGCCCCAGGCTTATCGATCTTGTTGATGGCAATGATGATTGGCACATGCGCCGACTTCGCATGATCGATTGCCTCGATGGTCTGCGGCATTACACCGTCGTCTGCCGCAACCACGAGGATCGCGACATCCGTAATCTGCGCGCCGCGTGCGCGCATCGCCGTGAACGCCTCATGTCCCGGCGTATCGAGGAAGACGATCTTCTTTCCTTTGCAGACGACCTGATAGGCACCAATGTGCTGTGTGATGCCGCCCGCCTCATGCGTACTGACCGAGGTATTGCGGATGGCGTCGAGCAGCGACGTTTTGCCGTGATCGACGTGACCCATGACCGTAACGACTGGCGGACGCTCCTTCAGCGACTTTGGATCGTCTACGATCTCAGGAATCAGCGTCGGATCGATATCCGGCGGCAGTTCCTCGGTGGTGACACCGAATTCCCCTGCGACAAGTGTTGCCGTATCAAAATCGATCTCCTGATTGATGCTCGCCATGACACCCATGAGCATAAGCTTCTTGATGATATCCGATGCAGTATAGCTCATCTTGGACGCAAGATCCTTGACGGCAATCGTCTCCGGCAGTTTGATGTGTTTCGGCCGCGCGATCTCCGCCTTAGCTGCGGGCGCAGGAGCAGCGGTACGTCCCTTGCGTCCCTTGCGTACACCGCCGCGGCTTCGGTCATTCTGGCGCAGATCGCTGCGCTCCTCACGGTCACGACGCGCCCCGCCGCGCCCGCTGCGCCCGCGGTCCGAGCCCGCACCGCCTTCATTACTGCGTCCGCCGCGGCGACGGCTCTCACCGCGTCCCTCAGCCGGCGGCATCGCGGGCATCGCCGGTGCCGCGGGGCGTGCGCTGCCGGAGCGGCCTGCCGGACGGGCGCTGCGGCTGGCAGAGCCGCCTGCTGCCCCTGCACTGCTCCGACGCTGCGGCGCCTCTGCCGCAGTCTTGGCAGGTGCCTGCCGCACGATGACAATGCCTGGAGCCTTTGTGCGCGCACGAAGAACAGGGCGCTCCTTCTCCTCAGTGGGCGCACTTGGAGCCTTTACTGCCGGCTTTTCCGTGTCGTCAGCCTTCTCAACAGGCTTCTTGGGCGCAGTCGCCTTCGGTGCCGCAGATTTCGATGCGGCTTTGCTTGGCAGGGACTCCTTGCGCACAGGCTTTGCCGTACGTCCGAGCTCCGCCTTCACAGCAGCACGCTCCTCCTCACCGACAGCGCTGAACATATTCTTGACCTTGTAGTTCTTGCTCTTCAGGATGTCAATAATGGTACCTTTGTCCGTCTTAAATTCCTTCGCCAAATCGGTGATTCTGTATTTCGCTTCTGACATCAATCCACCCCCGTCGGTATATCATGCAAGCAGGCGGCGAGCCTCTTTGCAAATCCTTTATCTATCAGCAGTGCAACAGCACGGTATTCCTTGCCAAGACAGTGTCCCAGCTGCTGCATCGTCAGCAGTTTCGCCGCCGGCACGTCCATCTGTGCCGCCATGCGGGTAAATTTATCCTTCGTCTCCTCCGATGCATCCGTCGCGAGCAGGAGATAGGCACCGCGCTTTTTCCGCAGCATCTCCTCCGCCATGAATGCCCCTGAGACAATGCGGCGCGCGCGCGCCGCTATACTGAGGAGATTCTGTACGCGCGTTTCAGCCGCCGCGTCCATGAGCACACTCCTCTCCGGAGACCGCCGCCTCCGCCGCATCGTAAACCGCAGGCGCAACGCGGCCTTTCAGTGACCACGAAAGGCCGCCATGCCGACGTGCCTCCTGCACACAGGCGGTGCAGCGGCAGAGATACGCCCCGCGTCCCGGGCTTTTTCCGGTCGGGTCAATGCCGACGGTTCCATCCGCGTGACGCACAATACGCAGCAGTTCGCCCTTTGGATGCAGCGTTCGGCAGCCGACACACAGCCGCTCGGGCTGTTTCGCCTGCCCCATTTAGGCCTCCCCGGCCGCCGCTTGGTCTTCGGACGGCGCATCCGTAGTTGCACCGTCTGCCTGCTCTTCTTCCCGTGCCTGCGTCTCACTCTTGATGTCGATCTTCCATCCCGTGAGCTTCGCAGCCAGGCGGGCATTCTGCCCCTCCTTGCCGATGGCAAGCGAGAGCTGATAGTCGGGCACCACGACGCGGGAGATCTTTTCCGCTTCGTTCACCGCGACCGAGATCACCTTGGCAGGGTTCAGCGAGTTGGCGATATAGGTCGCGGGATCGTCACTCCATTTCACAATGTCGATCTTCTCTCCGGCCAGTTCATCCACAACCGCCTGTACGCGCATATAGTGCGGACCAACGCAGGCACCGATGGGGTCGACGCGTTCCTCGGATGACCAGACCGCCACCTTGGAGCGGCTGCCTGCCTCGCGTGCAATGGAGCGAATCTCGACGACCCCCTCTTGGATCTCCGGCACCTGCAGTTCAAAGAGTTTTTTGAGCAGTCCCGGATGCGTGCGTGAGAGCATGATCTGCGGGCCGCGGCTCGTACGCTTGACCTCGATGATGTAGGCGCGCACCGTATCACCATAGTTATATGTCTCCGTCGGCAGCTGTTCCGTCGCCATGAGCACCGCCTCAGCACGCCCGATATCCACGAACACATTGTGTCCCTCGATGCGCTGGACGATCCCCGTGACAATCTCCGAGGAGCGGTTCATGTACTCCTCGTAGACGATGCCGCGCTCTGCTTCACGGAGGCGCTGCATGACGACCTGTTTTGCCGTCTGTGCCGCGATGCGTCCAAAGTTCGCCGGTGTCATTTCGATCTCAACAACATCACCGACGGTATAGTCCGGATTGATAGCTCTGGCGCGGGCAAGTGAGATCTCCGTGACATCGCTCTCCACCTCGTCAACCACTGTCTTGATGGCGAAAACATGGAATGCGCCCGTCTCGCGCGACAGGGAAATGCGGACATTCTGCGCCGCACCGAAGTTGCGGCGATACGCCGAGATCAGTGCCGCCTCGATCGTCTCAAAGAGGAGTTCCTCGTCAATCCCCTTCTCGTACGCCAGCTCCTTCAGCGTCTGCAAAAACTCCTTGCCGTTGTCCTTCTCCTTGGTATTTTTTCTTGCCAACCCCAAAGCCTCCTAAAAATCGATATGCAGGCGCACCTGTGAGACCTGCTTCATGGGAATCTGCACCCCATCATCCAGCGTCAGTGTCTCGCCGTCATACCCCGCAAGGGTTCCTGTCCACTGTTTCTTTCCCTCAAACGGCGCATAAAGCGTCACGTCGACCGTGCGCCCATGTTCACGTGTAAAATCCCGTTCCTTGCGCAGGACGCGGTCAAGTCCCGGCGACGATACCTCCAATATGTAAGCATCGGGAATGAAGTCCTCCCGATCAAGCATTTCCTCCAGCCGCTCGCTGAGACTCTGGCAGTCGTCGATATCGATGCCGCCCGTCTTGTCGATGTAGACGCGCAGATAAGAGTCGCGCTCCTTCACGTACTCGACATCCACCAGCTCGATCGCAGGCAAATCAGTCAGCAGTCCGCGCACCATCTCCTCGACGCGCTCCTCGATCTTCGCGCTCATGCTCTCCCTCTTCTCATACGTAATGAAAGAGTGGGCTTCCACCCACTCTTTCCGAAACTTAAATGAATTTCTTGAAGTATAGCATAGGATTAGACTCTTGTAAAGCCCCCGCGGCGATTTTCCTCAGTGTATCATGCGGTTCATCCCGGACTGTGAGAAAAGCAGAACAAGCAGAATGCCGATGACCAGGGAGTAGATCCACGCCGGTACCTCAATCGATGCGAGCTTCACCTTCGCACGCACCAATTCCTTCCACGTGCGGAAGAGGACATCACCCGTCAGTGCGCCGCCCTGCGGCAGCAGCTGGTCGATCACATACAGCAGAACACTCACCGCACACAGATTGATCGCTCCGACAAAGAAAAACATCGCGCCCCAATCAATCGAGATTGCTGATCCTGCCATTGCCCCAAAGAACGTCTTCTTCAGTTCTGAAATTGCACTTTGATAGCGGATAAATGCGATAACAGCGAAAATGAGCAGTGCGTGCCCCATCGCTGCAGCTAAAACATAATTCTTCTTTTTCAAAAGTGCATGTGCGGAAGCCGCCCCGACAAAGATGATGGCGAGCATCAGCCCTTTGCTGATGTCCATGATCGTCACATCAATCATTTTCCCAAGAGAAATCCACGGCATAAACACCGAAACAGCAACGGCTCCGGCACTGATATAAGAAGTAACGACCAGATTTTCACGCAGCTTGCTGCGTTTCTTCACATTCTCCTCTGCCTCTGACGTCAGCGCCGGCTGCTGCACATCTCCCGCATCCTCCGGCTTCACAGCGTCTTCCTGTGCCGCAGCCGCCTGTTCCTGGGGTGCTCCGCAGAGGGGACAGAACTTGACATTTTCATCAATGGAGGCACCGCATTTTTCACATGATTTCATTGGATCCGCCTTTCTATCTTCCATACAGCCGCCGCACGATCCATGACATCACCTTGTTCGGACCGATGAGACGAAGAATTATACCTGCGATCAGAATGACCGCGAGTACCATGATAATCACCGGCAAGGCCACAAAGAAGAACGCTGCGAGGAGAGATACGAGCAGTAAAGCCCATGCCATACGTGAGAGCAGCGAGTGCTGTGTCCCTCCCGCCCCTATGCGGATATAGCGTATCGAACCGGATTCTCCTCCGGCGGCAGAACCACGACGTTCCTCCTGTGTTTCCGCGCCGTTCTCATCCACCGTTATGCCGCGATATGCGGCATTCTCCTCCCGGCTCATCGGCCGAACGCGTGGATCTTGTTCCATCGTGACCCCTCCCTTCACGGTATCTTTGGGACGCTCATCTGATCTCCTGCTGTGCTGCACAGCATCGTCACAAAACCTTCCTCACCAAGATAGCGTGGGTCGAACGGAATACAGCCAAGCACCTCACGCATACGCTGACATGCTGCATTAACACGTCGCTTGTCTGAGCCGAGCACATGGTAAAGCTCTGTAAGTGATGTAAGATCAATACCGTTGATTTCGGCAAAGAGGAAAATGGTCGCTGTCAGTGTCTCGGCAGTCTGTGCCCGCTTTAGATCAAAATGTGCATAGTCAAAAAACATTGTTTCAATCAGCACACGCGCATGGCGGCTGAATCCCAACGCCTCACTCACGGCGGCAAGGGCACCGAACTCCTCAGAGCATGTGCGCTGAGAGAGAGTCCATTTCGGACGTTTGGGCGGCAGTGCTCGCTGCGGCAGAACATTCAGCCTGGCCTGCGATGCAAGCATATCAATGGTATGGCGTACAAGTGCCGCCTGCCGCGCGAGAAAATCATCCATATCCGCCTGCGGCTCCTGATAGAGAAACAGCTCATACTCCTGCCGAATGGTATCCCGCATACGCCGCTGAAGAGGCTTGCTCGCAGGAACAGCCGTAATGTAGTTGAGCATCATCATGCCCTCATCGCAGACGTGTCCAAAAAGGACATTCTTCTCGAGTTTCCCCGGAATATCCGGGCGCGGAAGGATGACCTCCTCCTCCCGCAGAAGGTCACGGCAGATGATATGATCCTCGTACGCCTCTTCCACCGTGAGCACGGCAAACCGCGCCGCCAGGAGGTCACACAGTATCTCGCGTTCATCCTGCCGAAGGTGCTTTTCCTCCTGCACATTGTAATGCTCGATCGGCGTTTCATCGGAGCTGATGAGGTGATAATCAAAGAAGAAATAGTCCCAGAATCGCAGCCAGAAGGTCTCCTTCTCCTCTTCGGACGAGTGCTCATACGCTGTCACATCATAGAGATTTCCCGTATAAATCATCGCTGCCCGACTGATCTCACGCTGGTACTTCGGGCGGCGGAAATACACTCCGATCTTATGAAGAAGATCATTGAGCTGAAGGTTCAGTTCTTCCATCTCCAGTCGTTCATCTTCCTCAATGTCCTCGAGTGTCAGCCCCTCGATTTCCTCCCATTCCACACGTTCGGGCAGACGGAACCGCCCCGTCAGATAGAACATCTCCAGATCGGCATCCAGCTCGCCGAATTCAATCTCATATTTTCCCGTCCCATCCAAATACGAGAGGAAGTCATTCATTCGCTTAAAATAATCCTCCGCGTGACGTTTCAGCGGTCGGCGGTCAATATGCGCATCGGCAAAACGGAAAAAAAGCGCAAGATAGTCGATATGGATAAAGAGCCGCGCGAGCGAATCGTCGCGCCTCGTGATGACCGTGAGGAAGTCCTCGATGCAGTACCAGTCCGTACACAGCCCCTCAGCGCTCTCCCCCCGCCACGCCGCTTCGCGCAGATACCGCTCCGTCAATGTGCGCGGAACAAAGATCTGTGCGCGGCCATGCGCCAAATAAAAGCGCTTGACCAACGCGTAGACATTTTCCATGAATCCTCCCGCTGTCATGCGCCCAAAACGAATTTCAATCCGTTCCATCCTAACAAATGCATGAAATAATGTCAATGTTCCTATCGCCTGAACCTGCCCCATATACTAAGGAATCACGAATAAATTCCGCGTGCATCTCTTAGTGCATCTTTTTGTCCGCATTTCGGCAAAAAGTCCGGCGCAGTGCACCACGCTGCTTCCGGTTTTCCACTTTGTTCGGACGAAAAAATCTATGCCAATCTGACGAACTCCATTTTATCTGTGCTTCCATTTGACATATCGTATAGAATATAAGAGGGATTTAATTCATCACAAAACATCAGGAGGCATTTCAATGCAGACGTACAGGAACTTATTGACAATAACCACCCTAGTCATATCTCTCCTTATAACATATACCGTCTCTGCTGCCGATGCGAAGGCAGACTACCGCGGCTATGTCTGGCGCATCGACGCGGCGGCGGGGGATGCGGCGGAGCTGCCGCACAATTTCCGCACGGCGGCATCACCGTTTCAGCCGCGGACAGACGCGGCGAAGTTCGGCGTTGACCCGAACTACATTCCCTCGCGGGAGGGACTGGACGCCCTGCCGCTCTCGGGGAGTGCAGAGTTTTCCGCCCCCGCCTTTCACGCACTGCTGAATGACCTGCACGCGCGCACAAAGGGCGCGATCTGCATCGTCGATCTGCGGCAGGAGTCGCACGGCTTCATGAATGGAAATGCCGTCAGCTGGTACGGCAAGCACGACTGGGGCAACATCGGCAGGACGCAGCACGAGGCACTGCGCGACGAAAGCACGCGTATCCGCGGCGCACAGAGCAAGGACGTCGTCCTCGCGCACCTCGATAAGAAAAAGCAGCCCAAGAATCCGCAGACCGTCCGCGTCACCGAGGCGATGACGGAGCGTGAGCTGGTCGAAGGTGCAGGCGTGCGCTACGTTCGTCTCGCTGTCACCGATCACAAGTGGGCAGAGCCGCAGACCATTGACGCTTTTGTCGATCTCGTGAGGAAAATGCCTGCGGACACATGGATGCACTTTCACTGTCAGGCAGGCAAGGGACGTACAACCAGCTTCATGGCAATGTACGATATGATGAAAAATCCCTCCGTCCCGCTGAAGGACATTCTCTATCGTCAGTACTTGCTCGGCGGGGCATATCTCGCCTACGACCCGACCACACAGCATGCGGCGACGGGATGGGAGGACGCAGACTACCATCACAAGACAGAGATGATCGCAAAGTTCTACAATTACGTTCAGCAGAATCATGAAAGCGGCTATGCCGTGCCGTGGAGTACGTGGCTGAAGAAGAATCCATAAGGACATAGGAAGGCCCGCACACATTGCATTCGATGTGCGGGCCTTCTTATTCTTCCTTATTTCTTTACTGTGGCTTAATATGTCCCGTTTGATAGGCGCGCAGGAGAGCATGAAGATCAGCGATCTTGCTCTCGATCGCCGCGCCGCGATCCGTGTCGCGCACGAGTGAGTGCCGTGCCTGCAGCTCAACCGTCTGGGAGACGGACTCAATGTCGCGGTTCTCACGCAGCGCGTCGCGCACACTCGCTACGCGCTGATGCTGCAGGAGGCGCAGCCCACGTGAGTTGTAGATGAGCGTATAGCCCGAGATGCCCGTTTTGGCGCGGAACGGTGCGGCAAATCCGCCGTCGATGATGAGAGCGCGCCCGCTGCCGCGCAGGGGGCTCTCCCCCTTCTGCACCTTGACGGGGACGTGTCCGTTGATGATGTGCCCGCGCTTCGGATCGAGCCCAAACTCCTCCAAAATTTTTTCGCAGACCGCCTCATCGTTCACGAGGCGGAAATACGGATCGGACGGCTCCTTCCACGTACTCTCATCGGAGAGGAAGGAGCGCTCGAACGTCGTGAAGGAGCGCCCTGACACGGGAGAATTGTAGCCGCACCAGAGGAAGTACATGAAGTCCAGCCCCTCCTGCGTGTGCTCATTCCATCCCTCGCGCGCCTTCTCCTCGCAGAAGTCCATCCACGCACGTCCGCGATATGACTTGCCGTTATACGTGATTGAACGGAACTCCCCCGACTCTTCCATCGGAACACAGGCATGAAAGAGCAAATTTCCGTTGTAGCACGTATAGATGCTGCCGCGCTCATAGAGATAGTCCACATGGCGCTGGAGTGCCTTGCTCTCGAGAAAATACGAGCGCAGATCGGCGATGATATTCTCCTCATCCTCCGTGAGCGCCCAACAGTCAGCAGGATCGTCAATCGTCGGAAAGTACGCGCTCTCGAGCTCCACACGGCGCCCGCTGCCGAGCGTCACGCAGGAGAGATCGAAGTCGATCTTGTCCAGCAGCAGGCGATCCTCCATCTGAAAGTCCGGATTACGGCGGATCAGCGCCCCCTCGAGCTTGAACATCATCATCGTAACGGCACGCTCTGCCGCCTTGATGGGGTTCTCATCGGGGTAGATGCGCGAGGCAAAGGTCGTGAGCGGACGCAGGCTGATGCCGTAGCCACGCTCCAATACATCGGTATTGCGGTAGCGGAGACTGTTGCGGATGACCGCCGCGATGCAGACTTCGCTGCCGAGTGCCGCGCCCATCCAGAGCACATCGTGGTTGCCCCACTGGATATCGACGGACGGATGCTCCATGAGGAGATCGAGAATGCCGTCAGGACGGTCGCCGCGGTCATAGAAATCGCCGACGATGTGGATGCGCTCCACAGAGAGCCGCTTGACCAGCGTGCTGAATGCCTCGATATAGTCTGCCCCGCCGCCGATCTCCACGATGGTCTCAATCAGCTGGCGGTAGTACGAAAGCTGTGCCTCATCGTGCTCGGGACGCGTGCTCAGCAGCTCCACGATGACCGACTCATAGCGTTTCGGGATGTAGTTGCGCATCTTGCTCGCGGGGAATTTCCAGCTCATGAGCTTCGTCAGTTCAAGGAGATTCGCGAGATTCTGCTGATACCAGAGTGCAGAGGTCTTCCCCTCCGCCGTCAGCTGCTCCATCTTCTCGCGCGGGTAGTAGATGAGCGTACAGAACTCCGCGCGCTCCTCCACCGTCATGCGGGTCTCAAAGCAATAGTCCACCTTTTCCTTGATGACGCCCGAGCAGTTGTTGAGAATATGGAAAAAGGAATCGTATGCACCGTGCAGATCGCTCATAAAGTGCTCCGTGCCCTTCGGCAGTATGAGCTGCGACTTCAGGTAGATGATCTTCTCGTAGACAATCTCCTTCGTCGGATATTTCTCCGCCATCAGGCGAAGAACCTTATCCTCCGCTGCTGCCGCTGTCGTCATGCCGGATCCTCCTGTACTCCCATTACGAAATTTATTGTTTCTATACTTTTCTGTATTTTATCATTAAATTGTATTTACTTCAATTCAATATTCCTTTTTTGCGCAAGAACTCCTCAGCGACCGCACGTGGCTCCCTGCCCTCGCTCTCAACGGCATGGTTCATCGCCGCCATCTCCTCATCCGAAATGCTGCCTTCAAGGGAGAGAAGTGCGGTACTCAACTCGGGATGGCGCGTCAGCACATCCTCGCGTACGACGTTGCCGCAGCGATAGGATGGAAAGAAGTGCTGATCGTCCGTGAGGACGATGGCATCTGCCGCAGAGAGCTGTCCGTCGGTTGTAAACACGGTCATCACATCCACCTGCCCATCCGCGAGTGCCGCATATTTCAGCCCGATGTCGAGATCAACCGTCCGCGCGAAGGAAAGCCCGTATGCAGCACATAGCGCAGGATAGCCGTCCTCCCGCTCGTAGAAATCGTACTCCGCACCAAAGGTCAGACGCGGTGCTGCGCGTCGCAGATCGGAGTAGGTGTGCAGATCGTACTGCTCCGCGACGGCACGGCGCACGGCGATGCCAAAGGTATCGTTGAATCCGTACATGCCGACCCAGTGCATACGAAATTTCTTCTCATAGCCCGCGGTCAGCTGCGGGAACATCTCCTCGCTGTACTTCGAGTCCTCCTTGAGCACCATATTCCAGCCCGTCCCTGTATACTCTGGATAAATGTCGAATGCTCCGCTCTCCATCCCCGGCTGGATGTTCGATGTGCCGCCGCCGACGCCCGCCGTAATGCGCGCCTCCAATCCCGTATTCTGCTCAATGACCATCTTCAGCATCTCACCCATGATAAGCTGCTCCGTCATGGGCTTCGTCGCGATGTGAATGACATCCGCTCTGCCGAAAAATCCATACGTCACACCGCTTGCAGCGATGAGAACAGCTGCCGCCGTGCCCGCATAGGCAACGCGTCTCTTTCCTGCCATCCGCGGGGGATGCTTCAGCCATGCCTCCGCACGCCCCAAGACAGCATCTGCTGAGAGCGCGAGAACGGCGATGAGCAGGCTGCCCGCGATGGTGAGGGCGGGGTTGTTCGTCGTAATGCCGCGATAGATCGCGACACCGAGTCCGCCCGCACCGATGAACGAGGCGATGCCCGCGAGGGCGATCGTCATCGTCGCCATATTGCGGATGCCCGCCATGATGATGGGCATGGCGAGCGGCAGCTGGACGCGCGTCATCACATAGAAATCCGACCCGCCAAGACTCGCTCCTGCCTCGGAGAGCGACGCAGGGATCTGTGCCAGTCCCGTATGCGTCGCACGCACCATCGGCAGAAGGGCGTAAATCGTGAGCGCAATGATTGCCGCCGTATTGCCGATGCCGAAAAACGGAATGAGAAAGCCGAGCATCGAGATCGACGGGATGGTATAGAGAAAGTTGACCATACCGAGCGTCGGTGCCACCGCACGCTCATAGCGATAAATGAGAATGCCCGCCGTACCGCCGACGATGATGGCAATGCCGATCGCCGCGCCCGAAATCCAAAGATGCTCGATCATCAGCTGCAAAAAGAACGTACTTCGCTCCGTCATAATCGAAAGCACTGCATGCAGCAACGTCATGGTATTCCCCTCCCGTATCGTATTGGAATCACGAATCAAAAACCCGTTGATCTTCTCCGCCGAAGCATGGACAAAATAGATGCGCCGCGACGGCGCGAATGCGTTTTCTTTATACCATATCATTATAGAAAGGACAATGTCCCCTATCTATGATAAATGTTACGGTATAAGATGACTGCATATCCCCCCAATGAACGCATCGCGTTTGTTTCTTCTCTCTTCCTATGGTATAATGCCCGTGTAATAATCGTATGACAGGAGCTGAGCATCCTTGAAAAAATTTCTTTCTTCCACAGTTCATTTTGTCCTCAGCGTCATTGCCGCAGCGGCGGCTGCGGGCTACTGGTACATGACGGGAAATGTGACCGTTGAGACGGCCTCCGAGATCTTCCTCGGCGTATTCCTTGCCGCATCACCGATTCCATGGCTCGTGTCACGCTGGCTGATTGCCCTGCGGATCAAGCGTCATCTGCGTGCGGACGGCATCTCGTGCAGCCGCATGAGTGCGCTCACTGAACTCATGCACGTGGACACGATTGCCTTCAACCGCAATGGTACGCTGACCGAGGGGAATATATTTATCTCGGCACTCGTTCCCGAGGGCATGACGCAGGGTTCACTGCTTGCACTCGCTGCAAGCGCCGAACGCGATGCAGTCCACCCCTATGCCCAGGCACTCTACCGCACGGCACTTGAGCGTGGGCTGCACCTCACGCGGCACTCCGCTGCACGCGAGGAGGAGAGCTTCGGCGTGGAGGCACTGATCGTGCGTACACCCGTGCGCGTCGGCAAGAAAGAGTGGCTGCAGGAGGAAAACATCGAGATCAGTGCCGCACTCCTGACGCGTGCCGATCAGCTTGCGACAAGCGGACAATCGCCGCTCTTTGTCAGCTCGAGCAAGTATGCGCGCGGCATCATCGCCGTACGCGACGACCTGCGCATGGAGGCAAAACGCGCACTGAGCGATCTGCGCCAACGCGGGTTCTCCCTTGTCCTCCTTACGGGAGAGACGAAGCGTCTTGCCAACGCCACGGGCAAGGAACTGCGCATCCCCGACGTGCGTTCCGATCTCACGGAGATGGACAAGGCACGCGAGATCCGGCTGCTGCAGTCGCGCGGCGCCATCGTCGCCATGGCAGGCGACCCGATTGCCGACCAGGCCGCCCTGCGCACGGCAGATATCAGCATCGGCTGCCCATCCACACTCGTGAAAGTACCAAATGAGCCAAAGGAGGAGACGGAGGCCGATCCACTGCATGCCGAACTGCTGAAAGGCCCGGACGGCACCGAGGCTGCCGCCGAGGTGGTCGAGCCGCTCATCCCGCCCGAGGATGCCGCTTACTTCAAGGCACAGACGCGGCGCAATCAGGGCAAAATCGAAAACTACGTTCCCGACATTACACTGGACAGCGTGGGGCTGCCGCGTCTCGTCACGCTGCTCGACGCAGGAGAGGCGGCACGTGTACGTGCGCGCCAAAACACATGGCTTACTGCTCTTTTCATCGCCCTGTTCACCCCGACGGCAGCGGGATTTCTGCCGCTCCTCGATGTGCCGCTTCCCTACCCGTGGGTCGGCGGTGCACTTATCCTAACACTCGGACTGCAGGCAGCAAACGCTCTGCGAAAATAATTACGATTTATTCCTAGATAGTTTATTTTATCAATCTAACTTGTATTTCATTTTGACCTATGATATAATGCAGGGAATCGAAGGGCTTTTGTCACATTTTGCGGACAAAAGCCGTCGCTGTCATTATCGTAGGTTTTGTTTTTTAGGAGGGATTTGGACATGGAAGCAGTGCTGCTGTCCCGATGGCAGTTTGCAATCACCACCATCTATCACTTTCTCTTCGTCCCTGTCACGCTCGGTATGGCGATCTTTGTCGCTCTGCTCGAAACGTGCTACGTCAAGACGAAGAAACCGGAGTGGAAAAAGACCTGCCGGAAGCTTCTGCATTTCTTCGGCACACTCTTTCTCATCAACTTCGCGATGGGTGTCGTCACCGGTCTGGTGCAGGAGTTCCAGTTCGGCATGAACTGGTCGGAGTACTCACGCTTCATGGGTGACATCTTCGGTGCGCCGCTCGCACTCGAGGCACTCACGGCGTTCTTCCTTGAGTCCACCTTCCTCGGCATCTGGATGTTCGGTTGGGACAAACTCTCGGAGAAGGCACACTGCGCCTGCATCTGGCTCGTCGCACTCGGCAGCAATCTGTCCGCCTTCTGGATTCTTGTCGCGAACTCCTTCATGCAGCATCCCGTCGGCTACGTACTCGCCAACGGACGCGCCGAGATGGCGAGCTTCGCCGAGCTCGTAACGAACCATTACATCCTCGGCGAGCAGTCCCACACGCTCTTTGCGGGCATCACGACCGCCGGCTTTGTCGTCATGGCGGTCTCGGCATGGAAGCTAATGCACGACACGGAGTCGCGCTATGCGTTCACGCAGGCGATCAAGGCGGGTGCCATCTACACGCTTGTCGGTGTGGTCGGCGTCATCGCGAGCGGACATTTCCACACACAGTACCTCGCACAGGCAAACCCGATGAAGCTCGCCTCCATGGAGGCACTCTGGGAGACGGAGGACCCCGCGCCGTTTGCCGTTCTCGCTTACCCCAACATGGAAAAGGGACAGAACGATTTCGAAATCACCATTCCCTACATGTTCACGATCATGGTACATGACGGCCCCTCGGGCGAGGTGCGCGGCATCAACGATCTCCAGAAAGAAGCTGTTCAAAAATATGGCGAGGGCGACTACCGTCCGCACGTCACGATGCTCTTCTACGCTTTCCGTGCGATGGTCGGCGCTGGCTTCTTCATGGTGCTCGTCTCGCTCGTCGTACTCTATCTGACGAAAAAAGAGAAGCTTCTTTCGGCAAAGAAGCTTCTCTATGCCCTGCCGTGGCTGGTCGTCATTCCGTTTATCGCCAATTCCTGCGGCTGGATCGTCGCCGAGATGGGACGTCAGCCGTGGCTCGTGGTGGGACTGCAAAAGACAGTGAACGGCGTGTCGCCGAATCTCACAGCAGGTGAGATCTGGTTCACGATGATCGGCTTCACGGTGCTCTACCTGCTGCTGATCATCACCGCACTCTATCTTGCCTTCCGCTTCATCCGCCGCACGCAGATTACCCCTGCCATCGAAGGAGGGAAGTAAGAATGGACTACAATATTCTCTGGTTCGTACTGATCGTCATCCTCTTCACAGGATTCTTCTTCCTCGAAGGATTTGACTACGGTGTCGGCACGCTGCTCACACTCATCTCCGACAAGGAGAGTGACCGCTCCCAGCTCATCCGCACCATCGGTCCTGTCTGGGACGGCAACGAGGTCTGGATGATTACGGCGGGCGGTGCCACGTTCGCAGCATTCCCGCACGTCTATGCGACGATGTTCAGCACCTTCTACATTGCGCTCTTCCTCATGCTGGTTGCGCTCATCCTGCGCGGCGTCGCATTCGAGTTCCGCCATCATCGCGAGGATGAAGTATGGCAGCGCCGCTGGTCGTACGCCATTGCTTTCGGCAGCGTTGTTCCTGCATTTCTCTGGGGCGTTGCGGTCACGAATTTAATCGCAGGTCTGCCCATCGGTGCAGATAAGGTCTATCGAGGCGGATTCTTTGATCTCCTGACGCCCTACACGATTGTCGGCGGCATCACATTCGTCTGCGTCTTTGCGTTCCACGGTGCGGCATTCTTGAAGCTGCGGCTGACCGACACCTACCTCATGGGCCGCGCACGTAGGCTTGGTCTGAAGTTCGGTGTCGCCGCGGCGGTCCTTTACGTGATCTGCATGATCCTTACCTACGTTGAGACCGACCTCTACCAGAGCACCGTTGCTTCGGCGGCACTCTTCCTCTCGGCAGTTTCCTTCGTGCTCGCCATCGGTGCACTCTACGGACGTTCTCAGAAGGGTGCGTTCATCCTCGGCGCCCTCGCCATCGTCGGCACGACGGTCGGCTTCTTCGCCGGACTGTTCCCGCGTCTCATGGTCTCGAGCCTGAATCCCGGATACAGTCTGACGATCTACAATGCGTCCTCGACGGAGTACACACTCTCCATCATGACCATTGCCGCCGCCATTCTTGTCCCCGTCGTCCTCTGCTATCAGATCTGGACGTATTACATCTTCCGCAAGCGCGTTTCTCCGAACGATTCGGGACATCAGGCATACTAAAGGAAACAATGAAAAAAAGAAAGTCCATCCTGTTTCAAATGCTGCATTCGCAGCGGCGTGTCCTCTCCATCCGCGTCGCGGTCGAACTCCTGCACGGAGGGCTGACCATCCTCGCGGCATGGAAGACCGCCGCCATCGTGAACGCTGTATTTCTCCGGCATGGCGGACTTGCCGAAACAGCATCAGATCTTCTGATGCTGTTTTTGTGCGTTTTCGCCATGGCTCTCCTGCGTCTGCCGAAGAGCCGGATCGAGTCGCAGCTATCCGATGATCTGCGGCTCTCCTGCCGGCGTGCTCTCCACAGGGAAATGCTTGCACATGGGCAGAGCGGTGCAGGTGTACTGACGCTTACGCTTGAGCGCGTCGATGCGCTCGATCCATGGTTTCGCACGCTCCTGCCCACCATGATCGCAGGAGTCGTCATCATCCCGCTCGTTCTGCTCGTGACTGCCGTCGTCGATCCGCTGTCGGCGCTGCTCTTTCTGGTCACGCTGCCGATCGCCCCCTTTCTCCTCTATCTCATCGGCAAGGCGACGCGCCGCGCCAGTGAGCATCAATGGGATGAGATGCGCGCGCTGACCGACGGCTTCGGTGATCTGGTGCGTGCGGCGGCGACGCTTAAAATCTTTCGCCGCGTCGATGCGGAGGGGCTTCATCTCGCGCAGATGAGCCATGCGTTTTCCGAGGCATCGCTTGCCGTACTGCGGCTTGCCTTTGTCTCCTCCTTTGCACTGGAACTGATTACGACGCTGTCGATTGCCCTCATTGCGGTCTCCATCGGTCTGCGTCTCATGGACGGCGGCATGACCTTTCAGGCGGCGTTCTTCGTGCTCATCCTCGCGCCGCAGTTCTATCAGCCGCTGCGCGAAGGCGGCATTGCCTTTCATGCGGCGATGGATGCCGCGACGGCAGAGAAGGCGCTTGCCCCCTGCCTCGATGCACCGCCGTCCATCACGGGAACGCACGATCAGATTCTCTCCCCTCCCTCCGTACGCACGGAGGCGCTCATCTATCGCTACCCGCTGACCGACGAGGCCGTTCTGACGGATCTCACGCTCTCCTTTCCCGCAGGGAAGTCCACCGTAATCACGGGAGACAGCGGCAGTGGAAAATCGACGCTGCTCCTCCTCCTTGCGGGGCAGCTCTCTCCTTCAGAGGGAAGGATTACCCTCGCGGACGGTGCGGGAACAGAGCACAGCTATGACTTCGCACGTCTCACGGAGGAGACACGCACCGCGCTCATCACGTACGTTCCGCAGGAGCCGCATATCTTCGGTGCGAGCCTTGCAGAAAACGTAACGCTGTGGACGCGGGACGCGGCGGATGCCGAAATCACGGCGGCACTGGAGGCGGCGGCACTCGACGGCTTTTTGCGCGCGCTGCCCGAGGGGCTGCATACACGCCTCGGCATGGGCGGTCATCCGCTCTCGGCAGGGGAACGTCATCGCCTCGGTTTGGCACGTGCCCTCTTTCAGGATCGGCCCATCGTTCTTCTGGACGAGGTGACGGCGGGGCTGGATGAGAAGACAGAGCGGTGCGTGATCGATGCTCTGACGGCATTTTCACATCACCGCACGATGATTCTGACGGCGCACCGTCCTGCGCTCATCACATGGGCAGATCAGGTTGTGACACTGGGAGGTGAGGCATGATGACCGCAATGCTCTTTCGGCTGCTCTCCATTGCCGCACCTGCGGCGGCTCTCCCCGCCCTCCTCGCGGGATTTCTCGCGGCTGCGGCAGGCATTGCCCTCATTGCCTCTGCGGCATGGATCATCGCCAGTGCGGCGCTCGCGCCGCCCCTCTCGTCACTTGCCCTCGCGATTACCTGCGTACGGGCGTGCGGCATCGGACGTGCCGTCTTTCGCTATCTTGAGCGCCTGCTCTCCCACCGTCTCGCCTTCGGCTGCTACGAGGCGCTGCAGCAGGCTACCTACCGCCGCTCCGCCGCCGTCATTCCCATGCGTGAGGGCAACGTATGCGAAGGTGAGTTCCTCCATGATCTGCTGATGGGCTGTGAGACCCTGCGCGACTTCTACCTGCGCGCCGTCCCACCGCCGCTGATCACCCTCGCCTTGGTGCTGCTCACCTGTGCGGCTCTCCTGCCGCTCAGCATCCCTGCGGCTGCTGCCGTATTCCTGCTCTTTCTGCTCCATCTCTCGCTCCCCCTGTTCCTCTGCGAAACGGAACTGCGCGTGCAAAGTACTGACTATCGCAGCAGTCTCCTCGATCAGCTCGACGGGCGCACAGAACTGCGCGCTGCCGGCAGTACGCAGCATGCACAGGCAGTGCTGGATGAGGCGGCGGCTACGTTTCAGCGTGAGCGAACAGCACGAGGGCGGCGGCGCGAGCAGCTCTTCACCCTGCTCGACGTCCTGCGGATCATTGTCTGGATCGCAGCCATCATTCTGCTCATCCCCCGCGTGACCGAGGGAATGCTCACGGGCATCCAGTACGCAGTCTGGGTTCTCGCCCTCGAGGCAGTACTCGCCGAGCTCCGCCCAATCCCCCCCGCTGTTCTCGGCGCACAGGAATCAGCACGTGCCGCACGGCACATTCTCCCATCATCCGGAGAGCGCACACAGCCCGTCCCCATTGCACCGCCTTCCGAAACGCCGGCAAACACACCTCTGATCGAGGCGAAACACCTCGTCTTCGGCTATCATACGGACATCCCCATTGTGCAGAACCTCAGCCTTACGATCCGTCGCGGTGAGCACACGGCCATCATCGGTGAGAGCGGTGCGGGCAAGACGACGCTGGCGAGCCTTCTGCTCCGTCTCTGGGAACCGGATGCAGGCACGATCTCCTACGACGGCGTTCCCCATACGAAACTCTCCCCCGAGGCGTCGCGTGCCTATTTCGGTGCTGCTTTGCAGGGCAGCTGGCTCTTCTCCGCCTCGATACGGGACAACTTCCTGCGTCTGCGCGGCGATATCTCCGAGGCGGCAATATGGCACGCACTCGAAACGGCGCAGCTCGCGGACGTTGTGCGGGCGCTGC
>ERZ773035.357-NODE-357-length-38777-cov-42.204457_pt1 | contig 38777 bp, 33 predicted proteins | sample MGYA00511487_ERZ773035 | MGnify/ENA primary metagenome ERZ773035 (study PRJEB29015, sample SAMEA2737985) | human oral metagenome | biome: human oral; feature: human-associated habitat; material: dental | place: China | collected 2024 ...
GAATACGGCATCGAGCCAGCTGCTGCAGCTGTCGCTGTTGCTGGTCCAGCTGCTGGTGGCGACGCTGCTGCGGCTGACGAAAAAACTGAGTTCACCGTCACATTGAAGGATGCAGGTGCTCAGAAAGTTGCAGTCATCAAGGCTGTTAAGGAAATCACTGGCTTGGGCCTCGGCGAAGCAAAGGCTATCGTTGACGGCGCTCCAGCACCAGTTGTGGAGAAAGTTTCTAAAGACGAAGCTGAAGCTGCAAAGAAGACTTTGGAAGGCGCCGGCGCTAGCGTTGAGCTTTCATAATTTGTTATATAACGCCAATTTGTTTCGTTTGATCACCGTCCACTTTGGGCGGTGATTTTTATACGCCTGATTGCTGATATCATGAATCATATACCAATTGCAAGGGTAAAATTTGCAACAGTTTTTTATTCACATCTTATAGCACTGTGGAAAATTAGGGAAAAATATATATCGCGGCTTGCCATAAACAGGAAGCTGTGTTATATATAAATGTAAGTATTATAAAAATAGACAAAGGAATTGCGAGAACCATGTCTGAATTACCAGAAAAACAAGTTAAGCGTCTCCGAACACTTATTCAGGAGGCAGAAACTAACCTAGCTGCCGCAAAAGAGCTTTTAATCAGCATCGTTGGCGACGACGGGCAAGTCGTTACCCCGAAAAATCCGTCCGACGAAGTCGCCGGCAAGGTTATTGAGGGCGTGTTTGACGGGCAAATGATGCTCAGTCCTGACGGAAAGAATTATCCAATTCCTGCCAATTATGCCTCGAAATCTAAGCTGGTTGAGGGTGATTTGATGAAATTAACCATCGCTGAGGACGGCAGCTTTATTTATAAGCAAATCGGCCCAGTACCGCGCAAGCAAGTCATCGGCACGCTCGTCCAACACGACGGCGTCTATTACGTCGAGGCTTCCGGCCGCGAATATCGCATTTTGCTCGCCAGCGTCACTTATTTCCGCATCAACGTCGGCGACCAGGTCACCATCATCATCCCGGAAGACAATCCTGACGCCGCCTGGGCAGCCGTCGAAGCGGCGCTGTAAAGTAGTTTCCGCTTTTTTAAGCCGTCCGTGCCTGCGGGCGGTTTTTGATATAATTGTGTTATGCCAGACGATTTTTTACTCGCTTATGCCAGCTTTAACGCCGATAACCAGCCGTTTATCGACTGTCAAATTGATGACGAGATTAAGCGGCGGGAATTGCTTGGGCAAGATTTATCGCTTGAGTTTGACTTCTCGACCAAATATTGCACCGGCTGGGTGGATTTTGAAAATCATTGCAGCCAAATTTGTCCAGATTCCGCCACGGTTGACGGCAAGTATGAAAATTGCCTGAAATGCCGCGATCGGACCGGCTTTAATCCAGCATTTTATAACGCCGATTCCGTATCGGCGCAGCAGGAAAAGATTAACCAAAACCCGCACTTCGTCTATCTGGCATATTTCGCGCCGGGAGTTATCAAAGTCGGCATTTCTCAGGAAGAACGCGGAATTCGGCGGCTACTGGAGCAGGGAGCGCGCCTGGCGTTGAAGCTGGAGACGTTTTCCTCGGCGCTGATCGCCCGGCAATATGAAGCGAAAATTGCCAGGCTAGACGGAATTGTCGAGACTATGCCGATTCATAAGAAGCTCGAGCTTATAAAACAGCCTTTCGATCGCGCGGACGGCGAGAAGAAATTGCAACAAAAACTACTTGAAATTGAGCAGAAGATTGGCGTGTCATTTCCGAAGGCCGAACTGATTACTTGCGAAGATTATTTTCACACTACTGGTGTTGATTTAACAAGAGTAGTGTTGATGAAAGATCGGAGCCAATTGGCTGGGCGCGTCCGCAGTATCATCGGTCCGATCCTCATCGCCGATTATGACGGGCAGCTACTGGCGTATAACGTAAAAAAGTTCATCGGCTACCAGGCGCGGGTGGTTGACGGCAACATTGAACTGGCACTGCCCAGCACGCAATTGACGCTATTTTAAGCATTATTTAACCGTGTGGCCTTTGCCAATAGCATGCTACTTTCACAAAAAAATATTATTTTAGAAAATAGGGTTGACTTTTCGAGAGAGAGAGTAGAATTCCACTTATCCGGGAGAACATCTCGGTGTACGTTTCGCAACCAGAGGAGTTGATGATGAGCAACAAAAAGCGGCTGGCGACATTTGTCGCTTCTATTGTTCTCATGTTCTCAGTGATGACGCTGTCCTCGCCCGCCACCCACGCCGTCGGATGCTACGGCGACTGGTGCTCGGGGCGGGACGCAGACGCAACGGGCTGCAGCGCCGATGCCGTCACCACCCAGGTCTACAACAACAAGGAGTTCTCCTTGCAGGTTAGGTGGTCGCCGACCTGTAAGACAAACTGGGCTCGCATTGTCATGTATAGCCCGGGCTGGATCAAGTGCACTAGCAACGGATATCTGAAAGCCGTCCAGGATACTGGATACACGCAACAGATATTCTTTGATACGGTATGCGCAGCAGTGTCCACCGTGCACTACACACCGATGATTTACTCACCGGTCCACAGAGTACGTGCAGTGTTCGTGAACCAGAACAACTTCACATATTCGACACCTTGGTCGTGAGGCCAGACCCCTACTCTCTATGCTAGCATAGAGAGTAGGGGTAAAACACAGTAAAGGAGATCCGCAATGAACTTAACCACAATATTATTCAATACCGCAATAGTACTGGCGCGATACTTACCATATATCCTGGGGATAGTAGTTCTAACTACATCGCTATTTATCATTAAGAAAGAAAAGATTGGCAAGGAATCTCGAGCCTTACTATTAACCTGTATAGTTACCGCCATTATTACAATAATAATTGTGTTCATGCGATCTCGGATAATCGGAAATCATTTTTGCTAACTTCTGCCTCAAGGTATAGTTTGCTATAATTATCTCATGAGGAATGCGAGGGAATGAGTCAAGCGCTGTACCGCAAATATCGCAGTCGCAGCTTGGACGAGGTGTTGGGACAAGATCACGTGACCAACATTTTGCGCCGAGCGCTGGAGCAGGGGAAAATCGCCCATGCGTATTTGCTGACGGGTCCGCGCGGCGTGGGCAAAACATCGGTGGCGCGAATTTTGGCGTATGAGATCAATCAGTTGCCGTACGACGAGGAAGCCTCGCACCTGGATATCATTGAGATTGATGCCGCCAGCAACAACGGCGTCGACGACATCCGTGCCCTGCGCGAAAAAGCGCAAGTCGCGCCGGTTTCCGCGCCGAAAAAAATCTACATCATCGACGAAGTCCACATGCTGTCCAAGCCTGCGTTCAATGCGCTGTTAAAGACACTGGAAGAGCCGCCAGCGCACGTGGTATTTATCTTGGCGACCACCGATGCCGACAAGCTGCCCGCCACCATCCTCAGCCGCGTCCAACAATTTTTCTTTCATCCCATCTCAGTTGACGTCATGGCGCGCCAGCTGATGGCCATCGCCGAAAAAGAGGGCTTTGCCATTGAGGCGGACGCTGCTCGGCTGATTGCTGAGCGTTCGCGCGGCGGGTTTCGCGACGGGATTAGCATGCTGGATCAATTGTCAATTTTAGCCACACCCGACCAGCCACTGACCGTCGCCATGGTTACTGAATACTTAGGCTTAAGCGACGTATCCACACTGGAGAAATTGCTTGATTTATATCAATCAGAGGACAGCGCTGATATCCTTAGAATCCTGCAAGAGTTGGAACAAAGTGGCGTCAGTCCAACTGTGGTATCACATCAATTATTGTCAATTGCTCGCGCCAGACTGCGTACAAACCCAGGCCTTGTTGAGCTCATCCAGCAGCTCATCGAGGTCGATCGCCACCCGCACCCAGACCTGAAATTGTTGACTATTTTCATGCAGCATCACGCCCAGCCAGTTAGGCCGAAGAAGACAGTTGCCCAAGCCGTCACAGCAACACCAACCGTCATTTCGACACCAGCCGAGTCAACTCCATCGGCAAAAAAATCACCGAAAAATCAAAACGTCAAGTCAACCAAGCCATCCCAGAAAGCACCCGAAAATCAAGGCGTTAAGCCAGCCCAATTAGCCAAAAAATCGTCCACAAAATCACGCAAATCTGATGCACCGCTAGAACTGGACTGGCAAAAGGTGATTGAACAAGCCAAGGAAAAATCGGTCGGCTTGTCGTCATTACTTCAAAAAAGTCAATGGGCGTTTGACGGAGATAAACTGACTATTTTTGCCGGCAGTGCGTTTTACAAGAAAAAGCTGGATGATGCAAAAAATCGACCGTTACTAGCAGAAATCATCGCCGCAGAGACGGGAATGGAGCTAGAAATTGATATAATTGGAGAGAAGAAGCCGCCCGAGGACAAGAAATTGGCGGAAATTGCTAAACTGATGGGCGGCGGTGAAGAGGTTAAATTGGAGGAAATTTCATGAAAGACAAGGGAAATCCAAGCGGAAAAATTCCACCACAAAATCTGGACGCAGAAAAGAGCTTGCTCGGGGCCATTTTGATTGATGAGGAAGTCTTGGCAGACGCTGCCGAGATTACTCACGCTAGCGATTTTTATGATAAAAACCACGGTCTAATCTTTGGCGGTATGATGCGATTATTTGAGAAGCATAAGCCAGTCGACCTACTAACCCTGACCGATGAGCTGAAGCGCAAGGACGAGCTGGAACTCATCGGCGGCTCAGCATATTTGACGGAACTCACCAACTACGTGCCGACAGCAGCGCATGCAGCGGCATATGCAGAAATGGTAGCACAAGCGGCTGTGCGACGACGCTTAATTAAAGCTAGTAGCGACATTTCTGAGCTTGGCTACGATGAATCGACGACGACGCAAGAGCTGCTGGAAAAAGCCGAGGCCGAATTATTCAGCGTCTCCGACCAGTCGACCAAGCAAGATTTGGTTAGTCTAGAGAGTATTCTGACGGATAGTTTTGACCGAATTGAAGAACTTAGTAAAAACAAAGGTTCTTTACGGGGAATTCGTACTGGCTACCGCGACCTTGACAATATGACAGCTGGCCTACAGAAGTCCGACTTGATTATCCTGGCAGCTCGTCCAGCCATGGGTAAGACCACGCTGGTGACCAATTTGGCGTACAACGTAGCAACAATTGAGAAAAAGCCGGTGCTGTTTTTCAGCCTGGAGATGAGCAAAGAGCAATTGGTTGATCGTATGCTGGCGGACGCATCAGGTGTTGACAGCTGGAATATTCGTACCGGAAACTTGAGTGATAATGATTTTGCTAAACTGTCAGAAGCCATGGGCGAGATGGCAGAAGCGCCAATTTATATCGATGATACGCCAGGACTATCAGTATTAGAAATGCGAACCAAAGCTCGTCGCCTAGCACATGAAAATCAATTGGGTCTGATTATCGTTGACTATTTACAGCTGATGCAGGCCAATGGCAATCACAATGGTAATCGCGTTCAGGAAGTGTCAGAAATTTCCCGCGGCCTGAAGCTAATTGCCCGCGAGCTCGACGTGCCGCTGATCGCCCTCAGTCAGCTCAGCCGTTCGGTTGAATCTCGCACGCCGCCAATCCCGCAGCTGGCCGACCTGCGCGAATCTGGCTCCATTGAGCAGGACGCCGACATCGTCAGCTTTATTTACCGCCCAGGCTACTACGAACCAGACAACCCAGAAGTCCAGAATATTACCGACTTAATAATCGCTAAGCACCGTAACGGTCCTGTCGGTAAAGTCCAATTGTACTTCCATCCAGAACGCCTCCGCTTCATGAGTTTAGATCGCAAGCATGAATAGAATTGTGCTATAATCATACCAATGAAAAAGCAAAAAGTTACTGATATTTTTCTTTACCGATGGCGTTATATTTTTGGCTACACGCTACTGGCGTTGTCGTATATTGGAGCGGTTATTGTTTCTGCCCTTTATGCGCCTGGCGGCCTATCTCAGGCGGAAATTGATATGGTTAACACTACCAATCACTTGAACTTAAGCATCGACGGTCTCGCTGTTACAAATCTACCATTTCATGCCCTTCAACTACTAATCTTCAAGATTTTTGGTGTCAGTCTGCTTACCATTAAAGCCCCAGCCATTCTGCTTTCAATCATCAGTTCTATCGCTATATTCTTCCTCCTCAAACGCTGGTTTAAGCCATCCACAACCATTCTGTCACTACTCATCATGATCACCACCGGGCAATTCTTATTTATCGGACAGAGTGCGACTGCTGGAATTTTATATATTTTCTACACCGCACTGACACTATTATTTGCGACACTCATCCTCCAAAAAGCCCCCAGAGCGCCCCTTTGGCGAATCGGTCTGGCGCTCACGACAGCCTTCAGTCTATTTACGCCGTATTTTTGGTATATAAATTTAGGGCTGCTTATCATGGCCTTTCTTCATCCACATCCACGCTATTTTCTTATCTCCAGAAAGCACCGTAAATCCTGGGTTTTGCCATTTATTGTCTTGTGTGTAGTAAGCTGCGGTCTCGGTTTCCTATGTTATAAATCTCACACGTTATTCCATAGCCTTGCTGGCATTAAGAATCTGAGTTTTGATATGTTTACCAATCTTAAAACTCTCTATTACACCTATGTTCGTATTTTCCCATCCGTTGTTGGTAACCAAATCACCCCAATTATGGATGTTAGTGCCATGATTCTTGTTGGACTAGGGTTAATTCGCAGTTTCCAAAAAATCGCCAGCGCTCGCTCATTCATGATTTGGTCGTGGCTAATCCTGGCTCTTGCATTACTTATTTTCCAGCCACAACTCACGCCAATTGTTATTATTCCGCTGTTTATCCTGCTGGCGGTCGGCCTCGAATCGTTGATGGGTATGTGGTATGGACTTTTTCCGCGCAATCCATATGCTCGCGGTACAGGACTGATTTTTATATCAATCCTCATCATTGTTATGACAATGGGCGGTGGTTTTCGTTACATTGACGGCTATCGCTATTTTCCAGAGGCCGCCACACGCTTCCATAAGGATTTGACCGCACTACGCAAAAAAACCGCACCAACCGACTCCTTCTCGCTGCTAATCAGCAGGGAAGAATCGCCGATTTACGAAGCGCTCCAAAAACACAATTATCATCAAATCTCTCTAATTCACGTCGCCCCAAAGCACGTTGGCCAGACACTTTACGTCAGTCACGCAGCAAAAAGTACCATACCAAAATCATACTCAAAGCACTTATCATCTATAATTGTCAATGACCACAATAAAGACGCCGACCGTTTTTACATCTACACATCCGACCAAAAATAAGGTATAATCATGAGAGTAAATAAGGAGGAATATGGCGTTTGATCAGGTAAAAATGCTGCAAAAATTACGTAAAGCACAGAAACAATTAGGTAAGGAAATTATTGAAGTTGAAGCTGGCGATGGCGCAGTGGTTGTACAAATCACTGGCGAGTTGAAGATTAAGTCAGTGAAAATTGACCCAGAGATGGTCGATTTAGAAAATATCGAAGAGCTAGAGCACTGGATCGAAATTGCGGTTCGTGACGGCATGACAAAAGCTCAAGAAGTAGCCGCAGAAACCATGAAGCCTTTGATGGGTGGTTTGGGAAACTTGCCGTTCTAATACCATGTCAATCGACATTTTACCAAAGGCCTTAACGGCTTTAATTGATGATTTTGGTAATTTACCAGGAGTCGGCCCAAGAACGGCCGAAAGATATGCTTATGCTGTTCTGCGCCGCAACCCCAAAGCCGCCAAACAACTAGCGCACTCGCTTGATTGTCTGCACGACCGAGTAAAAACTTGCCCAAAGACATTTGCGTTAATCGATGCCGATGATGACATTTCGCCGCTATATGCTGATCAGAATCGGAATCGGCAAATTGTTTGCGTAGTCGAAGAGCCGTTGGATATCGTGGCCCTGGAAAGAACAGGGCAGTTTACCGGCACTTATCACGTGCTGGGTGGTGTCATCTCACCGATTGACAACATTGGACCGGAACAGCTACACATCCCAGAATTAATTGAACGCATAAAAAATGACGACGTCCAAGAAATTATCATCGCTACTAATGCCTCGGTTGAGGGTGAGTCGACCGCTTTATTCCTACAGCGATACATTCAGGAGGCTGGGCTGAACATTACTATTTCCCGTTTGGCTCGAGGTATACCAGTTGGCGTTGACCTCGAATACGCCGATCAGATTACGCTGACACACGCCCTGGAAGGCCGAAAACAATTATAACTTTCCAAACCACTAAAACCCATTTAAAAATACCCGCCTTATCATGACGGGTATTTTCTTATGCTCGACTCAACCTTTTACAGTTGGCGACGACTTACGACGTAAGCGATAGCTGCTGTAGTCAATCCACCCAGACCCAGTGCTGACATAATCACGTCACCTGCACCAGTCTTTGGCAATTCAGGAGTTGCTGGTGGAGGAGTTTGCTGACATTTACTCATATCAGTCGTGTGTATTGATCCGTCGTACTCCTCTTTTTTAATTTCGCGAATTTCCTTCTTCTCGATCACACAGACCTTAATCTTGACAGGAGCTTCTTTACAGTCGTTTGGATTCTTTGAGTATTTTTTCTCATCGAATTCTGACTCTTTGATAGTTACCGGATACTTATTAGTTTTCAAATCACAAACTTGGATTTCTGGCTCAGGTTTAACTGTGACAGTCTTTTCGCAACTTGGACTCTCCCTCTTGACATCACCATTTTCTTTACCATTTACTGTAACCTTGACTTTATAGTTACCAGGTTTTGCGTAAGTATGTTGGATTTCAGATGAGGTAGTTGTCTGAGTCATGCCGTCACCGAAGTCGTAAGTGTAGCTGGTGATTGTCGCACCGCCCTTAACAGTTGCTTTGGTGCTGAACTTAAAGGTGTCGCGAGAAACCTCAGTCGTTTGCAAGACATCACATGTCAATGCTGGTTTTGCTGGAGGTGTCGTTGGCGGACCCCAAACTGGGTTACCACAATCTTTAATGACGCCAGTAATGAACTTACCATCATCGTCAAACCAAGCATACACCCGATAGCTAGTAACGCCATCAACGAAGCTCTGACCAGTCGTATATTGGTAATACGTATAACCAGCTGCGCTGTATGTACGCTGTGGAGATGGCTGACGAGTACCAGCCTTAGCCTGCACAGTCACTGCATTTGTAGCAACTACTCGGCCATCAACCGTAATATTACCGCTTGAGTCAACCACACCTTCGCGCATATTTGAGCCACCCTGAACCATGGTGTCATTGATATACCATTGGTTATACAGAGACCTAATTTCTGCACGACTATATGCCGACTGCAATTCCGACAGGGAATTTGTACCGCAATAAACGACGTTAAACCTGTTACAGCCAGCAGCCTGTGAAGGCGATGCTAGCCAAATTCCACCGATCAAAGCAATCCCCAGAGAGATAGCAATACCGATTTTCTTAAATTTATCCATAAAACTCCTCTTTCCAGCCCTATATTTCAGGCTTTATGTCATCATACTAGCACAATCTTTATATTTTGTCAATAATAATTTATAAAAATGTTTATGGTTTAGCGTATCTCGCCTGATTTATCTTAAATTTCTGATATTCATCTTCGATATACTCATTAAAACATAGAATTTAATAGTGCCAAAAAGAGAATTTCTTTATAGGGCTAATTTCGGTTGTGTCCACTTGAGAAGGTGTTGGATATCTATTTCTAACATAGTCATCAAATAATTCTTTCCTAGCAGTCTGCAGAGCTCCTCTTTCATCCCTCTCTCTATTAGGCAGCCCTCCATACTCACCAAAATTAAAGTGCATATCTATCATCGTCTCTATCATTGCGCTTGCCACCAGGGCAACCTTCCCCCGGACTCTATCGTAGATTCTTTGAACAGAAGCATCCTCGTACGTGCAACCGAACTCTCGTCGCGCTTTAACAGCATCATCAATTTCAGTTCTTGTTTGGAGCATGGCCGTGTCTATGGCCCACCTTAAAACTGGATCCTCTGTAATTTCAGGATGATCGACTGTCAAAATCTTCATAGCGGTCGACCCGAACTTTTTCGTTACAAATTTATCCCAATAGTCAATTCCTTTTTTTTCTATACCTTCTGTATTGGCCACTTTATTCAGCTGAAATACCATATAAATCACAGAGACCTCAAGATCCTTACGAAGGTCATATGTTTTCTCTCTTTGATCGCCAGTCGTCGCAATATACCTTGATAAAAAGCTCTCAATCGGTCTAGATTTTATATATCCCTGTGTTTCTGGAAGTTGTCCTTTTTCAAGGCGGTATTGGGTGTTTTTATGATTATAAAGCAAATCATCAAAGATCCAATCAATATGCTCTTTTCTTATAGCTATACGGCCTAAACCTCTAATGCGGCGAACGAACTCACACACAGGATTTGATTCTGGAGTACCAATATCCCACATTGGGCAAACCTCTACCACCCTTCTTGTCTCGCCACTCCTTTTTGAAAATGTAGCATATGGAATCTCGAACATATTACATGAAATGTTAGCACTAAATATTATCGCCGACAAGTGTAGCTTAAGAAACCCCTGAGTCTCGTCTGCTATAATAAGACTATGTTTGATACCGCCGAGCAACTCATCCAATCTGCCAATAACATCGTTATCATCCAAGCCGAAAACCCTGATGGCGACAGCCTGGGCTCTAGCTTGGCACTGGAGGAAGTGCTGAGTGATTTGGGCAAGGCCGTGACGTTGTATTGCCCAGTCGATATCCCCAAATATCTGCGTTACATCCGCGGTTGGGACAGGGTAGTTGGCGATTTTCCAACCCGCGCCGACCTAGCCATCATCGTTGATACCAGCGCTGATATTTTGCTCAGCAAGGTCCTGGAAACGCCGGGCGTGCGGCACTTTTTGGAGACGCACCCGGTACTAGTTATCGACCACCACACCGCCGAGTCAACGCTGAGCTTTGAACACACTATGCTCTCTGACACCGTGGTGGCAACCGGGGAATTGCTCTACCAATTGTTCACCCACGCCGGCTGGACTATCAACCAGCAGGCGGCTGAAGATTTGCTAATTACCATCATGTCTGACAGCCTGGGTCTCACCACGCCAAACACCACCGCGGCAACCTTTCACGTGGCGGGCGAATTGACCGATCTGGGTGCATCCAATGCCGAAATTGAAGAGCGGCGGCGCGAATTTATGAAAAAATCGCCAGAGATTTTGGCGTATAAGGGCAAATTGATTGAGCGCATCGAATATTTACTGGACGGGCAACTAGCGCTGGTACACGTGCCATTTGAGGAAATTCAAGCCTACAGCGACGCCTATAACCCCGGCGCGCTGATCGGCGACGAGCTGCGACTGGTCGAGGATGTGGCGCTCAGCTGCGTTATTAAGACTTATCCTGACGGCAAACTGACCGCCCGCCTGCGCGGCAACCTGCCGATTGCCGACACCGTGGCTGGCTACTTCGGCGGCGGCGGCCACCCGTATGCAGCTGGCTTCCGAGTGTATGAGGAATATGATGAGGTTGTGCGGGAATTGGTGACGGCGACGGATAAGGCTTTGCGGGAAGCGGGGCAGGACTAAAACTTATTGGCCGATTACCTTTACCACCACGGACAGTGGATTACACACTCAATAGTACTACCTGTGATTCCGGCATGATATCAGCTGGCTGCAGCAAATCAAATATTAAACTACCTCTTTATATATATGATCTAACCCAGCTTGCCCTATACGATGCACCAAATCATCATGCACTGCAAAAGCATCCTCGGAATCAACAGGACCATTTACCTCTCTCCGAATACGCTCAACTTCGTGCGAGGTAGACTCAGTACGACGACCTATGTTATACGAATTAGACAGACAATCTTCTACATAGTATCCAACGGCATAAGCCTGTAATTCCCCTCTAAGTTTGTCACGTAATCTGTCTTCTTCAGTCATAAAATCCGTAATTGCTGTTTGTTTGAAATCTAACGCGTGGGTCGTTTCATGAGATAAAGTTGCAACATCAAAGATTCTAATTCCGCTTGAAAGCATACCTATGTAAGGACGACCACGGAGTTGAAACTTTCCTATTGGTTGGAAACTAATATATGAACATACACCTGTACAATCTGAAGTACCGTCCACCCTGGTCGTCAATAAGTCTTTACAAAATCTATCCAAACTAATTTCCACAGCATAAATTTCAGGTTTACTATAACCCTTCCGGAGAAGCGTTTCTGCTATAATCTCACACTGCGCTGGCATAGGAGTAACTGCTGCAGGCGCAGTAAAATTCACATCCCCAAGAAGCGGTATAATATCTTTATATTGCCAATCTAAAGCCTTGCTAGCATCTTTCTCATTATCATTTTCATCAATAATTTCTGTCGGCTCCAATAGTTGAGCAGTTTCATACAATTCTAATGCTAATCTGCCAAGTGTATCGGTGATTTCGGGACGTTCCAGCGTACTTAATAACTGCTCCTGAGTATATTTTAGATTATCTAAAGCGGCGCGCCTGTACGTAGGGTCTACCAAATACGGTTGTGACTCCCTCATCCAATATATCCAAATTCGTTTGCAGGCTTCATCATAGCTTTCAATTATGCATTGGATTTTGTTTTTTGTCAATATTATATTCTTGCAGGTTCACTCAACGAAAGCGAACTTTGAAAAAGCAGCCCGCCTGCCGTACAATAGAGTTGATGATACAGCTCTACAACACCCTCACTCGCCGTAAAGACAAACTGCAGCCGCTTGATGGGCAGACGGTTCGTATGTATACCTGCGGGCTGACGGTGTATTCGCAGCCGCACATCGGCAATTGGGTTGGTTATATCTATTGGGATGTGTTAGTGCGACTATTACGCTGGCAAGATATTCCAGTGATTCGCACCCAGAATATCACCGACGTTGGGCATTTGACCAGCGATGATGATAATGGCGAAGACAAGATGGAGAAGGGGGCGCGCCGCGAGGGTAAAACCGCCTGGGATATTGCTGAGCAGTACATCGCCATCGCTGATCACGAGGCCTATGAGGTATTGAAACTGGTGCGGCCCGACCATTTGGTACGAGCAACGGACTACATCCAGCAGCAAATTGACTTTGCGCGGGGGCTAGACGAAAAGGGATTTTTGTACAAGATTGATGGCGACGGCATGTATTTTGACACATCGCGACTGCCGGATTATGGCAAATTGGCGCGACTGGACGTGGCAGGCCTGGAGGCTGGCGCGCGGGTCAGCGTGGCAGGCAAGCGCAACATCACCGACTTCGCCGTCTGGAAATTTTCACCGACCAACACCAAGCGCGATATGGAATGGGACAGCCCATGGGGCGTCGGCTTTCCAGGCTGGCACCTCGAATGTTCGACGATTGCTCGGGAAACGCTGGGCGATAGTATTGATATTCACACCGGCGGTATCGACCACATTCCGGTACATCACACCAACGAGATTGCTCAGAGCGAGAGTTTGACTGGGCAACAGTTTTCTCAAATTTGGCTGCACAATAATCACATCAAGGTCGATGGTCGCAAGATGAGTAAGTCGCTCGGCAATATCATCACTCTCAGTGACATCACGGCGCGCGGTTTTAGCCCGATGGCTTTCAAGCTAGCCATCCTCAGCAAGCATTACCAAACCGAAGGCAATTTCACTTGGGAAATTCTGGAAGCAGCCCAGGCGCGGTTGGATCATTGGCGCGGCTATGCGGCACTTCGGCACCAGACGCACGACACGCTGGATGACGACGATGATAAAGACGAGCAAGAGGGCACGGTGTCGCTATTAGCAGCGCGGCAGGCGCTGATTGAAAAACTGAATGATGATTTAGATACGCCAGGAGCCTTGGCGCTGATCGACGAGGCGTTTTCACGACTGGATCACGCGCCGTTGGAGAAAATCCATCGCGGCGGCTTGCTGCAGTTGATTGAAATTATTGACGAGGTTTTAGGCTTGGATTTGGCAGCATCAACCCCTGATATTACCGACGATTTGAAGAGATTGATCATCCAGCGCCGCAGCGCCCGCACCGAAAAAGATTGGCAAGAGTCTGACCGCATTCGCGACGAACTGTTGGCGGCAGGCGTCACCATTCGCGACACGCCAAGCGGCAGCATTTGGGAATGGAAATAATAGAAATAGCCCGCCGGAATGACCGAGCGGGCCAGAACGCGTGAAGCGCGCTAATTTAATTAACCAACTAGCTCTCGTTCTTCAATTTTTTTACTAATTTACTTAGCGGTTTTTCGCTCTCGACGCGGTTAGCTTTGGCTTGCTCCAGATAGTTTTCCAGCAAGACTTTCGCAGCGCCAGCCGCCGGAATAGCGACCAAGCCGCCCAGCAAACCGCCAACATACAAGCCAATTGTCACCGCCACTAAAACCGTCAACGCCGACAGTTCAACTTTCTTCGACTGGATTGACGGCGAAACGAAATTATTTTCAATTTGCTGGTAAACAACGAAATAAATAGCATAAATAATACCGGCAGTTACATCATTAAACAGCAGCAGCAGCGATATCAGCGCACCGGCGATCGTCGCGCCGAACATCGGAATGAGCGTTAAAATAAACGTCGCCATGACTGTTAACATTGCCAAATTTGAATTGACTACAGGAAAAGTCAAGCTCAATACAAACACCACGAACCCTGACAGTACCGCATCTATGCCCGACACTGTCAATTGCCCGGAAACATAGCCCGTCACCACATTATACATGCGGCCGACCAGTTTCTTATGGCGCTCCATCTTTTCTTGGTCATTGTACAGGCCCCACAGCCGCTTGACCCACGTCGGACCCTCCAGCAGCATTAAAAACGACATCACCAGTACCAGAAACAGCGATGTTAAGAACGAAGCTAGCGAGCCGACGCTGCTTAAAATATTCGTACCAACGCTGGCCGCCCATGACGAAGATTGCTGCTTGAGATTCTCCAGCATGGCATCAACCTGCGGACGCAGATTATTCTTATCGATAAAACTATTAACGCCGTGCCACTGCGAACCAGCTTGGTCAATTAAGCTCGGCATACTTTCGACAAATTTAGCGGATTGCTGGACAATTGGCGGCACTACGAACCACACCACGCAGCCCAGCAGCAGAATCAGCGTAACATACGCCAGCGCCGTGCCGCCGAGCCGGCTTTTACCAGGCAATTTCCTGGCAATTGCCGCCACCGGACGATTCAGCGCCAACGCTAAGAACAGGGAAACTCCCAGTAAAATCAGCGCATCCTTCGCCGAATAAATCGCCAGTCCCGCCAGCCCAAATCCGATAACCACCAGCCAAAACCGCACAAATGTTTTAGTGTCTATTTCAATGCGTACTTTCATACTTAAACTTTATCAGCTTTTCGCTTCATCCGCAACGCCGACAGAGACAACTTGCTGTCATACGACATCGCGCCGTAGCGGAAAACCCGCACTGCCAACCATAAGACAAACACTGCCGCCACGATCAAAAGCGCCACCCCCAGCAAACCTTCCCAAGCCGGCAAATTGCCAACCGCATTCCTGAGTAGCAGCGGAATCGGCGCCGTGAACGGAAACAGCGATAAGAACTTGACAAATGGCGAATCAGGGAAGGAAACGAACGCCGTAATGCCGTAAAACGGCCCAAATATCAGCATAATCACCAGACCAAACCACTGGTTGGCTTCCTTGGCAGTCGGCATCATCGCGCCCAAAGTCACCAACATGCCGGTAAACATCATAAAGCTTGCCAGGAAAATCACTAGCGCCAAGCCAATCCGCACCGGATCAAATACCAATAAGCTTAAATCCATATTCGGCAGCTGCAGCTTTGAGCCGAACGCCAAGTAACCCGCCGCCACCGGCAGAATAATCACCAACATCTGAATCAGCGCCAGCACCATCAGCGATAGAATTTTGCCAGTGATCAGCGTGTCGGTTTTTACCATCGTCAGCAACATTTCCACCGTGCGGTTTTCCTTTTCCTCGGTAGAGCTGGTTAGCATTTGGTTGCCAAAGAAAGTAATCAACATAAAGAAAATCACTAAAAACAGCCCCGGCGCAATCATCTCGTTAATACCGCCATGCTCCTTGCCGTCCAGATATGTCGTAGACGACACCTGGACTTTATTTTGCAGAATAGCGACTTGCGCTTGGCTGACACTGCTGGCTACTGATTGGCTTAATAAGCTTTGCGCCACGGCGCCGTATTTGCCGTTCTGAAACAGCCCGACGTCCTTGCCGTAAACTTCAACTTTTTGCTTGCCAATATCCTTCGGAAAGTAGATATAAGCGTCAATTTTGCCGTTTTTTACGTCGTTGATTCCAGCTTCTTTCGACTCGACAGTCTTCGTTTTAGCGGCCATGAGTAGCTCTGGTCTGACGAGTTTTGAATCGTCAGTAACCGCCAGCGAAAATTCCTGTTTCTCCAATTCCTTCGCCGCTTGCATCGTCGTGATTTGCGACCAAAACACGATGCCATATAGCGCCGCAAACATCAATGGAAAACCCAGCGCCATCAGCCAAAACGTCGGCTTTTTCAGTACCCGGATAGTCTCAAACTTGAAAACCGTCCCCAAATTATGCATTTTACTCATCGCCTAACTCCTTTGCTTCGCCGCCGTACACTTTAACAAAAATATCATCCATCGATGCGCCGCCGAACTGTTTTTTCACCTCTGCCAGCGTGCCGTACGCCGCTGCCTGGCCGTCTTTTAATAGAATCAGCCGATCGCACAGCTGTTCGACTTCTTCCATCTGGTGCGTCACGTAAATAATCGTCGCGCCAGCCTTACGCCGCTCCTCAATGATATTCATCAGCAGCCGCCGATTAACCGGGTCAAATCCCTTGGTCGGCTCGTCCATGATTAGCAGTTCCGGGTCACCCATAATCGTCACACCCAGCTGAATTTTTTGCTGCTGGCCGCCAGAAAGCTTATCTAGCCGCATACCAGCTTTATCAGTCAAATCAACGCGCTTCAGAAAATTCAGAGAAAACTCCTTCGCTTCATCGCGGCTCAAACCTTTCAGCTGGCCGAAATAAATCATCACATCCAGCACTTTTTCCTTTTTATACAGCCCGCGCTCTTCCGGCAAATAACCGAGGTTAATCTGGCTATCCACTGCGTACGGCTTACCGTCAATCAGCAGCTCTCCCGCCGTCGGCTCGTATAGCCCCAGCAGCGCCCTGAGCGTCGTGGTTTTCCCCGAACCATTGCTACCGAGAAAGCCAAACACTTCTCCCTGAAAAACGTCAAAACTCAAATCTTTAATAACTGTTTTATCGCCAAATTTCATCTTAAAATGACGAATTTCGACAATTTTTTTCTTATCCGGCATGTACTCTCCTTTTCTATTGATGAAAATTATAGCACTATCCCGCCCGAGCTGCCAAATAGCGTATAATAGTTATATGCGGCTGCTAGTTATCGAAGACGAACGAAAAATCGCCCGAGTTATCGCCGAGGCGCTCAAGCGCGAGACGTACGCCGTTGACGCCGTACACGACGGGGAAGAAGGCTTTAATTTGGCAGACAGCCAGCCGTACGATTTGCTAATCGTCGATCGAATGCTGCCAGGCATGGAGGGCGCGGAAATTGTTAAAAAATTGCGTAAAAACGGTAAAAATATGCCAATTTTATTCCTCACAGCCCTGGGTACCACCGAGGATAAAACCTTTGGACTGGACGCCGGCGCGGATGATTATTTGGTTAAGCCGTTTGCTATTGACGAGCTGCTGGCGCGAGTCCGAGCCTTACTGCGCCGGCCGCCAATTCAGCAGCCGGATGTTCTGAAAATTGCCGATTTGACGATTGATAAGCAGCAGCAAACCGTAATGCGCGCCGAAAAAACTATCGATTTGACCAGTAAAGAATACGCGCTGCTGGAATATTTAATGCAGCACCCGAACCAGATTCTCAGCAAGGAAACGTTAATCGACCATGTTTGGGATTTCGATGCCGATATTTTACCGAACAATGTCGAGGCGTACATAAAAAACTTGCGCCAAAAAATCGATAAGCCGTTCAAAAAACAATTGATAAAAACCGTCCGCGGCTTCGGTTACCGGATTGAAGCATGAAAATTTTTACCTCGGCAACTATCAAATTGGCGGGCTGGTATTTACTGATCTTAATGGTCGTCAGCCTGCTGTTTAGCAGTATTATTTTTCAAGTGGCGCGCTCGGAAGTTGACACGCAAATCCATAAAATTATCATTCAGCGCGGCAACGATTTTCCTAGCATTGACTTGTCGGAACGAATGGATATTTCGACGCGCAATCTGCTGATTAGCTTGGGCTATATCAATCTCATCGTGCTGCTGGCGGGCGGCGCTTGCTCATATTTATTAGCGAGGATTACGCTGCGGCCGATTGAGGCGGCGCATAAAGCCCAGTCGCGGTTTGTCTCCAACGCCAGCCATCAGCTGCGCACGCCGCTGGCAATTATGAAAGCAGAGACCGAACTAGCGTTGAAAAACCCGAAGACGCCGCGAACGGAACTAACGGAAACTCTGGAAAGCAATTTGGAGGAAATTAACAAATTGACCGAGTTGACCGCCATGCTTTTAGAATTGTCGCGAACAGAAAACAGGCTGGCGCTGGAAGATAAAAGTTTCGACTTGGCAGAATTGATATCCAATCTCATCCGCGAACGAAAAGCCGAAACTCGCACGGAAATGAATTGCCCGGAACACACAAACATCTCTCTTCACCAAGCCGCAACGCGGGAGCTGTGCGCGATTTTACTTGACAATGCATTAAAACACAGCCCGAAGAATTCGCCGGTAAAAATCCAGGTGCTGCCATCGAAACAGAATATCACCGTGCATTTTACTAACGACGGCGCGATTTCCCAGCAGAATCTGCCGCACGTGTTCGAACAGTTTTTCCGCGGCAACCAGCGGACGAAAGGCTATGGATTGGGGCTGCCGCTGGCGGAACAATTGACCAGAGCTTTAGGCGGACAAATCTCTGTTACCACTATAAAAGGCTCGACAGTTTTTACCATTTCTTTGCCAATTGTTTAGATTTTCAGCTAATTTTCAGAATCGGATGTTGTAATGGGATTATTGATTGGTTGGATTGCCAGTCTGAAAGGGGAAGTATGAGTACAACATTTTTAAGCAAAAAAGGATTTAAGGAGCTACATAAGGAGATCTCACGCTTGGAGATGGAAGAGAAGTCGCTAATCGCCGAGCTGAAAGAAATCGGGCGCGCCAAGTCCCGCGACGACAAGCTTCATCGCAGCGACGTCATCATCAGCCTGGAGAACGTCCAGTCCCGGCTGAGTCTGAAGAGGGAAACCGCCAAAACCGCCAAACCGCTGCCGCGCAAACGCGACCGGCTGAAGATTGCTATCGGCTCAGTTGTCGACCTGGTGGACCAACAGGGAAAATTATTCCGCTACACGCTGGTCCATAGCCTCGAAGCTAACCCATTGGATGGACGAATTTCTGTGGATAGCCCACTAGGAAAAAGCTTGTTGAACCATAAAAAATCCGAGACTGTCTCCTGGAAAAATGGACCAGTCACCAGGCAATTACAGGTGGTAAAAATTAGCTAATGTAGATTGTCCACCATGACAGTTTGATCCTCACTGGAAAGTGGGGACTTTTTCTCATATAATAAGCTTATGCTTTTTATAACTTATCAACCGACGAGGTGTTGAAAAAATTAGGCTCACGACGCGAAGGATTGACAGCGAATGATATAAAAAAACACCAGAAAAAATTTGGAGAAAACACTATCAAACTTCGCAGCGAACCGCTTTGGCGAAAAATTCTAGAACCCTTTATGGACATCTTCTCATTAGTGCTAATTGTGGCGACAGTGGTTAGTCTTATCCATAATGAAGTCATCGACGCTGTTATCATTACTGTAATTTTGGCAATTTCTGCCGCTATTTTTTATGTGCAGCGTTTTTCGACTGACCGGGTGCTGCGCAGCCTGTCGTGCTGCGCGCCGGAAAAATCGACGTGCTGCGCGCCGGAAAAGTTACTGCCGTGGACAGCTCGCAGCTGGTGCCGGGCGATATCGTCAATTTGTCCGAAGGCGAGAAAGTCCCCGCCGATATCCGCCTAATCAAAACCGCCAATTTGCGGGTTGACGAGGCACAGCTGACTGGCGAATCTGTGCCAATTTCTAAAAACATTGAGGCGCTGGACGGGAAAAAAGAAATTTACGAGCAAACCAATATGCTATTCCAAGGTTCGTTCGTGGTATCCGGCACAGGCGCTGGTGCGGTAATCGCCACCGGCAACGATACTGAATTCGGCAATCTGGCAATGCTGTCCAAAAAAGAAGCCGCTAAAAGCCCGGTTCAGCAAAAGATCGACAAGCTAATTACCAAAATTATCGCGGCGGTGGGCAGCATCTCGCTGGTGGCATTCGGACTGAGTTTGCTGCGCGGCATGGATTTTTTGGATAGCCTGAGATTTGTCATGGCGCTGGCAGTCAGCGCCGTGCCGGAAAGCTTGCCAATCGCTATTTCCGTGGTGCTGGTCTTAGGAATGCGGCGGATGGCTGCTAAAAAAGCGCTGGTTCATCAAATGCGGGCGATTGAGACGATCGGCGTCATCACCACCATTGCCACCGATAAAACTGGCACGCTGACGAAAAATCTGCTGACGGTGCAAGATACTTGGACGCTGGAAAAGCATAACAATTTGGCGAAGTTGATGGCGTATTTCGTCAATCGCGGCGACAGTAAAAGCCACGATCCGCTGGACATCGCGCTGGATAATTTTGCTCGGAAAAACAATGCCGGTGTTCGCGGTCTGCCAGCGGCGGAATTGCCGTTCAACCAGGAATTCTCGATGTCAGCGACGGTTTGGCATCATGGCGCGGATTATAAAGTGTATTACAAAGGGGCGCCAGAAGAAATCATCAAGCGCTGCAAATTGCCGGCAGCAGAAGCCAGGCGCGCCAAGCGGGCGATTGGCGATTTAACATCACAGGGCTACCGTGTCGTGGGCCTAGCAACCAGCGACACCTTGGAAATCTTGGCAGATTTCCAGCAAATTTCGCGCCAAAAATTGCGGTTCGCCGGACTGGCGGCGGTGGCGGATGTACTGCGTCCAGAGGCAGCACGAGCCATCAAATCGGCGCTGGCGGCGGGCGTTTCCGTGCGCATGATAACCGGCGACCACTTCGAGACAGCATACCAAATTGGCAAGAAACTTGGCATGGTAGAAGACAGGGAAGAGGTTTTCGATTGCCGGGAAATGTCGAAGATGACTGACGACGAACTAGACAAAATCATTGAGCGGACAAAGGTTTTCTCGCGCGTTATTCCGGAGCAGAAATACCGGATTTTGACCATCTTAAAGCGCCATAACATCACCGCCATGACCGGAGACGGTGTTAACGATGTGCCGGCGCTATCCGGCGCGGACGTCGGAATTGCCATGGGTTCAGGCTCGCACATCGCCAAAGATGCCGGCGCGATAATCCTGCTGGACGACAATTTTAAGACGATTATCGACGCTATGAAAGAAGGCCGTACGATTATCGCCAACGTGCGGCGGATGCTGTTTTACTTGCTATCAACCAACACCGGCGAGCTAATCACCATGATCGGCGCACTGCTAATTGGAATTAAAACTCCGCTGGAGCCGGTACAGATTTTATGGGTCAATTTGGTAACCGACACGTCGATGGTCATTCCGCTAGGACTGGAGCCGGCAGAAAAGAACACCATGAAACAGCCGCCAAAGCAACCCGACGCGCCAATTCTGGAACAAAAAATGATCTGGCGGATGTGCATTGTCGCCTTGACGATGTCGTCGCTGGCTCTCGGCGTTTATGTCATATTTGAAAAAAGCCGCGGCCACGACTATGCGCAGACACTGGCTTTCGTTTCGCTGGTGGTCAGCCAATGGGCTAATGCATTCAACGCCCGCAGCGACCAAGATTCGGTATTTGTACGCCTGAAAGTAATGAACCGTAGCTTTTATGTTGGAATGACGATATCATTGACATTGCAGGCTCTGGTGTTATTCGGACCACTTGGTGAAATCTTACACATTCATAAGGTTGACATTGCTCATATCGTTGTTGTTAGTCTGTTGGCACTAACCATTCCAATTGCCACCAGCGAAATCCATAAATGGTGGACCAGACGGAAAATTAGCCAGTAGAGTGTTATAATATTTTCCCAGAAGGAGGACGACTATGAAAATCAGGCCAATGACAATCGACGACTATCCCGATATCTATAAGCTTTGGACGTCAAGTGCAGGTATGGGCCTAAATAACCTGGACGACTCAAAAGAGGGAATTGATAAATTCCTGAAGCGTAACCCGACAACATGTTTTGTAACGACAGAAGGAAATAAGGTCATCGGAGTGATTATAGCCGGTCACGACGGCAGGCGCGGCTATATTTATCACACCGCGGTCGCTAAGCAATATAAGAGACAAGGGATTGGCCGGAAGTTGGCTGAATCAGCCCTAAAAGCCTTAAGCGAAGAAGGAATTACTAAAGTTGGGTTGTTTGTATTTAACCGCAACGAAGGAGCTAAAAGGTTCTGGGGGAAGATGGGATTTGCAGCACGAACACCAGAGGAAGGCGACGACATTGTATATTACAATAAAGCTTTAGCAGATATAAAACGAATTGATACATGACAAATAAAAAAACACCTTTAAGGTGCAAAAATTCTTGGCTGGGACGGCAGGATTCGAACCTGCGAATGCTGGGACCAAAACCCAGTGCCTTACCACTTGGCGACGTCCCAATATAGCCAGGACCATGACAATTATAGCACGCCAACCAGAAAAAATCCATGAGAAGCCAAGCAATCCAAAACCCTGATATAATATACTCTGATGAGACAACAAATTTCCGAGACACTACGGCTAGAAAAAATCGTTGGCGGCGGACAAGCGCTTGGTGGACTGAGCGATGGACGCAAGGCGTTCGTTTGGGGCGGGCTACCTGGCGAATTGGCGAAGGTTCGTATAACTAAGAAAAAATCACATTTTGTCGAAGGCGTGGTGACAGAAATTCTTGAAAAAAGTCCAGAGCGAATTATGCCGCGAGACGAGAATAGCTATCTCAGTACTAGCCCCTGGCAAATCATGCCGCTCTCCAGCGAACAGACACATAAAGCGAATTTAATCGAAGAAGCTTTCCGACTTCATAATGTTACGCTACCAGGGGAAATTGACGTCTTTACTGACGGCGTAGAATTTAATTATCGCAATAAGGTCGAGTTTAGCTGGTTTGGCGATAAGACAGATGACGGCACGAGAGAAACTTTAGATTTGGCATTTTTCAAGCGAGGTAGCAAGGGGAAAGTCGTTGTTGAAGGTACCAGCCTGGCTCATCCAAAAATCAACAAATTGGCAATTGAAATCCGCAACCTCCTGCGAACCAAACCAATTACAGCCCGCCAATTAAAAACCCTCTTAATCCGCTGCGACCAACAAGGAAACGCCGTCTGGCAATTATACATAAAAGACCAACTCGCAGACCTCATTTCCAGAGAAGAGGCAGCCCAACTGTCGGCAAAAGGCGGCGAGATAATCTATTCTGACCCAAAAAGTCCAGCCAGTCGAGTCACTGAGCGCTTGGTAAAATTTGGTGACACGACACTAACCGACACAATTTTGGGCGTCACGTTCAATTATGCCTGTGAAGGATTTTTCCAAGTCAATATTCCAGTTTATGAGAAAGCTCTAAGCGACATGCGTGACTGGATAGACCATGAGAATAATTTACCAACCCTCGACCTTTATTCTGGAGTTGGCACAATCGGGCTAACAATTGGCGGCGATGATATTACACTGGTCGAAATCAACGAACACGCCGTCGCGGAAATGCAAAGAAACATCGCCACATTAAACCAAGCAAACGCCAAGGCGATTTTAGCGCCAAGTGAAAAATCTCTGGAATATATAACGGGCGAACAAATCGTCATCGTTGACCCGCCGCGCGCTGGGCTGCACGCAGATGTCGTTCGGAGACTATTGGAAACTACACCGCCGCGAATTATCTACCTAAGTTGTAACCCCGTCACCCAAGCGCGAGACGTCAGTCTGCTTCAGGAAAAATATGAAATCATACATCATCAAGGCTACAATTTCTTCCCGAGAACACCGCATATTGAACACTTGGTAGTGCTTGATAAAATTTGCTGTCGATGGTTAGAATAGAGTTTCTATCAAAATTGACATGGGTCGTACCGCTTGATATAATCCCAACACGATAAAAGCATGCGAGAGGAGTTCTATACCTATGTCAGAAACACAAAAACCACCTGAGGGAATACTGAACAATGATAACACTATAACTACGACTGACTGGGACACGCTTCGAGGATATCCTGAAAATAGCGAAGAAGATTTTCAGAAATATATAGATACCATAAGGGCGCCGGAACGGACTCCAGTAATCGGCGAATATGCTTCTAGCGGGCTAATTTTCTCTGACATGGTAGGTCTAGCCATAGATTTAGCCAAGGAAAAAAATAGGCATAACCCAAAGACCCCAGAGGAAGGTCAACTAGTACTACTTGTCTTCGGTGGTGTTTGTGTTCCCGTATACGAAGATTCTGATCCCGAGAGACTAGAGACAGCCTGGGCGCGGGTTATGCGCGGACACTATGATAAGCAGATGAAAATTCCTGGTCTATATGGCAATAACCCTGAAATGACGACGACTTTTCCACTAGTGACAGAAACTCTGGACAATATACCAGAAGAAGTCCTTGCCGCTGAGGCGCAGACAGACGAAGCTCGGCGCAAGGCTGGAGACCCTTATATTCAGCAGGCGGACACTATTATCTACAGAGAAAAAAAGTATGAGAACCTTAAAAAAGAGCTCCAGGACGTAGAAATAGTCTTTAATACAGAAACTACGCAACCATCCAGCGTTCTTAGTGACGGAGAGGAGCCACAAAAGAAGCCACAAAAAGCATCACCATTTAAAGATGTATTCAAAGCACAAAGAAACATGCACTTCTCTTGGGCAGTCTTATGGGCAAAGCTTATGCAGCAGCGTCTCAATGATGATGAAACCGCAAACATAAAAGATATCGCCGAAGATACTCTGGGAATATTAGACATCAAAGTAGACGCCCCAGGTCCACTATTTAGTGAAGTGACTCGTCATTTAGTACAGAGCTGGAATCATGGCGAAGAACTATTGGAATGGTATAAGGAAGTATGCGAACGACAAACTAGACACAGCTCACCTCTTCCGCCTGAAGCCCAGTAGTATTACACTCTTGATGTCAAGCATTTCTGAACTATACGAAACCTGAAGCCAAAACGCCGACGCACTCTTATGTAACCGTCGGCGTTTTGGCTTTCTTGGCCAAATACAGTAATCTGCACTGTTTTTAGAGTTATTCCGGATGACTATCTTCAATCACTCTATATTTCCTTCCAGCACAGCGAGCTAGCCGCCACTGTACTAGAGCGACGATGACAACCACGGCGATGCCTGGCCAGAGTAGGGTAATATTCGGTACGGTAAAGTCGAAGAAATCTCTCAGAAAGCCAAATCCAAAACTACCAGCTGCCACAACAACCACTGACAATAAATATAATAGTCGAGCACACTTGGCGGCTTTATCAATGGTGACGTCCAGCATAATTCCTACCAAAAATACCAAATAGACACCAAAGAACGTTGCCGTCAACACTGTCATTGTCGCAACTTCAGCAGCGCGACCAGGGAAAACTACAGACATAATCCAATAGGTAAATGCTACTGTTAATCCGGTCAGCAGCGCGATTGGCAATACCGCCAGCAAAGTATCATTCCAAAAACGCTTAGGATTTATGCGATGCTTCGGCACAGGCGGGAAAAGCGTCCACATAAGCGTCGGCATAGTCACCAAAAATATATTCATAAACGTAATATGTCGCGGCGAATATGGATAGTTCATGTCAATTAAAATAGTTGCCATTAAAAGTGTTACGCCATAAATAATTTTATGGAAAAATAGGATAGCAATTACTTCAATCGCCTGCATAATTTGATTGCCCAGCTTCATTCCCATGGGTAGAGAAGTGAAAGAATTATTAAGTAAAATAATGTCAGAAACCCGTCGCGAGGCTGGAGCTCCCGCATACATTGCCACACCCAGGTCTGCCTTTTTTAGAGCCAACGCATCATTAACCCCATCGCCGACCATGCCAGTAAATTTGCCCGATTTCTGAAACCTGGCAATTAAACGCTCTTTCTGATCGGGCAGCACACGTGCAAAAATCGTATAAGTATCGGCGGCTTCATTAAATTCATCTTCGCCTAGCTTCGCCAAGTCAGCTCCTAAAATCACTTTTTCTGGATGATGAATCCCAGCCTCACGCGCAATATGCTGAACAGTACGCGGATTGTCGCCAGAAATTACCCGAATTGTTACACCTTGGCGCTGTAAAAAATCCACTGTCTCAACCACACCATGACGTAGAGAATTACGTAAAATTACCGCGCCAATAGGTCGTCCAGAATTATTAGGCAAATCATTCAGTTTGGTTTTCTCATCTGTAAACTCCGCCAACATCAACACCCGTAAACCTTTGTCGGCCCATTCGTCTAATGCTTTCCGGGTCGCTTTATTAACTGGCGCTAATTTAGCCACAAACTCCGGCGCACCCATAAGCAATGTCCGTACCTTGCCATCGATTTTTACCCGAACGCCCGCCATTTTACGCGCCGAAGAAAACGCCATCACATCAATGATCTCCGTATTTTTTGGTGGTGAGGCTTCTGCTAAGATGGCTTTTCCAGTGATATTGCCGCCACTAGTCTCATGTGCGATAAGCGCCGCAAGCTCAGCTACGACCGACTCAGAAAGCCCTGGAGTCTCATCAAACACCGCTACTTGCTCCAACGCGACTTCGTCGCTGGTCAGCGTGCCGGTCTTATCCACCGCCAACAAATTGAGTAGTGCCATTGCTTCAATCGCTGATAATTTCTGTGGTAAAACTTTCGCTTGAGCTAATCGCAAGGATCCAAATGCCAGCAGCAACGAGCTCGCCAACAGCAGCCCTTCTGGCACAATTGTTACCGCCGCTGACGTAATGGTTTTTAGAATGATTACCACATTATCACCAGAAAAATAATAGACCGCAGTAATCAATATCGATAAAATAATCGCGCCATATGTCAATAAGTAAATCGCCCGCCAAATCGCCATCTGTAGTGGCGTCAGTTCTGGTCTATAGCGCTTCAGGGCCTGACTAATCGTGCCAGCTTTCGTGTCATCGCCAATAGCAATTACTCGCGCCATACCTTCACCAGCCAATACCGTGGTCGCCGCCAATACTGTGTCGCCGACCTTCTTCTCAACCGACGCCGACTCGCCAGTTAGCATGCTCTCGTTTAATTCCAAGCCCTTCGATTCCGTTACTTTAGCATCAGCCGGCAGCTCATCGCCAGCTTGAATAACAATCTCGTCATCAATTTGCAACTCATCATAGTCTACCCCTGTAATCTCACCATTTTTTAACAACCGAGCTTTCGGTGCACTCATCAGCTCCAGCTGGCGCAAAACCCGCTTGGCGCGGAGTTCCTGAATAATACCAATCGCTGAGTTCACGACAATCACCACTGATATAAACCATGCATCACGATATTCTCGCACACAAATTAACGCTCCAGCTAACAGAAAAATCACCACAACTATTGGCGAGAGTAAGTTTCGCTTAATAATGTCCAAATAGTCGCCCATTAGCTTGTCGGTATCCTCCTATAATAAAATCGTGCGCCCACCCGCCAGCCATCGCGCGCGTCCGGGTCGAATTGATAGATTTCGCCATTTTTCACCTCAGAAATAACAACTAGGGCAGGGTTATACGGCGCCAGAGTTTTATAAAACAACAAATCTTCATCAGTTATATGCTTACGACCAGGAAAAACTTCACGAAACTTATATTGTGCAATTTCCTCAAAGTAGTATGGTTGTCCTTTAGGTGGTAAAAACAGCTCGGCACGCAAACCCATTTTTGAAATTATCTTTTTTACATCTGATAAAATCAGCGGAGAAGTGGCTTCTAAGTATAACATCAATTGTTTTTTGTTCGTTAAAAAAACTGACGCTTTGGCAGTTCGACTAACATCAGCGTGAAATAAAATTATCGATTGGATATCAATTGACAAACCAAATTTTTCCTTCGCAATTCGTTCCAGTGCCAGCTCATCGTACGTCGCCTGATTCATAACTATATTTTAGCATTTTTTTATGAGGTGCGCGAGATAAGGAAGCATAAATAAATTGACATGGTAAAATGAATCTATGGATTTTCAAACTCGCTACGCCAAGCTGAACGCCAATCAGCGCCAGGCGGTCGATTATATTCACGGTTCGCTCTTGGTGATCGCCGGGCCGGGCACGGGCAAGACCGAGCTGCTGAGCATGCGTACCGCCCAGATTTTGCGCCAGACTGACACGCTGCCGGACAGTATTTTGTGCCTGACGTTTACCGAGAGCGGCGCTGCCAACATGCGCCAACGCCTGCGCCAGATCATCGGCGAGGATGCGTATAAAATCGCCATTCATACCTTTCACAGTTTCGGCACGGAGATTATCAATCAGCACCGCCAGTATTTTTTCCGCGGCGCTGATAGTCAGCCGGCGGATGAACTGATGCAGCACCAAATTGTGACGGGGATTCTCGAGGGGCTTGATTGGCGTAATCCCCTGAGCACTAAAAACAACGGTGAGTTCGTCTACACCAGCGAGCTGATCCGAGTCATTTCTGAGTTCAAGCAGAGCGGCCTCACGCCGGCGGAACTGCGGCTGGTGATGGCGGATAATCAGCGGGTTATCACCGACATTGCCGCTGACATCCAGCAGGTATTTGCGGCCAAAATTTCTAAAAAAACTATTGAATTATTTGCGCCGCTGGCGGAGAACATTGCCGAGAGAATCGGCGAGGAAAATGCTGCGAAAACTAGCAAGGGAGGCGCTACAGAGCTTTCTGAAAATACGGCTAGCTCGGCACCACATCACGCCGCACCATCCGCCGCGCTGCCATCCTCCATCACCCCGTACGCCCATGTTCTGGCGCTCAGCATCGCCCATACGGCCCAAGAGGCGATTGACGCCAACTCCACCAAACCGCTGACCGCCTGGAAAAACAAGTGGTGCGAAAAGAACACCGCCGGCGAGTTCGTCCTGAAAGATTTCGCTGCCAGCGAGAAATTATCCGCCGCCATTGACGTCTACGAAGCATATGGCAACGTGCTGGCCGAGCGCTCGCTGTTTGACTACGACGACATGATTTTGTCCGTTATTCAAGCCTGCGAAGCCCACCCCGAACTGCGCGCCAACCTCCAGGAGCAATTTCAGTTCATCATGGTCGATGAATTTCAAGACACCAACCTGGCGCAGCTGCGGCTGCTGTTCGACCTGACGGGCGATGAGGATAATCCCAACATCATGGCGGTCGGCGACGACGATCAGGCGATTTTCAGTTTTCAGGGCGCCGATGTTGGCAATATCCAGCGCTTCCGCCAGCACTATCACGACCCGAAAATCATCGTGCTGACGGACAATTACCGCTCGGCGGCCGACATCCTGACGGCGGCGCGCGGGGTGATTACCCAGGGGACGGACCGCTTAGAAAACACCATTGACGGCTTGTCAAAACAATTGACGGCGCACGCGTCCGGTAGCGGCGCGCGGGTTGAGGTGCAGGAATTTACCTCGGTGAGCGAGGAGCGGGCAGGGGTAGCACAGAAGATTGCCGAGCTGATCAAACGCGGCGAAAACCCAGCGCATATCACCGTTATTGCCCGCCATCACAAGGAGCTGATCGAGCTGCTGCCACACCTGTACCGCCAGAATCTGATAGTCAATTACGAGCGCCACGACGATATTTTAGAGCAGGACATCATTCAGGCGCTGGACAAGCTGGCGCGGGTCGTCATGGCGATTCATCAGAACAATCTTGACGTCGCCAATAGCCTGCTACCAGAGGTCATCGCCCATCCGGCATTCGGCTTTTCCGCGCTGGATATTTGGCGGTTAAGCCTCCACGCTTATAAAAATCGGCAGCTGTGGCTGGAGAGTATGCTGGCGAGCAGCACTTTTCGGCCATTTGGCGAGTGGCTGCTGGAGCGGGCGAAGGACGTGCCAAATCTGCCGCTGGAGGAGCAGTTGGATAAGTTGCTAGGGCTAGAGATGGGTACTGTAATTACTCCAATCGACTCCGTGCAGCGACCATCGCCCGAGCATCCTCAGACACCCGGCGCGAAAAGAGGAGTCGATAGAGATAGTTCCGGCACTCATTCTAGCAAGGAATTCTTGCAATCAGCCGGCGAAGAACCTTCTCTCGCCGCCCACTACTTCTCACCCGAAGCCCTCGCTCAAAACCCCGACACCTACCTAACCACGCTTGAGAGCCTGCGCACACTGCGCCAAAAATTACGCGACCGCGCTACCGACGAAATCCCAACGCTGGCGGACTTCCTGGAATTCATCGACCTGCACCGCTCGACCAAAACCCGCCTGACACACATCCGCCCCCAGGCCAGCACCCTCGGCGGCGCCATCAATCTGATGACCGCCCACAAATCCAAAGGCCTGGAGTTCCCGCACGTCTTCGTCATCGGGGCAATCGACAGCGCGTGGGGCGAGAAAGTCCGCTCGCGCTCGCGGCTAATTCGCTATCCCGCCAACCTCCAACTCCAGCCCGCCGGCACCAGCTACGACGAGCGACTGCGGCTATTCTTCGTGGCGATGACCCGCGCCAAAACCACCTTGACCATGACCTATTCCCAGACCAACGACGCCGGCAGCGACACCATGATCGCTAGCTTTCTGACCGACCACACGCCGACCATTATCTCCGCCGCCGACACGCCCGCAGCGCAACTGACCGTGGCGCAAACCGACTGGAGCACGCGGCTGAGCGCGCCGATGAGTGCGGAGCTCAAGGACGTACTGGCGCCGACCTTAGAGACTTACAAACTTTCCATTACGCATCTCAATAATTTCCTCGATGTCTCGCGCGGCGGCCCGCAGAACTTTTTGTTAAATAATCTGCTGCGCTTTCCGTCCGCCAAAAGCCCCGCCGCCAGCTATGGCACCGCCATTCACGCCAGTCTCCAGCAGCTGCACAATCTGCTGCGCGCCGACCACCGCCTACCGCCTACCGAGCGCATTCTCCACTATTTCCGTACATCGCTCGAGACCCAGCATCTGCTGCCCGACGATTTCGAGCTGTATCTGGACAAGGGCACGGCGGCGCTGACGGCATTTCTGGACGCCAAATTGTCCGATTTTCATGACACCGAGCTCGCGGAACTCGATTTCGCTCATCAAGGCGTCGTCGTTGGCGGCGCGCGCCTGACCGGCAAGCTGGACGTCGCCGATATTGATAAGCAAAATAAAACCATATTCGTGACTGATTACAAGACCGGCAAGCCGTCGCACTCCTGGAGAGGTACATCCGATTACGAAAAAATCAAGCTCCACAAATACCGCCAGCAGCTGATGTTTTATCAACTCCTAGTCACATCATCACGCGATTATGGCAATTTCACTTTCATCGGCGCCCGCCTGCAGTTCGTCGAGCCAGATATGAAAACCGGCGACATCCTCAGTTTGGAGGATACATTTTCTAGGGAAGAATTGGCTAAGTTTGCACAGCTGATCGGTGTCGTCTGGCAGAAAATCACCACGCTGGAACTGCCAGATATCTCTGGGTATTCAGCGGATTATAAGGGGATGGTGCAGTTTGAGGAGGATTTGTTAACAGAGGTAGCGTAGGCAATCTTGACAAAAACTATTGACATAGCTTGCTATTATTGATATATATATACTTGCTTTTGTTCATGGAGCTGACTTCCGACAGGACATCGCAAATGATGTCAAGTCCTGAGTATGCTTCGCACAAAAGCATGGTTCGAGAGGGGAGTTAGTTCTTTTCTACTGCCGCAACCGCGGCGGAGAGGGGGTGGAAACCCTTGTTTAACTATGAAGGTTCGTCCAGTGCATCAGGCTGGACTAACCCAGTTTGGGTTGGCTGCAAGAATTGCGGCACTAAAAATAACATAGCATCAGTTCCCAAGGGAAACCCTTGGACTTGTCACGGGTGTGGTAAGTTGAATTGATGTAATGTTGTGACGGTCGGGGTTTGTGCGATCCCGAAACCGCTGACTCCGCGTCAGCAAAGGGCGTCCGTCCGCCCCTGGGTCAGGTTCGCCCAGCTGGTAACCCAGAAAAGAATCACAGGACGCGCAAGCTTGCCCCTCGAACTCCCACGATGAAGTGGTTGATCGAGGATGGACGGGTTCGATTCCCGTCGCGTCCACCACCCGGCAATTAAAAAACCTGGGGCACAACGCCGCAAGCGCTAGCGGCGTTCAGGTTCATCAATATTTCCCACTAGACAATGATGTCTAGCAACGTGAGCCGGCACGTGGAAGTATTGATGTTTTCCCAACTTTGGGTTCGCGAGATTCACTCGTGGTAGTCGATTTCAGCGTTGAAATCAACTCCGAGCAGAACCGCTTGAGCCCGCCACCCCTCACTGTCAATGATGCCAGTGAGGGGATTTTCCTTTTTGTGATAAAATAACAGAGATGACATCATTTTGGGACAATCTACCGCAGCCATTTTTCATCTTGGCGCCGATGGAAGCCGTCACTGACGTGGTGTTTCGTCATGTCGTCAAGCAGGCAGGCGCGCCCGACGTGTTTTTCACCGAATTTGCCAATGCCACCGGCTGGGTGCATGCTGGCGACAAGGCTATCGCCGGGCGGCTCATCAAGACCGACGACGAACATCCATTGGTCGCCCAAATCTGGGGTGGCGAGCCGGGCGACATGGAGCAATTTGCCGCCCATTGCGCGAAACTCGGCTTTGACGGCATTGACATCAACATGGGCTGTCCCGCCAAATCCGCCATCAAAAGCGGGGGAGCGGCACTGATCCGCCGACCCGACGTCGCGGTCGCCGCCATCGCCGCTGCTAAAACTGCTGGATTACCAGTCAGCGTCAAAACACGCCTGGGCTATACGCATGTTAACGAATGGCGCGAATGGCTCGCGACTATTTTGCGACAAGATATTGTCAATCTAACCATCCACCTCCGCACCAAGAAGGAGATGAGTAAGGTCCCAGCCCATTACGAGCTCATCGATGACATCATCAAACTACGTGACGAAATCGCCCCACAAACCCTACTAACCATCAACGGCGATATCCGCGACCGCGCCCACGGCGAAGAATTAGTTAGAGCCCACCCAGGCCTCAACGGCGTCATGATCGGGCGAGGAATTTTCAGTGATCCGTTTTGCTTTCGGAGGGCAGCTAACCTATCCTCAGTCGAGGAGGCTGTGACGGGTGCATCAAGCCCCGTCAGCCGAACGCCACGGGCTGGCGAAGCCACCCGTAAAGAGTACTCCGAGGCGGAGGATAGGTTAGCTGCCCATCGCAAATCAGAACTAATCGCCTTACTGCACTACCACCTCGGCCTCTTTGACCACTACCAACCAACCCTCGGCCGCCCCTACGAAACCCTCAAACGCTTCTTCAAAATCTATATCCGCGACTTCGACGGCGCCAAAGAACTGCGTGACCAACTGATGCACACCAAAAGCACCGACGAAGCCCGTCTAGCTATTGCAAATATATGTAATTTGTGATATAATATAGATTATGCGCCAGTTCGAAGGATATTCGCTCACAACACCAATCACCATCGGTGATGTGCATAATCTATCAAAACAAGTAACTCGACTACCTCGAGGAAGTATCGCTCTATTAGGCACCGACCGACTCGGCATACCATTAGAGCAGCTCGACATAGAACTAACGCCTCGTGATGATTACGCAGAAGGTCGTCGTAACAGCATCAATAAGGTTGGATTTTATGACGCAACATTGTACTGCTCAGACATACCCCTCGTAACTCAGCCTTGGGCAGTCAAGCCATATCTTACACCTCGCACAGCGCTGAAGGACATTGGTACAATGCGATCCATTAATAGCCTACAGCACCCTCGAGCAATCCGCACCTTTGAGCCGAAAGGCATTATCCGCCTCGAGAATGGCGAAATGGCAGTTATTACCGATTTTATGCAAGGCGTGCGCAGCTGCGACAGTCTAGTCGACGAATATCGAGAAAAGACATTACCCGAAGAAAAAGCACGGCTTATCGCCCGCACCGCATTCGCTACTATGTACTATTTTCACAGCCTGGAAAAGCCGTATACAATGAACGACTCGCAGATAAAGAACTTTGCGTTTACTATCAATACCGAACCGTGGTGTATTGACACCGAAACATTTATGTCAATAGACAAGAACCCAGCAACAGTCAGTAGATTCGGACGAGATATTGAATGTTGTGCCTATTCAATGAGCGGTCAATACAATAACGACGGTCAGAGAATGCTAGACCCAGAGCTTATTATCGAGGATTTTATTAATCCATATGAAAAGAACATCACAGATCTATTCACCCGTGACACTATCGATATTATGCAGGCATCAATCAAAAATCTCAAACAAGACATAGCGCAAGGAGCCTGATATCAGACTCCTTGGTAGTAGTACTGGTGTATAATTAGTGTCGTCGCTTACGCCGATGCAAGTCAGCAACCTTCAACCGCACCATGTGCCGATCGATGAGCTGTTTGGCTTTTTCGCGCTCGACTTGGTCGCCAGCTTCATCGCGAGCTTTGATGGCGCGCTCCAACGCCGCCTGAGTCTCCGCCTCAATGATGTCGTCGCCGTGATCAGCCTCGTCCACCAAAACCTGCACTGATGAATAATCAATTTTCACCACACCCCCAGAGATTGCGAAATACTCTAATTGGCTATCCAAATCTTCTTTATGGCGGCGCACAGTAATGACGCCGTCCCGCGCAATCGTCACTAGCGGCTCATGACTAGGGAAGACGGATATTTCGCCGTCAATGGTTGGAATTGACAGCGAATAAACCTCTTCGTCAACCTTCGTACCAACAAGTGTAACTAATGACAATTTCATGGCTATTTAGCTTTCTTTTCAGAATGTTTTTTAGACTTGGCAGTTTCCGACTCTGCGTCACGGGCGACTTGATCGCTCAAAGTGCCTTGCACCATGTAGAACCAGCTTTCTGGCTTGTCGTCGTATTTACCAGCCAAGATGTCGGCAGCGTCGCGAATGGTGTCCTCTAACTTGACGTACACGCCTGGATTGCCAGTAAATTTCTCAGCCACGTGGAATGGCTGCGCCAGGAAGCGCTGAATGCGGCGAGCCCGAGCAACGATTTGCTTCTGGTCGTCCGACAATTCTTCCATACCGAGGATGGCAATGATGTCCTGCAGTTCCTTGTACTGCTGCAGCACTCGCTGCACTTCGCGCGCCACGCGGTAATGTTCCTCACCAACGATTTCTGGATCAAGTGAATTAGAGCTAGAGTCCAACACGTCAACGGCAGGGTAGATACCAATTTCCGTCAAAGCGCGGTTCATCACGATGGTCGCATCCAGGTGAGCGAAGGTTGTCGCTGGCGCTGGGTCAGTCAAGTCGTCAGCTGGCACGTAGACCGCCTGAACGGAGGTAATCGAGCCCTTTTTGGTTGAGGTGATGCGCTCCTGTAGAGCACCCATTTCCTGCTGCAAGTTCGGCTGATAGCCCACAGCACTTGGAAGTCGGCCCAGCAATGCCGACACCTCAGCACCAGCCTGGGTGTAGCGGTAAATATTGTCGATAAACAGCAGCACGTCCTTACCTTCGTCACGGAATGCTTCAGCCATCGCCAGACCCGACAGTGCCACACGCAGACGTGCTCCAGGTGGCTCGTTCATCTGACCAAACACCAGCGAGGTCTTGTCCAGCACGCCAGCCTCTTCCATCTCGTAGTACAAGTCATTTCCTTCGCGAGTACGCTCACCAACGCCGGCAAAGACCGAGTTACCAGAGTGGAACTTAGCGATATTGTTGATCAGCTCGGTAATCAGAACGGTTTTACCGACACCAGCACCGGCGAACAGACCGGCTTTACCACCTTTGGCTAGCGGGGCGATGAGGTCGACAACCTTGATTCCAGTTTCCAAAATCTCCGTCTTATTTGACTGCTCGGAAAGCTCTGGAGCAGGGCGGTGAATCGGCGCGGTTTTACCCTTTGGTTGTGGCTTTTCGTCAATCGCTTCACCAACCACGTTGAACATGCGTCCCTGAGTCTCGGCACCCACCGGCACAGAAATCGGCGCACCAGTCGCCACCACGTCTGCACCGCGAGCCAAGCCGTCAGTCGACGACAGCGCAATCGTTCGCACCGTGTGCTCGTCGAGGTGCTGCGCTACTTCCAGCACCAACGTCTCTTTGCCATTCTTGACATGCAATGCGTCATAAATTGCTGGCAGATTAACGTCACGTGGAAACTCCACATCGACCACCACGCCAACGATTTGAATAATTTTTCCTAAGTCTTTTGCCATCTTATTCTCCTTTATCATTGTTCCATCGCCTCCACGCCGCCGGAAATTTCGGCAAGCTCCTGGGTAATCGCACCCTGACGAGCTTTATTCATCGCCAGTGTCAGATCGTCCACCAGGTCAGAAGCATTATCTGTCGCATTCTTCATGGCCATCATCCGCATGGAGTGCTCACTGGCGCGAGCGTCCAGCAACGCTTGTAATAATCGCGCGCCCGTCAAACGATTCGCTACGGCGTCCAGCACTTCCGGAATGCTCGGCTCGTACTTGGCATCAGAAACCGTATTCGAGACCTCGCTCGGATCAATCAAGGCTTTAGTACCCGCCGGCAGCAAGCGCGACAGCTCCGCCGTCTGCACCATGCTATTGACAAACCTCGTATATACCAGCGTCACCGCGTCAACCTCGCCATCCTCAAACATGCTAATGGCAGTGTTCAAAATCGTATGAAAGGTCAGTCCCGACGGCTGATCTGGCAAGTCCTCGTACGTACCGATAATCTTTGTGTCCTTCAGGCGCGAGGCAAATTGCGACGCCCGACGCCCAATGGTCAAGGTCAAATTCTCGATGCCGCGCTCGTCGTCGCGCTTCAGCAGCTCCAGATATTTTTTCAAGACATTGGTGTTATACGCACCGGCCAGACCCTTGTCGCTGGCGATGACGATGATCAAACGCTTGGTAATTTTGCGGCGTTTGAACAGCGGATGATTATCCGTCGCACCTTGACTCGCCAAGTAGCTCAGCAGCTCCTCGGCTGCCATAGTGTAGGGAGCCGAGGCCTTGTCCGCCTCTTGAGCGCGGCGCATCTTGCTGGCGGCCACCAGCTGCATCGCCTTGGTGATTTGCTTGGTCGAATCTACCGAGCGAATGCGATTTTTCAGCGCACGAGTACTCGGCATGAATTACTCCTCAAAGCCTTTCGCTGCCACTTGGGTTGCCTCGTCGATGACCTGGAGTTGCTCGTCAGTTGGCTTGGCGCCCTTGTTCAATTCACGCATGGCGTCCTTAGAATTTTTCCAAAGTTGCGTCAACAGACCAGCCTGTGCTTCCTTGATCTTGGCAACTGGCACATTATCAAACGCACCGCTGGTCACCGCGTGGATGCTGACAAATTGCTCCCAAACGCTCATCGGCTGGTACTGCGGCTGCTTGAGTAGCTCAGTCAGGCGCTGACCACGGTCGATTTGCGCCTTGGTTGCATCATCCAGATCTGAGCCAAATTGCGCAAATGATGCTAATTCACGGAACTGTGAAAGACCAAGCTTCAAGTTACCACCGACCGACTTAACCGCCTTAGTCTGAGCAGCGCCACCAACACGGGAAACCGATAAACCAGCAGAAATCGCCGGGCGAATACCTTGATAGAACAAGTCAGTTTCTAGGAAAATCTGACCGTCGGTGATGGAAATCACGTTGGTCGGGATGTATGCCGAGATGTCGCCAGCCTGCGTCTCGATGATCGGCAGGGCAGTCAGTGAACCAGCGCCCAATTCGTCTGACAGCTTGGCTGAACGTTCCAGTAGGCGAGAGTGTAGGTAGAACACATCACCCGGGTAGGCCTCACGTCCTGGTGGACGACGGAGCAAGAGCGACATCTGACGGTACGCTACCGCGTGCTTGGTCAAATCGTCATAAATCATCAGCGCGTGGCCGCCATTGTCACGGAAATATTCACCCATGGCGGTACCAGCATATGGTGCCAGATACAGCAGGGAAGCCGCGTCCGACGGGCTGGTCGCCACCACGATGGTTTGCTCCATCACGCCTTCTTCTTTGAGGCGGTCAACCAGCCGGGCAATCTTTGATAATTTCTGTCCAACCGCCACGTACACGTTCACCACACCGGTCTTTTGCCGTGCCTGGTTGATCATGGTGTCGATAGCGATCGCCGTCTTACCAGTCTGGCGGTCACCGATGATCAGCTCGCGCTGCCCGCGACCGATTGGGAACATGGCGTCAATTGACATGATGCCGGTCATCAGCGGCTCGTGCACCGACTTGCGGCCCATCACGCCGATGGCTGGGCGCTCAATCAGCCCGCGTTTTTTGGTCTTGATAGCTGGTCCGCCATCCAGCGGCCGACCGAGCGGGTCAACTACGCGACCGAGCAGCTCCTCGCCAACTGACACATCCAGCACCGCACCCTTGCGGCGAACGCTGGCGCCAGCCTTGACTTTTTCTTCACCTCCGAGGATCACCGCACCGATTTCATCTTCCATCAAGTTCAGGGCAAACGCTTCCACCGTGTCGCCATCAGTTTCAATTTCTAGCACTTCGCTGTAGCCAGCTTTACTGAGGCCGTGCACCCACGCCACGCCGTCACCAACGCGGATGACCACACCAGCGTCCTCTAGTCCTTCCGTCGCCTCCAGCTGCGCGATTTTTTCCCGCAGGCTTTTGGCTAGTTCTGTCACATCAATCTTGCTCATTTTTCCTCCTAGATTTTCTTCGCCCGCAAGTCGTTTAA